>Ga0136644_10004507_pt1 | contig 10283 bp, 8 predicted proteins | sample C_130820_EF_Meta_FD_94780 | JGI IMG/M metagenome (GOLD analysis project Ga0136644, IMG submission 94780) | Freshwater microbial communities from Lake Croche, Canada to study carbon cycling - C_130820_EF_MetaG (v2) (version 2) | ecosystem: Environmental > Aquatic > Freshwater > Lake | place: Lake...
AATATAATTAATAATTTTTTAAAAAATATTAATATGAAAATTAATTTTTTAGAAATTATAAATCAAAATGATGGTAATTTTTTATTATTAATAATAAAAAATAATAATTTAAAATATTGTTTACAAATTGGTATATTATATGGTATTTATATACCATATATATTAAAAAATAAAATAACAAATTTAATATCAATTCATTCTAAAGATGAAAAAAATATAATTAATTTTATACATAATAAAGATTTTAATAAAAGACATACAATAATTGAAAATGAAAATTATAAAGCTTTGCCTAAGTTATTAGATAGTCAAGAAAAATTTGATTTAATACTAATTAATAATTCAAAAAATTATGAAAATTTAATGTTAATTTTTTATTATTCACATTTATTATTAAAAATAAATGGTTATATAATATTTGATAATGCTTTGCAAAATTATATAAGTAAATTTATTAATTTTATTATAAATGATTATTCACAATATTATACTAAAATAGATTCTGGAATAACCATATCTGTATTTAAAAAAATTAATTAGATATTCCAGCTTCTAATTATTTATTGATAAGTGAAGGTTTGAACAACTAGATTTTTTTAATCTAATAATTATTATTTTTCTAATGTATTCATATGGATAAATATATTAGAAAAATAAATAAATATACCAAAATGGTAAATAAAGAAAATCCATATTTTGAAGAAGTACATGTTTTTCGCGATGAAATAATTATGAAATTTATTAAAGATATTGCAATTAATAAATTATCACAAGATGAAATAAAACTTATTTCAAAAGAGATAAATAAAAAAATAATAAATAATAAAATAAATAAAGATCTATGGTATGCTTAAAATATTATTTAATTTACTATTTCTAATGGTATCCATTTTTGAAATTTATTATGATAAATACACTTAACTAATGTAAAATCGTTTTTAATATGTTCTGCACAATAAAATGAAATTTTTAAATTTGGAATATGTGCAATGCCAATTTTTAAGTCTTCTTTATTTTCATATACATCGTAAACATCAGGAATTTTCATAGGATTTTTTTTTAGCCATAATGATTTTATTTTATTATCTTTTTCATATGAATAAGTTCTTGATATTAAAAAATCTTTAAAATTATATATTAAATCATAAGATCTTGCTACATATGTGTCATTATTTTTAGATTCAATTTCTATTTTATCATTTACTTTTTTCTCAATATATAAAATTATCATACCAGAAATCTTCGGATAGAAAACTATACCGTTTGAGCCAATAGAAGATGCTGGTATTATATCATTAATTAATTCTGGAATATCATTATACTTATATAATTTATTAAGTTTAAATATAAAATTAGAACATATATTATCACCAATTAAATTTGTATTAACAATATCATTTAGATACTGTATTTTTTTATCTATTTCCATATCTAATATTTTTTTACCCATTAATACAAAACAATCCTGAATTAAAAAATAACTTTTATCCATATCTAATTTTTGGATAATTTTTCCCTCAAAAATAGTTCCAGAATACATATTAATATTTGTATTAATATGTACTTTTACCATATATATAGAATGTAAATCTAGTTGATTTCGATGATATGATAGTTTTTTGCGATCAATAAGAACACTATAAGATTTATTGAATATATTTAGAAAAATTAGAAAGTAACTTCTACCTTTATAATTTGGTGAAACCCAATGTTCATTTTGTTGTAAAAAATTTAGTTTCTGAATAGAATCTAACATACCATAACGATATTTTGATAAATTTAAAGTAGTATATAAATAATCTACTACTTTACTTTTAAGCTCATTTTCATTATCCATTAATAATATTCCCTCACTGTTGCCTAAATTTATTTTTTTACCCATATAATATATACATTATAGTCTTTATATTATTTCAACAATTTTTTTTGAATTAATTTAGTGCTAATTCTAAAGTTTGATTTGGATCAAAACCCATATCAAAACCCATTTTCAGATCACTATCATCAATTTCATATTCCCATTCAACATTAGATAATGATTTTTCACCGAAAGCTCCATTAACTTTTTTATTAATTTGAGTATTTTTTGGTATTTTTTGAGGATTTAATTTTTTATAATCCATAATTAAATCCTCATATACTTCTTTGATAGTTTTATTTTCTAAATCTACATTTTCCATTTTAATAATTTTTTCTAATTTACGCGCTTTTGGTTCTTCAAATTTATAATCATATAATGTTCTTTGATCTGATTGTGGTTTAGTATAATGCGGTAAATTAGGTGGTATTAATGTTGCAACAATACCAGATTCTTTTTCAGCATGAAAATCATTTATTAATTTTTCTTCATCATATGAAAAATCTAATTCTTCATCTAATTTAAATTTGTTATTTTCTTTTAAAAAATCTATATCTTGATATAAATATTTTGGTTCATTGAAAACATTATTAGCTATATATTGTTCTTTGCCATATAATAATTTATAATCTTTTGTTTTCATAATCTTATCAATATTTTCTAATTCTGATTCTTTATTTGTATATTTTTCTATATTTTTCTTATTATTTTTCTTATTATTTATTTTTAAATAATTTAGTAAGTATAAAATAACAAGTATTAATATAATGTCTAGTAAATTTATCATTACATATAATTAGAAAAATAATACTTATAAATATTATTTTATAAAAAAAATTGAAATTTTTGATTATTACATGTTACAAAGTAATAATCAAATAACTACAACCAAACAATAGATATGTTAATTAATTTGTTTTTCTCTTTGTTTAGTATCTGTGTTACAGTATGCATCGCATTTGTAATATTTTTGGTAAGCTATCTAAATAGAATTCTATGGTTGTCTACCAAATTGTATCCAGTTGACAATTACAAAAGTACTAGAAAACTGGAGCGTCAGCAAAGTGAATGGACGAATAGTCAATTTGCAAAAGCATTAGGTGAATCCGAATAAAACAGTCTTGCCATCCAAGTATTAAATATTTACTTTATTTAATAGTTTAATAAAATAATTAAGCTTGTTATTATAATGCTGATGTAGTATTTTAATTTTTTTTTTAGCGTGTGTGTTATCAATTTATTTAAATTTTTATAATATTATTTAAATTTAAATAATATTATAAAAATTTTATATATATATATATATGTCGAAATTTGTGCAATATGGTGCTCCTTCTTCTTCTCCTGCTACTAATGATACTTCTGTTAAAACAGACTTGAATATACTTATTATTGTAGATGTACAAAATTGTTTTATTTCTGGTGGATCAATGGGTAATAAAAACTTATCTGATAGTATTCAACAAATGAAAGAAATTGAAACTCTTATTGAGAGAAATGATTTAATTGTTTGTTCTCGTGATTTTCATCCTATGGGACATTTTTCTACTAAACCTTTTCCATATCATTGTAGAGATGCTGCACGTAAATGTGATCGATATCATGAATTAAAAGAGAACCCATCATTACAACCGTTTGATTTTGAACATATTGACCATGTTACTACAGACAAGGTTACAAATGTATCAGATTTGATTAAGAAAAATGAAACACCAATTAAACAGATATTTGACAGTATAGACGGTAATAATTTTGAATACACATATCAAGTTATTGGTACAGATTTATCATATTTATTTATGTTAACAAAATATGCAAAATCAATTAAAGATTTAATTGATGATACTGGTAAAATACACACAATTGGGCTTGAAGGTAATACTACTTTTACAGGTAGTCCAAACATTATTAATATTAAGTATAAAGTTGAACCAGTAAGTGAGCCGAAGAAAGATTTCATTCAATTAACTAAAGGTGAGTATTGTAAGTATGATTCATTTAGTGCTTTTGCTTATCATGTTGAATTATATGGAGAAGAAAAATTTGATACAAACAGGAAATCTATTGGCTTTTGGAATAATTTAGTTTTGTCAGAAGAAAATTCAACTGGTTTATGGGAATATTTAGTGGAGTATATAAATAATAAAAAAAGCACAGATGTAACTATAACTGTTTGTGGTTTAGTTGGTAACATATGTGTAATGTATACTGCAATGCATGGATCAGCACTTTGGGAAACAATTTATATAAAAAAATTGCCTGGTGTTACAGTAAATTTTATTTATGAATTATATGGAACATTATTTTATTGTGATGGAGGAGCAAGTTTAAATGGTGATTTCAAATCAGTAAAATATGATGATAGTAAATTTAATGAATTAAAAAAAAATGATAATTTTACAGATGTATTAGACATATTACAAAAATCACAGAATTTAGTAAACTATTTTAAAAAAAAAGCAGAAGTTTCAGGAATTAAAAAGTGTGAATTTAAAATTATGTACAATACTGTGTCGTTTGACACTATTAGTATACAACCTCCTGTAATGGAAGGTGGTAATATATATAAACAAAAATACTTAAAATATAAACAAAAGTATTTAGAACTGAAAAATCAGAATTATTTATAAAATTATAATTTTAGTATTAATTTTTATAATATTTTAAATATTATAAAAATTTATAGATATATATATATGTTAAGTTTCAAAGAAAAGTATTTAAAATATAAAGAAAAATATATTAGACTTCAAAAGAAACTCAATGGTGGTGCTAGTTTTATAACATCTAATTTAAATGAAAATAAAACACCGGCTTTAAGTTGGGCTGAAACAAATGGACATGGTAACGAAAATAATAATAAATTAGCAAAGATACAAAATGGAGATAATGTGTTATTAATTATTGATCCACAAGTTGATTTTCACGAAGAAGGATCTTTAGCTGTAGCAGGTGCAAATGCTGATTCAACTAGAATTGCACAATACATTAATAAATTAGGTTCGAAAATTGATCATATTATTATTTCATTTGATACACATAATCATGAACATATAGCTCATTCCAAAACATGGGAAAATAAACCGAAAGTTAATGAGACATATATGGTGCCATATACATATAATCCAACACCTTTCACACTTATATCATATGATAATATTAAAGAAGAAAAATGGATACCTAGTGCTAAAGCAATTGAAAATGGTATTACTAAAGAGTGGGCTCTTGATTACACATATAATTTAGAAAAACAAGGCAAATATAAATTAATAATATGGCCAGAACATTGTATAATAAATAGCAACAGTGGAGAAACTGATGGACATAAATTAAGCCCTATTTTACAAAAAGCTATTGAAGAGTGGGAAAAAGAAAATAGTAAAGAAGTAATAAATTTATATAAAGGTATGAATAATAGAACAGAAATGTATAGTATAATTAAAGCTGAAGTTTTAGATCCAAATGATAGTTTAGAAACAGGTAGAAATATGCATTTATTAGCAGCTTTAGAAAAAGCAAGTAATGTATATATTTGTGGTCAAGCAAAATCACATTGTGTTAAAGCTTCAACTGAAGATATTTTGGATTATTTTATTGAAGAAGGAAAACTAATTAGTAGTGTAACATTATTCGAAGACGGAATGTCAGCAGTTGGAGGTTATGAAGTACAAGCTACTGAATTTATTAATGGTTTAAAAGATAAAGGTGTTAATGTTGAAAAAATACAAGATATTTTAAGCTGAGCACATTTCACAAGTATCTGGTTCTTCTAATAACATATTTTTTAGTTTCTTTTCAATTGTATAATCTATTGTGACTTTTGTTGCATTAGTAGCTGGTTTAGTTCTTAAATAATACATACCAGTTTTCAAACCATTTTTCCAGCCATAAATATGTGCTGAATATAATTTTTGATTATTTGGTTTATCCATAAATAAATTTACAGATGAGGTTTGATCAATAAATGGACCACGAGCAACTGATGCTTTTAATATCCATATTTGAGCAATCTCCCATACTGTTTTAAATATTTGTTGAATTTGAGTCGGTATATTTGTAAAATTTTGGATAGATCCATTATTTGCAATAATTAATTGTTTCATCTCATTATCCCATAAATTTAAACATAATAATTCGTCAATTAAATGATTATTAACTAGTGGAAAATCTCCTGCTAATACTCTTCGTGTATAAATATTTGATGTGAATGGTTCAAAACATTCATTATTACCTAGTATCTGTGAAGTGGATGCTGTTGGCATTAAAGCAGTTGTTAAAGAATTTCTTACTCCATATTCTTTAACTTCTTCTCGTAATAAATCCCATTTTTCTTTATAATATTTTGGAACTTTATTCCATAAATCAAATTGAAATAAACCTTCAGATATTGGAGAGCCTTCAAATGATGAATATGCTCCACAATATGTTGTTGGATTATTCTTTAATTCCCAATGACACGGTTTAACCTTATGGTATATTTTATTTAATTCTTTATTCTTCAATACAAAATTTATGTCATAGTATTCAGGAACAACAATTTTGGCATTAATTAATTCTTGCATATCTAATTGTCTTGATTTCGATATATCACATGATGCAGACATTGATGCTAAATAAATTGTTTCCATCATTTTTTCATTAAATTCTAATGACTCTTCTGAATCAAATGGTATTTTTAATAAAACTAATGCATTTGCTAATCCTTGAATACCAATTGCAATGGGTCGATGACGCATATTTGATCTTTGTGTTTCTGGTACAGGATAATAATTTACATCAATTACTTTATCTAAATTAATAGCTGATTTATACGAAGTATCATATAATTTATCAAAATCAAATGACCCTTTAATATAAAAATATAATTCGTTCCAACCACCTATTAATTTGTTATCATGATATATTTGTGGATATGTTAAATCAACTAATTTTTCTTGTTTTTCAACAAAAGTTAAATTTTTCGATTCTAAATATTTTTTAGCCCATATACAATATTTACAATCTTCTTTTGTAATAATTGTAAATTCTTTATCAGTTTCAAATGGTTTAATACATTTATTTACAGCGATTGAAGCCAAGTTACAAACAGCATATTCTTCATGATTTGAATATTCTACAATTTCAGCACATTGACCAGTTAATATACCATTAAATACTCCCATATGTCTCATTGGTTCAGTAAAACAATAGGTATCTACATTTTTATAAGATTCTTCTATACAAGTAACATGCAAGTCTTTGATTTCAATTCCATTTGGCATTTTAAATTCAATTAATTTATTATCTATTTTCAAATTAGATGCTGGTACTTTACATATTTTAAAATCTTCAATAATGTAAAATATATGTTCTGGTGTACAATCTATAAAAGAGTCATTAGATAAAGTAATTCTAATTAAATTTTGATTACTATTAGTTTTTCTTACTGTAACTTGAGACCATTCAAAACCATTCCATACATTAACTTCAGTATCTTGTAGTGATTTAATGTTTATATTACCTTTATCAGTTAAAATTACAGTATCTTCATGTACACACAAGTTTGATGATTTAATAATACCAATATTTTTTTGATTTGATTTTTTATTAATATTATCTTTATACAACATATATGGAGTACCTGTTTCTAATTGTGCTTCAATAATTGATTTCATTAAATCTCTAGCTTTAATTTTCAATTTATATTTCCCTTCTTCAACGTAAGACCAATATAATTTTTCATATTCTTCTCCATATACATCTGTTAAACCAATACTTGTATCTGGGCACATTAAATACCAATCACCATCTAATTCTACTTGTTTCATGAACAAATCTGATATCCATAATGCTAAAAATAAATCACGTGCACGTTCACTTTCAACACCAAAATTTTTTCTTAAATCTAAAAATGCAATAATATCAAAATGATGTGGTTCTAAATAAACTGCAATACTACCTTTTCTTTTTCCACCATTATGAACTAAGCCAAACTGTGTTAAGTAGTTATGGTTGTTTTCTACTTCTAAATCGTATACAATATGTCTTTTATTTTCACATATATAATCTTCTACAATTTTAATTGGTGTAATTAACATTTCATTATTATAATTTAATACATTTTCATTATATTCAAAGTAATTATCATTAAATGAAAAATTTATTAATATTCCAAGTTTTAAACATATATATTTATAAACCTCAACAACAAATTTATTTTTTAATCCATATATTTTTTCTCCTATTTTTTTTTTACATTCATTAATACTTTCTTCAATAAATTTAATTTTATTTTTTGGCAAATTAAGAATTAATTTATCATGTTTTGTAATTTGATTTTTTGAAAATTTAAATTTACTTGATATTTCCCATTCAAATATTACTTCACCAGGATAAATTTCTTTTATAAAAGTAATATTACGAAGATTAAAATAATTTTCTATAAATTCAACAAATTTATTATTTGATGTTATTATAGAACAATCAAAGTCATTAATAGTTCCTAAACAAAGTAATATGCCATAAAAATAACAATCAGCATCATCTAAATCTGTATTATCAACATAATAATTTGGTATAGGTATACAAATTAAATCATTTTCTTGGATTGCTTCTGCATTTATCCATTCAAAACTAATACTTTTATCATCTAATTTTTTAATTAAACTATTATCTAACATATGATTTTTTAAAATACAAAATGGATGTTTTGGTGTAACATGAATTCTTTCATGATTACAAAATATTTCTAATAATTCACCATTATAAATATCTGTATAAACACGAGTAACTTTTTGTAAAATACCATCAATTGTAAAAACCAAATCACCAGGTGTAATGTCTTTAATTTGTTTCAAACCATATTCAGTAAAAATCAATGTTTCTCCTTCAAAACATTGATCAACATATCTTGCAATTTCATTATATACTTTCAACATTGGAATAATACCACTAGAAGGGCCATTAGTACCTCTAATTAGTGAATCTTTGGCTCTAATATTTGAAATATGTAGTCCAATACCACCACCCCACTTACTAATTTTTGATACTGATCCCCATGTATGTGTAATTCCTTCAATAGAATCTTCTGTTCCTAAAAGAAAACAACTAGATAACTGACTTTTTTTATTACCAGCATTAAATAATGTTGGTGATGCATGAGTATAATATCCTTGTGACATTAAATCATAAGTTTCTTTTATAGCATTCAAATCACCTTTATTAATATAAGAAGCAACTCTTAAAAACATATCTTGTGGTCTTTCAATAATTGTTCCATTTATTTTTCCCAAATAAGCTCTTTCTAATGTTTTAAATCCAAAATAATCAAACAAATAATCTCTATTATAATCAATCATTTTATTTATTTTTGTTTTATTTTTAGTAATCCATTCTAGCCATGGTTGATCTAATATATTTAATTCTTTTTGAATTAAAATTTGTTTTTCTACAAAAGTTGGTAATGTTTTTTTATGTAAATTACTTACTAAAATTCTACTTGCTAAATAAGAATATAGATAATGAGATGTACATAAATTAATACAAATTTTTGCCGATTCCAAATCCAATTCTTCTGTTGTAATACCAGGAAAAATGGAAGCAACTACTTTTTGTGCAATTATTTCAGCATTAATAAATTTTTTTTCTTCAATTGTTAATAATTTTCTAATACGATCTGTAATTTTATCAAATTTCACCGGTTCTACTTCTCCATTTCTTTTCGTAACAAACATTATTATAAATGTAAATATATTTTTAAATATAAAAAATATAATTTTAGTTATTTTTTAATTAAAGATAAATAAAAATTTATAATTTTTGTCTACACTGGATAAAAATTTATAATTTTTGTCTACACTGGATAAAAATTTATAATTTTTGTCTACACAGTGGGCAAATGCTAATTTTGTCTCCACATGTTTTACATAAAAAATGCTTACACTTTGTACTAAAATGCGTATTAGTTAGACAAACACAACAGTCTTCACAACTAGTATTTTCAGTAAGTGGGATTATTTTTTTTTTATAAGATTCAAGAAAATTTTTCTTAATTTCTTGGATCTTATCTTTTTTATTTAAAATTTTACAGCCTTTATTTTCACAACATGTAAAACCAATATTAACTTGATTATTTTTAGCATATTTAATAAATTCCAAACAGTATTCTTCATTATCAAAATGAATGAAAAGTGTATCATCATTGTTCATAATTAGTGATTTATAATTATAAATTAAAAATAATTCAATTTTTATTATATATGGTTTGGCTATATGTAATAAAATTTTTTTTTTTATAATCAATTTATAAAAAATAAACTGTGAACCAGTTTCACATTGTGCTACACTGATTCATGTAATTATAACCTTCGGTCATAGGCTGTTATATATACAATCAGATATATTTCATTTAATACTACCATTAACGTGGCTCCTCTTTTGAGGCGTA
>Ga0136644_10004508_pt1 | contig 10282 bp, 25 predicted proteins | sample C_130820_EF_Meta_FD_94780 | JGI IMG/M metagenome (GOLD analysis project Ga0136644, IMG submission 94780) | Freshwater microbial communities from Lake Croche, Canada to study carbon cycling - C_130820_EF_MetaG (v2) (version 2) | ecosystem: Environmental > Aquatic > Freshwater > Lake | place...
CAGGGGCGGGCGGGAGTGCAAAGAGGAAGGGGGGTGATGAGGGGGGGGAGGGGGGTGTGGGGATGGGGAGAGAGAGAGAGAGAGAGAGAGAGAGAGAGAGAGAGAGAGAGAGAGAGAGAGAGAGAGAGAGAGAGGCCGGCTAAGTGGTTTTGCGGCCTAGAACCTCTTCTAACAGCTCACGCTCGGAATACTCTTTCAACGGCGTCCTAGCCTTTTTGAGCTTTACCCCGGCCTCTTCAGCGGTAATATAACCCGCAGCCACCAGCGCTTCAACGGGCGATTGCCCGTACGCTCGGGCAAAAGCCACCACACTTTCGGCTTTAGGAACGACCATGTCTCCGCGTAACCAGCGACCAATATTAGTTTGCGCTAAACCTGTCTTAGCCGCTATGTCTAACTGACCTCGGCCGCCGGAAACTCGGCGAACGTAAGCCGACCAATCTTCCATAATTCGGAACCTACCCCCAAGCCGGACCTCCACCCCTCATTGGGTGTCCGCGCTACATCGCCGACGCTACGCCCACTGAACGCTAAACCACCGTTCGTTACCAAATCGTGACACAAAAACTTTCTAGTGTCTGGTGGACATGTCGCCCACCGGATGTAGATTCCTCGTCATGTCCGCTCCCACCGACAGACACCCGGTCGCAACCACGCGCACCTACAGTCTCCCCGAAATCGCGTCAATCCTGTGCGGCTCCAACGGGGCCGCCGAACAGTACTGGGTGGCGCAGCGGCTCCGCGGGAACGCACAACCGCACCTTCCCGGGTTCAAGGTGCAACGCAAATGGCGGATGACCGAAGCCGACCTCGACGCCGCCATCGAAGCTCTTCGGCCGCGGCGCAACGAAATCCACATCCCGGCCATGACGTCGATGACGTCCCGGTCGCAACGCCGGCTGGCCGTCTCGTGATCCTTGTGGCGGTCGCGGTGTCGTTGGCTTTGGGCGGATGGCTTGGCGTCCGGTACAGCGAAAGCCGTCACACCGTTGACATTGACTTGGATTGGTTGGCCCGCAACGAGGCCGACCGCGATGTGTGGGAACCCGACGAGTTGTGGGCAGCCCAACACCAAAGACTCACCGACGCCGCAACCCCCCTTGCGTGTGTGTCGGTGACGCCCGCCGCCGCTGGAACTACCAGCGCGGGTTCTGCCGGCGGCGGCGGGCACCTCCGGGACCAACTCATCGAAGAAATGGTTGATGAGTACCGCACCAAATTGCATCGCTGGTTCCGCTAAAAAAGTGGCCCCGGTCTGCGTGAACAGCCGGGGCCTGAACAAGGAAGGAAACGTTCCATGTCCCTGCCCACTATATCGAATGTACGAAAAACGACGCTGAGGGCGTTTGGGCTCGGCATTGTGTGTGGCGGTTTCATCACCGCCGCCACCATCGCCGCCGTCCCGGCGAAAGCTGACACCGGTGACGCCGTGTACGCCTACACCGCGACGTTCGGCGCCATCGTCTGCCAAACCCTCGACACCTACCCGACTTTCTCCGGTGTCATCGGTATCGGGGAAGCCATCGCCGCCGACGGCCTTACCATGAAACAGGCCGGCCAAGTGTTGCTGATGTCGGCCACCGAAATCTGTCCCCGCCACCTGGGTTTGTTGCGGCGCTTCGCTGACAGCCAGGTGCCCGCATGACAACAACCGAAAATTGGCCCATCCTGCGTGTCGCGCCGTGCAAGTTCACCGACGACGACATTGCGTTCCACTCCGACATCCTGTATTTCCGGGCGCTACTGGACCACATTTGGGAAAACGCGTGGACCGGAGTTCGAAAACCCAACCCGATTCCGATCACCCTGTCCGATGAGCTGGCCGGCATCGAGAAGATGGCGCGCACCGACTTCGACCGCGCCATTGCTTTAGCTGAGGCGGTGACGTGGTGAGACTGCTACCCGTCCCCCAGGCCGTCGCCGACGCCGAAAAGGCGTACCGCCGATTCGACACCAACCGTGAACGCACCGACACGGTCGACGAAATTCACCGCCTCACCAAAGCTGGTGTGTCCGCCAATGCCATCGCCGTCATCGTCGGCATGTCCGAACGGCAAGTGCAACGAATCCGCAGTGAACAGGCCGCACCCAAACGGTGGTACCGCTTCGACCGTTCCGAACGGCGCGCCGCCAAGCTCGAGGACACCGTGGAAGCCGCCTTGGATTTGGCGTGCAGAATCCGCGACGAAGACCCCCAACTGGTCTTTCGGTCCCTCGAACTGTTGGACCGTCAACCGTTGCAGGAACTGACCATGATCCTGCTGGCCGCGTTTCCGCTGGACCGAACCAAAGAGGATTTGCTCGGCTGGGTGGAAGAGGTCGCGCAATGAAATTTCGTGTCGCCCTCGCCCTCACATTCGTGTTGGGGTGTCTGTACGCAGCGTTCGGTGTGTTCGAAAGTTTGTGGAAGTTCGGCACCGGAATGATCGTCTCGTCTGTCGCTGTCCTTGTGTGGGGTTATCTCGACTACAGCGGCGGCCATGACGACCGCATTGCCCAGGAACGCACCGATGTGTGGGCTAGGCGGGACCAGTCATGAAGTGCGCCTACTGCGAACACCCACATGAGGAACACACGTTGTCGTGGGGTCGGTGCGCCGGCGAATCCCATGACCCCGAGTACGGCCGGTACGCCTGCGTCTGCCCGCACTTCGAGGTGGACTGCGATGCCTGACTGCGTCATCCCCGGCTGCATCAACCCGGTGTGGCAACACGGCGACACCTGCGGCGAATGCGTTGCCCTGTTCAAAAACATGCTGCGCGAAACCGACAAACGCATGACCGAGCAACAAATCATCGAACGCGACCAAGAGGTTCGCAACATCTACAAAGGACGGGGGAGTAAGTGAACGACACACGTTTGATACAGGCATCCGGGCTCATCGCCGACGCCCAAAAAATTTTGGACGAACTGTGCGAAGAGAACCTGCCCACCAAACAGCACCACGAGTGGCTGTCCGCGGCGTCGAAGGTCTGCAACATCGCGCACCGCGCCATCCGAAATGCGGCCCTGCGATGACCTACAACGAAAACGTCGCTCTCACCCTTCTGCGGCTCAGAATGAGTCACATCGCTGACATGTGCACCGCGATTTCCGCTGAACATTCAACCGGCAGTGAACGTGACATCTCCATCAGGTTGGCGCTGCAATACCTCAGCCAAGACCTGGGCCGCTCCGACCTGCAACTGGCGCGACTGGAAAAGGCCGAAAATGAGTGAACCCGATGTCAAGGCGTTAGCGAAACTGCGGGAACCGTTTCCCGCCAATCAGATCGGCAAGCTCCCCAAAGGCGGTATCCAACTTGACTTCGTCGGCCACGGCTTCATCACGGCCCGCCTGCTTGATGTGGACCCACTCTGGAATTGGGAACCCGTCGCCCTCGACGCCGCGGGCCTGCCACTGCTGGATGAGTTCGGCGGGCTGTGGATTCGGTTGACGGTGTGCGGTGTGTCCCGGCTCGGGTACGGGGATGCCGGCGGGAAGCGCGGCCCAGACGCCACAAAGATTGCGATTGGTGATGCGCTGCGTAACGCCGGGATGCGTTTCGGGTTGGCGTTGGATTTGTGGTGCAAAGGCGACCCGGATGCCCCGGCGCCGAAACGGCCACAAACACCCGAAGACGACGCCCGGACCGCTTTGTTGTTGGCGTGCAAAGCCAACAAAGTCGACCCCGCGACCATCGGGGCACGGTTCGCCAAAGAAACCGGCCTGTCCATCTACGAGGCCGACGTCAAAACCATTGAAGCGTTCACCGAAACCATCACCAACCAGAAGCTGCGGGTGGTGAAAACCGATGCCTGAATATGAGGTGACTTTGTCGGGTGTGGCGGCAAGGTTGGCGCAACTGTCACGAGAAATGGATTCACTGACCCGCGTCCTAGGGCAGCTTGACCGCGAAGCGGTGGAGAAACGCGAAACCTACGTGATGGCGTATGCCCGGGCGTTCCTGAGTGCCGAGGGCTCAATGGACATCCGCAAATACATCGCCACCGAACAAACCCACGAACAACGCCTAGCGGCCGAAGCGGCGGAATGCTCGGTCCGCGATAAACGCGCACAGATCCGCGCTGTTGAAGGGTCCGTTGATGTCGGCCGGTCGGTGGGCTCGTTGGTGAAATCGGAAATCGAACTTGAGAAGGTGCGGTGACCGGCTTCTCGAAGAACACGCGGGAACTTGTGTTTCTGCGGGCTGGTGGCCGCTGCGAACGGTGCAGATGGATTCAGGAACCGTTGCAGTACCACCACCGCCGGCCCCGCGGCATGGGCGGCTCAAAAGCTGACGATACGAACACGGCGTCGAATTGTGCGCTGCTGTGCGGCTTCTGCCACACCCATGTGGAGAAGGAACGCGAAGCAAGTTTGTGGGCCGGTTGGTTGGTCCGCCAGGGCGACAAACCGGAAGAAACACCACTGTTTTTGAACGGGCAGCGGGTGCTGCTGGACAACTACGGATACATCACACCATCAGGGGAAAGCGCATAAACGCGCTCAAAAATAAAGAAGGGTGGCTCGTCCAATGCAAAAAATAAGCAAAAAACAAGCAACTGCTATGTGGGATAATTTGAGGGACAGTTTCTTAAACGCTACTACCGAAATTAAGCGGATTATTGCGGCTCAAGCATGGGAACCGTTAGGTTATAAATCTTTTGCTCAAGCTTGGCGCGAAGAGATGATTGACATTCCACTTGCTGGTGAAATTAGAGTACATGTCGTTTATCAGCTTTTGGAGGAATCTGTTCCTCTTCAAGACATCGCTGACATGGTCGGCGGTGTTGGTCCGACCATCGTTGAGTCTTTAGCCCGCCAAAAGGCAAACGGTGTTCCCTCAGATTGCGCGGTGGTGTCCGAACATATACGCCGAAAGCCAAGGCCGGCCGACACGGTCCACATCAAGGTTGGAACAACGCTTCTGTACGAGTACAGACGTGTCGCCCACGAATTGGGAGAGTCGGTTGAAGACATCTTTTTTGAAGCAGGCCGCGAGAAGTTTGCCGCCATAGTTACCGAACTCAGCAAAAAGAAAAGCAGTAAGGCGTCATGATTAACATGCCGAGCGTTGACCGCAAGCAGTATCACCGTCGGTGGAAACGCAATCGGAAAGACAAGATCCGCGGAGTCGTTCATAGCATTCGCACGGGTCCGTATACCCCAACTGAAGACTCAATCGTTTCTAGGGACGATCTCTTAACCATAGAAAAAATGGCAATTTTGCAACGAAGTGAGTTGTCAATTTTGTATAGGGCAAGGTGGCTTGCAAGAGAATTTAGCTTGCAGTGCCCTGTGTGCAACGATTTTTTTGTTCCGAAATCATTGTCTCAGAAATTTTGTTCTGCTGCTTGTAGCAGTTCAGGTCGGATTATCCATTTTGCCCAACCATGTTTACACTGCGGGAAGATTTTCAAACCAAATTCCCATAATCGACGGTTTTGTTCACATAAATGTTCAACTGATGCAAACATTCGAAATCCCTCCAGGCCGTGTCCAGTCTGCGAAATTGAGTTTAAACCCGGTTCTAAAAAACAGACTTGTTGTTCACGGATATGTGCAAAAGCATGGTGGGCAGCAAAATTTGATCGGGAAAAAGCTCTTCGTTTACTTGATCATCGAGACGAACACCCCTGCCCAACATGCAAAGTTTCATTTGTGCCGTCAAGTTTTTGGCAGAAGTTTTGTTCTCGTGAATGCGGTTACGAATCTCAAAGGTATTTGTTTCCTCGTAAATGCTCAGTATGCAAAACACAATTTAAGCCTAAATCTTCCAGTCAGAAAACCTGCTGTTTCAAATGCGGGATTGATTCACGTCGCAAAGTTGAGACTCGTGATTGTGTTAACTGTAAAAAACAATTTAAGCCAAAAGCACAAAAAACAAAATATTGTTCACATAAATGTTCAACTGATGCACAAATTAGGAATCCCTCTAGGCCGTGTCCAGTCTGCGAAATTGAGTTTAAACCTCGCGTTAAAAATCAAAAATGTTGTTCACGTAATTGTGGTTCGGCTCTTCGTAAGACTCGCGGCGACGTCAATAAAGCACGTCAAAACCAGCGTGCACTTGATAGTTTGCTGTGCGCCGTTTGTGGAATCAAATTCAAACCCAGGAAATCAACGCAGCCTCAAAAGAATTGCTCCCGAGAATGCAGAACGATTGAACGCCGTTCTCTAATGACAGAATTTTGTTCATTTCCTAACTGCGGACGCAAGCATTGCGCAAAAGGTTTTTGCAACAGCCATTACAGCCAGCAATTAAGAGGCATTGAACTTCGCCCAATTGGAGGAAATGCCTGATGGCAGGCATGAAGTGGATTCGTATTGACACCCAAATGTTTGAGAACCCGAAGCTGCTGTACCTCAAAGAAGACCGCAAGTTCCGGGCCATCGTCGTCCACCTCGAGGGCATGACCTACAGCGGCCGGCACGCCCTAGCCGGGTTCATCCCCAAAGCAGCGTTAAGGATTTTCGGGGGTTCGTTCGCCGACGCCAAAACATTAGTCGCCGCGGGCCTGTGGGACTTAGCCCCGGGAGGATGGCAAGTCCACGACTGGGACGACTACCAACTGTCCGCCGATGACATGCAGGAACGCAGCGAACGCGCTCAGCGCGCCGCAGCCGCCCGGTGGAAACGCGAAGAGCCAAGCAACGGAAACGTGGTGAATTTTGAGCGCTAAACCCATGCGTCGGGCAATGCAACAAGCAATGCGTCAAGCAATGCCACCCATGCAATGCAGACAAGACAAGACAAGACAACTCAGACAACAACAACTCACCTTAAAAATTCATCTAACTGTTGATAACGCGCGCGGGGGGGCTCAAGATGCTTGACCGCTACGGGAACGAAATCGAAGAAATCCCCGAAGAACTACCCGCAGACATCCCCGCGGACGACGAAGAACCCGAAGGCCCACCCGACGAATACATGGTCGCGCACTGCGAATTCTGCGACGAAACCGGCCTCCGCTTAAACCAGCTCGGCCGTTGCGACCACGTCGACTACGGGGCCATCGCCCGACGACACCGACCCGCCATCAAAGCGGCCCTGAAGAAAGACCATGCATGATTCCGAAACCACCTAACTGGATGTCCGAGGCGTTGTGCGCCCAGGTCGACGCCGAACTGTTCTTCCCCGAAGTGGGTGAACACTCACGGCCCGCGAAGCTGATCTGCCGGCGCTGCGATGTGCGAATTCAGTGCTTGCAGTATTCGGTGGACCACAACATTGCGTTTGGTGTGTGGGGTGGCATGTCGGGTCGTGAACGCCGCAACCTGAAGCGGGCCTCATGAGCATGGGTTGGATAGCGGACACCAACGACACCCGCGTCCAGGTCGCGTTGGGTTGGACGTGCGATGTGTGCAACGCCCGCATCAAACACTTGTGCAGCAACCCGATCAAAACAAGCGAACCGCTTCCCGGCCGGGTCGTGCACTTCGCGCGCCTCGTCGATAGGAGGAAAGAGAAATGACTGCGTTCATGGCGTCTTTGACGGTGGCGGTCGCGGCCGGCATGGCGATACACGGCTGGTGGTGGCTATGAACCGTTGGTCGGTGAAGTTCCGGCATGGTGAATGGCGCGTCTATGACGGCACGGCCTGGGCCGACCGCTACCCGACGCTCACTCAGGCCCACACCTTCGCCACCCAGCAGGCCATCGTCACCGAGCTGTGCGCCCCGGGCGGGCTCACCCGCTGGAAGGCATGGCGAGACATCGTCTTCGGCCCGTACGAGTGGGTGTTCGATGACGCATGAACCGCTCGTCACCCTTGATGTTCGCCTGTCTCGGGTTATCGACGAAGAGGGACGCATGTCCGTCAAAATTCAGTTCCCGCAGGCGTTTAACGCCGTCGAGGTGTTGGGGCTGCTTGAGGCCGCTAAATGGCATATCTACAAGGGCATGGGGATGCGCGATGAGTGAACTCACCGTCGTTTCCCTGTTTGACGGCATCGGCGGCTTCCCGTTGGCATTTGAACGGGCTGGCGCCACCACCGTCGCGACGGTTGAGATTGATAAGGCCGCATCCGCCATCAGCGCACGGCACTTCCCCGACGCCCACCAGTTTGATGACGTAACGAAAGTGACCGGCGATGACCTTAGAGCAGTTGGATTTGTTCCAGAACGAGGAATCGTTACCGCCGGGTGGCCTTGTCAGGACTTGTCCATCGCGGGCCGTCGTGCTGGCTTGGAGGGCAAGCGTTCTGGATTGTGGTGGGAAGTCGTCCGCATCTTGGACGAATGCCATCCCCTTTGGTTTGTCGGCGAGAACGTCCCTGGCTTGCTGTCAAGCAACGACGGACAAGATATGGGCGCCGTGGTCGGGGCGTTGGGAGACCTCGGGTATGGGGTCGCCTACCGAGTTTTGGACGCTCAGTTCTTCGGAGTTCCCCAGCGCCGTCGTCGGGTCTTCTTTGTCGGACATTTTGGAGTCCCCTGGTCCGCATCTGCGGAAGTACTTTTTGAGTTGGAAAGCGGCGGCGGGGATTCTGCGTCGGGCAGCGAAACGGGGGCGGGCGTTACCGCCGGCGTTGAACGCGGCACTGGAGTCCTTAGCCGAAGCGGGGGGGGGTCTAGTGCCAACGCTCACTAGCCGATATAGCAAGGGCGTCAATGCCACTTGGCTTGGTCGCCCAAGTGACGATCCGATGCTCGTTGAAGACGGCCCGGACACACACACACACACACACACGATCTCGACGCTTCAGGGCGGCGGGAAACGCGGATACCGGATCGACGCCGAATCAGCAGCCGGGGGGCATCTCATCGTGGGCGGTGGCCGCATTGACCGCTAACGGAGTCGGCACATGCGGCGCCGACGACAACCAGGCCCAAGCAGGGCATCTCATTGCCACCACAGTTCTGGGGGGGGGGTGACTCACACGTTGACGAATGAAGGGCACGACGCATCCGAAGACGGAACCGGAAGGGGCACACCCATTGTGGTGCAGCCCTTGGCGTTGCGCGGACGGGAAGGTGGTGCCGAATTGGAAGCGGGCGCACCGGGCGCACCGTACAACGCATTACGCGCTGGCGATGGCGGATCATCACGGCAACCTTTGATCGCAATCCATGAAAACCAGCGTGGCGAGATCACCACATCGGAAACGATGGGCGCACTGAAAACCGGGGGCGGTAAACCGGGGCAGGGCTACCCAGCGGTCAGCCAGGACACAATCGTGCGCCGTCTCACCGAGATGGAATGCGAACGCCTCCAGGGCTACCCAGACGGCTGGACAGACGGCCAAACCGCGAGCGCCCGCTACCGCCAACTGGGCAACTCAGTCGCTGTTCCCTGTGTCGAATGGATCGCCAGACGCCTAATCAATTGGAGCTCTAATGAGTGACGGCAACATTCAGGCCGCCCGCACCAAACTGACCAGGGCAGTGGACCGGCTGTGCAAACCCCGCATGGCCGTCTACCACGACCGAACCCACTACGCCATGTCCCTGTATTGCCAACTTGAATCCGATTTGGCCGGCACACAGGGCGACACCCGAACCCCTGCCAAGTCGCTGCCGCCACTGTGGATTGACGCCGTCCAACTGTTGGGCGACATGGATTCCGAAACACGCAAATGGTGCCCTAAAGGGCATTCGACGCCGCAACGCTTGGGCGCACTGTCCGCAACGTCGTGGCGCCCCCAAGACACCGACAAAGTCACCACAATGGCCACCACCGTCGACGGCTGGTGCGAAACCATCCTGCACCTGCTCGACCCCGAATCGGTGAAACACATCAGCGCCGCCTGCCCGAGCTGCGGACGCAACTTCGTGTATCGCAACGATTCGGCCGGCGAACGCGTTCGCCAACCCGCTTTGAAAGTCGTTACCGAAACCGGGTGCACCTGCCAAGCCTGCCAAGCCCACTGGGCACCCGACCGCTACCTGTTCCTGTGCCGTCTCCTCGGCTTCGCCCTACCCGAAGGTGTCCTTGAGTGACCAAATACCAGCCCGGCGACGACGTCATTATTGACTTCAAAGGCGTCGACGTGCCCGGAGAAGTCATCCACGAATCCCACGGCTGGGTCATGGCCCTCGTCGACATCGACCCCGAAACCGACTGGGGCCGACAAGGCCCGCAACTCGATCCGCGGTCCACGGTGTGCGTCCCCGAAAAACGTGTCAGACACGCGCAACAAAATGCTGAATGACAGCCGTGTAATTTGCGTGCTATATTTAACACGCGCTACAAGTGCGCCTACACCCCGGTACCACCACCCTTCGGTGCCGGGGTTTTGTCTTTCCGGGGCATCCATGACCGACGTTGACTTGAACATCCCAGAAAATCGCGTCACG
>Ga0136644_10004509_pt1 | contig 10281 bp, 2 predicted proteins | sample C_130820_EF_Meta_FD_94780 | JGI IMG/M metagenome (GOLD analysis project Ga0136644, IMG submission 94780) | Freshwater microbial communities from Lake Croche, Canada to study carbon cycling - C_130820_EF_MetaG (v2) (version 2) | ecosystem: Environmental > Aquatic > Freshwater > Lake | place: Lake...
ATTGTTTTGCTTATATTATAAAACAATTCTCTAGGTAAATCTGTGCACCAGCTATCGATTACTGTTGATTTATGTCTAAGATATGATTTAAGAATTGCAATGATTGACTGATTAATATCCAAACCAGTTTTCATTGCAATATCCATAAGTTTTTTCATGTTATGAATACTGAAAACACGTTTAGTTTCATACTTAACATCAATTGAATGTATACTATCCATTTTGATATGGATATTTTTATATGAATCTTTCTTATCTATGGTTTCATGTATTAATTTAACAATAGATGGAGTAATATTTTTATGTCCTAATTTTTTTAAATCTGATTCAAATTCTTTAACAAAACTACCATAAATCATACATTTATGAATTCCATATTTTTGTTCTACTAAATTTTCTAATTTATTTTCTGATAATTTAGAAGATAAATTACTCTGATTTTCCATAATAGATAATATAATCCATTTACTGAGGTATATATGAGCATATTCTTGTACAATTTCCATAATTTTTATAGTTAATTCATAAGATAATAATTCATCAATGAGTTGTTTATTTAAAATACTCATATTTAATGTAATATCAAATCCCTCTTGCGTATCTACTGCTACCATGCTCATGAATTCTCCAGCTCCTTTTTTCTTTCCAGTGAATTGTTTATAATGAGCTTTTTGTAAATATTTGCTCATCGGTTTAAGTCCTCCATGTTCTACAAATTGAGAATATATAAGAATTGGTCCCTGTGCATTATTTGCTTTATTAACTATATAGCCCATTTTAGGTGATAATTCATCTGTAAATATTTCTAATGGGATATTATCAATATCATTTGATTTCCATTCAACAGGAATAGAAAAATTACTTATTGTTCTTGATTTTACATAATATGAACTAACTGATTTTTTATTTGAACTTGGTAAAGATAAAGCTGGAGCATTTAATCCTGAAAAATCACCTTTTTTCATTTTTCCTTCATTTTCTTCTCTTTCTCTAACTAATAAATATTGTCTATATTGAGATTCACTCATTTCTAATTCTTGAACAATTCTCTCTTTTTCTTCTGGAAACCATCCGACGTCTCTAGCATTTTTTAAGCTTGTATTCTTAATTTTTGTCATATTAAAAATAGAACCAGAAACTTGTCGTACTGAAATTGTATCAACTTTTTCGATAAAAATTAATTTAGCTATCCTATGAATTCCGTCCATAACAATAATTGGCATATCATCATCAACTTCTAAAATTAAAACTGGCCATTTAGTATCAGAATTAATAATTCGTTTATATTCATTAGAATATTGTTCTTTATGTTCAATAGCTTCTTTCGGTGTACAATTCCAAACTTTTTGTTCCATTATTTCCATAAAAGATTTAGATGGAATTTTTACAATGGGTAATTTATCAGTTAATTCCCATAAAAGTTTAATATCATATCTCTCACCATTAAATTCCTGAATATCTTCAATATTATATAAATTAGGCTCTGATGGTTTACTTGGAGTAACATGTGAAACCATGCCAACTAATCTATTTGATAGTTTATTTTTGTTAATAATTCCATGTGTAGTTGGATCAATATATAATTGATAAAATGTATCATAATTAGAAGGTAAAAGATTTTTTCCAGCTAACATATTAAAACATGGAACAAGTTCAAACGGATCCTTAGATGCAGGTGTTCCTGTTAAAAATAATAACCTTAAATTATCAGCACTCATAATCATATCATATATTTGACGCGCATTTGCATGTTTAGATGATGAATTAATAATTGATCTAAAAAAGTTATGTGCTTCGTCTACTATAAGCAATTTTCCATTGATACCTTTCATTAAATTCATTCTTGGATTATTCCCTTTAATTTTAACATTAGACATTTGCACAGCAGAATTATATGCATCCATTGACACAAATGAAAATTTATATTCAGCTTCTTTCTTTAAAAAATTTCTCCTTTCTTCAGATAAATCAGCATTTAATAAATCAATAACTGCATTAACAGTAGAAGAAAAATTTTTCTGAAGACTTTTTGGTAGCATAACAATGACCGGACGAATATTCCACATAGACATTGCAATAGCAACAGCTAACCTTGTTTTACCCATACCCATAGTATGATAAATTAACAAACCTCTTGAATTATCATCTTTTCCTATACCAAATTCAGGATTAGACATTACTTCTTTAACTAAAAATTGATAATATTTTAATACATTTTCCCAATTGTTAGATTCTTCATTTTTTGCATATATATATTTTCTATATAAGTCTCTTAATTTTGCAGTAGATTTTACAGGAAAATTTGTATTATTTCTACTTAAATATTCACTAGACATTATAATATTAATATATTTTAAAATATATTAATATATTTAAAAATTGAATATAAATTTATGTAAGTATGGCCTTTTCATCGGTCATCTAAAAAAAAATGAGTGCTAGTACACGGTATTTCCTTGAAAAAACATCTCCTGACCCTCGCGATCCTGCTTTGAAAAAAGCATTGGATACTCATTGTCCTGTGCGAGTATTTTATTTCTTGTTGAATGGAATACTGAGTATCGGTTATAAAATAACAGGTTCGACTATGGTCCTTTACTTTCAAAAAGAAAAAAGATCTATCGATGATTTAGATGGTATCACATTGGAGATACTTAAGGCAAGAACCAGTCATTTAGAATATCTGGTTGGAATAATATCTAAACATAGATATTATTCCAACACAAAAATGGAATCATGTGGTCAAAATTTACATATGATAACCATTAAGAATGATACCGTAGACAGATGGGAACTCAAAATCGCAATCCGTTTTATTGATAGGAAATATAAGGGTTGTGATAGACCTTGTATTTCCTATAACGAAAGGACACTCTGTATAGATTCTTCATTTTGTCATAGGAAAATCTATAATGGTATTCTTTCCATAACCGGAGAAGAATCAAGTCATAAAAAAATTTGTGATCTTCTTCAAATTCTGGAAAGAAATCCAGAATTAAAAGTGGAAGGGGCCGCTGAAGGTTGTGTGAATCATATCATACTAACCACAATTCTGGAGCGAGTGCTCTTGAATTTATGGTGGTGGATTGCTGAGGATGACAAACGAAAGATTTGTCAATTTCCTCCTGTACTTGTAGGAATAATTACTGATTATTTCGGTAATGAGAGATGTGTGAACCATCCTAATGTTCCGAACCATTTACTTGTGAGGGCCGAACCGTATATTTGTTTATTTTCAAATAAACAGAATAGAATAAATTTCTGCGCTGATTGCATTATTGCAACATCAAAAATTTATTTCAATTTACGTGATCGTTCTGATCATTTTTATCTGAATGTAAGGCCGAATATCACGAATGTTTTACGTCTGTTAAACATCTAATTATAGCAAATAATTTTCATAATTTGCTTCAACAAAATTAATTGGATAACCTTTTAATTTATATTTTTTTTTACGATCATTAAATTGGTTTTTTAATCCAGTTCTCATATCAATAATATCAACAATTTGTCTCACTATACTTTCATCTGAACCTCTTCTTAAAATTCTTCCAATAACTTGTAATGAGCCTTTTCTAGGAGTAGTTAAAACCAATGCTGTCATATCTGGCAATGAAATTCCTCTTCTAGAAAATCCATATGTAGTTAATACTATTTGAGATGTTCTTGCTTTAACTACAGCTTTTCTATCAACTCCACCTCTTAACATACTTATATTGTCATTTTGATTGTCATTTTGATTGTCAATTTGATTATCAATTTGATTGTCAAATTGACAATCAATTTGATTGTCAGGATGTTCATCAATTTCTGGAATATATACATTGTCGTTAATTTTTGATAATATTGCTTTCTTTAAAATTGGCAACATTTCACGTAGTTCTGCAAAGATAAATATACCATGTCTTCTTATTTTTCCGTTTAGTTCTCCTAAACCTAATTTTTCTTTATCCACAGATTCATGTAAATTATATAGTCTTTTTACTTCACATGCAATTAATTCTGTTCTTGAAGGGTCCATAATTAAATGATTGATTGTTAAAATAGCTGAAATTGTTCCAGATGGAGTAGTTATATTTTCCGTAAAATTTGGATTTCCATAATATTTAATTGCTCTAACTTCTCCCTTAAAAGATACATTTTTAATATCAAATCCAGGAATATTATTTGAATCAATAACTTCGCCCAAATGTAAATTTACAAATTTATCTAATCCATCAGGTCTTTCTGCAGGTGTAGCTGATAATCCTAAAACAACATTTGTTTGGCATAACCAAAATATTTTACTATTACATAAACTATGACATTCATGAACTTCATCTATAATTACTATTCCAAATCCTTCCATAAAATCAGATGTTTTCATTCTAAAAGTATTAATGATTATTACGATGACATCATGAGATAATGGTGTAGGAGCTTTTTTTTTAGATGCTTTCGGGATATTATGATATATAACAGATACAATGTTTGGATAACATTCAGAAAATTCATCTATCCATTGCTCTGCAATTGCTTCTGTTGGAACAACAATTAAAGTTGGTTCTTTAAATTGTTCTACTATTCCACAACCTACTCTAGTTTTTCCTAAACCTGTATCCATTTTTAAATATGCAACACCTCTTTCTTTTAAAATTCCATTACTTAAATAATTAATCGCTGCAGATTGATAACTATAAAATGTTTCTTTTGTTTCAAATTTACTCTCATGAATTTTTCTTGGAACTTGTAATTGCATATTAAAATTTGATTGTGTTATGTTTTTTATCAATGGTGATCCGTTATTTGATTTAATATTTAAAAGGTCTAAACCTTTTATTTTAGGAATAATTAAATATTTCTTATTTTCATATACCTCTATTTTATATGCCTTTCTAGTTATTTTTGATAAAATATTTGGCATTCCAGGTTGTGGTATTTCTGTTATACATAATTTATTAATATAGGATTTATATTTGTTTTTTACTATATTCTTAAATTCTTCATCATCTATCATAAAACCATTTTTACCATAAATTGCAGATAACATTATACTCTATAAAATTGAGAGTTTATATATTCAACAACTTCAAGTTCAAATTCACCATTTTTTAATCTTTTCGCTTTAATAAGCCATCCAGTAGCACCATGTCTTCTATCTGTAATTTTATCTTTAAGATCTGAAGGTGCTGATGCTCTCATAACAATAGATGCTGCCTTATATAATGCATTGATATCTCCAGGTTTATCTACAACAAGTACATAAAATTCATTAATCTTTTCATCGACATGTTTAATAAATTCATAAACATCTTCTTTAGAATTACTAACAACAATATTAACCTTTGAAGTATCAGATAATAAATGTGATTTTTCTTTCATGATTTGTTCATCTTTAGATTCTTGTTTGAAGTCTTGCTTTTTACGTTGCATTTCACGTTGCATTTCATTCTCTGAATATTCTTTCTTTTTACGTTGCATTGTTTCTTCGTTATTCATTTCATATTCTGAATATTCTTTTTTTTTGTATTGCATTTCACGTTGTATTTCACTTTCTGAATAGTCTTGCTTTTTACGTTGCATTTCATTTTCTGAATATTCTTTCTTTTTATATTGCATTGTTTCTTCTTTATTTATTTCATTTTGTATTTCATTCTCTGAATAGTCTTGTTTTTTATATTGCATTTTATTTTGTTTTTGTGGAGTAATATCAAGAAAAGTTATCTCTTTATTTTCCTCTTTATATGTTAAAGGTTTAAATTGTGCTTGTATTGGGTTTTCAGTGAACATGCTAACTAAAGAATGTGTTTGTTGACTATCATCTGATATTTCCTCTTCTAAACTTATTAATAAATTCTTAATTTTTTCAATAAAAACGGATTTATTATCTTTATCTACGAATTGTTTAACGTCTTTGCTTGTTGGTTGTTCAATATCTTCAATAATTTTCGTTAACATCGTTATTGAATTGCTTGGTCTATTATTTTTTAATTTCATACAAAGATTATAACATCTATTAATGTATACATTTTCGATTATAGATGTAATATATTTTACAAATCCATTAATTTCATCATTTTCAGTTAATAATTTTTCTTCGAATAAAGATTTAAATTTATCTGTATATTTAAAATCTAATTTCTTTAATAATTTTGACACCGTTATATATTTTTTATCTTCGCTTTTAGTTTTATTTTTTACATCTCTATAGAATTTTTTATAATTTGGTATTTTTTTTAGATCAAAATTTTCCTTTGTCAATGTAAAATTTTTTAAATCAGTTTCAAATTTATCATATAAACCAAATAATTCATTTATTAATTTAATATCTGATTTCTTATCTTCAATTAAAAGTATAGTTCTTAATCTATACAGATTAAATTTTGTATCTCTTAATTCTTTAATATCTTTAAAAATATCACACGCATCTATTGATTTATCTACATATTCTGTATAGTAAAAACTTCTTATTAGTCTAAACTTCGGAATGAGTTCCTTTTTTATATCATTTGGATATTTTCCTATTAATAAATATATGATATATTTATTTTTAGAATCAGAAAATTTTTTCAATAGTTGTTCATTGAATTTATATAATAATTTATAAACCCCTTTTTTGTCTTCACTTAAAATTGCTTGACTGAACATAACAGGATCATCGCCTATTATAGGAGCAATAACATTTAAAATTTTTACCAAATTGTTATATTCTGTATATAAAAAGTTTGAACCAAAATTTTCAATATAAAGAATATAACTTTCAAAATATTTTTTGCATAAATTTAAAAATAATCCTATTTTATCTGTGCGCTCAGCTACGTTTACTCTATTAATTTTAATAAAATTAATTGGTTTAAGTTTTATTTGTTTAATTAAACTTAATATTTCTTTAGAATCTTTAGAATCTTCTTTAGATTCTTTTTTAGATTCTTTAGATTCTTGATTTTTGAAATTATAATTTGAATCTATATTGGATTTGATATAATTATAATTTATCATACTTTTTATTCTTCCCAATAAATGTTTTCCATCTTTTGCTTCTTTTATATCATCATCATATGTTTGTAAATAATGATTACCTCCTGTGTTAAGAATTTTATCTATACACTTTGAAATAGTAATTTTCACATGATCGTTAGTTAAAAAATCATACAACATTTTATCATTTTTAATATCTAATGAATTAATTATATTCATGGCAATCATAAATATATATTCATAACATATGAACATATAATCAGACTTTATAATATCAAATAATATATCAAATTTGGACAAATTAAGGTCAGCTGATGTAGGTGGTTTAAATGATTGTAAATACGTATTACCAAAAATATTGATACCAACAATAACACCTACATTGTCCGTAATATATTTTTGTTCTTCGGGAGTTGATTTATGAAAATCACCTTCAATATCTTTTAACTTTTTTTCTAGAGATTTATAATAATTATCATCAAACAATCCTTTAATATTACTTAATATTTCACTTGAAATATCACTTAATTGTTTGGCTTCGGATAACTTGAGAATTGCTTTATATAATTTTTTAGTTTTTGTAATGATAATCTTTTCTTCTGCATTTAAAACATCCATAAAATTTATGAATGATTTTGTGGGATTTGGTGGAAGATTTGTTTTTACTTTATAGTATATATCCGATTGGATAAGTGAAAACCAATCTTGTAAATTTGTATCTTTTTTTTCCACAGGTTTAGATGATGTACGTTTGGATGATGTCCCATTTATAAAATCAATAATTAATTTTATTTCTTCATTACATCTATTTATCTTTTCAAAATATTTAGGAAATATATTACTTTTATCATAATTATATTGTCGTGTTTCTATTATAGTTGTAGTATACTTATTTAAAACATTTTTATCAAATTTTGACTTATTCATAACCGCAGTCAACAATGTTTCTTCATCATTTTTAAATTCATCTATTACCTTCTTAGCGCTATTATTGATAGCAGGAATATCATCAAGTAATTGAATTTTATTATTATATGCATCCTTGATTTCCTGAATTTTATCTGGCGTTAAAAATAGTAAACTATTGTTTAAATTAGTTATTATTTTATCTTCTTTACTATCTTCTTTTAGTTCTTTTAATAATATCATAATATTTGAAATTCGTGCAAATGTTTCTGACATTCTAATGAAATAATTAAATCTTTGATTTAAATCATTTAATTGTTTTTTTCGTTCATCGATGACTTGTTGTAATTTTGTTTCTTCTTTAGGAAAATTTATAGATTTTTCAATTTCATCAATTGTATTTTCTTGATTAAAAGTATATTGATGGATGTTAATTATTCTAAATATAATATTGCATTTTGATTTAAGCTTATCATATGTATTTCTATCATATATAAAATGTACTTTGAATAAACCATAACATATTTCTTTTTCTTTAAGTATCTCAATATTAATTTTATTTAAATTATCTATTCCATTGATAATCTGTGCAGTTATATCTTTTTTATCATTTTCTTGTTTTATACTTTCCTTATATATTAGTGTATTTAACGTATTAATTTCTTTAATAAAATTTCGAACTAATTCATATGATGTATCATATTTTTTTATTTCGGAGTCATTCAAAAACTTAAATATTAACTTATTTGTTTTTAGAATGTAAAACAGTTTATATTTTTCTTCTTCCGACATATTTTCTTTCTTAATTTTTAGAAGTTTTGATAATTTTTTAAAATTATCAACAAATTCTTTTATAGCGTTATTATCGGATAATATAAATCTTATTTCTTCATTCGAATTTTTTTTATAAATACCAATAGTTTTATCTCCTTCCTTAGTTTTTATAGTCTGTCTAGTTGATTCTATATTTGTACTAACAATACTTAATATATTATTTTTTTTTGTAATAGCATCTTCTATTGCAGTTTTAGTTGCAGTTAACTTACCATTATTTGACACATTACTATTATTAAAATTTTTTAATTTTGTACTATACTCTTCTAACTTACTAGACGCATCATTAAATTTTTTAATATCAAATTTATCGATGTTAAATGTATTAATATTAAATATGGCAATATATTTTATCTCATTAGCATATTTATTCATTATGTCAATTGCCTGTTTGTTTATGGTTTCTAAATTGTGTTTTTTTGTTCGTGCATCAATCGACACTAATTTTCCATCTATACTAACATCTGATGCAAAGGAAAAAAACTTTAAAATTTTTTGTTCGTCAGTATTTATACTTTTCCCATAGTTTGTAATTAAATATTGTATGTCTCTGAATGTGTCTATAATATCTTGAGTTATTAATTGTTTATAATTTGCTATGTCCAAAATATTATCTAAACAATCGATTATTTTGTTATAATATAATGATTCATCTGTACATAAATTTAATTTATTATCGTCATAATTTGTTAAAACTTTATTATCCAAAAAGTTTTGTATTTTTTGGATAACAATTTTATCACTAAATATTTTTTGAAGTTCATCATTTTTCGACATTACAATAGTTTGGGTTTCAGTTTCAACTTCATTAAGATTATTTTGGAATTTGACATATTTTATAATTTTATTGTTTAATGGTGATAAATCTAATTTTTTAATGTGATTAAATAAATCTGTAATATACTCATATATATCTTTTAATTTAGATTTAACATCGTTTAATTCAATTTGTATAATGTTTTTAAATTGGCTTTGTATATCATATTTTAATTCATAAGATAATTTATCTTTAAATTGTATAACTGTATATGATCCTGAATTACTGATAGTTAATTTTTCTTCAATGCCATCAAATTGTTTTTTAATATCATCTTGAAACAATACATCAATGTCTTCCTTATTATCATTATAATTGGATATACTTATTAATCTTTCGTATAATTTTCCGTTAACTATATTACTAGATGTTAACTCCGATAATTTTGTTTTTGTTGAATTTAAATTTTCTAAATATGAATTTAAAGTATAACAAATATTGACATATTTTATATCAGACATTTTTAAATCAAAATTAACATTGACGATATTATCTCTATTTTTAATTCTATTTAATATTTCATTTATTTTTTTATATTCTTCATATTCTTCAACAAATTTTGAAATGACTAATTTTGAATTTGGTAATAATGTTATAAAATATTTTTTGAAATTGTCTATTAATTGTTTTATCATATTATTAATTTTTAATTCTTCTGATTTAATATCAGTATAAATGTTTTTGATATCCGATATCAATTGATCATTATCTTGGTTTGTTGGCTGTGCAGGAGGCTGAGGAGCACCAGGCTGAGGATGAGCAGGAGG
>Ga0136644_10004511_pt1 | contig 10278 bp, 7 predicted proteins | sample C_130820_EF_Meta_FD_94780 | JGI IMG/M metagenome (GOLD analysis project Ga0136644, IMG submission 94780) | Freshwater microbial communities from Lake Croche, Canada to study carbon cycling - C_130820_EF_MetaG (v2) (version 2) | ecosystem: Environmental > Aquatic > Freshwater > Lake | place: Lake...
CACCGAGATGGTCGTCGGCCGCTTCCTGACCGTGCTCGACAAGGCCGACGAACTCGTAGTGCGGCGCTTCACGGTCGAACACCTTCCCGATGAGGCGGCGATTGAGGTGTTCAAGGATGAAATTCGCGAGCGCTATGGCATGGATGAGCCCGGCTCGGATCTCACGCTAGTCGACAGCGCCAAGGCGAAGCCCGTGCGCCGCGCCTGCAAGTCTAGCCCACCCCCCGCCCGCCCGGCACCGGATAGCCCACGAACCGCTTGATCCGTCGGAGCGAAAAGCTGGAGCGCATCGCCGAAACCCCGGGTAGCCGAGCTAGGCAGTCTCGGTGGATGTGGTCGTATTGGTCGAGATCGGCCGCAGCCACACGCAGCAGATAGTCCGCACCGCCCGACATCAGGTGGCATTCCAGAATATCGCCAAAATCGCCCACCGCGCGCTCAAACCGGTCCATGGCCTCGCGGCTCTGGCTGGTGAGCGTGATTTCCACGAAAACTTCGACCGCTAGTCCGATCCGCCGTGGATCGACCCGCGCAGCATAGCCGCTGATTACACCCCCTTCCTCCAGCGCGCGAATGCGTCGGTGGCAAGCCGAAGGCGAGAGTGCGATGCTTTCCGCCAGCTGCGCAATTGGACGCGACGAGTCGCGCTGAAGCGCCTCAACCAGCGCGATATCCGCTCGGTCCATGCAAAAAATTCCCGAAAGAAGGACGCAAAACCGAAAATATCGTCAAATCAGGGTCTGGCAAGGGCGCAATGCGGTGAAACAGCGCGCAGCGATGGGTGTATCCTGCAGTCACAAGTCAGGGATCAGCGACCCACCAGAGGAGTCTGCCATGCGCGTCGGTACCGTCCGGGAAATCAAGAACCACGAATATCGCGTCGGGCTGACGCCTGAGAGCGTGCGCGAACTCGCTGCCCATGGGCATGAGGTCTGGGTCGAAACCGGCGCGGGCGTCGGCGTCGGTGCGGCGGACCGTGACTACGAAGCCGCAGGTGCCAAAATCCAGAGCGATGCCGCCACGGTCTTCGCAGGCTGCGAGATGATCGTGAAGGTCAAGGAGCCCCAGGCCCTCGAGCGCTCCATGTTGCGCGAGGGGCAGGTGCTGTTCACTTATCTCCACCTCGCACCCGATCCCAAACAGACCGCCGATCTCCTGAAATCCGGCGTCACAGCCATTGCCTATGAGACCGTCACCGGGCCGGGCAATCAGCTTCCGCTGCTTAAGCCAATGAGCCAGGTTGCAGGCCGTATGTCGGTCCAGGCCGGAGCCACAGCGCTCGAAAAAGCGCATGGCGGTCGCGGCGTGCTGCTCGGCGGAGTGCCAGGCGTGCTTCCCGGCAAGGTCGCCGTGATCGGCGGCGGCGTTGTCGGCTTTAACGCGGCGCAGATGGCCGCCGGGCTCGGGGCGGACGTTACGATCCTTGATCGCGATCCTGAAGTACTGGAACGGCTCGGTACGCATTTTGAAAGTCGGGCCAAGACGCGCTTTTCCAACCAGGCCAACCTCGCCGATTGCGTAGCCGAGGCCGATCTGGTGATCGGCGCGGTGCTTATCCCCGGCGCGGCCGCGCCCAAGCTCGTCACCCGCGCCATGCTCGCCACAATGAAGCCCGGCGCGGTGCTGGTCGACGTCGCGATCGATCAGGGCGGCTGCTTTGAGACCAGCCATGCCACGACCCATGCCGAACCGACCTTCGTGGTCGATGGCATCGTCCACTACTGTGTGGCCAACATGCCCGGTGCGGTTGCGCGCACCAGCACTTATGCGCTCAACAATGTCACCCTGCCGCACGCGCTGAAGATCGCCGATCTGGGATGGAAGGCGGCGCTTCAGGCCAACCCCCGTCTGGCAGATGGGCTCAACGTCCATGCCGGTGCAGTGACCTATGAAGCGGTGGCGCGCGAACTGGGTTATGAACACAAGCCCGTCAGCGAAATACTGCGATTATCAACTCCTCTCTAAGCCGCCTGCGTTAAACCCGCCAAACTGGTCTGGGTGCACCAAAAGCGTGCGTCGATGGTACCCCCTGGGGGCTGCGTTCACCGGCCCTTTCGCCTTGCCTTTGCCGCAGCAGGCGCAAGCTTGCGCGGCCTGCGCTGGATCTATTCGGATTTTGATAACGACATTGGGCCTGAAAGCCTGTCTCTCTGCGGCGGCGTGTGCTGTGCTTTGCAGCCACTGCGACCGGCTGCTCCATCAAGCAAAGCGCCTCAGCCAGATCCGGGTGATACGTGAGCGGCGGACCGGGGCCGAATGGCTTGGCCGCAATCTGCTCGCCCTTACGGATATTGCCCCGACAGTCGATCTCGCGGCGTGTCACGGCCCAGACGCAAGCTTCCTGGTGCCACCGCTTCCCAATATGCGACGGCAAGTGCTTTCATCTACTGGACCCCCATCGCATTGTTGAGGTGACCCAGCACGCCGATGCGTCAGGGCCCTGCGGTGACGGCCAGTGTGCGGGGTGCTTGGTTATGCGCGCCGGTTGTTCTGGGTGAGGCCCAGTTGCCACAGGATAAACGCGAACTCCTCCGCGGTTTCCCTGAGCCCCTCAAACCGGCCCGACTTGCCGCCATGCCCCGCACCCATGTTGGTCTTGAGCAGCAGTTCGTTGCTGTCGGTCTTGCACTCGCGCAGCCGCGCCACCCACTTCGCCGGCTCCCAATAGGTCACGCGCGGATCGTTGAGCCCCGCTGTCACCAGCAGCGGCGGATAGGCCTGGGGCCTGACCTGATCATAGGGCGAGTAGGAACGGATCAGTGCGAAAGCGGCGGGGTCCTCGATCGGATTGCCCCATTCGGGCCATTCGCCCGGGGTCAGCGGAAGCTCAGCATCAAGCATAGTGGCAAGCACGTCGACGAACGGCACATGCGCTATGCCCACGCCAAATAGCGAAGGGTCTGAATTGATCACCGCGCCGATGAGCTCACCGCCCGCCGATCCGCCCGAGATCGCGATCCGGCCCGGTGCGGTCAGCCCACGCGCAATCAAGCCTCGCGCCACATCCACGAAATCGGTAAAGGTGTTAGTGCGCAGTTCCAGCTTACCCGCCTTGTACCAAGCACGGCCCAGATCATCGCCGCCCCGGATATGTGCAATGGCAAAGACCATGCCGCGATCAAGCAGGCTCATCCGCGCGGTCGAGAAGCCTGGCCCGATGGCCATGCCATAGGCGCCATACCCATAGAGATAGAGGGGAGGGCGCTCTTGTTCGGGCCCCGCAAGGTCGCGGCGGTAAACCACCGAGACCGGCACCAGCGCGCCGTCGCGCGCAGGGATTTCGAGCCTCTCGGTCGCATAGAGCGAGGCGTCATAGCCCGAGGGGATTTCTTGCACCTTGAGCAGCGTGAGCTCACGCTTCGCCACACTGTAGTCGTAGACCGAGGCAGGGCTGGCCATAGATTCATACGAGACGCGCAGGGTCTCCACCGCCCATTCGGGATTGTCGCCAAGGCTTGCTTCGTAGCTTGCCTCGGGAAAATCGATCGGCTCGATCCGCGCCGGATCGTCATAGTAGCGCACCTCGATTCGGTCGAGCCCGCGCACACGGCCCTCGACCACGTAGAAATCGCGGAACAGGTCGAAGCCGGTGAGGTAGAAGTCGTCGCTGCCCTCGATCAATGTCGTCCACTCGCCAGGGCGGCTGAGCGGCGCGGCGGCGAGGCGGAAGTTCTCGTGGAGATCGTTAGTGTGGATGAACAGGGTTTCGCCGCGCACATCGACATCGTATTCCACGCCGGCCTGCCGGGGCCTTACCAGCAGGGGCGTGGTTAACGGATCGGCGGCGGGAATGAGGCGGATCTCGCTCGTCTCGTGGTCGCCGGTCGCAATCACCAGCCATTCATCGTTGGCTGAAAGCCCGGCAGAGACGCGAAAGCCCTCGTCGTGCTCGTGGTAGAGTTCGATATCCTCTTCGATCGGTTTGCCCAGCCAGTGCAGCCGCGCATTGTCGGTGCGCCACTGCGCGTTGGCGAGGCTGTAGATCAGCGCGGTATCCCCCGCTGCCCAGATCAGCGCAGAATTGGTTTCGGGGATCGTGTCGGGCAGCACCTGGCCTCCTGCGATCACCTTGATCCGGGCGGTGAAGCGCTCCGAGCCATTGTCGTCGGCCGACCAGGCGAGCAGTCGGCCATCGTGTGACACCGAGATCGCGCCGAGCCGGAAGTATTCAAGGCCTTCGGCCAGCGCGACTTCGTCGAGGATCAGCTCGTCCTGGCCAGTGTCAGGGGTGCTAGCCACCGGGCGGCGCCACCACTTCTTGTACTCGGCGCCTTCCTCGTATTCGATCCAGTAGAGCCAGTCGCCGTCCTTCTGCGGCACTGACTTGTCCGCCTCTTTGATTCGCCCGCGCATTTCGCCAAGCAGCATCTCGATCAAGGGTTCCTGCGGCTTCATGCGCGCCTCGAACCAGGCGTTCTCGGCTTCCAGATGTGCGAGGATCGCAGGGTCTGTGACTTCAGGATAGCCGGGATCGCGCAGCCAGTGGTATGGATCCTCAATCGTCACGTTATGATGCGTGAAGGTGTGAAATTGCTTGGCCGCGACCGGAGGCGCAGCGGGGGTGGTTTCCGTCATCCCTCGCATCTATGGTGCCTCGCATGAGCCTGCAAGGCGGGCGACACACTTCAGGACACGATCCATGCTGATGAACATCCATGAAACCAGGCTCGAGGCGCTCCGCAAGGAGCTTGCCCGGCAGGAACTGGACGGCTTCGTCATTCCGATTTCCGACGAGCATATGAGCGAATATGTTGGATCCTATGCCCAGCGCCTCGCCTGGTTGACAGGGTTCGGCGGTTCGGCTGGCACGGCAGTCGTGCTGAAGGACAAAGCTGCGATTTTCGTCGATGGGCGCTATACACTGCAAGTGCGCGAACAGGTCGATTGCAGGCTCTATTCCTATGAGCCTGTGCCGCAGACCTCGATTGCGGCATGGCTTGGCGAACATGCCTCCCAGGGCGCGCGCATCGGTTATGATGCATGGCTTCACGGCAAGGGCTGGGCGGACAGTGTCAGGGCCGCGCTGAAGCGCAAGGATGCCGTGCTCGTCGCAGTTTCGCAGAACCCGATCGATGCGATCTGGCAGGAGCGTCCCGCACCCTCCAGCGCCCCTGCACTCGTCCATGCCGATGAATTTGCCGGCAACTCGGCGCGCGACAAGCGTGCTGAAGTCGCCAGCTGGCTCGCCGCGAACGGTCTCGATGCGGCGGTTATTTCCGCTCTCGATTCAGTCGCCTGGCTGCTTAACATCCGCGGCAGCGATGTCGATTGCACCCCCGTCGCACTGTCGTTTGTCATCGCCCATGCAGACGGCACGGCGGACCTTTATATCGCCCCCGAAAAGGTCACGCCCGAACTCGCGCAACACCTCGGTAATGCCGTGCGCGTGCACGATCGCACTGCCTTCACCGGCGCGCTGGGCGACCTTGCCGGCAAGAAGATCGCGGTCGATCCCCTGCGTGCGGTCGCGGCGATCTACAGCGCACTTGAAGCGGCGGGTGCGGAGCCTGTCTCGATCACCGATCCCACGGTGCTGCCCAAGGCGCGCAAGAATCCAATCGAGCAGGCTGGTCACCGTGCGGCGCAGGCGCGCGATGGCGCTGCTGTCTCACGCTTCCTCCACTGGCTCGCGCTCGCCGCCCCGGCAGGCGATCAGACTGAGCTCTCCGCCGCCGCCGCACTTCGCGCCGAACGTGAGAAGACTGGCCTGCTGCGCGACTTGTCGTTCGACACGATCTCTGCCGCCGGACCCAATGGCGCGAGCCCGCACTACAAGGTGGACGAGCACTCCAACCGCACCATTGAACCCAACAGCGTTTATCTCGTCGACTCTGGCGGTCAGTATCTTGATGGCACCACCGACATTACCCGCACTGTCTGGGTCGGCCCTGACGCCCCGCCCGACGAAGTGAGGGACCGCTTCACGCGCGTTCTCAAGGGCCATATCGCACTCGATCTCGCAGTGTTCCCTCAAGGCACCAATGGCAGCCAGCTCGACAGTTTCGCGCGCCAGTTCCTCTGGGCCGCCGGGCTTGATTATGCGCATGGCACCGGCCACGGTGTCGGCAGTTTCCTCGCTGTCCATGAAGGGCCGCAGCGTATCGCCAAACCGGCGGGCGGGCAGGCCGGGACCGACCAGTCGCTGCTGCCGGGCATGATCCTCTCAAATGAGCCGGGCTACTACAAGGCTGGCGAATACGGCATCCGCATCGAGAACCTGGTGCTGGTGGAAGAGCGCGCGATCCCGCACGCGGAGGGCGTGTTCATGGGCTTTGAGACGCTAACTTTCGTGCCTATCGATCGCAGGCTGGTGGAGCCTGCGTTGCTCCTCGCCCACGAGCGCGACTGGTGGAACGCATACCACGCCAAGACACTCGCTCTGCTTGCGCCGAAGCTTTCGGGCGCTGATCTGGCCTGGCTCGATCAGGCCTGCGCGCCGCTCTGAAGTAGGGGAAGTCATGCCAGCGTTCCGGCTCGATACGCACCCTATCCGCATCGGTCTCGGTGCGCGCGGTGCCGCACCCGCCGCTCACTGGCATGACGGCCAAGGTCAGGCTTTTGGGGGGCGAATAGGCGACGAACCCGCCGAGCGCATGGCATAGACTGGATCTGGTCTCGTCACAGGCTACTACCCTCTTCATAACAGCGGGCTTTGAGACCAGGCATCGCCCGCGGTAAAACTCGCGACAAGTTGCGACAATAAAGGTCTTCGGCGGCATAGTTGCAAGACATGTCTGGCCTAGAAAGTAGATAGCGAAAGAGGCCGTCCAGCTGGCCTTACGTCGGCCCGGCCGGTTCTCGCTGCATTCCGCTTGTAAGAGGACCACGTTCCATGAAGAAGCCAACCCTTGCCGCAACTGCTGCCATTTTGCTTGCCTCTGGCGCAGCGCTCCATGGCAGCAATCCGGCGCTTGCCCAGTCTGGCCCCGCTCCGATGGGTGATGGCACCGTAACTTGGGCCGAGGCCAAGGCCCGCGCCGATATGCTATGGACACGGTTGGACGTGAACCAGGACGGCGTGCTCAATGCGGCGGACCGAGAAGCGAAGACGGCGAAAATCTTCGACCAAATCGACACAAACCACGACGGCGCAATCAGCCGCGGTGAGTTCCTGGAGCATCACAAGGCAATGACGAAAGGCAAGGGCAGGGATAGGGCCAGGCCTGCAATGGGAGGGGCATCGATGGATGGCCGCCCGCCTATCGCGATGATGATGGGTCATGGTGGCCGCATGATGCACGAAATGGCCGAGAAGGCCGATACCAACCTTGACCAGTCGATCAGCCGTACCGAATTCGATGCCGCCACCAAGGACCGGTTCGACAAGGCCGATGCCAATCATGACGGCAAGCTGACTGCTGCCGAACGCCGCGCTGCCCGGGCGGTCATGCATGAGGGTCGCGGTTGGCGCGGTGGCCATGGGCGCCGCAGCCATGGCGGAATGGGTGCCGGAATAGATAGGGGCATGGGCGACATGCCGCCGCCGGGCGCATGAACGCTTCAACCCCTGCGACCGCCCCGACCCGCGTGTTGGTGGTGGATGACGAGGCTGCGCTGCGCGAACCTCTGTCGGACTATCTGATCCGGCAAGGGTTCGTCGCCGTTCAGGCGGCCAGCGCGGCCGAAGCGCGCGCGCGCCTCACCGAAGCCGCCTTCGATCTCGTGCTGCTCGATATCATGATGCCGGGCGAGGACGGGCTCTCTTTGTGCCGTCACCTCACCGAAACACGAGGGCTCCCGGTTATTTTTATCACCGCGCGGGGCGAGGCGACCGACCGCATCGTTGGACTGGAAATCGGGGCGGACGATTATGTCGTGAAGCCGTTCGATCCGCGCGAGCTGGTGGCGCGCATCCGCTCGGTGCTGCGCCGCGCCGCGCGTCAGCCGGAAGAGCCCGGCGAGCAGTTCGTTTATGCCTTCGACGGCTGGCAGCTCGATCCGCTGCGTCGCCGCCTGACCGACCGCGAAGGTGCGCTCGTGCCAATTTCCTCGGCCGAGTTCCGGTTGCTCATCGCTTTTCTCGACCACCCGCGCCAGATGCTCGACCGCGACCGGCTGCTCGATATGGTGCAGGGGCGTGAGGCCCACCTCTTTGACCGCGCTGTGGACAACCAGATCAGCCGGTTGCGCCGCAAGATCGAGCGGGACAGCCGCAGTCCGGAGTTGATCCAGACCGTGTGGGGCGGCGGCTACATGCTCGCTGCCGAAGTTGCCAAAGTGCCGCCGCATGGTTGATGCTGCTCTTGATCTACCGCAGCGTCTGCGCTTTGCCCGCTGGTGGCCGCGCAGCCTGCAAGGGCAGATGCTCCTCGCCATCGCGCTTGCGCTGATGGTTGCACAGGGTCTGTCCGCGGCGCTGATGTGGCGCATGCAGCGTGAGCGGCATCTTGCAGGACTGGTAAACTACGCAGCATTCAGCCTGCTAGGGCAAAACCTGCGTGTCCCTTTGGGCCGCCCGCTGCACCCGGCCATGCCCTCGTCCGCCATGATGCTTGGGCCGGACGGAGCGCCTGAAATCGGCTTGCGTATGCCGCGCCCGCTGCGCGTGCAGGTTGAAGATCGCGCGCCCCAGCAGGCCAGCGACCGGCGCCGTCCGGAAATTGAGCACGCCTTGCGCCAGGTCCTGGAAGCCCAAGGCGTCGATGCCGCCCGCCTCTTTGTCGCCGAGCGGGATCCGGCCCGCGACCCGCTGATATCCGCATGGCTCGCACAGCCCCAGCTCCGCCTCGCCCGCCCAGCGGGCGCGCCGCGCCCGCGGCTGATCGTCGCCGCGATCGGGCGCGGCGATGGCACTTGGCTCACTGCGCGGCTGCTCGCTCCGCGCACCGAGCGCGCGGTGCTGATGACACTCGTGCTCCAGACCTTGCTGCTCTATCTCGTGCTCGTCGGCACGGCGGCGCTGATCCTTCGCCGCATCGCGCGGCCGCTAAAGGCGCTGACGCAGCAAGTCGAGGCCTTTGCCCGCTCGCGCGCGCCTGTCGGGCAGCTTGAACCTGAGGGGCCCGAGGATATCCAGCGGCTGATTGTAGCGCACAATGCGATGGAGCGGCGTGTCGGCGCGCTGCTCGACGAGAAGGACGTGATGCTCGGTGCGATCGGCCACGATCTCAAAACGCCCTTGGCTGCGCTGCGCGTGCGGATCGAGGCGGTGGAGGATGACACCGAGCGCGGCCGGATGGCCGCCGGGATCGCGGACATCAACCGCTCGCTCGATGATATTCTGAGCCTTGCGCGCGTTGGCCGTCCGTCCGATCCTCTCGAGCCGACCGAGCTTTCCGCGCTCGTCGCCGATGTGGTGGGCGAATACGAGGACATGGGCGAGGACGTGACGCTGGGGGAGGCGACCCGAATGGTTATGCCGCTACGCGCCACTTGGCTGCGCCGCGCGCTGCGCAATCTCATCTCGAACGCGCTGCGCTATGGCACTCGTGCGCGGGTTACCCTGCAGCGCGAAGGGCGCGATGCCGTGCTAAGGGTTGAGGATGACGGCCCCGGGATCCCCGACGGCGAGATCGCACGGATGCTGGAGCCGTTTATCCGGCTCGAAGCCTCGCGAAATTCCGCGACCGGTGGTACCGGCCTTGGCCTGACGCTGGCCCGCGCGATTGCCGATCAGCACGGTGGCTCGCTCGCTCTCGCCAACCGCCGGGAGGACGGTGAGACCAAGGGCCTCACTGTCACGCTGCGCTTTCCGCTTACTTGAGCCCGGCAATTGCCGTCGTCAACGCCTTGCCGCGCGCATCCTTGAGCTTGCCGCACGAGCGCACGCGTTCGATCGTCCGTTCGAGTTCGAGCGCACCGGACTTGCCGGCGAACTTGGCGCGCAGGCCATCGAATTCATCGGCCATGGCAACCGAGCAGAAATTGCTAAGGATTTGCGGGAGGCGTGCGCCGAAGAAGATCCCCGCACCGCCGCTGAGCAGCGCGTCGAGGTGCGCTTTCATCCACGCGTAGCCCCAATCACGCGTCTCGGTGGTCAAGACGACCCCGCGCACGAAGTTCAGTCGTTCGGATTGGCGTAGGCGCTTGTCTTTGAACTCGTCGAGCAGCCACTTGGCCGTTTGCAGATCGCCGCTTGCGCCTATTGCGCTCAGCGCAGAAGGGCGGAACAGCGGATCTTCGGAACCTAGTGCCTTGTCCATTAGCTTTTTCGCGCCTTCAAGCTTGTGATCGCCCAGCCAAGCATCGAAACCCGCTCCGAAGAAGGCAGCGTCAAGCGCGGCGGCATCGCCGGCAAGATAAGCATCGACCGCGCCTGCCAGCTGCTGACGCAGCGCG
>Ga0136644_10004512_pt1 | contig 10278 bp, 7 predicted proteins | sample C_130820_EF_Meta_FD_94780 | JGI IMG/M metagenome (GOLD analysis project Ga0136644, IMG submission 94780) | Freshwater microbial communities from Lake Croche, Canada to study carbon cycling - C_130820_EF_MetaG (v2) (version 2) | ecosystem: Environmental > Aquatic > Freshwater > Lake | place: Lake...
AGTCCAGACGCCGATGGCGATCAGCAATAAACCCACCAGCCGTTCGCTGCCCGCCGATAGAAGCGCCAATGGAAAGGCCTCCCGCAAACCCAAGGCGGCAACACCCACCAAAATGACTCCAACCGAATGACCGCATCCCCATCGGACGCCCTCCCACCAGGCGCGAAATTTGCCGTGAAGTGCGAGGGGGGCAACGGCACCCAGATGGTCCGGCCCGGTGACCACATGAACCGCGCCGGCGATAAAGCCTCCGATAATGGCGATCATAATGGCTTGGACGATGCCGGAACCACTCCAACCGCGAAGGGGAGGAATCCCGGGATGGACGTCCATTCACTCATGATCACTGAATGACGACCCTGTAGAATCGACCCCGATCGGCGTGAGGGTCCACCACCACATTGGTTCCGGGGGGAGGTTTGGTGAGATTGGTCAGGGTGAGCCAGGTCACTCCCACGGGATGATGAGGCGTGAAGCCTAGGAGATTGGTGGTGTATTGGACCGTGTTGACCGCATTGGTCCAACTGTCCCACGAGATGACCACCGATCCATTCGTTCCCCGACGCGCCGTGGCTTGGGGATGCGAGAGGTTGGAGATATCCCAGGAGACCACCTGGTTGAAATCGAATTTTCCCTGTTCGATGGCGGTACGGTTTAACTCCAGGACCGGGAAATAGAAGTTCGTGGAATGAATGGGCGGGGGAAGAATAAACTCGGGAATGAGGATATTGGTTTCCGGAGTCCGGGGAAAGTAGGTGAAAGAGAGCAGCCGCGAGAAAACGTCCGTACCCAGCTGCAGTATCCCGAAGGTCGTATAATTGGGAACCCACTGATACCTGTTGGTGACGTAGGTCAGGTTCGTGGTGATGATGCAATTGGTGACGGCAACGCAGTTGGTGACGAAAACGCGATTCGTCGTGACAAAATCGTATTGATTGGTGTTGGGAGGCTGGACCGTCAGGTTCACCCCATTGGTGCCGATCAAGATGGGATAGGGGTCCAACTGAGAGTTGTATCCCAGGTTGAGCACAAACTGAAGGGGGCTTGAATTGGTCGGCAGAATCAAAATGTGATTGGTCGGATCCAGGACGGGCGCTCCTACAATCCTCATGGCCAGAGTGCCCGGAAAATTGGGGTAGGCATTGGGAAGAAGGGATTCCGTAGGCAGGGGATTGGTTGAAATTCGTTGGAAAAAGTCAGCCGACGACTTGCCCCGGTTGGTCACCGCCAGCCAGCCGGCACTGGCTGCATATTGGAGATTCACCGGCAGAATCTCGTCCATGATCGTGTCCCGATAGTCTCCGGCGTTCAGGTGCGCCAGAAAGTTGCTGGTCGTGAGCGGAGCCAGGGTATCAAACAGCTCGAACGTCATGGCGCCGAGGGGCGTCTGGATGCGGACCAGAGGCCCCGCCTGTATTCCCAACGCCAGAAGGGTCGATCCCAGCAGCCATGTGATGACTCTCATTTGGGTGGAGAATGCCCGAGTGCGCGATCCGCGGCAAGCCTTGTGGGTTTTTGACAAGAGAGGTGGGGGGAGAGGTCAGTAGGTGATCCGGACCCGATAGAAACGCCGGGAATCCATCGAGGTATCCACGATCTGGTTGGTTCCGGGCGGCGGGCGGACCAGATTGGTCAACACCTGCCAGGAAGGCGGAAACTTGGTTGTGTATTCCACCGTATTGGTCGCATTAACGACGGACTGCCAGGAAATTACATGATCCCCGATGGGGCGCGGTCGGACATGCACGTTCAGCGTCGATATATCGACAAAGAGGAAGTTCGTGGGGTCGAAGAACAACTGCGGTTGCAGGTTGGTTCCAACAGCCGGAAAGTTGGTGTTGATGATGACAAAATTGGTGTTGAGGCGAAGCAGGGGAATCTCTCCAAAGGGACCGAAGTTGACGCCGTTCAGAGCCGGATTCAAATCGACAACGATATTGGTGGCCGGACGTCCTTTGGGGAGGCTTCCCAAACGGATGAATCCATTGAAGGCGCTCAAGAGATTGGTTCCGCCAATCACACGCCCAAAAACAGTGAATCCGCCTGAATTGTTGGTGCTATCGAGCGATGCAGAATTGTCCGCCAGATTGATGAAGAACTGGCTGTTGGCAGAGTTGGGATCCGAGGTCTTGGCCATCGCCAGGGTGCCGGCCAGGTTGCTAAGCAGCGGTCCGATACGGAATTCGTTGGTGATGGAGGGCCCGACGGGGACGTCATAAACGGCTGCATCGGGCGTGCCGGGGTCAGCGACGGTGAATCCTCCTCCCTGCACGACGAATCCTGGAACCAACCGATGGAAAAAGGTGTTGGAATAGCTTCCGATGGAAACGTAATGAAGAAAATTGGAAACGGTGACGGGCCTTTGCTGATCGTAAAGCTCGACCTCCAAGTCACCAAAGACCGTGCGCAATTGGACGGCCGTCCCCGCCTGAGAAGCTGAGAGCCCCAGAAAGAGGCCGACCAGTGCAACAATCCGTTTCATTCAGGCATCGTGAAAGAGTCAGAGCGTTCGGGCAAGCTCCGGACCCAGTCGGCCATTGTGACATTTGACCGCGAACGCGTGTTCACCGGCGACGGGCGGGCAATCGGCGACTCCACCGGCGCATTCGAGGATTAGTCGTCCGGCCGCGATATCCCATCGCCTCAGGCCCGCCTCCAGATAGGCGTCAAATCGGCCATCGGCGACGTAGGCCATGGCCAGGGCTGCCGAGCCCATGATGCGCAATTTGCGGACCTTGGGGGTGAGGATTGTAAAGTAGCGCAAACTGGTGTTCAGACTCACATCGCTCTGGGCAAATCCGAGTGAAACCATGGATTGGGAGAGTTCGGCGACCGGGCTGGGGTGGATGCGTCGGCCATTTCGGAGGGCCGGTCCCCCTTTTCGCGCGGTCCAAAGCTCGTCGTTGAACGGGTCGTAAATCACTCCCACCACGGATTCAAAAGCGCCTGCATCCGTTTGTTTCTCCAGGGCAATGCTGACGCATGCGTGGGGAATTCCCGAGGCAAAGTTCACCGTGCCGTCAATCGGATCCACCACCCAGCGGAAGGGGGCTTCGGAATGAGTGGGGTCCGATTCCTCCTCGCCCAGAACCGGTATCTCCGGGTGATTTCTCGCCAGATGCCGCGTGATTTTCCGCTGGCTGCGAACGTCCAGCTCCAGCTTGAGGTCGTGGGCGGTGGTCTGGTTGACCTGCTTCCGCCGCAGACGATGGAGCTTCATCAATTCACCCACTTCACGGGCGGCTTCAACCGCCGTCAGGAGGTGCTTTTGCCAGGAAGAGGACGACATGGTCAACGGCTGAAGGTTCGTTCAGGCCCAGTGATAATTGAAGCTCAGGCTGATGCGTTCTGCCTGGACCTGATTGGAGGCCACCTCATGCCGTATCCAGCTTTCAAAGAGGATAACTTGTCCCACCTGGGCGGGGTAGGTGACAAACACCTGATTGGTGGGACGGCATCCATCGATGCGGGGGGGGGCCGCCATGAGGCTTGCCAGGCGGGGATCCTCGAATTTCAGGCCGGCACAGCCTTTCGGGGTGGCGACATAATAGGTGCCGCTCACGACCGAGTTTGGATGAAGATGGAGGCTGTGGGCCGCGCCAAAAGGCATGATGTTCACCCAGCAGTCGCTCATGACCAGACGACGACCTCCCAGATCCCAATCCAGCGCCCGGGCATAGGCCCGGACGTGACGGTCCAGGTGCCGGTTCAATTCCATGAACGTCGACGAGAACTGATGGAGTTGGTCCATCGAACCGTAGCTGGTATAGCCTCCGGGATAATTTCGGTCGGACCAGCGCCTTCCTTCCTCGTCAAATTCCCGAACCTGGTGACATTCCTTTAAGAGCTCGCGATGGAGAGGGGAACGACGGTTCGTCAGCAGTGGGGCGCAATAAACCTGTGTCGGGAACCACGATTGAATTCGTTTCACACGCCAAAGGGATCAGGTTTCCAGCCAGCGATTGGAGGTTCGGGTGACGGGATCGTTCGAGAACGGTTTTTATTCCCCGGCCGCGGGGCTGAGGGGGAGCAGTCCTGGGCTCTCATCTTCCTTTTCTGAGATGACCGGTGCGATCCCCTGAAGGGAGTCTTTGGCCTCCAGGTCAATGAGTTTGACCCCCATGGTGTTGCGACTGGCCTCGCGAATCGCCTTCACGCCGGTTCTCACCATTTGACCGGCCACGGTGATGAGCATGATCTCGTCGTCGTCCCTCACCGTCAGGGCTCCCACCACGCCACCGGTCTTCTCGGTGGTCTTCATGGTGATGATCCCTTTTCCACCCCGGGACTGTTCCCGGTATTCATCAAAACCGGTCCGCTTCCCAATTCCATTCGAACCCGCCACCAGGAGGGTGGCGGACGGGTCCACCACAGCCAGTGCCACGACGGCATCCGAAGCTTCGAGGTCGATTCCCCGGACACCGGTTGCCGGCCGTCCCATGACTCGAACATCGTTCTCGTCGAATCGGATGCTCATGCCGGAGCGGGTGATGATGACAACGCCCTGGGTTCCGTTGGTCAGCTTGACGTCCACAAGGCCGTCCTCCGGATCAATGCCGATGGCGATGATACCGCCCTTCCGGACATTTCCGAATTCGCCAAGACTGGTCCTCTTGACCGTTCCGTTTTTCGTGCAGAAGAAGAGAAAATGGTCCTGCTGCCAGGTTTGTTCCTCCTTATTGGCCCCGTACCGGGCTTCGATACGGACCAATGCCTGAATGGTTTCCCCGGCGCGCATTTCCAGGAGGTTGGCGATGGATCGCCCCTTCGAGGCGCGACCCAGATCCGGGATTTCATGCACCCGTTCCACATACACCCGGCCCAGGTTGGTGAAGAACATGAGGTAATCATGGGTGCTGGCGGTGAAGAGGTGTTCGATAAAGTCGGAATCCTCCGGCTTTTCAGCTTCCCGGGTCGCCATTCCAATCACTCCCTTGCCGCCCCGTTTTTGGGAGCGGTAACTGGAGACATTGGTGCGTTTGATCAGTCTGTTGTGGGTCAGTGTGACAATGACTCCCTCGTTGGCGATGAGGTCCTCAATCGCAATCTCACCAAAGTCGGGAACGATCTGAGTCATTCGGGGGGTCGCATACTTTTCGCGAATCTCTCGAAGCTCCTTTTTGATGATCGCCAGAACCCGGGCCTCCTTGGCCAGAATGTCCAGCAGATCCTCAATGCGTTCCATCAACTCCCGGTACTCATTTTGTACCTTGTCGATTTCGAGGCCGGTGAGCTGATAGAGACGCAGTTCCAAAATCGCATCCACCTGCCGGTTGCTCAACGCATACCGGTTGTCGTTGGCACGAACCCCCCGGAGGATGATCCCCCATTGTTCGACCTGACTCTTGGTCCATGCAAAGGCCAGCAGCTTGACCTTGGCTTCGTCCCGGGTCTTGGAACCGCGAATGATCCGGATGAACTCGTCCAGGTTGCTGAGGGCGCAAACGTAGCCCTCGAGCAATTCCGCCCGCTCCTCCGCCTTCCGTAGATCGTGACGCGTCCGACGAAGGATGACTTCGCGGCGGTGCTCGATGTAGCACTGGATGACTTCTTTGAGGTTGAGGGTCTTGGGACGTCCGTGGTCAATCGCCAGGCAATTGACACTGAAGGAACCCTCAAGCTGGGTGTGCTTGAAAAGGTTGTTGATGACCACCCGGGGGATGGCATCCCGCTTGAGTTCGATGACCAGGCGGCAGTTCTCATCGGACTCATTCCGCATCGCCGAGATGTCGGTGATGATCTTTTCATTCACCAGGCTGGCAATCTGCTCCTCAAGGGCCGCCCGGTTGACGTTGTACGGAATCTCAGTGACCACCAGCTGCTCGCGCCCCCCCTTGAGCTGCTCGATGCCGATGGTTCCGCGCAATTTGACACTTCCCCGTCCCGTTTCGAGGTAGTTCTTGATGCCCTCGATGCCGCAGATGGTTCCCCCGGTCGGAAAGTCGGGGCCCTTCACCCACTTCATCAATTGAGGGATGGTGATCTGGGGATTATCGATTTGGGCGCAGATGCCATCGATCACCTCACCCAGATTGTGCGGCGGGATGTTGGTCGCCATGCCGACCGCGATGCCCGTGCCTCCATTGACCAGAAAATTGGGGAAGGCGGCTGGGAAGACCGTTGGTTCCGTGCGGGTCTCGTCGTAGTTGGGGACGAAATCGACGGTGTCACGGTCCATGTCCGCCATGAGGGCGGCGCCCAGATGGGTGAGCCGCGCCTCCGTGTATCGCATGGACGCGGGAGGGTCGTTTTCAACCGATCCGAAATTTCCCTTTCCTTCCACCAGTCGCTCGCGCATCGCCCAGGGCTGCGCCATGTGGACCAGCGTGGGATAGATCGCCTGATCGCCATGGGGATGGTAATTACCCATGGTTTCACCGACAATCTTGGCGCATTTGAGGGTCTTCCGCCCGGGATAGAGGGATAATTCCCCCATGGCATAAAGAATCCGCCGTTGAGAGGGTTTCAGGCCGTCGCGGACGTCCGGTAACGCCCGGGAGATGATGACCGACATCGAATACGCCAGAAAAGAGTCCTTGATCTCGTCGGCGACATTGATCTTGGCGATCTTTTCGTTGGCGGAATAGGCCCCACCCGTGGCCCGTGGTTCGTTCAGTGGAAGTTCGTCAGACATGTTGCAAAAACTTCAGACGTCCAGATTGCGAACGTTCAGGGCATTGTCCTCAATGAACCGTCGGCGGGGTTCCACTTCGTCGCCCATCAAGCGCGTGAACATGGCTTCCGCCTCCACCGCATCGGTGAGGTCCACCTGGAGAAGCTTTCTCCGGACCGGGTTCATCGTGGTCTCGAAGAGTTCCTTGGCGTCCATTTCTCCCAGTCCTTTGAAGCGGGTGACATTGATGCCCTGCTTGCCCACGGCCTTGACCTGTTCAAGGATTTCCGGAATCGAAAACAGCGGCGTGGCCTTGGCCTTGTCTCCCTGGCCCTCCAGAAGTTCGAAGAGGGGGACCTTTTGAGCGGAATAATGGTGAACGTCCAACCCCTTGCGTGTCAGTTTGGCAAGCAATTCCCCAATGGCTTTTGACTCGTGATGCAGGTCGGAATGATTGGCGCGACGGGATTGCCCCTTGGCCCGTTCCTGTCGTTCCTTCGCTTCGGAATCGCCGAATAAATCGGGATTCTCCAGTTTGAATCGGTCGAAATCCTCGGTGGCGGTAAAGAAGTGGACGGATTCGTCGTTTCCCTCCCGAACTTTGACCAGATGTCGGGGAAGTACTCCGTCCGATGTCCGTGCCTCGACATAAGCGGAAAAATCCGCGCCCAGGCGCTTGAGGTGACTGGCGTGCTTGTCCAGCAACTCCAGCATTCCCAGGATCTCCTCCAGCTGTCGGGCAGGAACTTCCCGACCATCGGATAGGTTCTTCAGACGCACCTCCTCGGTTCCGATTTGCAGAAGGATCCGATTGAGCTGCAAATCATCGTCCACGTATTCAATTCGCTTTTTCCGGGTCACCGAATACAGAGGCGGCTGGGCCACATAGATGAAGCCGCGCTTCACCAACTGCGGCATCTGACGGTAGAAAAAGGTCAAAAGCAGAGTCCGGATGTGGGAACCGTCCACGTCCGCATCCGTCATGATGATGATCTTGTGATACCGCAGCTTCTCGAGGTTGAAGGCACCCTCTCCCTCACCATCCCCAATCCCGGTTCCAATGGCCGTGATCATCGTCCGGATTTCATTGTTCTGGAGGACCTTGTCGAGACGGGCTTTCTCGACGTTGATCAACTTTCCGCGGATGGGAAGGATGGCTTGAAATTTGCGGTCCCGGCCCTGTTTCGCAGAGCCACCTGCCGAGTCCCCTTCGACAATGTACAGTTCAGTGTTGACCGGGTCCCGGTCGGAGCAATCCGCCAGTTTCCCCGGAAGCCCACCGCCGGTCATCGCGGTCTTTCGGACCGCTTCACGCGCCTTTCGAGCCGCCTCCCGGGCTCGGGCGGCATTCAAGGCCTTTTCAATGATGCGTTTGGCGACGTTGGGATTGGCGTCGAAGTAGCTCATCAATCCCTCGTAGGAGGCCGATCCGACGACGCTTTCCACCTCTGGGGAGATGAGCTTGACCTTGGTTTGTGACTCGAATTTGGGATCGCTGTGCTTGATGGAAATGACCGCGGTCAGTCCTTCCCGAACGTCGTCCCCGGTGATCTGCGGGTCCTTGTCCTTCAACAAGCTGTTGGACTTGGCGTATTGGTTGATGGAACGGGTCAACGCATTTCGGAATCCGGTCAAATGGGCGCCGCCATCGGGATTGTGAATGGTGTTGGTGTAGCACAACACCTGGTCATTGTAGCTGTCGTTGTACTGCAGGACCGCTTCGACGTGGATTTCAATCTCCTTTTCGTCCATCAAGGTTTTGACCTGACGTCGAACCGACAGCGGTTTCGGGTGCACCAGTTCCTTGCCCTGGTTCAATTGCTTGACGAATTCCTCGACCCCGTCCTTGTAGAGAAACACCTCGGGTTTCGGTTCGGCGGAACGCTCATCCAGAAAGGTGATTTCAAGGCCGGAATTCAGGAACGCGAGCTCCCGAAGGCGTTGGGCGATGCGATCGGATTTGAATTCGACGGTCTCGCGGAAGATTTCGGCATCGGGTTTGAAGCTAATCAGGGTTCCCGTTCCCTTGGATTTGCCGATCACTTCGAGCTTCTGGACCGTCTTACCCCGTTCAAACTCCATGTGGTAGACCTTCCCGTCGCGGGAAACCTCCACTTCGAACCATTCGCTCACGGCGTTGACGCATTTGGCGCCGACGCCATGGGTGCCACCGGAAAATTTGTACCCGCCCTGACCGTATTTGCCCCCGGAATGGAGGGTGGTCAGCACCATTTCAACACCGGGCACCTTGTACACCGGATGAATATCGACCGGTATGCCACGGCCATCATCGCGGATGGAGAGGGAGCCATCGACGTGGATGTTGACTCCGATATGAAAGCAGTGGCCGGCGAGGTGCTCGTCCACGGAGTTATCGAGGACTTCCGAGACACAATGATGGAGCGCTCGCTCATCGGTGCCTCCGATGTACATGCCGGGCTTCTTGCGAACGGCTTCCAGACCTTCCAATTTTCCCAGCTTCGACGAGTCGTAGCTGTCCTGTCCTGCTTCGGGTTCTGACATGTTTTCTCTTGGAAAAACTCCCACCGGGTGGGGGGGAATCGTCCGAACCCCTAAGGTAACAGGAGGAGCCCGTCACACAACCTGAAAGTGGTCCCCGCCTTGAAGCTGGAACCCTACCTGTTGTGGTCTGTTTCCGCGACGACCTAATTCCTTGTGCCTACTCGTCGGACGTCACGACCACCAGCCATGCGTCGTCCCATTTCTCCTTGGTTTCACCACCGAAGGCGAAGACATGTCCGGCTTTGAGTTTTTCGATGGGGAAGGGTTCGGATTTGACCAGGGAGGGGGGGGAGCCCGGATGCAGGCTGAAGACAGAAATCAGGACATTTCCATCGCCTGAATCCATCAGGTCGACGGCACACTTTTCACTGAGGGTGAATCGTTTGGGTGTCTTGACTGGAACACTGCCCACCTCGGACTTCACCACGAAATAGTTTTTCCATCGAAGGTGGCGAAATTTTTCACGCAGTTTCGGGTCGAGCTCCTTCAGGTCCTGCCCTGGCGGCTTGGAATCGTCCGGACCCCAAGCCAGCTGTGCCCGAAGCTTGAGTTCGGCGGCGACGGAAGCGAAGGGACCAAGCCAAATCGAGACCAAGGCGATCGGAATCATCCGATGGCGCAGGAGATGGGCGGGATTCATGAGGCTGACTGCGGAGAGACTGCGACAGACGGCAGGGGCGAAGCCACTAGTTTATCCAATGAATTGTGACGCCATCCGCCTCGGAGCTGAAGGTCACGGTGGTTGCCTGAGGGTTGCCCGAACCGGCCGGGAATGAGCGCAAACCAGTGGTGGCAAAGGGTTGAAGAGCGAACACCGCTATCACGGCTGATACGCCCATCATCGGTGCAAGCCAGCGCCAGACCGTCGTGGCGGGGTGGAGGGCAGGGGGATGGACCTGTTCCCGGACCTGAAGACGTCGTTCCAGTTGTGACCAATAAAACTCCCGTGATTCGGGCACCCGGATGGCGGGCTCATGTTCCCGGAGGGCCATTCGAACCGCGGTCAGCTGTTGATGCAGTTGACGCGCCTCCGTGTCCGATGACACACGCCGGGCCACAACCTCCCGCCGTTGATTGTTCAGTTGTCCATCCACGGACGACTGAATCTCCAACATCGTTTCCAATTTCATAAATTCGATTCG
>Ga0136644_10004513_pt1 | contig 10277 bp, 9 predicted proteins | sample C_130820_EF_Meta_FD_94780 | JGI IMG/M metagenome (GOLD analysis project Ga0136644, IMG submission 94780) | Freshwater microbial communities from Lake Croche, Canada to study carbon cycling - C_130820_EF_MetaG (v2) (version 2) | ecosystem: Environmental > Aquatic > Freshwater > Lake | place: Lake...
GATGCGTTTTTCTTTATTAGCTGAAGATGGTTTGGCCCGCCGCGGCACCTTAGAGTTGCCGCATGGATTGGTGGAAACGCCTGCCTTCATGCCGGTAGGTACTTACGGCACGGTGAAAGGCCTCTCGCCTTTGGAGGTCAAGCAACTTGGTGCGCATATCCTGCTCGGCAATACTTTTCATCTCTGGTTAAGACCTGGGCTCGAAGTAATAGAGGCGCACGGTGGTTTACATGGATTCATGAGTTGGAATGGGCCAATCCTGACAGACTCAGGTGGTTTTCAAGTTTTTAGCTTGGGTGATTTAAGAAAGATTAGCGAGGCGGGAGTGACCTTTCGATCTCCCATCAATGGCGATGCCTTGTTCCTTGATCCAGAAGAATCCATGCGCATTCAAAAAGTATTGAATTCAGACATCGTCATGGCTTTCGATGAGTGCACGCCTTATCCCGCAGACTATCAAACTGCCAAACAGTCGATGGAAATGAGCATGCGCTGGGCAGAGCGAAGCAAGCGCGCCCATGAGGGGAATACCAATGCGCTGTTTGGGATTGTACAAGGTGGGATGTACGAAGACTTGCGTGAGTGGTCTGTTCAATCACTGGTAGACCTTGATCTGCCGGGGTATGCCGTGGGTGGCTTATCGGTGGGGGAACCCGCAGAGGATAGAGCCCGAATTTTAGCCCACACCCCGCAGCGTTTACCTAAGGAAAAGCCGCGCTACCTGATGGGAATGGGAACCCCTGAAGATATTGTAGATGCCGTTTCACATGGCGTAGATATGATGGATTGCGTCATGCCCACCCGAAATGCCCGTAATGGTTGGCTCTTTACCCGTCATGGCGATATCAAGATACGTAATGCCAAGTACAAGCAAGATACGACACCCTTGGATTCAGATTGCTCTTGCTATACCTGCAACAACTTTTCCCGGGCCTATCTGCATCATTTACAACAAGCCAAAGAGATCTTGGGGGCCAGGCTCAATACCATTCATAACCTGCATTACTACCAAGATTTAATGCGGAGTCTGCGTGAGGCTATTCTGGCTGGTCGGTTGTCAGACTTTCGCGCACAGTTTCAGCGACAGCGCGCCGTGCTAAACTCATGAGTTATTGTTTCTAGCGAGTTCACTATATGTTTATTACTGACGCATTTGCAGGCGCTTTTGATGGCGCTGGCGCCCCGATTGCAGAGCTGACCAGCTTCTTGCCTATCATTGTGATGTTTGCGTTGCTGTATTTCCTGATGATTCGTCCGCAAATTAAACGCCAAAAAGAGGTGGCCACCATGTTGACCAGCCTGAAAAAAGGCGACGAAGTGGTTGCAGGCGGCGTACTGGGTCGGATTCAAGCCTTAGACGAAAGCTATTTAGATCTGGAAATTGCTAAAGGCACCGTTGTGAAAGTACAACGACAAGCAGTGACCGCCTTGCTCCCCAACGGTACCCTAAAATGAATCGTTTCCCTCTGTGGAAAAACGCGGTGATTGCGATCGCGTTATTCCTCGGCTTGTTGTACACACTGCCCAATTTCTTTGGGCAGTCTCCCGCAGTTCAGGTTTCCCCTTTAGCTGCAAATGCCAAGCCAGATAATGCGCTGCGTGCGCAGGTCGCTGCAGCATTACTGAGTTCAAATATTTCCGCCACGGGTACATCGATGGAAGCATCGAGTATTCGCGTGAAATTTCAGGATACCGATGCCCAACTGAAGGCAAGGGATGTTCTGGAACATGCCCTCAATCCTGAAGGCCAGCAGCCGGCTTTTGTGGTGGCATTAAATCTCGTATCGAATGCGCCTTTGTGGATGGAGTCGATTGGGGCCTTGCCGATGTACTTAGGCCTCGATTTATCGGGCGGGGTGCATTTCTTGTTGCAAGTGGATATGAAGGCCGCGATCAACAAACGTATCGATTCTGCTACCAGTGAAGTGCGTTCCCAGTTGCGGGATGCAAGGGTGTTTTACGCCGGTATCAGTCGCGATGGCAATCGGATCACTGCGCGATTCCAAGAGCCGGCACAGCGGGATGCAGGCAATAAATTACTGGAAAAATTGTTTCCTGATTTCATCTTAAGAAACGAAGGTGAAGGACAAGATTTGAGTATTACTCTGACTTTGCGTCCAGAGGCATATAAAGGGATCCAAGATTCTGCTCTGAAACAGAATATATTGGCACTCCGTAACCGGGTAAATGAATTAGGTGCAAAGGAACCGATCATTCAGCAACAAGGCGAAGATCGCATCATCGTTCAGTTGCCTGGTGTTCAGGATACCGCTAAAGCCAAGGAAATTATTGGTCGCACAGCAAGCCTTGAAATTAGATTGGTAGATGAGGAGCATGCTGCTCCTTCATCCATGACTGAGCCCGCGCCATTTGGCGATGAGCTGGTGGTGGAGCGCAGAGGGGTTCCGGTATTTGTTCGCAAGCAAGTGGTACTGACGGGTGAAGTGATTACCGACGCATCTGCTGGGTTTGATTCGCAATCTAGCCGTCCTTCGGTAAACATCAGTATGGATGGGAAAGGTGCGCGCATTATCAAACAGGTTTCTCGTGAGAACTTGAAAAAGCGTATGGCGATTCTGTTGATTGAGAAAACACGGACTGAAGCCATTAGTGTCGCAACGATTCAAGATGAACTGGGTGCGCGCTTTCAAATCACCGGGTTATCTAGTCCTAAAGAAGCCAATGATCTGGCGCTTTTGCTGCGGGCGGGGGCACTTGCTGCGCCAATGGAATTCTTAGAAGAGCGGACGGTGGGCCCGAGTTTGGGCGCTGAGAACATTGCGCGAGGTTTTCATTCCACCTGGATTGGTTTTGCTGCGATCAGTGCATTCATGGTTGCCTACTACATGCTGTTTGGTTTGATCTCGGTGGTCGCTTTGGCAATCAATGTGTTGTTCTTGGTTGGATTGCTCTCCTTGCTTCAAGCAACATTAACTTTGCCGGGTATGGCGGGTATTGCACTTACAGTGGGGATGGCGATTGATGCCAACGTCCTGATCAATGAACGTATTCGGGAAGAGTTACGCAACGGTAACTCCCCCGCGGCATCGATTTTTGCCGGATACGATCGGGCCTTTGCAACAATTTTGGATTCAAACGTGACCACGGGTATAGCTGGAATCGCGCTCTTTGCTTTTGGATCAGGCCCGGTGAAAGGTTTTGCAGTGGTCTTGGTTTTAGGTATCTTGACCTCAATGTTTAGCTCGGTATTGGTATCTAGAGCATTGGTTAATCTGATCTATGGTCGCTCACGCAAAATAGAGAAGCTCTCCATCGGAAATACCCAGTGGCGTGAAGATGCCCCTCCCCAATAGTCATCGATAAATGGGTCACTGACCCGAGTAGGAGCCGTTAGGAATGGAGTTTTTCCGGATTCGTAAAGACATCCCCTTCATGAGTTGGGGGCGTTATACCACTGCAATTTCCTTGATCACTTTTTTATTGGCAGTATTCTTTCTTCTTACCAAGGGATTGAATTTATCTGTCGACTTCACTGGCGGCACGGTGATGGAGGTCAATTACGCTCAGCCTGCTGACGTGCAAGGTATTCGTGGTGCTTTGTCCACGCTTGGTTTCAATGACGCTAGTGTTCAAAACTTTGGTACTTCGCGTGATGTGCTCATTCGTTTGCCGATCAAACAGGGTTTGTCTAGCGCTCAGTTGTCGGATCAAGTGATGCAAAAACTCATCCAAGCCGATCAAAGTGCCAAGATGCAACGGGTAGAGTTTGTAGGACCACAAGTAGGTGATGAGTTGGTTCGTGATGGTTCTGCTGCGCTGCTTTTTGTTTCGATTGGCATCATGTTGTATTTGGCCCTACGTTTTAAGTGGCGGCCTGCCATTGCCACCATCGTTGCTAACCTGCATGACGTGGTGATCATCCTAGGCTTTTTTGCTTTCTTTCAATGGGAGTTTAGCCTTTCCGTTTTGGCTGCCGTACTGGCCATTCTGGGCTACTCGGTCAATGAGTCGGTGGTGGTATTCGACCGAGTGAGAGAAAACTTTAGAAAGATGCGTGGGGCATCGGTGGCGGTGGTGATCGATAATGCCATCACGCGCACGATGAGCCGTACGATCATCACACACGGTTGTACGCAGTTAATGGTGACCTCGATGTTATTTTTTGGCGGTGAGGCACTGCACTACTTTGCGCTGGCGCTGACCATCGGCATCATCTTCGGTATTTATTCCTCGGTGCTTGTTGCAAGCCCAATTGCTATGTGGCTGGGTATGACACGTGATGACTTTGTGCATGTAGAGAAAAAACAGGAAGTGATTCGCCCTGGCGAAGAAATCTAGGCGAATAAACCTATGCTGGAGATACTCGGTCATCTCGATCAAAGTCTGCTTGCGCTGATCAAAGACTATGGCTTTTGGTCTTATTTCATTCTTGGGGCGATTGTTTTTGGTGAAACAGGCTTAGTCATATTACCCATGCTGCCTGGTGATTCTTTGTTGTTCGTGACGGGAGCTGCTGCAGCGAGTGGGGCAATTGATATGGGAAGCATTGTGATTGTTTTAAGCCTCGCTGCTACCTTAGGGAATCTAAGTAATTTTTATATTGGTCGTTGGTTAGCTCCGCACCTATTCAACAACGCAAATTCACGTTGGCTTAATCCTGAATACTTGGCGAGAACCCATGCTTTCTATGAAAAGCATGGCGGTAAGACGGTGATTCTTGCCCGCTTTATTCCTATTGTTCGGACTTACGCCCCTTTTGCTGCGGGTTTAGGAACAATGGAAGCCCATCGGTTTCAGATTTTTAGCGTGGTTGGCGCAATCACATGGGTAGGAACGATGGTTGGTGCAGGATATATATTCGGTGACATTCCGTTGATCAAAGGCAATCTCTCTTTGATTAGCCTAGGTATTATCATTGTGACTTTGTTGCCTGCTTTAATTGGTGGCTTGAGGTCTGCTCGACATTAAGCATTCAGGCTTTCTCCCGCTCACCAATGCATCTTAGCCAACGCGTTGAGCGAGGACTGCAGCAAGACCGATATAGCTTTCGGGTGTCATTGCTGCGAGACGTTCGCGCTCGAATTCTGGGATCGGCAGGGAGGCCACAAACTCTTTGAGCATGGCTTCATTCACCGACTTTCCTCGCGTCAAGGCCTTCAATCGGTCATAAGGGTTATCGAGGCAATATTTACGCATCATGGTTTGAATGGGTTCAGCCAAGACTTCCCATGCTTGAGATAAATCAGCGTGAATTCTGACTGGGTCGGCTTCCAATTTATCTAAGCCACGTACACAACTGTCGTACCCTAAGAGGGCATAGCCCAATCCCACACCTAGATTACGCAGCACAGTAGAGTCTGTGAGATCGCGCTGCCATCTTGAGATGGGTAACTTTTCGGCAAGGTGGCGCAGTAAGGCATTACTCAATCCTAAATTGCCTTCGGAGTTTTCAAAATCGATGGGATTGACTTTGTGTGGCATGGTAGAAGACCCTACCTCCCCTGCTTTGGGGCGCTGGCGGAAATAACCTAAGGAGATATAGCCCCAAATATCGCGATCCAGATCCACTAAGATGGTGTTAATACGCGCATAAGCATCCATCCATTCTGCGATGCCGTCATGGGGTTCAATTTGAGTAGTGTAGGGGTTAAATTCAAGGCCGTGCGCTGATACAAATTCTGCACACAGTGATTCCCAGTTTAAATCTGGATACGCCGCCAGATGCGCATTGTAGTTACCGACGGCGCCATTCATTTTTCCGGGCATGGTCAGCACAGAGAGCTTATGACGTGCTTTTGCTAAACGACGGGAGACGTTAGCCATTTCTTTACCCAGCGTAGTGGGTGTAGCGGTTTGGCCATGGGTGCGCGCCAACATGGCTAAATCAGCATGCTTTAATGCCAATGCATTCAACCGTTCAGTAATGGCATCGATAGCGGGTAATAGAATTTGATCGCGGGCATGAGACAACATCATGCCGTGGCAGAGATTGTTGATGTCCTCAGAAGTACAGGCAAAGTGAATGAATTCACCCGCGCGCACAATCTCAGGATTGTCTGCAAGTTTCTCCCTTAGCCAATATTCCATTGCCTTGACATCATGATTGGTGCGAACTTCGATGGCCTTAATTTGAGCGGCATCGGATTCTGAAAAATCACTGACCAGTTCGCGTAATTGATCTAAGGTTTCAACAGAGAAAGGTTCGATCTCGGCAATGTCTTTGCACGCGGATAAGGTGATGAGCCAATCTACTTCAACTTGAACGCGATAGCGAATGAGAGCAAATTCGCTGAAGAAGGGGCTCAACACTTCGGTGCGTGAGCGGTAACGTCCATCAAGGGGCGATAGGGCATTTAAGGGATTTAGGGACATCGGAGAAAGCCTCGAAAAGCGGAAAAACAAAACAAGCTCTGCATTCTACCATTCTCTTTCGCGGCCTCAGCGCGAGCCTGGCCTATCGTATTTGGCAGTGAGGCGAGTGGTCAAAGTCAAATGAAAGTAGGCTGGGTGTTATACTGAGTGAAATAGTAAATGCTGGAAGGAATATGAAATTATTTGCAAGTCATACGAGTCCCTACGCACGCAAGGTACGTGTGGTGTTGATTGAGAAACGTCTCGAGTGTGAGTTAATCCCCACTGATGTTTCGGTACCGAATAACCCTTCACTTGAATTTAATCCTTTGGGTAAAGTTCCCGTGTTAGTTTTGGATGACGGCACACCTGTGCATGATTCAGCCGTGATCACGGAGTATTTAGACACAGTGACTCCGGTTGGTCGTTTGATTCCTGACGATGCACGTCCTCGCATGTTGGTAAAACGTTGGGAAGCGATTGCGGATGGCTTGCTGGATGCAGGTGTTTTACTGATTATGGAAAGTCGTCGTCCTGAGAATGAACGCAGCCAAGCTTGGATTGAACGTCAATACGGTAAAATTCAGCGTGCGTTACAGCAAATGTCGAATGATCTGGGCGAACGTAATTTCTGCTTTGGAGAAACCTTCTCTTTGGCAGATGCTGCGGTAGGTTCTGCTTTGTTTTTTCTTGATTTTCGCTTCCCTAACATTCTGTGGCGCGAGCATTATCCTAATCTGGTTCACTTTGCTGATAAGCATCAACATCGTAAATCATTTGAAGAAACACAGCCTCCTGCATCTTTGGCCTTGGCGCAGCCTCCTGCGATTGGATCAGGCAAGTTTCCAAATGAAAAAGCAGATGAAGTTGAACCAGAAATCATCCCTGATAGTACCCCGAAGGTCAGTACTAAAAAGCCTGCTGTCAAGAAAGCCAAGAAAACAAGTTAAGCGTTTTGAGCCTGAGGTAATGCGGGTTCACGCCTTTAATGCTTGGGCTTGAACTTTTTTAGTCCGAGGATAGGATTCCTCCCCCCAGACAGACTTCATCGCGGTATAACACACCGAACTGTCCTGGGGTCACTGCCCATTGTGCTTGATCAAATTGCAAGTGAACGGACTGATCCTCGCGCAGTGATAAGTGGCAGGCAATGTCCTTCTGACGATAACGCAACCTTGCACTGAGCCCATGGTTATCTGGTGGGGTGCCAGCGATCCATGAACAATCCTTGAGGATCACTGAGGTCTTGAATAAGGCTGGGTGATCATGCCCTTGCACTACGTACAAAATATTTTGCTGCATGTCCTTTCCTGCCACATACCAAGGTAAGCCTGCTCCCCCTATCCCTAGCCCCTGACGCTGTCCTACGGTATGAAACATCAATCCCTGATGTTCCCCTACCACCTGACCATCAGGGGTTTGCATTGGGCCTATTTGGCCTTTGAGATAGCGCCCTAAAAACTCTTTAAATGGCCGTTCTCCGATAAAACAAATTCCTGTGCTGTCCCGCTTGTCATGTACGGCAAGTCCTGCCTCTTTTGCGATATCACGTACCTGTGGTTTGGGTAATTCACCCACTGGAAACAGAACCCGCGCGATTTGATCTTGCGAGAGACGATGCAAGAAATAGCTTTGATCTTTATTGGAATCTAGGCCTCGTAGTAATTCTGACCTGCTTTCTGAGTGCCTGACGCGGGCGTAATGACCCGTGGCGATCCAGTCCGCTCCTAGGCTGAAGGCATGGTCTAGAAAAGCCTTAAATTTTATTTCCGTATTGCAGAGAATATCTGGATTGGGTGTTCGCCCCGCTTGGTATTCAGCCAGGAAATAGGAAAAAACACGTTGTTGGTATTCTTCACTGAAATTCACCGCATCAATTTCAATTCCTATTTGATCCGCGACACTCGCTGCGTCTACTAAATCTTGTCGCGCATTGCATTCTTCATCGTCTTCCCAGTTTTTCATGAAGACACCCATTACCTCAAAGCCTTGTTTTTTGAGGAGTAGGGCACTGACGGCGGAGTCTACGCCCCCAGATAAACCAACGATCACGCGATCGCCGCGTTGGGGACTTTGAGTAGGGGTAGGAATGGACATGATGATTCAATATTAAACAAAAACGGGCAGGGATAACCCTGCCCGTTTGAGTGTGAACTGCTTTGAATTACTTAGCGACAGCAGCGTCAGCAGCAGGTGCAGCAGATTTCTTGGATTTCTTGTGCTTCTTTTTGCCATGTTTTGCGGTGGGCTCAGCAGCAGCAGGAGCAGGAGCGGCAGCGGGTGCAGCAGCTGGAGCGGCGGGGGCAGCAGGTGCGTCAGCGGCAACAGCTGAGAAAGTCATACCAACGAAAGAGGCGGCAATCAGAGTAGACAAAAGCTTGTTCATTTTAAATCCTTTATTGGAAAAGTCCGGTTGGGACGAATCAGGTGTCATGCACCATATCGACAATAACGCCAGCGCTAAGAATCGGTTGACTCAGCACTATCAAAATCAGCGACGATTTTAGCATCTTGCCATGTTCCTGTGGTGAGACCTTCTAGGCTGTAAGGCCCGATTGACCAGCGAATCAGCCGCAAGGTGGGGAGCCCCACTGCTGCAGTCATTCTGCGTACTTGGCGATTGCGGCCCTCTCGAATCGTGATGGAAATCCATGATGTAGGAATCGCCGCCCTGATACGAATGGGGGGAGAGCGTTCCCATAGCGTTTCAGGAGGGGTGAGCTGTTTTACTTGCGCGGGTAGTGTTAGGCCGTCATTTAATCGGATGCCGTTTGCCAGCGCTTGCAGTGCAGCATCTTCTGCAATTCCTTCTACCTGCACCCAATAGGTTTTAGGCCATTTGTGCTTGGGATCAGTAATCTTTTTTTGCAGCTGGCCATCGTTGGTGAGTAACAATAAGCCTTCGCTATCCGTATCGAGTCGCCCAGCAGGGTAAATGTCGGGAACCGGAATAAAGTCTTTCAGGGTGGGATGCCCTTCATTCGGACTAAATTGACAGATCACACCCATGGGTTTGTTGAACATCACCAGTCTGGACGGGCCACGATCTCTGGGCGTGTGGTCTCTCGTCAACGGGTCTTTGAGGGGCCGCTTTGAAGATTGCATCTGAGAGGCAGGCAAAGCGTGCGGACGCCTGCTGCTCCCAGCGGTTTTTTTATTTTTACGTTCGATCAGGGAATGACCTCATAGGCAGGGAGTGTAAGGAATTCAGCAAAGTCATCTGCAGCAGTGAGTTGATCAAACATCACCGCTGCTTCTTGATATTTGCCGGCAGCCCATCGCACATCGCCGATTTCCTGATGTACGGCTTCGAGTTCTTGAGGAAGCAGTTGGCGGAACAATTCGATTGTCACTTTGCGACCGTCTTCTAGAACACCTTTAGCGCTTCTAATCCAATGCCAGATCTGCGCCCGAGAAATTTCAGCGGTGGCGGCGTCTTCCATTAAATTGAAGATGGGGACGCAACCTACGCCTGCAATCCAAGAGCCCATGTATTGCAGGGTAATGTTGATGTTCATGCGCAAGCCGGCCTCAGTGATCGGTGAGCGGGGTTCGAACTGCGTGAGATCTGCCGCAGTGGTATGAACGTCGTCACGTTGACGCATGATTTGGTTTGGTGTGGGCATTTCTCGATCGAACACTTCTTTCGCAGTTGCCACTAATCCCGGATGGGCCACCCAAGTACCATCAAAGCCATCGGTGACTTCGCGCAGTTTGTCCGAGCGAACTTTTTCTAGGGCCTTTTCATGCGCGGCGGGATCGTTTTTGATGGGGATTTGTGCTGCCATTCCACCCATCGCAAACGCACCACGCTTATGGCAAATCTTGACTAGCAACAGCGCATAAGCACGCATGAAGGGCGACAACATAGTGACGTGATTACGGTCAGCCAAAATGAAGTCTGGATCACGATTGAATTTTTTGATGCAACTGAAAATGTAATCCCATCGACCCGCATTTAAGCC
>Ga0136644_10004514_pt1 | contig 10276 bp, 9 predicted proteins | sample C_130820_EF_Meta_FD_94780 | JGI IMG/M metagenome (GOLD analysis project Ga0136644, IMG submission 94780) | Freshwater microbial communities from Lake Croche, Canada to study carbon cycling - C_130820_EF_MetaG (v2) (version 2) | ecosystem: Environmental > Aquatic > Freshwater > Lake | place: Lake...
TGCTGCTGGACAACAAGTTGACCAAGGTCGACGAGTTTATGCACATCGGACGCAGGATGAAAACTATCGCTATGCAGAGCGCCCTTGGGGGGATGGCTTTATGCACCGTTGCAATGATTCTGTCTGCATTCGGCTACCTGACGCCAGTATCAGGTGCGATCGTCCAAGAGGCGATCGATGTGCTGGCGGTCCTCAACGCCATGCGGGCTGCTTGGCCTCCAAAAAATCTCTCGGACGTCTAAACAAACCACCAGCCTCCATTCCACGTCCCGCCTTTCGATGCATTTCATTCGGTCTTGGACTGGAATGCGACAAAACGATTGAACCAGGATTGTATCATCGCTTTTTGCTGTTGGCTGGACGCGAGGTTCATGGCGATGTCAACCTCCCTGCGACCAGCGGTCTTGTCTCCCTGACCATACAAACACATGCCCTGGATCAGCCTCGCCGTGGGTTGCAATGGATTGATCCGCAAAAGCTCTTGGCTCTCGGCTTGGGCTTGGTAGAAATCCCCGTTGGCAACCTGCATAACCATCCGCTTGAGACGATAGTCGGTCGACGAAGGATTGATCGCTACCAAATCGTTCAGTGCCCCGATGGCCAAATCGAGCTTGCCTGCGATCTCGGCCACAAAAGCAAACTGTGCCAATACATCTTCGTTCCTGGGCGCAGCGCGCATCGCCGATTGCATCGCCGCAAGGGCTCCGTTGGGATTCCCGCTCCCGACCTCGACAGTGCTCAAGGCAATCCATGCATCGGTATCCTCCGGCGAACGCTCAACGGCCTCCCTCAAACGAACCCTCGCTTGATCCAATGTCGGTTTCTTGATGGGCAGATTCGGTGGCATCTTGTCGGAAAAACCTGCCAAGGCGATCCCAAGGTCTCGATCTTTTTCAGCGGAAGTCAGCAGATCGCTTTGGAAATAGGGAACCAAAACCGCTTGGTCCATCGGCCCGTTGTTCGAGGCAAGCGGCTCGCTGGGTCGGCGCAAAATGCGATGGTCGGTCAAGCTAACATGGGCGATGTTGGTGTTCGAATTCGTTGGCATGTGGCACTTGATGCAGTTGTCCTGCTGCTTGGCTCGCAGCTCTTGTGTCTCACTGCATACCTGGGTTTGATGGCATGATTTGCAGTCGTCGATGTAACGCCGCTGGGCCTCCTGGGGCTCATACGATTGATGCGGATCATGACACGTCGTACACAAGAGCTTGCCTCCGTTTGGGGTGCGACACTTGACCAGTAGCATCTGATCGAAATGTCCGACCGCTTTGTTCTTGAACTGTGCCTCGGGATGGGTCAAGAAGGCGTTGATGAAAAGCTCCAGAGGCAGGCCCGGCCGAAAATCGTGTTCCAGTCGGTCTTTGCGTGTCACGCGAGACTTGCCGCTCAAATGGCATTGGGCGCAGATGGACAACTGGAGATCATCCGATAGATGCTTGGGATTGACGATCGAGGTGTCGATGCCCGGATGCGCCTCATCGAGCGGCTTGCCGTCGGTCCGTTCCTTCGAGTGCAACTCGCCCGGTCCGTGGCATCGCTCGCATCCGATCGACAATTGCAGACTGCTAAGTGGTAGCTTGTAGCGGTTGATCGTATCAGGGATGACTTCGTGGTGATTGACATGGCAATAGAGGCACTGGGTGATCGTCGGACGCTGCGTGGCTGTCCCAAGATCAAAGCCAGGAGAAACATCCCAACGCTTCTTGGTCGTAAACCAACTCACTGGAGATTGCCAAACCGAATCGGTATCGTAGACCAAATAGGACCGACCGCGGGCTCCTGAGCCAATCGCAATCGTCGTGGGGAAATCGACCGACGGCAGCGTCTCTCCGTCACCGGTCTTGGCACTGAGCGAATGGGTCATCTTGCCATCCTCGATACGAACCCTCAGTTCATACGGACCGACTTGGCAAGGATTCATCGCCTCGGGTCCAAGCTCTTCGAGTTTGTCGCCACCGGCTAGGATCGCCGAACGCCCCATGGGATGCTGATGGAATGTGGTGCACAGTTCCTGGTGGCACTGGGCGCAATTGCTGTCTCCCATGTAAGCGACCTGGGGTTTGACGTTCCGAAAAATCGTTGGATACGTCAAACGAGGATCATTGGACGATTGCTTGGACCCACGCGATTCGGCACCACTCGATTCGGCACCACCCTCGCGAGTGGATTTGCTTGCGACCTGAGCGGCCTCGGCGATGAGCCTATCGGCTTCGGACAAAGTCGGCTCGTTGGGTCTACGGGTTAACCACCACGCGGAGAGGCCCAGCATCAACAATGCGAGTAGACTTAGGAGCAGTGATTTGTTCATTTTTTAGATGGCTTACTTCGCGTACCGCATAAGCTTGGTGGATTCGGTGTTCTGCTGCAGTTCTTCGAGGTTCCACCAAGTCGGCTTCATGGTTCGCATCGAATACAGCGCGGCGGCTTGGTCGACATAGTGGGGCGAGTCTGGATGACCCGATTGGCCCCATGGGGTGCAGGTAAAGGATCGGACGCCATGCTCTTTGTCAAAGAACATCAAAATCATCGCCATCGAGCCCGAGTTGGCGACTTGAACGCCAGGAAACTCCTTGAGCTCGGTGCTGCGGACATCGAGCAGCGTCTCGGAAAAGTTCGCTTCTTTGTCCCCGGAGTTGTAGTCGGCACCAGGGGCGGGAAAGTATGCCCCGCCTCGGCCTACGACGTGTAGCTGACCCCAAGGAACATTCCACTGACCGTACTTGGTGGTCATCTCTTCGATGGTCTGAGCAAGCAGCTCGAGCATTTGCTCTCGGGTTTCTGCCGACAACGGCTTGGACTCACCCATGGGAGCAAGGTTGAGTGTCTGGCCGCACTTGAGCCTCCAGAATTTAAACAGCGCCGACGCCGTGGCATCCACTGTGTAGTTGCCATCCCAGGCTAGGATTCCCTCGACGGCTTGGGCAATCGCTGCGTTGCCCTGGTACTTCTGGCCATGCTGCTTGAATGCCTCTTCCAATTCGGCTTGCCAGCGTGGGGCCAATCGGTCGTAAATATCCAGCACAATGTTCATCGCATCCTCCATGGTCACCGATCGGTCCGCGTCGAGCATCTCGATCGCCCGCCGTCCTCGCGGGTTGTTTTGATCCCACGAGACGTTGTAGATGTACGGAGGATACTTCTCGGGCGTCAGTGGCGAGTCGACGATCATGTTCGCTGGGCTGATGTTGCAGTTCTGCATGTAGCCTTTGGCTGGATTGATCAAACAAACCAAATCCGATTGCGGGTGGATGCCCTTCCAAGCGGTCTTGCTGGTCGTGCCGTCGACGGGCTTGGTCCAATCGTAGCCCTCGGGCCGGATTGGCGTTGCCCCATTGCGGACATAAGAGATGTTTCCTTGGACATCGGCCGACATGACGTTTTGTTCGTTGTATTGATGCTGGCCTAAGGCTTCGTTGAACTCGTAAACATCCGAAGCGTGGGCCATGGCGTCGAACTGCTGGTAGAGGCCCGTTTGTTCCAGATAGGGTGAGGCTCCAACGTAAGCGATGGAGTTTGCAAGATCCGGTTCGGAGATCACCGGACCTAGGTGGGTGTACAGGGCTGTCTTCTCGATAGGTTCGCTGTCCTTGACAGGGATCTTGAACTTCTCGATTCGTATCTTGCGCCACTGACCGTCGTATTCGTACTCCGGAAGCGGCTTGGCGCGGAATTTGATTTCGTAAACATCCGAAGTGTCCGGGCCGCCGGTGGTAAGGGCCCATCCGACCCGCTGGTTGTGTCCGATCGCCAACATCGGAGAACCGATCAGGTAGTAGCCGTTCATGTGCAGATTGCCACCATGAAAGCGTGCTTCGTAGAGAACCGCGAGGCCTTCCCAGGTCAGGTGGGGATCCGAGAGCAAGATCGCCGACTTGTCGGCGGAGCGTTTGGGAGAGACCGCCCACTGGTTCGAGCCCGCCGCAGGTTTGGGCCGCACCGGAGCTTTGCTTAGATCATCGCGAATGGTCCCTAGCGGCCAGCGCAGAATCATCGCTCGGCCGACGGCCAGCGGGTGCCAAGGTTCAATGTCGATGGCAACACTGGCCGCTTCTTGCGGATGCTCGGCGATGTAGGCTCGGATCCCTGCGGTGAAGGCCTCAAGGTTCTTGCGGACTTGTTCGGGAGCCTGCTTGAAGTACTCGACATGCAGCGTGTCGTTGTGCGCAAGTCGCATCATGTAGTCTTGCTCGAGGGCCGAGGGACCTTGGACCTCAGCCATGCGACCCACCCCAGTTCGGACCGCTAGGTAGATGTCCTCGAGCCGGTCTTCGGCTTGGGCATAACCAAACGCATACATCGCAGATGCTTCGTCGTCGGAGACTAAGTGGGGTACTCCCCATGTATCGCGAATCAGCTTGGCCTCCTGCGCAGTGCCTTGGGGCATGAGCCCGCCAAGGGCTAAACAAACGAAGGCCAACCAGAGAGTTCCTGAGCAACGTGGATAGCCGACGATTGGGTTGGAGAAGAACAAAGTGTTCATTTTGGTTTCGAGGTTCAATAACATTGGGAGAGGACTGCTAGCGTCAGACCTCAGTTATAATCGAACCCTAAGGCTTATGGCATGAGCCAGCGTCGCATTTCCTCAATCTTTGCTTGGCGATCCAGCGATGGGGAGTAGCCCAATCGCTCCTTGGCTGCCGAGATATCAAAGTAGTGATCTACCCCCAGTTGCAGTGCGACGAAACGGGTCATCGGGGGCTCTTGAGTGCGGCCCGTCCAGCGATAGATTTTTTCCAGTGCACCGCCGATGCAATATGCACTCGACAGACCGATCGAGCCTCGCGGGGGCTCTAGTCCGGCGCATTGAAGGATCGTCGAGATCCACTCCCAACATGGGACCGGTTTGCCATCGGTGATGAAGTACGCACGACCGGCGGCTCGGGGATCCCCCGCGAGCATCTTTTCTAGGGCCAGCACATGGGCCCTGGCAGCATGATCGACATGGACCGTATCGATGAGGTTTTGTCCAGTGCCGACGCGCCTGAGCCTCCGCTGGCGACATCGCTCGATGACACGCGGGACTAGATGTGGATCACCAACTCCCCAGATCAGATGCGGTCGCAGCGCGCAGGTTGCGAATTTGGATGGGTCGCTCGCAGCGAGCACTCTCTGCTCGGCGATGGCTTTGGTGCGAGGGTAATCGCACAACCATCGGGTGGGATAAGGGACCTGCTCGTCGATTCCCGATTGAGGCTTGCCACCAAAGGTGACCGAAGGTGAGCTGGTGTAGACAAAGGCTCTCATGCCGCAGGCTTGGGCGGCAACGAGGAGTTGATCGGTGGCTCGTACGTTGATCGATTCGTAGTCGGCGGTTTTGCCCCAGACACCGGCAATCGCGGCCGTGTGGATGATCGCATCGATGCCGCACAGAGAGTTGCTTACCAACTGCTCATCGGTGATGGAGCCCTGGACACACTCGACACCTGAGCGGGCTAGCTCAGGGTAATGGCCTCGGGCGAGCCCCCGGACTCGGTAGCCTAGCTGGATCAGCTGTCGGCAGATGGCGGCCCCGAGGAAACCACCGTAGCCGGTGACGAGAATGCGTGGTGACAAGTTTCGATCGCGGCGGAGGGATTAGGTTTCGCAGAGTGCAACTAAAGACGACTAGTGCTCCATGATAGCCTGAATTGATCGCCTGAATATCGACCCTCTAGAGACCGAAAACCGACTTCAACCAGGACAGTCCGTATTTATCCCAACTCTTGCCCGCGTCGGATCCCTGTGCGGCATCGCCACGGACACTGCGAACGATCTCTCGCCGTTCTTCAAGCCAGGCTTTCGAGTCGCTTTTGGAGTCCACCGCCAGAGCTTGTCCTGCTGGCTCCCCGAAAGCGCGGTCGATGAGTGGTTCGAGTCGCTGTTCTTGGACTCCGTCGCCCGAACCTGGTTGTTCCATCAAACGAAACAGACTACCCGGATTTGGCAGCTGGTACTCACGGTCCTCTCGATCGATGGGGCGTGTCAATTGAATCCGCTCCGACTGGCTAGGACGCCGACGAGGATCAAGGAGCCTGTAGGTCGCCAGCGCGATCTCATGACGCGATCGACTGATCACCTCGGGAGGATTGAACGGCTCCCGCTCCTGGACAAGCGCCGCCATCTTCCTGGCGGCTTCGAGGATCGTCTGCTCGTTGCTTTCGGAAGGTTGTAGCCCGAGGAACTTGAAATAGACCCGATTGGTCTTCCTCAACGATGATTTCGCAGCAAGCCGACGCTGGGCATCGGAATTTGGCTTGTTGTGAAAATGGGTCGACATGGTCGGAAGCTCAAACGGCAGGTAAGGTCAAGGGGGTGTCGGAGGTATCGTCAGGATCTTAGTCGCCGCAACAGCGGTGACTAGCTCATTCTTGGAAACAACAAGACATGGCCAACCCCCCCTGTGGTTCGGGGGCCCGATCAGGGAGCTAACCGGTCCCTGTGGGATGAGCCCAGGGGGGATTAAGTTCCCCCAAGGGAATCCCTGGTCGCGGAAAAGAATTTTCCGAGATATTTGGCTAACGGCAGCCTACAGAAATTGCTAGCAATCCCTGAAAAACGGGACTTTTTGGGGTTCTACTGGAAGCTGGACATTTAGTCGTACTGGGTAGTCGCACTGGGTAGTCGCACTGGGTATTGGCACTGGGCCTTAGGGGGTTTGGAGATCCTTTTCTGGGATCACCCAGAGCTCTCCCTTTTCGCTGTCGTAGCGGTAGACCATCCCTGCGGGAAGTTTCGGGAGGGGAATTCGGTTGAATTCGACGATATCGCGCATGAACTCTTCGTGGTTGCGCGGATTGCGTCCTTTCTCAGCCATGTACAGATTCAGAGCTTGTGGGACCTGAATTTCAAAAACGATCTTCTCCTTGGTTCTAAAATACGTAGCGGCTGGTGCGGAGATGATTGTCGCAGGATTGTTCTCTGAGCCGCCTTCGAGCGATCGGCCTTGAGCGCCAACGCCTACCCCAGCCTTCTGGGCTTGCTGTGGTTGCTCGGCGGCAGCGGCTGCGGCTGCCTGGGCAGCTTTCTGGGCTGCCAAGTCCCTTTGCACATCTTGCTCTGGTTTGCATCCTGACAAGGCACATAGAGCAAGTCCTACGATGCCGAAACATTTCAAGGCGCTCGATTGGATTTCGATTCGATGCATCGCGAGAATTCCTATTTCTTGGTTACTACTTGTTGCCACCGATACGACCAAACTCTCCAGCATCGAGATTCGACGGCGAATCGAACTGCTTTTGCTTGCTGTCGGTCTTGGGATTGTAACGCCATCGCGCGGAGCCTCGAAGGTGCTCTGGAACTAGCCAAGGGATGTATCTGGCAACCGTGGGGCCGGCGTTGCCGATATCCTTGCCAAAACCATACCAGAGGATCCCAATGGCGATCGGGATCGCCGTCATGCCACCGAGGATTGGGGGCAAGACTCTGCGCAGTGGTGAGGCCGCAGGTGGCTTGGCTCGGGCCATCGCGGGCTCGGGGTTCCAACCCTCTTTGCTTTCCGGTTGGCCTTTTTCCAGTTCACCGGATTCACCGGAATCTTGAATTGTTTCTTCTGACATAAACTCTTGCCGTACCGCACTTACGTTGTTGGCCTACCAAACTGGAATTTAGTATAACCCGTTTTCTCGACGGAAGGATCGATTCGCCACCGAGCAACTCGGTTATACTTGGGCTGAAACAACCCTATGAGCGTGGAATTCACGAGGCAAAGCAAGACTGGAGAGGGCGATGGCCGGAGCAAGCAATGTTTTAGGAACCGAACTGCAAAGTTGTTCGTTTGATCCGATGACTGGGTTTTTCCGGGATGGATGCTGTCGCTCGGGATCCCAGGATTACGGGATGCATCTGGTCTGCGCACGCATGACCGAAGAGTTTCTCTCGTTCTCTCGTAATCGTGGCAACGACTTGACCACGCCGATCCCCGAATACGATTTCCCGGGGCTCCAACCCGGGGACCAGTGGTGTTTGTGCGTTTTGCGATGGAAAGAAGCCCTCGAGGCGGGCATGGCCCCACGGGTAGTCCTCGAAGCGACCCATATCTCCACGTTGGAATTTGTGGATTTGGAGGATCTGCAAGCCCACCGAGCCGAGCCTCCTGCTTGAGGACAAGCACACTCTAGAGCTACCAGGGGAGAGCTACCAGAGGCTATCATCGGTGAGTGTTTCGACGATCCATCGATCGGCCCATCGCTCAAACCTTGAGGACCGCTCGGAACCGCCAGAGCGGTGCTTGGATCCCTCTCGCAGATAGCCTACGTGACCACCTCGATCGGTGACAATCAACTCGGTGCTTGCCGAATACGGTGCGCCGGGAAACAGGGAATATGGAACGATGGGGTCATGTCGATCGACTAGGATCTTTACCCTTGCTTTGATGCGACTGAGCCAACCAATTGAGGATCCGGCTGAGTAGTAATCAAACGCATCTTTAAATCCAGCCAGCGGTGCGGTTACCGAATCGTCAAATCGACGCAAACTGCTGTAGTCGGCTTGCTCCAAAACCTGCTTCCACTGCGGCCAACTCTCGGCTCGCAAACGAGCTTGTTTGCGCAAAGCTCTTAGGAAGTACCTAGCATAGAGACGATTGATTCCCGTTTCGACGTTTCTACATGAGGCATCCAGATCGATCGGAGGAGCCAGCGCGATCGCGCGATGGATTTGGACCCGACCCGGCTTCCAATCCCCTAGCATCCTCAGCAGGATGTTTCCACCCAAGGAGACACCCGCTAGATTCCAGTCCTTGATTCCGAGCGTTTCGCTCAGATGCTCCAAGCATCCTCGTATCGAATCAAAGCACGCCCCGTGCGGTGGCATGGGTGTCTCCAAGTACGATTGACCCGCGCCTGGAAGGTCGGCTCGGAAAACCCGATAGCCTTTGCGAACCAAACCATAGGCGATGTTGGTCATATAAGTCCCGGTATGCGACGAACCCAGCCCGTGCAGAAGCAAAACCCCAGGACGTTCAGCCGAGCTGCTGATCGATTCGGGAGAATTCTCGTGCACAAGCATATTGCCCAAAGAGTCCCCAAGCGGGCAGCGGTGCGCGATCCTAGGTGGCAGGTCCGCGATCGGACGATAAAATCCGGTGATTAACGTCTGCAAATGACCGCTGCGCAAGTACCAAGGTGGTCGAAACAAAGGGTCTCTGGCTAGCTGCTCGGTCGGCGGATTGTTGGGAACGTGCATCGATGAATATGCTCTGCGTTGGAACATTGGCGATCGACTCGGTAGAAACTCCCGCGGGGAAACGGGAACGTGTCCTCGGAGGCAGCGCCAGCTACTTTGCTTACGCCGCTGGTTTCTACACACCCGTACGCTTGGTCGGTCGCACGGGAAACGACTGGCCAGAGGAGTATACTCGAACTTTTCAAAACCATGGAGTCGATTGGAGGGGCGTAACCAACGATTCACTTGCAAAATCGTATTTCTGGCGAGGTCGTTACCTCAAGGATTACCAAGACCGCGAAACGCTCGAAATCCAAATGCACGGCTTTGACCGCTATCGCCCAAGTCTTCCTGGGTACTACGCGGACTCCCAGGTCGTTTTCCTGGCTGCGTCGATTCCAACCGTCCAACTCCAAGTCCTCGAACAGTGCAAACAGGCGAAATTGATCTTCGCCGACACGGTCGATATGTGGATAGAGACCACTCGCAGTGAATTGCTGGAACTACTCCAAAAAATCGATGGGTTGTTTATCAACGATGTCGAAGCCAGACAGCTAACAGGAAAATCAAACTTGGTACAAGCCGCTCGCAGCATCCAGACGATGGGGCCTCGCTGGGTGATCCTCAAAAAGGGAGAGCACGGTTGCTTTGTCCTCGGGCCCGATCTGATGCTTGCTCTGCCAGCCTACCCCTCGGAAAGTTTGGTCGATCCGACGGGAGCAGGCGATAGTTTCGCTGGTGGACTATTGGGCTATCTATGCGAGAGATTGGATCTTGCGAAAACCGATCGCCATTCTCCAATTCAGATCGATCGCAGGGACTTAGTGCAGGCCGTCAAGCAAGGGACTGCCGTCGCCAGTTACACGATCGAAGCCTTTAGCATCGAACGCATGCAACAAATCACCCGCAAGGACATCGACCAGCGCGCCGAGCAACTCGATGCACTTGTAGGCCTCTGATCCTCAGACGCTCTGTGCTGAATATCCTCTGTTCGTTCGCTGGCTCGGATCTCCTTTCTCCTCTTTCCTCGTACTCGTACTCGTACTCAGTGAAACGGTACTCGTACTCGATGGCTGTTTGAACTGCGGCGATGCCGATCGTTGATCGAAGTGATTCGCGGCTACTTGCGGACCAA
>Ga0136644_10004515_pt1 | contig 10275 bp, 11 predicted proteins | sample C_130820_EF_Meta_FD_94780 | JGI IMG/M metagenome (GOLD analysis project Ga0136644, IMG submission 94780) | Freshwater microbial communities from Lake Croche, Canada to study carbon cycling - C_130820_EF_MetaG (v2) (version 2) | ecosystem: Environmental > Aquatic > Freshwater > Lake | place...
AAGGAAACCCGTCGTCCTCTAAAAAATCCGGTCAAAAAGTACTGTTGCTCGTATGCCTTCAGTAATGCGATCACTGAACGCGAACTACTGTTTCGTATGATGCGTAAGCTAGAACCTACGTGTTATTCGTTCGGTCGTTCGGTACCGACGACCGATAATCCATTTGCCGCACCAGTAGGGAATCGCAGCAACAACGCAACATTCTTTGCTAATTTCGGATACAACGTGGCTATGGAAAATGCGATTATTCCGGGTTATCTTACAGAAAAAATTGGTTTTGCTTTTTCATCGGGCTCGGTGCCTATCTATTGGGGTGACACCGCAACCGTAAACAGGTTTTTTAATCCGGCATCGTTTTTAAATGTTCTAGATTACAAGAATATCGTGACCGCCGCCCAGACCGCTGTCAATATTTGGCGTGATCGACAGAAACTCCAAAAATTCTTGGACGCACCGATCACGCTAAATAATACACTTACAGATTATGAGGCGATATATACAGAATATAGACCGTGGCAGAAGCCAATGGTGGATAAATTACGCGACGCATTTCCCGATCTAGATTAGCCACGGTACGCCGAACCTAGCAAACGCTGAGTTCCACCGGGACCCAGCCAGACACCATCGTGCCGAGGCCACCGGCGAGGCCACCACTCATTAACGACCACCGTACGATCCTTGTGTTTGTCCGACATAACGACGAAAACCACTACGGCGGCGACTACGATTACCGCGGCAAGAAGAGCAACCGAACTCTTCATCTTCCTTCCTAATTATACCCTCGAAAAAAGTTGACACCGGCTATCAGACCTTACTGAGGTAGCCCAGGAAATGATCCGTCCTCTCAAGCAAACCGATTACACATCTGTGAAACACTTATTCCACAATCTTTTCGATTTATCCGAAGATCCGAAATTTGTCAAATCCTGGATCCACCGTGATCTGGTCAAAAGCATCGGATTCTTCGACCGCGGTGTCCTAGTGGGCGCGGCCATTGTACGCAAAACGTTCTTGGACTACATCTTTGTTAGTCGTCTATATCAGAACGCAGGAGTCGGCTCACAACTTCTGCGTTCTGTCTTGAAGGTCACACCCAATATTCATCTACTACCGGTTGATGACGAGGCGGTCCAAAAATGGTATTTCAAACACGGATTTCGTCTGTCAGTACAAGACGGCGATTACCGTATCTTCACGCGGCACACGCACGCACTTCGTTCGCTTATCCAAGAATCTGCATAAGTTTACCGATCTTGTTTTCGCCACCGGCGAGTGAACCGTCTTTTCGTACACCGACGCCGAGTTCATTGGCATCGGTTCCGTTGACGAACAGGATATTGCCGCCCTTTTCTTTGATGGCGACGATCATCTCACGGAAACGCGCATCGGCCGTGAACCGTTGTTGGAGATAGGCGCGGTACAGATCCATTTTTTGCGCGTTCCACGCATCGGGATTCCATACGGCACCGTATGCCTTGATCTTACCCTGGCTGGACGCAACCCGGACAGCAGTGGCCTCGTCTTCAATGCTCTTAGGAAGTGCCGGAGGTGCTAGAGACTCGCGTTTCCGAACATAACTTTGATGAATCGAGCCTTCGACCCGGAAGATCTGAGGGCCGAGAGCCGCTTTATCTGTCGCTTTTTGGAACTTGGCAGAGGCAATGGCAGCCTCGATGCTGGGATAACGGATGGTCGCATCGCCGAGATCGACGATTTCGACCTGAGCCGCCAATGAGAGATGGCGCGGCCAATCCGCAAGAGCAGGACCCAGACGCGCATCATCGGATGCTGTGGGATTTATGAAGTAGTCTTTGGATTTTTCCTCTGACTTTTCGGTAATTGTGAGCGACGGCATCTCTGGTGCTTCTGATGCTTCTGCAATAGCTGAAAGAGGTGCTCCTGCTCCTGCAGGAGCAGGAAGCAATACCTTCTTCTCACCAGAAACGAGACGAGGGCCCAACTCCGAAACCTTCTCCGATACGACTTCTGTTAGTCCCACCGGTGGCGCCGGTATTGCCGAAGGCGCCGCAGGACGACGATCCGACCTACGACGGAAAACAAACCAGCGATTCAATGCCGAATACCGTCGCACAGCATCCGTCATTGCGAATGATTCCCGATCTGCAGAATCACCAAACATCTGCGTTGCGGATCCGAGGCCCAGAGCTGCGAGCTCCTCAGCATTCAAGAGCTCCAGGCCACACTCTGCCAACCGTGCCTGCAGATACGGCCAGCTCATCAGATACTGTGTTCGTGCCTCACCCGCGGCGATGAAATCCACGTCAAAGGCGAGTCCGAGACCCGAGGCTGACGGCGGTACAGAGTTGCCGATTCCAGAACCATAACGCTTCGTCATCATCCAGACATCTGTTCGTCCATCCTTAACCACCACACTGCCTTCGGCGGCAAGCAGTCGCGCCACAGAATCACCGTCGAGCCCGCAGCCCGCAAAGTAGCCGCCTACCTTGACAGTGTCCGCCAGATTGTTCAGGAAACCATCCAGTGACACGGGATCACGGAACATATACTCCATCGCAAACATACACGTCACCGTATCAAACGCATTCGCACCGGCTCCGCTGGAACCGAAGACACGCTGTAACAGCGTCTGATCTTCTGCCGTCATTCCTGCCTCACCCGTCACGAGACGTCGTGCCATATCCGCCTGGGCAAACATCATCGGCGGTACTCGATCGCGTCCACCGAGCTCCACCATCTTATCAAGCAGACGACGGTAGGCACCGTCTTCCGGACCGTTGATAGCGGGAGCCAACACATCACACCCGAATGCGAAGGAGACGGGCGCAGCGATCCATTTACTGATGTCGTCGCCGTTTCCCATTGCTAGGTCGCAGACAGTGGAGCCCGCTGTCACAAGGCGGCGAATCATATTTCGCTTCACGTGATCGTGGAAGTTCCGCATACACTGCATCTTGAGCGCATCGCGTCCAGGTGTTCTTCTGCCGCCTACCGATGAAGCAGCGACCAGAGTCTCTGGCGCGGCACATTGGACAACGGTGCCTGTCCGAACAGCTTCCTCTGTAACAGGATTGTGTATGGATGTCCAGATCGAATTGGCGACCCAATCGGCATTCATCGTACCGCCTTTTCTTCCTCGACCCGCCTGCTGCGCGAGCCAGCGTTCCGTCTTATCGTGGCGGACACGTACGGGTTCCCAGCGCCATCCGGGTGCCCGCTCTGGATGATACGCCATCTCTACGATCATATCGCTCTGTATGACATCGCCGGCTTTGGAGCGAATCACATCCGTATTCACATCGAGACCACTGCTGGTATCCTGTAGTGCCACGAAGCAGACCGACGCCATCGGATCACGGGGCTCCACAGGACGGAATTCGACTTCCCTCCATTCGCCCTCATCGAGAGACCGCGGCAACGCCTCGGAACCCAGAACAGTGATTCGCGGATCGGCAAAGGCCCCGTCGCGATTGCTGCCGACAAACAGTCGCAGCGTCTTGAATCGCACTGTCTGTCCTGCGTCCTCACGATACTTGGTGCCGATTGTGTCGACTCCCGAATCGCGTTCGCGATCGATGAGCACCAGAAAGTCAATCGTATTCTCATGCGGCGGCTTCCACTTGAGCTGTTCGTACCAGGTTCCGCGACCCAGAGGCAGGGGCATAGAATTCGGTGCGAAGATCAGTCCATCAGTGGTGTAGGGTGCCGACTTGGCATCTTCCAGAGTGGCCGCTGCACACTTTGTAAAGATATCTGAGGAACCGCTACACGGTCGGAATGTCTTGACACCGATTTGTAAGTTCTCCTCAGGTGGCACACGCCCCACGCGCTGGGTAGCAGTTCCGAGTCCGCCGACTATCGCCGTCATCACGGCGTGTCTGGTAGCACTTGCAGAAAGCATATCGCCGGCAATCATAAACGGCTCTTTCGTAATATCGGTGCTGCCTCGGTAAGCGAGGATGTCAAAGGCGTAGTAGTGACTCACCCGTCGACTATTACGGTCGCGACGAATCCATTCACCATCGAGGACTGTGCCGGCTACCGACTTGTCGGACTGTTTACCCGTGGCATAGACACGACCGCCACCGTCAACGAGGAAGATGTTACCATTGTCGGCCACGAAGAGAGCACAACGAAGTCCATCGGCCTTGTCGGTGACGTTGTATCCACCGGGCATAGTTCGGAGATTCGGAACACCGGGCTCTGCTTCTGCCTCGGCAAGAATATTGCGACGTTCGAGCGTGGCCGGCTGCGGGCCAGGATAGCGGAAGGAACCACCACCACCATTACGATTCTTCGAACCAGAACCAGAAGAACCAGAACCAGATCCAAAGATTCCACCCAGAGATGCTCGCACGTAGTCCTCTGCCGATCGGCTCACCAGCACAAATGATCTCTGTCGGCCCTGGAGAAGCCAACTGATTCCGCGCATCAAATGACCTACAGCGGTCGTCGCCTTCGTAGAATCACGGGGCGCGGTCACCTCTACTTCGGCTTCGTAGCGCGCTGGCTGCGTCGTCACCCGTGCCTCCTGGAAAGTGCGCGCCGGCTTTCCTGCGTTCTCACGAACAATACTGACATCGAAGCGAATCGGAATGCCGCCCGGTGCGACGAATTCGAAACGCTGGATGTTGCGGAAATGTTTGCCGAGTTGATCCCAGCGGGCCAGTGCCTCCTTGACACGGGCATCGTCGGCGGCCAGCGGAATCTCCCGCTTGAGTTTGGCCTTGACTGCGTAACTACCGAAAGTGACAGGCTCTGCATCGGCCACGGCTTCCTTGAGCATCGCCACAAACGGCTTGTCTCCGATGCGGTTGTCTCGACAGTAGGCTTGGATAACTCCGGCTCCTTCGAGTGTTAGTCGGATATCGTTCGACAAACAAATGTTCATCTTAACAATCTGGGGTGCCTCTCGCATCCCGAGACTCCGGAGATATTGAATAACATCTTGCCAACCGGTCAGATCCAGATTCAGCAGCATTGCCTCCAGCTCCGCACCAGATGTGGTCTTCCATATTTCACCAAGACGTTGGAGTCCGTCGTTCTCTGTTCGTCGTAAATCCATCGTACTTCCTTATTGTGTGCGGCGATTTGAGGGTCAAGTTTTGATTAGCTCTGCGAATCAAAACTAAATAATGCGAGAAATCCGTGGTGTCAACACTAAATTTATCAAGATATATTATAGAATGAGTTCTCCATTAGAACAGAGTATATATAGCGCAGCGAGAGATGCGATTTATTCGAATGATATGGAGGAGCTTGTAAGTGAAATAGTTGATTATGAAAAAAACGTTGGTAACACAAAGAAACTTCTCATATTCTTGATGCCTCATGCAATTAAAAATCAAAATATTGATGCAGTAAAACAACTGCTCGCTAAAGGATATGATAAGTCATGGTTAATTAATGATGAAACTAAGACCGCACATGATTCTGCAAAACAGTTAAAAGCCGATGTAGGTGGTGAATCTGCTGAATTAGACGTAATTATTCCTTTGTTAGCACCATCGGTAGGTGGAAAACGTAAAGGTCGCCGAAATACTCGTTCTAAAAAACAGAAATCAAAAAAGCGATCAACCCGGCGTCATTAGATTTCTATTCGTTCAAATAAACCGTGGCTAATTAAATAATATGATAAATTAGAATGGCCGAACCTATTGATCAAGCGTATGTTCTTGCGGAATCAGCTATTAACGAAAATGATGATGAGCATTTTAAAGCTATTTTGAAAGAATTTCCAAATCTTGATACATATAATGGACCTATTAGAGCAGATAGAATTCGTTCATCGTGGAGACAACCTTTGCTAGGAATCGCTATTGAAAATGAGAATACACAAATCATAGATATTATACTTGCTTTAGAGAATTACAAGATAACTAAACCTCTTAATTACGAAGATTCTGAAAGTAAGATAACTGCTCTAGCGTATGCTGAAAAAATACGTAACCAGCGACGACAAGAATCTGGTGGTTCTAATCTGCGATGGATAAATCATATAATTAAGAGTTTGAGAGAAAAACTCCAGAAACAAAACGGAGGCAAAAGTCGCCGAAATCGAAGGAATCGCAAAAGTCGCAGCACTACATCTAGACGGCGTCGCCATTAGATTCCTGTCCTTTCAGTGAAATAACCAGTGTTAGCCAGTGAAGACGATTCCACAGAACTGTGCGACCTCCGGTTTTGGGTTGATCCGCACCACCTGGAAGAGCCGTGATCCGCTCCTGAATCTGAGCCACCGTTTGTCCACCTGCTGCCGAAATAGATGCGGCAGGAATCCAAGTAATATCACCGGCTTTCTCCAGAAGTAGAGGCCACGTCGCACCAGACACCTTATAGCCGGTTGACATCATAATCCGTCCCGACAAACAATTGAATTGTACGACCTCTGTAACTTTAGAGCCAGAGGCCGGTATAACCGTCACCGCCTTATGATCCGGCCACCACAGAGCTACACGAAGCTCCCTCATAACACAGATATAGTCCATTAGAAGCGCAGCACGTTTGGTTCCTCGGACAGCCTCGAACGCATCAGGAGCCGGCTCTCCACCACCGGCACGCATCCTGAGGTCCTCCTCCAAATGTTTGCGCACCCAGCCCCGTACACGTCCATTGTGTTCTTTCCAGGCAGACTCTGATTCGTGTAAAAGCCACGACGCCTCTTCCATTTCCATAGAGCGCCGAATCGGCGGTGAAGCCGCACGATACATCGGATCACGGATCCATAGTGACAGTGCCACGCCGTCCATTATAGTCATCGTATCATCTTCAGTCCATCCTGGCAACCACTTCAGCTTAGCCTCACCAGAAGGAATAGCCGCCACACTTGCAGAGGCAGCTCCTTCTCCAGAGAGACTAACACCTCTCTGGGGATTTAATTTGATAGCCGTTTCAATTTCGGCCCAGGATACGTGTATATGGGAGCTCATTCATTATATATTATGACTCCGCCTTAGGTCTCAAGCCATCTGTGTGACCCCCGCCGTTAGCTCGGAAGACCGTTTCTCAAGTTCCGTGTTGTTCTGTTTTACAAAATCACGAAACACCAACAATTCTTCAAACACTGCACTCGATATCTTACACAAATCAAAGAACACGCCACTCCGATTTTCGCTGACTACCACATTATTTTTACGTAGGATCCGGGCGATCTCAATAAACTCTGATCGGGACATTGTTTTCAGTGAATCGCAGAAGACTTTGCGGCGTTCATATTCAGCGGCGTCCATAACTGCTTCTTAAGCGGTTTCCTCTATCGGGATGTAAACGCTGGATCTCCTCCCTCGTAAAATCACAGACTCAAATAGAGTATAAATGAAATATATCCTACTTGTATGCGTCGTCGTCCTATACATAGTCGTAACTACGATATATAACGTACGGGCCAGTGAAGGCTTCGCTCCTGCTCCTGCTCCAGCTCCAGCAGCAGCCAAGCCGCCCGGTTGTCCACCAGTACCCGCCTGTCCAGCTATTCCTGCCTGTCCTAATCCTATTCCTAAAATCGCCAAGAGTATCGACGACGTCAACAATGAGATTCTACAACGACAAAAGGATGTCGGTTGCGGTGAGTCCCGTTCAAAGGATCCGTTATCACCGGAAATGTCTGTAGCACTCGCACAGACTGTAGGGCAATGCTACGAAATCGACAATTTCAAAAATACGCTCCTTAAAAAGATCAGCGACTCTTTGAAATAATAGATATAATTATGTAGAGGACCCGATGAAACTTACATATCCTATTACGCTGGTGTTTATCATTGTTGCCGGCCTCGCTTTTTGTGTCGCAGCATCACAGGAAATAGAACAATTTGCTGGCGAGGCCGGTGGAAATACGGTGGTCGGCGTGGTTAAAAACGTCAATAAAGAGTTAGATGCCAATGCCGCTCTGTATCGGTGTGCGGACATTATGGGCAAGGGCGCGGTGACCACGGAAACATCCGTCAGCGACGCTGAGAAATTCGGGCGCTGCAGTATTATTATGGATTTCAAGACACGTCTTTTCCAGAAAGTGAAGGACATTGTCGGCGGTGTCGAGTAGTGCTATACGAGACAAGGATTCTTGAGAGAAAGGCCATCGCGAACAACAAAGAGCACATTGATGAGGCCCCGATGACGCGTTGTAAGACGAACAATCATAGGAGAACCCCGTTCGACGCTGAGATCCACGTGGGTATTCGTGTGCATCATCCGGAGGCAATCAAAACGATACTCTGTATCCGTGACAATAGGATGTGTTAGTTCTATACGGAACCAATCCGCATCCGGGAGCGCCAAATGTTCACCGACGGCATACTGTACGGCGCCGTCGCTTTCAAAGGAGAATACTTTTTTGGTTCCATCATCTTGTAATCTACGACTAACAAGAGTATCCCAGTCACAATGACGATTCACGAGTTTGTTTGTCTTAACAAAGTCCTGAATAAAAAGATCTATGGTGTTCATTCGCTTTCCTGATTCGGTTACGCAACTTCTGTTGCGGCGGATACCGCAACAGGGGCTACCTCCAGATCAATCTTATCTTCGGCCTTGAAGTCGTCATCCTTATCATCCTTGCCGGCCGCTGCTGCCGGAGCAAGACCCTCGTAGAGCCCCACCGATTGGATGAAGGCATCATTGACCTGGAACCGTGATCGCAGAAGTTTTACGCGGATACCCTGTCCCACGGTTAGCGCATCAAACTCCGTGCTGCCGATATGTAAGTCACGCGGAATCAGAATACGCATCGCCTCACGGACACGTCCATCGTCGACCACAAGAGCATAGGCGCCGAGTTTGTTTACTTTCAGAATACGGGCATCTACAACCTGATCGGCGTGGGGCAACAGACACATAAGCTTGAGCTTGCAGTGAAAGATGAAGTCGCCGGTGAATCGACCGTGTTCGGCCTGTCCCATAGATCGCGCCAGAATCTGCGTTGATCCGGGGCGGACATAACCGTGGGTACAGCAATGGCCTTCGAGTCCCTTCTTCATTTTGGTAAGAAGGAAGGCATCGATATCTTCAGCGGCCTCACGGAAATCTGTAGGGCTGAGAGACACCCGTTGGTCAAGATATACAGGCTTGAATAACGGCATACGTATTGCAGCCATCCACTAATGAGGGTTCACCTTTATTACTAACAAATATAGACGAATCACTTCTTACCGCCGGTGCCCTTGAGTCCCGAATATGACGATTCAATTGCGGACAAAAACCACCGTTTTCCTTCTAAACGCCGCGCATCAAACAAGCGTGTAAGGAATTCCATATATAGACAGAGTGGTCGCTGTGTCAGATCCTTCATATGGAATGGTGGTCCGAGCTCATCGGTGCCGAACTTCGTACCCTTAGGCACCGGTTCCCACGATGCCTCATCATCCGGTATCATTAGCGCGGCGAGATCAGATGAAAGTCCTGCCGCGTGCAGCAGTTGTACACGCGGCTGATGTTCGCCCATATTGGATACAGTTTCACACACCGCACCAACCGAACTCTTTTTCATCGGTTTTGTGGTATCTAGTGTTTTGAACACAGTATCTGCGCCTTTAGCTACGATGAAACCGAACAGTGGTCCCGTTTCCTCCAGATACTTTATCGGAGTAACTCCCATTCGTGCTCCAATCATTTTCACAACACTCGACGCACACGGAGTAAATCCCGTTTTTGATCCTCTGCAGAAATATTCTACACCGGCTTCTGGATTAAAAATACGATATACCGTGTACTGGGGGCTCGTAAATATATCATTCCTGAGTGCTTCTCGAAGAACTCCCTCATCGGTGACGGCCGCTTCAAGTAGGACTTTTTGTTCAGCAAACGTGGCCAGCTTGTCGAACCACCAGCGGAGCGCAACGGCGCGCACCTCTGGAATATCGGTGTATCGTTTGAGAAGCCATATCCAGAGCTTATTTGTGGCGGGAATCTTATTGGGTAGCGGCCCACGGCCTTTGCTATCAACAAAGGTAACCCATTCGGTCCACTCTTTGATAATCTTGGAATCAACGGGTCCTGGTCCTGGTCTAGGCCCTGGCTCTGCTCCTGCTCCTGCTCCTGCTCCTGCTTCAGGGACCGGTCTTATATAATTCGACTCCACCTCTTCAGATCGTGCTAATACCGGTAGACGCGGTGTCATATAGTGACGCCCCAACTGAAACGCCCGTGCGTAACGCATCGTCATCGGAATATCCGAGTCTGTGATATCGGCCGGCTGAAAAACGAGGAATCCAGGTTTCTTTACAAGGAACCCATCAACTAACACACCGTTATCACGCCGGCGCAGCTTGAATCGTCGTCCATCGATGAGTTCCATTAGCGCAT
>Ga0136644_10004516_pt1 | contig 10274 bp, 9 predicted proteins | sample C_130820_EF_Meta_FD_94780 | JGI IMG/M metagenome (GOLD analysis project Ga0136644, IMG submission 94780) | Freshwater microbial communities from Lake Croche, Canada to study carbon cycling - C_130820_EF_MetaG (v2) (version 2) | ecosystem: Environmental > Aquatic > Freshwater > Lake | place: Lake...
TACCTCTCTCAAAAAGCAATTATTGATTGGGAATATTTTAATCTCTTTGCTTACCGCTTGGGTTATAGGGGTATTGTATTTTTCAAAATATCCCCTTGATGCCTTAAACAACATTAGTCAGCCAAATTCTCAAAATGTTCGTTTTTTTAGATTAACCATATTGTACTCGTCTTTTGCCTTTGTCATTACCCTGATTAGAGAAGTGATTAAGGATTTAGAAGATTTAGAAGGGGATAGAAAATATGGTTGTAAGACAATGCCCATTATTTGGGGCTTAAATGTGAGCAAAACCTATGTGGCAGTTTGGATGATTGTTTTAATTGGCGCCTTGGTTTTACTTCAACTATATGTCATTCAAATGGGATGGTGGTGGAGTATTGGCTATTGTTTATTGATGATTATTACGCCATTATTATTTGCTTTTAAAAAATTATTCAAAGCCAAAACTGCGGAAGATTTTCATCAACTAAGTAATATCATCAAATTTGTCATGTTCACTGGTATTGTTTCAATGATATTCTTCCGGTTGTATCCATAATAATGCGGATTTTATGAAAGAATTTATATTGGCATCTCAATCGCCCCGCAGAAAACAATTACTGGAATGGGCAGAATTGGATTTTGAAATTATTGTTCAATCAACTGATGAATCCTTTGCGGATTATTTAGCCATTGACCAAGTTCCCATTCATATTGCAAAACAAAAAGCTTTGGCAGTAAGAAATTATGTTCAAACTGCTTTTCATACTCAGTATGCATACATGCCCATTCTTGCAGCTGATACCATTGTTGTTTTGAATGATAGGGTAATTGGTAAACCCGTAGACAAAGAAGATGCCATTAATATACTTCAATCCTTGTCTGGTCAATTACACCAAGTTATTACAGGTGTAGTATTATTATATGGAGAAAAGGAAATTGCTTTTTCCGATATAACTGAAGTAAAGTTTCACCCTTTATCACATGAGCAGATTTGCAATTATGTTGACAAATACCAACCTTATGACAAAGCAGGGGCTTACGCCATTCAAGAATGGATTGGCGTGGTAGGTATTGAGTCCATTAAAGGAGATTTCTATAACGTAATGGGTCTTCCAGTAAGCCGGGTAGTAAAAGCCCTAGAACAACTTTAATTATTGCCAATAAAAAGCCATATCCAATTCCATATCTGGATGAAGGCTGCGTTCAACTGGACAAGTTCTGGCAGTTCTTTCCATGATTTCCTTTTGTTTCTGGTCTAGGTTTAATCCAACTGGAAAATATACATGGGCTACTAATTTGCCAATCCTTCTTGGATCTGCAACCATAATTTTTGTCACATCTACCCTAGTACCCTCTAATTCTATATCCATGGAGGCTGCTTTTATAGCCATAGTAGTTACCATGCATGAACCTAGTGCAGTTGCCATTAAATCAGTAGGTGAAAAACGTTCCCCCTTTCCTTTATTATCTGTTGGGGCATCTGTTTCAATTTCAGTGCCACTTTGAAGGTGGGTACAGCTGGTTCTTAACCCGGATTTATAAATAATTTGTGAAGTCATTGCGTATTTTTTGCCCTAAATTTACAAGTATCAAATCAAATGAAGTGAAGCAATTCTTTTTAATTACATCCATTCTTTGTTCGGTATGTGTTCTGGCACAACAAAAGCAGCCATCTTCAGCTGCTCAGGAAAAAATGCAGAAAAAGGCTGACAAACGTGAAAGAATCAACCAGCTTATCAAGCAAGAAGAAGAGGGCGCTATGATTTTTCAAAAACAATCTGCCTTTGGTTTTAAATTCAATTCAGACGGATGGAGTGCCTTTCTAGAAAAAGGTAAATATAAAACGCTAACCAAAACAAATTTGTTCTGGTTTGAGTTGGGGGAGCGTAATGATAAAAAAGAAGAAAAGGTACCCACTTTGAGTACTTCACAAGGTTTTGTAGTTTTCTCCAGTTATACCTATGGAAAGCAAAATAATTTCTACTACGCCAAATTGGGATTTGGACAACAAAAACTCATAGGTGGCAAAGGGAATAAAAATGGGGTAGCCGTGTCTGCCATTTATGGTGGGGGTTTAACCCTTGGTTTATTAAAGCCTTATTATATTGAAGTAGAAAACCCATTTGGTAGTGGAAAACGGGAAACCATTAAATACAATAACAACGATAGTATTTTCTTAGACCCAACCGCCATTATTGGGAAAGCTGGATTGGGTAAAGGGTTTAATGAAATGCAATATATTCCTGGAGCCTATGCTAGAACAGCCATTAGATTTGACTATGGCCGATACAATGAAGTGCTCTCAGCTTTAGAAGTGGGTCTAAATGTTGAATATTATTCCAAGAAAATGCCCATTGTCCTTTTAAATGATCCTAAGAGTTTGTTTTTCAATGCGTATGTTTCTATTGTATTTGGTAAACGAAAGTGAGTTATTTTTGTTAATAAATTAGAACAAGGAACAGCGGCATGCAAGAATTACCAGTAGTACCAAAAATAGACAATACTCAGTCAAAAATTCAAAAACCCAATTGGCTTCGTGTCAAACTCCCCATTGGTGAGAGTTATAAGCACGTTCGTGGATTGGTAGACAAGCATAAATTGCACACTATTTGTGAAAGTGGTAATTGCCCAAATATGGGCGAATGTTGGGGAGAGGGTACGGCCACATTTATGATTTTAGGAAATGTTTGTACTAGAAGTTGCGGTTTTTGTGCGGTTGCAACCGGCAGACCTGAAGCAGTGGATTGGGATGAGCCCCAAAGAGTAGCCGAAGCCATCCACTTAATGAAAGTAAAACACGCGGTGTTAACTAGTGTAGACAGGGATGAATTAAAAGATGGGGGTTCTATTATTTGGTATAATACCATCAAAGCGGTTAGGTCATTAAGTCCAGATACCACTATGGAAACCTTAATTCCTGATTTTAGGGGTATCCAAGACCAGATTCAGCGCATTATTGATGCCGCTCCAGATGTAGTGAGCCACAATATGGAGACCGTAGAAAGAATGACTCGTCAGGTAAGAATTCAAGCCAAATATAGAAGAAGTTTAGACGTATTAAAAACCTTGAAACAAGGTGGAATGCGCACCAAAACAGGGATCATGTTAGGGCTAGGTGAAACCAAGGAAGAAGTAATTCAAAGTATGGAAGACTTAGTAGGGGTTGGCACAGATGTACTAACCTTGGGTCAATACTTGCAACCTACCAAAAAACACTTGCCCGTGCAGAGATACGTGCATCCTGATGAGTTTGCCGAATTACGCGAGATTGGGTATAAGATTGGATTTGATTATGTAGAAAGTGGTCCCTTGGTAAGGTCTTCTTACCATAGTGAAAAGCATGTAATTCCCGGATATGGTAAGACCAAATGGATGGAAGAAAAACAGTTGCAACTTGTATAAATTCAAATACTTATCCATTGTTTTTTTACTTGGTTTTATGACCATGTCAATGACTTCTATTGCCCAATTAAAATGGGTGAATGTAGACCAACAATACCAGCCCTTGCCTCCAAGTGTTCATGTATTTTATACAGCAGATAGTATACAAGGAAAGCCTAATCATGCTTATTATGTTTGTGCAGATTTGAAAGACAAACAACTCATGTTTGAAACCCAAGCAACAGATGGCAATAGAAGCACACCAAGCCAGTTTTATGCATCTGAGTCACATCCTTTATTGGTCATGAACTGTAGTTTTTTTGAGTTCAAACACAATACCAATGTGAGTCTAATTATCAAAGATGGTAAACAAGTGGCATATAGTGTTTCTAGTATTGCAAGAAAAGGGAAAGATACTTTTACTTATTTACATCCGGTATCGGGAGCCATTGGAATTACCAAAAAGCGCAAAGCAGATGTGGCGTGGGTGCTGAGCGATTCTTCGGTTAAATATCCTTGGGCCATTCAAGCTCCAATCAAACCGGTTTTGGATTCATTGGGACAAACAAATATTCCATCAATTTTGGCCAAGTCCAATTTCAAACCTTGGAAAATGCAAGCTGCTACGGCGGGTGGCCCTGTTTTAGTACAGGCCGGTCAGGTTAGAATTAGCAATAACGAAGAAATGAAATTTGCTGGCAAAGCCATTGCAGATAAGCATCCCAGAACAGCCATGGGATATACCAAACAAGGGCAGTTGATTTACTTAGTGGTTGAAGGAAGGTTTCCAGGAAAATCAGAAGGAGCAACCCTACCAGAATTAGCCACCATACTAAAAGACCTTGGTTGTATAGAGGGTTTAAATTTAGATGGGGGAGGAAGTAGTAGTTTGTTGGTCAATGGTAAGCCTACTATTACCCCTAGTGACAAAGAAGGGGAGAGACCGGTTCCAGCCGTTATGTTAATCAAGAAAAAGTAAACTAGACGTTACTGCTACCCCAACGATAGGTATTGGTTGTTAATCCAGCCAAATCCAACGCTCTATCTACAACAGTTGCTGCCAGTGCTTCCATACTATTTGGTAAGCTATAAAAGGAAGGAGTACATGGGCAAATAATTCCTCCTGCTAAAGTGATGGTTTCCATGTTTCGAATATGGATTAGGTTATAGGGCGTTTCCCTTACCATCAATATCAACTTCCTTCTTTCTTTCAAAATCACATCTGCAGCCCTAGTTACTAAATCATCACTCATGCCTGAGGCGATTCTTCCTAGGGTACCCATGCTACAAGGAACAACCAGCATAGTTGTATAGTTGGCAGAGCCAGAAGCAAATGGGGCATTGAAATTGTATTTATCAAAATAGGTAAAGGAATAGTCCTTATAACTATCATTACCCAATTCAGTTTCCCAAACAGTTTTGGCATTCTTGCTCATTACTATTCCAACAGATTCAACTTGCTCAGGTATGGCTTGTAATTTGTCAAGCAATACTTTGGCATAGATTGATCCACTGGCGCCAGTAATGGCAACAACTATTTTCTGTTTTTGGGTCATGATAATAAAACAAAGTTAGGCGGGAAAGGTTCTAATAAGTCAAAAGTCAAAAGTCAAAAGTCAAAAGTCAAAAGTCAAAAATCAAAAGTCAAAAGTCAAAAGTCAAAAATCAAAAGTCAAAACTTAAAAACATAGGTAAATGTCCTGAAAATTAAGAATCCCAAACATTGCTGATTGGGATTCTTTGTTTCATTAAGGGATAAAGATTATTTAAAATTATCCATTATACATTAGGTCATAATACTCTTTGGCCATGCGATTGCTATCAAATTGCCAACGTACGTCCATCATACCATTCTTCATGATCTGCCTCCAGGTATCCTTGTTTTCATAATACAAAGGAAGAATCTGTTGTTCCAAAATTTCATATAATTTGTTTAAATCATAATCATCTTGTTCTTGGTCAGACATATTATCATAATCTGCTTTTGGAACTACAAATCCATTGTTGCCATGATTAATAAATTCAGGTATCCAGCCATCATCTGTAGAAAAGTTTACTGCTCCATTCATAGCCGCAGTCATTCCACTTGTTCCAGAAGCTTCTCTTGGTACCCTAGGGTTGTTTAACCAAACATCAGAAGCTTGTTTCAAACGCTTGCTCAAAGAAAGTTCATAGCCAATCAAAACGGCCACATTCTTATATTTCTTACTAATCTGCACTAAGCTATTAAACGTGGTAATTGCAGGATAATCTAATGGATAAGGTTTACCAGCCCAGATAATTTGTACCGGATATTTGGCATTGCTCAAAAGTTTTTCAAAACGTTCTAAATGCCAGCTTAACATGTCAGCTCGTTTGTAGCCTGCAAACCTTCTTGCCCAAACAATTGTTAACACATTTGGATCAAAAATTTTACCAGTTTGGTCTGCAACAATTTCAAATGCTCTTTTCTTTAAAAAGTTTTTGCGATCATCAAAAATCACGTCATTTTTTTCTTCTAAGGCACGATATAGTTGTTTATCTGCCCAATAATGCCAGTTCTGGGCATTGGTAATACTAATAATAGGACAAATACCTTCATAGTGTTTCCACATGTCACGGCTAACTACCCCATGTAAAGCAGATACCCCATTGGCTTTTCTAGCAAATCTTAGTGCTACCAAGGAATGATTAAACTGGTCATCCTGAATGCCTGTAATTTTTCTTACCTCGTCCATACCCAATCCGCAGAAATAACTCATTTTATTACAGAGATAAATATCGTGTTTCTCGTTGCCAGCTTCTTCAGGCGTATGGGTGGTGAAGACCATATGCTCTTTCACTTTGGCAAGACTCTTGAATTTGTTCAACAAATAAAAACCGGCACTAATACCGTGTGCTTCATTCAAGTGATAAACATCTGGATTAAATCCTAATTCATCTATCAATTTTGCACCACCAATTCCAAGCAAAATGAACTGAGCAACTTTGGTTGCTACGTTTGCGTCATATAAGCGGTGAGTAATGGTTTGAGAAACATAATCATTTTCAGGAAGGTCGGTGCTCAACAAAAACATGGGAGCACTTTTAAACGTTTCTGGATTTAAGTAATAAGCTTTTACCCAAACTGGATGATCATGAATAAGTATTTGAAATTTAATGCCAGTGTCTTCTAGGAAACTATATTGCTTCTCCATAAAAGTAACCTGCAAAGTCTGATCCTGATTTCTGGCTTGGTCATAATAACCGTTCTTCCACAAAATACCAATTCCAATCAGGTTCTGTCTTAATTCATAAGCGCTTCGCATATGTGATCCAGCTAGAAACCCCAATCCCCCACTATAAATTTTCAATGGTTGATGAATGGCAAATTCCATTGAAAAATAAGCCGTTTTTTTTGCATATTGTTCGTCTACGGGATAGGGAACCTGAAAGTTTCTAAAACTCATAAATACTTGTTTCGTTTAATAAAATCAGTGCAATATAAGCCAAAAAAATAAAATGTAAATTTTACACATTAATTGCTCAGTTCGTAAGGATACATTGAAAATTATCGCTTAGACCCAGATTGGTGCTTTGGCTCTTTTTTACGGGTAAAACTATCATCAAAATAACATTTGATTCCACGGTGGTTACCACAATTCCCCTGTTCTTTAAGACTTACTTGATTGTCTTCAAAACTAAAGTCAATCACACAGGCATCACCATTAAATCTATACTGAGCATTGTTTGCATCTTTCATGGTAAAAACACCTTTTAGTTCACCAACGCAAGCACCTTCATTCTTTTCAAAATGAATAAAAAACTCATAGATCCCTACTTTGTTGCCGTCTCTAATAGATATAAAATTCTTCTTGTCTTGCGCATAATCTGCACTGTATTTATTTTTGCGAGGAAGTGTATCAATTGGATTTATGATATCTGATTTACTTGGGGCTTCATTTGAATCATTGATTACCACCATAAAACCCAGGTCTGTTGTATAGACCCAGCCCACTCTTGTAAAAAGCGTAATATTTTCCTTTCCAGGTTTTTCCCTGCCTAATAAAAAAGTAGGTTCCCTATTTACAGAAACTGCATGAACATACTCATCTTGAACGCTATTGTCTAATAATAATTTGAAAGCTAAATAGGCATTGGTTTTTGTATTGAGCACTAAGACAGCCATCAACCATTTATGTTTTAATTTGATGTTTACTAGTAAATATGTTTCTTTTTCTTTTAAGATTTGACCAACAGGGTGGAAGATTGCTTTTTTATCCTTTCCAACTAAGTTCACAACAGCAGAATCTGGTACAAATTGCAAAATAGCTTTGAGTCCTATTTGATTGGTATCAGCCAATTTTACAAAATTGCTATCAGCAGCTTGAAAATTTCCGGGAATTACTGGAAAAACACTTAAAAAGTCCTTGGGTTTTAATGGGGTTTCACCTGTTAAATCAATTTTTTTCTCTCCACATGCAACTAGGCAAATGATCAAGAGGCTAAGCATTCGGTTCCGCATACCAAAGATTATTTTTATAAAAATAAGTCTTTCAATGTTAGTAGTCGATTAAGTTACCATTTAATAAGATATAATATTTAGATTTGTCTAAAAATATTTTTCGGACAAATGAATCTTACCATTTCAGAAGAGAACTATATCAAAGCCATTTTTCATTTACAGGATGCCGATGGAACAGTTAGCACCAATCAATTGGCTGCGAATATTCATACCAAACCAGCTTCCGTAACGGATATGCTCAAAAAACTAACTGCTAAGCGATTGTTATTATACAAACCCTATCAAGGTGTTCGGTTGAGTAGCGAGGGTAGAAAAACAGCATTAGAAATTGTTCGCAAACACCGATTATGGGAATCCTTTTTAGTTGACAAACTACAATTTGGTTGGGATGAAGTGCATGAAGTTGCAGAAGAGTTAGAGCATATTAGCAGCAAAAAATTGATTGACAAATTAGACCTGTTTTTGGGCAATCCTAAATTTGATCCACATGGAGATCCCATTCCTGATAGTAATGGCGTCATGTTAGCAATACGGCAAGTGAATTTATTAGATTTGAAACTCCATACCATTGCTGAAGTTTGTAGTGTAGGTAGTCAATCAGCAGAACTATTGGAATTGCTCAAACATAAGCAAATCTTGATTGGTACACGTTTGCAGGTAACCTGCAAATTTGAATTTGATCATTCTTTAGAAATTCAATTAGAGGGTAGTGGATTAATTACTATAAGTCAACAATTGGCACAGGCTTTATTTGTAAAAACCATTTAAAATGCATGCAATTAGAAGAGATATGGAGCAATCACTGGGAGAAGTGCATGAAACAGTAGATACTACCAATACTCCAAAAGGTTGGAAAAGAATTCTGGCATTTCTAGGACCCGCTTACTTGGTAAGTGTTGGTTATATGGATCCTGGAAATTGGGCCACAGATTTACAGGGTGGGGCTCAATTTGGGTATAGTCTTATTTGGGTTTTATTAATGAGCAATTTAATGGCCTTGCTCTTACAGGGCTTAAGTGCCAGATTGGGTATTGTTAGAAGAAGAGACTTGGCTCAAGCCAATAGAGAAGTGTATCCACCCTTGGTCAATTTTAGTTTGTATGTTTTTGCAGAAATAGCCATTGCAGCCTGTGATTTGGCAGAAGTATTGGGTATGGCATTAGGTATTTATTTGTTGACCGGATTGCCCTTAATCTGGGGAGTGGGCATTACGGTTTTGGATACTTTAATTTTGCTTTGGTTACAACGTTATGGCATTAGAAAACTAGAAGCTTTTATCATTGCTTTGGTAGCCATAATAGGGTTGTCTTTTTTATTTGAGATTTTTCTGGCCAAACCAGATTTACGTTTAGTGGCTAAAGGATTTATTCCAGGCATGCTCAATAACAATGCCCTTTATATTGCAGTTGGTATTATAGGGGCAACGGTGATGCCACATAATTTGTACTTGCATTCTGCCTTAGTACAAACGCGTAAAATAAAGCCAGACGCGGAAAGCATCAAACGTGCATTGAAATACAATATGATTGACAGCACGATTGCCTTAAATGCGGCCTTCTTTGTCAATGCAGCCATTTTAGTTTTAGCGGCATCTGTTTTTTTTAGTACTGGCAATACACAAGTGGCCAAAATTGAAGACGCACACCAATTATTGGCGCCTTTATTAGGAAGTAAATTGGCCCCCATACTTTTTGCAGTTGCGCTAATTGCTGCGGGACAAAGTAGCACCATAACAGGAACACTTGCAGGGCAAATAGTCATGGAAGGCTATTTGAAACTTAGGATTAATCCTTTGTTGAGAAGGCTGATTACCAGACTCATTGCCATTACACCTGCGGTACTGACTATTTTAATTTATGGAAATGATAAAATAGATGCTTTGTTGGTGCTTAGTCAAGTGATCTTAAGCGTTCAACTTGGGTTTGCCGTAATCCCACTTATTCATTTTGTATCAGATAAACATACCATGGGTGAATTTGCTATTAAAACGCCAACTAAAATAGCCGCATGGTTGGTGGCATCTATTTTGGTATTCTTAAATGTAAAAATGGTAGTGGAGCAAGTGTTGCCTTTATTTTCAGAATCGGGTAACTGGATTTGGAAAGTCTTAATCATTCTTGGTGCACTGGTTTTTATCTGGCTATTCCTGATGATGACTTTTTTACCCTTGGTAAGGGATAGAAAGCTGCGCGATATTGCTAAGATGCACAACGATACACCAATCCTAGAAAATTTAAACGTCAAAAAAACCAGCTGTATTGCGGTATCACTTGATTTTACGGATGGGGACAAAAAACTCATCGCCTATGCCATTGCTCAAGGAAAGCAACAAGTGCAATATATTTTATTACATATTGTAGAAAGTGCTTCTGCAAGGTATTTTGGGGATTCAAGTGATGATTATGAAACCAGAAAAGACCAAGAAAGA
>Ga0136644_10004519_pt1 | contig 10272 bp, 18 predicted proteins | sample C_130820_EF_Meta_FD_94780 | JGI IMG/M metagenome (GOLD analysis project Ga0136644, IMG submission 94780) | Freshwater microbial communities from Lake Croche, Canada to study carbon cycling - C_130820_EF_MetaG (v2) (version 2) | ecosystem: Environmental > Aquatic > Freshwater > Lake | place...
ATTGATGCCCAGCCTGTTGGTTTTGACGTCAATGCTGAGATGGAGAAGTATCGTCAAGGCCAACAAGTCTTGGACGCTCAAATCCAAAAGATGCAGGATGCCCTACAGCGTCGTCAACAAGACAATAGTTTTGGGCTTGACCCCAAGTGGTTGGCTGTTGCCCAGCAATTGGCCACGCCTACCAAGACTGGCAGTTTTTTCGAGTCACTTGCTCCAGCGGCTGGCGCCTATCAAAAGGCTGGCCAAGAACAACAGGCTCAACAAGAGCAAGTTCTCAATCAGCAAGCAGAGTTGCAGGGTAAAACCAATGAGTTACACAAGCAGCGTCTACTAGAGAACCTGTCTGGAAACCTGTACAAAAAAGTTCCCATGAGCAATGGTGAATTTACTTACCAGATTGATCCAACTGTTGCTGAAAACATTACCAAAATTACTGGCGACCCTAAGTACGTTGCCGAGATGGCTGCACAGCAGCAAAAACTAAAACTCGACAGTGCTTATCAAAGTCTGTTTGTTGAGAACCCACAGAAGCCGGGTCAATACTCTGTCAACACTCCTGCGATTAAAGACATCTTCCGCTTTGGCGGCAAAAACGAAGCACTGGAAGCAGTCAAGGCAATTCCAGAAATGCGTCGCGCTGGATTGCTTGGAGATCGTGCAACAGAAGGTACTCCATTCGATGCTTTCTCCCTTCTTGCAACCAATCCTCTGATGAAGACTACAGCGGAAGAATACGCCAAGCGTTACAAGTCTGGCGCAATTGACGAGAAAGACGTGGACAAATACTTGAGCGGCCTTACAACTATGGCTACTCAAAACATGACCCGCGAAGAAAATTTGGATTGGAAAAAACAATTCCAAACTATGATGTTTGGATTGCAACAAGCACAAGCAGCGCAATCAGCAACCAATGCAGCATTTAATCAAACAATAGCACAACAAGGTATTGATTTGAGAAGAGAGGCTGCACAAGATAAGAAGATTGCCGCCGCCAATGCTGCTCAAGGAGCAATTGATTCTGCTCAAGCGACTATTGACCAAGCAAATGCGGTTGCAAACCACCCCGGTCGCATGTCTGGTCTTGGCACATACGATCCAAGACAACTTATTCGCGGTACTGATCCATATAACTTCAATGAAGAAATTAACAAACTCAAGTCAGAAACATTCTTGGCATCTGTCCAAGGCATGAAGGGTCTTGGCGCTCTATCCAACGCAGAAGGCCAGAAAGTGCAATCGGCTATTGCGTCACTCAATACTGGGATGTCCAAAGAAGCGTTTGATAAACAACTTTCGACCATTACGACAATAATGCAGCAGGCCCAACAACGCGCTCAGAACATCATCAGTGGCAAAATGCCCACTGGTTTGCCATCGAATCCCACTCCTGCCCCCGCTCCCGGCACGGCAGCCAAACCAGCCACATTGTTCAAAGTCCTTGGCCCCGAGCAAAAACCATGACCGACATCGTCTACCGAGTACAAGCGCCTGATGGCACTATTCTGAGGATTCAGGGGCCAGAGGGCGCTTCTGCGGCTGACTTACAGCAAGCGGCAGCAGAGCACTACGCCTCCATGAGCAAATTCCCTGCTCAGGAGAAGAAGGCTGGCAATGCGATGTACCAGCCAGACGCAGTCTACGATCCAGAAACTGGCCTGCCTATGGGTTCTGGCCCCGGCGCTCAGATTGGCTCCACCCTATTAAGCGGCGCTACAGGCGTTTTAAAGCCCATTGCTGGCGCTGCGCAGTTTGCTGGCGTCAATGCCCCTGCCAAGGCCCTAAACACCGTTTCTGAGGCTACCAAGCAGATCGCTGGCCCTGCTGCTGATGTAGCCGATATTGTTGGCCAAGTGGCCAGCCCCATACCGGGCAAACTGTTTGGCCTTGCTGGCAAAGCCGCGCCCAAGGTGGCTCAGGCTGTCGGCAAGTCTCCAGTGGCCCAAGGCGCCCTAATGGGGGCTGGTCAGGCTGCCCTAACCCCAACATCTGGCGACGAGCAGAGTTACATGGACATGCTCAAGCAAAAGGGCGAAGATGCCTTATTGGGAGCAGGATTAGGGGCTGGTCTGAGCAAGGCTGGCCAAATGGTTTTCAACCCCAAGACGTCCCAGTACATGAAGGAACTGAAGGACATGGGGATGCAGTATTTCACCCCCGGCCAACTTATGAGCGATTTGCCTTTGGTGGGGCCATCCCTTCAAAAACTGGAGTCTAGCCTGACTAGCGTACCATTCGCTGGCCAAGCGATAGCCAGTGGTTTGAACAAGGTGAACGAGCAATTCAACAAAGCCATCGGTGACCGTGTGCTGGCTCCAATGGGCGAGAAGATTCCAAAGGACATTGAGGCTGGCCCAGAACTGATTAAATACGTCAACGACAAGATCAGCAATGCTTACGACACCATTACGCCCAAATTGAGCCTGCAAAATATCAAGTTCAGTGATACATCCGCTCCCGGCGGTACGTCGTCCACAGTGAAATTGTTTACCGACAAACTGAAAGATGTAACCAGTGGCATGCCATCGACCAAGGGGTATGACATGGCTTCGATGGTCAGAGATGAATTCGACAAGTACATCCTCGACCCCCTATCCAACCTTGCCCAGAACGGCAAGATGACTGGCGAAGAATTCAGGCGTGCCGAGAAGGGCCTTGGTAATGCGGCAGCAAGTTACATGAGGAACCCTCAGTTTTTTGAAGTTGGCCAAGCGCTTCGTGAAATGCAGTCTGTTTTGCGTGACCAATTGGCCAAGCAGAATCCAGCCCTTGCAGACGAGTTAAAAGGCATCCACCTTGCGTTTAGGCGCCACCTGCCTATGGAACAGGCTGCTGCCTATTTAGGGGCCGAAAACAGGGTATTTAGCCCCTCCCAACTACAAAGCGGGGTCAAGGCTACCACTCGTGGTAAGGGTGCCTTTGCGCAGGGTCAGGGCCAGTTGTATGACGAGGCTCAGGCTGGATTGAATGTATTGGGTGCCAAGCCGCCAGATAGCGGTACGGCTGGACGTTTGGCCAGCATTGCAGCGGTGGCAAGTGCTCCCTTGCACTATAAAGCCACTGTGCCTGCCTACCTTGCTGCACAAAGTTTCTACAACCCAACAGCCATGAGGGCGATGACCAAACTCGCCACAGAACGCCCTGATGTCATGCGTAGAATGGCACCAGCAGTCCAAGGCGGGCTTGGTCAAATGGGAGGTGCGTTAGCCTCCCAACCCAAAGAATAACAGTTGTCGCCCCCCTTAATCGGGGGGCTTTTTTTTACTGCGGCTTTTGGCTATCCAAGCCCTTGGCCACCTCTGGGTTCATGTGGCCAACAATTTCCACGCAGCGTTGGTGCTCCTCGTTTTTGGCGTGGATACGCACGACGGCTTCGATGTTGTGTGCAAATTGCACGATGTCAACTTCATCAGCAAACAATGCATCCTTGCGGGGGCGGTCGCTGAGGAAAAAAATAACTTTGATGGTGTCTTCAGTTAGCATAATTTCTCACTTGTGATTATTCTTCAGTTGCCAGAAGGACAGCAGGTGCATGAACATGTCAAACCCCCGATCCAAGTCCTCTGCGCTCCATTCCTTGACCACGACCAGCCCCGGCACACTGCGGCTAACAAATATGTTTCCACAGCGGGCTTTGGGCACACCGAGGCCAACACGATAAGCAGCCAATTGCATCAGGTGCTCATCATAGGCATCAACTTTCGCTGGGTCACTGAACTCTTTGGTCTTGAAGTCAATAACAAACCCGTTATGGTCTCCAGTGGCTGGTGCATGTATATCGCACTTACCTCCAAAACCTGCCTCATGTGCGAATGCTCGTTCGCTGATCCATTGGTGATCACCAAAGTGTTCGTTAATGGCTTTGACGCAGGCGGTAACGCTCTGTGTGTGCTTGCCTGTTGAATAGCCTTCATAGTACCCTTGTATTGATGCGTGGATGTCTGTACCAGCATCAGCCGCCGCTTTGCCTTGCTCTTTCGAGTCATGGATGATGCGGTCGACGTATTCCTTGTCAGGCTCATCTGGCCGCTTGGGTAGAGTGAGCGCTGCTAGGAGTACCTGCTGCTGCATCCAAGCCAACAACGCAGGCTTTGCAGCCACGTTGAGGATGGTGGTAACAGAGGGCACCAAATTCATTGTGCGGGCATCACGAAGGGTGGTGTTACGTTGACCCCCCTTCTTCGCCTCTACGGTGTATTGTGGTACTCCATCACGAGTGTACCAATGATTTGACTCACTTGCTCTCGGTGCTGACGCTGTTAGCATTCATTTTCTCCAGTTGTTTCTTGGCTTGGTGGCGACGGTTGTACTCACGCTGTCTTGCTCTCTTGTTCTCTTGTTCGCGCAATTGTTCTTCCTGCATATACTTCGCAATAACTTGCTTGCGTTTTTCTTGGTTATTCCAAACGCCTGCTTGTTTCATGGCCTCCACTTGAATTTGAGAAAGGGTAAATTGCTTAGGTTTTTTTGCTGCCACTTTCTTGGGCACAGGCTTTTTTGGCTCTGGATTTGGTTTGAGCATGTCACGAGTGTTCGTAATCTGAGCGACAAGAACTCGGATTTCGTTGTTCATCTGATCAAGCGTTGCTTTTATCAATTTGATGTCGTCAGTTATTTGCGTTTTCTCTGCTTTGGAAATAAACATTTTCCTGCTCCTCAAAAGGGAATATCAGAATCCATATCGTCGAAGCCAGAGTCATTGGACTTCTTCGATGGGGAACGGTTGCGCTCACTCCACTCAGGAGAGGCTTCGATCTTGCGTTTGACGTAGTCGCTGAACTTCTCGTACATGTCCATGTCTGGCTCTTCAGTGCTGAAGATTTCCAGTTTGTTGTGGCCCTCTGGCAAGCCAGATTTCTTCACTGCCACAGGCACAGGGTTCACCGTCTTGATATTGGTGTATTCCTTGCCATTGCTGGACATCTCCTTGGCCACACTGATCATGGCCCATGCGCCCAAGATGTTCTTGAGTTCAAAGCCGTTCAGTTCATCAGGTGTGAAGTCACGTCCACGCCAGTTAACCAGCAAACCACGCAACTTGGCTTTCTCGCCAAGGGACAGGGTCAGGGTTGTGGAGATGGACATTGGCTCCCCTTGCTCAGTAAGGATGGGTGATCCACCGTCGTCCTCGCCATGCACCTCAAAAGAGATCATCACCATGCGTTGGACGCGAGGCTTACCTTGGTACTCAGAACGCTGGGTTCCAAGGTCGATGATGCGGTAGCACCGTGCTAGGTGCATACCATTGGGTACAGGTTTGAAGGTGCCGCCGCTGGCGCTTCCTCGTGCAATCAGACTCATATTTCGCTCCAAGTTTCAGTTTCAAAGTTTTGGCTTCTAGGCACCCCACATTCCATGCGGATAATGTCCCAGTCACCTCGGGTAGCAACGCCCGCCTCTGCCCTGTCGAGGGCTTCAGCCAGCATTTGCATCTTGTCTAGCATCGCTGCTTCGTATTCGCTCATAATCTCTTCCTGTTCGCTTTGTTGTTACACGGCTCCACTATAGCACGTTTAAGTCCGACGTACAATAATTTTTGCACAAGCCCAAAAATGGTGTAACATGCGCTTAACCCAACACAGAAAGGTAGGTTATGACACTCGAAGAATACTTCTCAACCCAGCCGAAAGGATCAAAGGTAAAACTAGCAAAAACTCTAGGAATATCAAAGACTTGGCTCAGTTTGCTGATCAGCAACAGGCAGAAACCCGGCCCTGAATTGGCTCGGGAAATCGAAATCCAGACCAAGCGTAAAGTCAAGCGGCGTGATCTGCGCCCAGACCTGTTTGGCACTATTGAAACCCAGAAAGCGAAGGAGTAAGAGCATGAATTGGTACAAGTTCCACCTCGGGGACTACATCACACAAACAGCGCATTTGAGCGACGCAGAAGACCTGTGCTACAGGCGCCTGCTTGACCTCTACTACATGACAGAAAAGCCCCTACAGGCCAATATCGAATGGTTAGCCAAGCGTACTCGGTTGGATAACGACATTGTTGAGTTTGTCGTCAATGAATACTTCGATTTGCTCGAAGATGGGTACCACAATCGTCGTTGCGATGAGGAAATCGCTAAGTATCAGGCCCAAGTCAGCACCAACAAAGAATTGGCAAAACGCCCCAGAACCCGCATAAACACTGGGGTTGCGGCAAATAAAGCAGCGACGAAAAGTAGCGTTAGCGAATCGAATAGCGAATCGGAATCGAAAGGATCACCTAACCAAGAACCAAGAACCATATCTATATCGTCGTTCGACGATTTTTGGAATGCATGGCCAACATCCAAACGCAAGGTAGGTAAGTCAACTTGCGAGGCTAAATGGAACAAGCACAACCTGAAGGCTATTGCGCCAAGGATCATTGCTCACGTTAACGCCAGCAAGCAGACCGAGCAATGGACTTCTGGGTATGATCCTGCGCCTTTAACGTACCTGAACCAAAAGCGCTGGGAAGACGAGCCGCCAGAGGCATTTGCTGGGCGCAAGGCCATATGACCCCTACCGAGGCGTTTCTGTCGCAATTAGGGGGCGTTAAAGGCCGCAATGGGTCATGGACGGCCCGTTGCCCAGCCCATGACGACAAATCCCCTTCCTTGGCGGTTCGAGAGACTCAGGATGGCCGAGTTCTCGTTCACTGCTTTGGCGGCTGTGCGACTCAGGATGTGCTGGCGGCAGTAGGCATGGATATGGCTGACTTGTTTCCAGCGGACAGCGTGATCCAGCAGGTGGAAAACTCGACTCCAAAACTGAAGCCGAGTTTCTTCTCCAGCGATCTATTGCGGATTATCAATTTCGAGGCCCTGATTGTGGCTATTTGCGCCTACGACATGGCTAAGGGAAAACCATTAAGCGAAACAGATTTGGAACGCCTAGAGTTGGCGTCCCAAAGAATTAACGAAGCGACGAGGTATGCGAATGGCTGATTCAAGATTGGAACAAAAAGCCCGAGAGTTAGATAACTATCGGCGCTCAAGGATTATCAAGGCTGATGAAATTGACGTAGACAAGTATCTGCGGGCCAATGACGTCGGCCACAAAGTAAAGCGTGCAGAGGATTGGATTGGCGAAATCCGCGATGAGTTTGCCAACCCAGTGCGCCAGAACACTCAGCAGATGCCGTGGCCAAAAATGCATGGTCGGTTTGAATTTCGTGAAGGCGAAGTCACCGTCTACGCTGGAGGCAATGGTGGTGGTAAGTCATTGATTACTGGCCAGATTGCATTGGGGCTGGTAAAGCAAAACCAATCGGTGTGCATGGCGTCCTTTGAGATGAAGCCCAAGCGCACGCTCATGCGCATGCTGCGTCAGTTTGTTGGAAGGAACATTGAGTCATCAATGGTCTTGGATCGATCAAAGTACATCGGAAATTTATTGGAGCGCTTTAACGCATTTAGCCAAGGTAGGCTGTGGTTGTATGACCAACAGGGCACCGTTAAGACCAGCATGGTTATCGCTATGACTCGGTACTGCGCAGTGGAGTTGGGCGTCAAGCATGTATTCATTGACTCGCTGATGAAGTGTGTTTCTGGTGAGGACGACTACAACGCACAGAAGAATTTTGTCGATGAGTTGACTGCCGTGGCCCGTGACCACAGCATCCACATTCACCTGATTCACCACATTCGCAAGTTGCAGAACGAAGAGGTGATGCCCAGCAAGTCTGACTTGAAGGGCAGTGGGTCGATCAGCGACCAAGTGGATAACGTATTGCTGATGTGGCGCAACAAGAAGAAGGAGCACCAGATTCAGGCTGGCGCAATTGTCAGCGCAGATAAGCCAGACGCAATGCTGATGTGCGAGAAGCAAAGGAACGGCGAAGCAGAGGAATGGTACAACCTTTGGTATCACAACGACAGCCAGCAGTTTGTAGAAATGGCAGGTGGTGTACCAATGGCGTTTGACCAGAAAGGAGAATTTTGATTGAAGAACGAGAGCATATGTATCGCTGTCTCGTTCGTTGGGTCATCAAGACGAGAACCCAAGATCGTGATAGCGCACACCGCTGGTTCACGGGTTATCGTGACCACATGGGCAAGTGGCACAAGGGGTGGAATGAACTACATCCCGAATCGAATCTTGAACAAGATGTTCGAGAGCAGTGGGCAAAAGGTAATAGAGGCAACTACGGAGAATGGAAATGAACTTTGATAAGAATGTTTTTTCACAGGGACAAACCCTGTTTACGCAGAATGAATTCAACGAGGAACTTGCAAAAGCCAAGGCTGAAATCATGGCAATAGCAATCAACACGACACGCCAAGCAATCTTCATTGAGCGCGAGGCTTGTGCTGAGTTGTGCATGCAGTTGGCCGATCAGGAAGACGAGGGCGTAACAGCAACCGCACTGCGCGATGCTGCAACCGCAATCATCAACCGCATACCAGCACAGCGCCAATGATCACGCTACCTTGGCCACCGTCGGTCAACTCCTATTGGAGAACATTCAACGGGCGCATGATCATCAGCGCCAAGGGACGTGAGTACCGCGAGGCTGTCATTGCGCAGATCGCAGCACAGAACAAGGCTTGTGCATACACAGGGCCACTGCAAGTGGTTATTGAAGCATGGCGGCCTGATAAACGACGCAGGGACTTAGACAACCTGCTGAAAGCGGCGCTAGATGGTCTGGCCCATGCTGGTGTGTACGAAGACGATTCCCAGATCGTTGACTTGCGCATTTATTGGGCACCAGACATCGGCGGTATGTTGAAAGTGAAAGTGAGCGAAGTATGAAAGAAGAACCAGAATGGGTCGATGTAGTTGCGATGTTTGCGTTGCTTGGAATACTGAGCAACACCAAGAACAACACATTCCCACACGAATTTGCATTCTCAGCGTATGAGATAGCAGAAGCAATGATCGAAGAGCGTAACGAAAGGAGAAAGAGAAATGGCTGAGCAGTACGACATGTTTGATGGCGAAGGCGCATTCCTAGCAAAAATGCGCAACATGTGGAACAAGGGCATTGAGGGTGACGGCGGCTTCTGCCCATGCTGTGGCAAGTGGGGCAAAGTTGCAAAATTTAAGTTGCGTCAATATTACGCATTGAGTTTGCGTTGGATCGCCGTTCACGGCGAAAAAGATGGTTGGGTAAATGTGCAGGAAAAAGGCCCTAAGTTCATCATGCGCTCGAAGAACTATGCGCAGTTAAAGCATTGGGGTTTGATTGAATCTAAAGAAAACAAATCAGGCATATGGCGTGTTACGCAGCGTGGTTTGGATTTTATGAATGGCATAACAACCATGCCTATTGCTGTGTACACCTACAACAAACAGATATTTGGTTTTGACAATGAGCAAACATCTTATCGTGGATTGTTTGGTGTGCATTTTGATTACGATGAAATGATGTCCGCACGATTTGATTGGGCAAGCATAAAGGGGCGTGATGATGAGTGAAGAACGCGACCCACATAAGGCAGTTGACTACATCCTCAAGCATGCAGCATTGTTCGCAAAAGCCAAGGCCGAGCGCACCTACATTGAGCAGTATCGCAAGAGCCTTAAAGCAATGTTGATGAAGCGCTGCATGGAAACAGCCATCGGTGCGCAGGAGCGTGAGGCTTATGCACATCCAGAGATGGTCGAACTGCTCAAGGGTTTACAGGCGGCAGTCGAGATTGAGGAAAAACTGAAATGGGACATCACAGCCGCAGAGTTGCGCGTTGAGATATGGCGAACAGAGCAAGCAAACAACAGAGCAGAAGGACGGGTAACGGTATGAAATTTTTAAGAATGTTCAAGGAATTTTGGCGCGAGATGACACCGCACGAGGTGATCATTCGAGAACTAGCGCAGGCACACCTCGACCGTCTTGAGGCAGAGGGGGCTGTTGAGTACAGCAACGCTGTGCTGGCGTACAACGAAAAACGAATTGCAAGGCTCAACGAACGACTGAAGGAGTACAAGTAATGAAAGACCAACACGAACTAGCAATGGAGCACCTCGCACAACAAGCCACATGGATGGAGAAGACAGGCGGCTACGCCAAGGACATGACGCTGCGCGACCACTTTGCTGGGCTGGCTATGCAATGGCAGTTGGCAAGACCAAGTAGTGGCCTTTTGTGTGACGAAGATCATGCGAAGTACGCTTACATGATGGCAGATTCAATGCTCAAGGAGCGCAGCAAATGATATTGACAACAAAAGGCGGGTGGACAAACAAGGACATTCGAGACATGGAAGACAACCTTGAGCCAGAGCGTTTTCAAGTCACTGGCAATACTGTACGGGTTAAATACAGGAGTGCGGAAGATACAAGCGGGTGGTGGAAA
>Ga0136644_10004520_pt1 | contig 10270 bp, 11 predicted proteins | sample C_130820_EF_Meta_FD_94780 | JGI IMG/M metagenome (GOLD analysis project Ga0136644, IMG submission 94780) | Freshwater microbial communities from Lake Croche, Canada to study carbon cycling - C_130820_EF_MetaG (v2) (version 2) | ecosystem: Environmental > Aquatic > Freshwater > Lake | place...
CCATACCAATCCGGCGCGCTGCCAAATCAACCAGACCCTCGGTGACTGCACAGGCAATCGGGTGTCCAACTCCGCGGTACTGACAGGTTGGGGTCTTGTTCTGAAACACCACGTTTAGGTGTGCACGATAATTTTTGTGCTTGTAAGGACCTCCAACGAGGTTGACCACTTGGTTGCCTTCGATCGCACTCGTTCTGGGGAACATCGAATACGGCCCGATTCCCGTCAAATCGTCGATTTGAAAGCCAACGATCTCGCCATCGTGATTGACCGCGATGCTTGCATTCACACGGTGGTGGCGAGCATGGATGTCGCTCGTAAATGACTCCAGCCGATCAGCAACAAATTTCACCGGTCGCCGACACAGCATGGAGAGCGCTACGGTTGCAAAGTCGTCCGGATAAGCATGAACCTTGATACCAAACGATCCGCCGACATCCTTGCAGATTACGCGCACCGATGATTCTGGAATTTCGAACTGGCGCGCATACAGGTCCTGCATCATGTGCGGCGCCTGAAACGAGTGATAAACCGTCAGACGCTGCTCGGCAGCGTTCCAGTCGGCGATCTGACTGCGCGGCTCGAGCGTGACCCCGGTGTGGCGGCCAAACTCGAAGCTCGCGTGGACGACTTCGTCGGCCTCGGCGAACGCCTGATCCACAGCACCGACGTCGAGGCTTCGGGTAAAACAGAGGTTATCGCCCAGCTCGGGGTGAATCAGCGGGGTCGCCGGGTCGAGTGCGGTTTCAATTTCATCGACGGGCGGTAAGCGCTCGAAATCAACTTCGATCCATTGCAGCGCGTCCTCGGCCTGTTCACGGGTCTCGGCGACGACCGCGACCACGGGTTCGCCTTGCCAGCAGGCGCGCTCGCGGGCAAGCGGATATTGCGGCGCCGATTTCATTCCGGCCAAGTGCGCGAGCGTCGCTACCCAGGGCTTGCAGACGCGCGCGATATCGTCGCCGTCGGCCACCAGAATCACCCCGGGCATCGCCCGCGCGGCATCGGCGCGAATGCCCAGGATACGGCAGTGGGCCACCTGGCTGCGCCAGAAAACCACGTGCGCCATGCGGGGCAACTCGATGTCGTCGGTATAGGTCCCTTGACCCTGTACAAGCTTACGCACGCTCGGGCGATCGACGCTAGCACCGATGTAGCGGGGATCATCGGTCAGTGGGGGCAAGGGTTGATGACCGGGAGCAACCCGCGTGGGGCGATCCTCAATTTCGGTTCCAGACCGTGGTTCAGCGCTCGGCGAAACATCGTCGATTCTCATACCTTGCCCTCCACGGGTGTGCGCCCAGCGCGCTGCGCAAGGGTTTCGCAGATGGCGTCCACGATCGCGTGATAGCCGGTACAGCGGCAGTAGTTTCCGCTCATCCACTCGCGGACCTCGGCGCGGGTCGCGTCGGGCTTGGTCTCCAGGAGCTCTTTCGCCGCCATCACCATGCCCGGTGTACAAAACCCACACTGAAGCGCAGCGTGGCGGATAAAAGCGTCTTGTAGGTCGCGCACGTCCCCGTCTGCGCTGAGGCCCTCGATGGTCCGTACGTGGCAGCCATCCGCCTGCACCGCGAGGGTCAGGCAGCCCCGCACAATCTTGCCGTTGACTTCGATCGTACAGGCGCCACAGACGCCCTGTTCGCATCCCAGGTGCGAGCCCTTCAGGTCGAATTCGTTGCGCACAAAATCCACCAGATGGGTGCGCGGCTGAACGTGTTTTTGCGTGCGTTGACCGTTGATGGTCAGGTCGATCGAGTGGTGTTGCGTCATGGCGATTCCTAGTCCCAGTCAAACCTCAGTCAAACCCCAGTCAAACTGCGAGGGCGGCTCGGCTCGCGTGCGCCGCAGTTAACAGCCGGCGCGTCAGTACCGTCGCCAGGTGGCGTTTCGTCGGGCCAGAGTGGGTCAGATCCGCGAGGGGATCGAGTTCGGCTTTGAGCGAGGCGAGCGCGATTTCGATCGTTCCAGCATCGAGCGCCTTACCCAACAGCAACGCTTCGGTGCGGGGCGTTCGCAACGGGATTGGACCCATGCCGAGAAAGCCCAGGCGAACCTCGCGCGCGATCACCCCGTCGAAGCGAGCCGCTACCGCAACGCCGGCAACCGCATAGTCGCCGTGGCGACGCGCGAGCTCATCAAAGGCAAACCAGTCCGTGGTGTCGGCAACGGGCACCTCTGCGGCAACGACAAGTTCGTCTTCGCGCAAATCCGTTGTGTACAAATCCTTGAAGAAATCGCGTGCCGGTATGCGGCGCAACCCGGATGGTCCTTGAACTTCGATCACGCCCTCGAGCGCCACGAGGCAGCATGGCCATTCGGCTGCGGGGTCGGCGTAGGCGATCGAACCGCCCCACGTCCCTGAATTACGAATCGCGCGATGGGCGATATGAGGGGCCGCTTGCGCGAGCAGTGGTGCGTGTTCGGCAACCAGTGCGGACGCCTCAATGGCAGCGTGCGTGGTGAGCGCGCCAATGCGCAGCCGATCGCCGATCCGATCGATTCCGCGCAGGGCGTCAAGACCGGTGATGTCAATCAGTAAGGCGGGTTCGGACAGACGCATGTTGAGCGTGGCCACGAGAGTCTGTCCGCCAGCAAGAATGCGTGCCGCGTCGCCATGCTGCTGCAAGAGGGCCAGTGCCTCATCGATCCGATGGACTTTGACGTAATCAAACGGTGGCGACTTCATTAGGCTCGGGCCTCAGGTTTGCGCAGAAAATTAGAATTGGCTCGAATCGTTGAACAACAAACTACTCTGCTCGCAGAGGCTGCTCCGGCTGTTGTGCGCGTTCAGGGCGATAGCCAGCGAGCACCGATCCAAACCCCAATTGCAGTCGAGCCAACGCCCATCAAAAACCACAGCAGGCGCGAAAACTCGGCCTCGACCCGGCCGGGTTGGTGACGCGGCAAAGGCACGGCGGGGTCGGCACCCGATGGCGCCTGCGTCCCCAGCGTGTTCGCGACTGGGGCGCTCACAGCACCCGCGTTCGTTACGGGTGTACTGACGACCGGCGCGTCTGCAGTCGGTGTCGCTAAGGTTTGTTCGGGAGCCGAAGCGGGTTGGGATGACGTTGCGTGCGCCGACTCGATGCCTTGCTCAGCGACCATCGGCCCCGCGGCCTGCACGGGATCGAGCGCAGCGCCCGTTGCCGCTGCGCCAGCCAAGCGTTCTCGGAGCGCGGCAAAAAATTGATCGGCCAATTGCCGCGCCGACGCGTCAAGTAGACGACCACCGATTTGACCGAGCTTGCCACCGACCGAAGCGGCCACCGTGTAGGTCAGCCGGGTCTGGTCGCCTTGCTCGAAGAGCTCGACCTGCGAGCGCCCCGAAGCCATCCCGGCGGCTCCGCCGGAGCCTTCGAAGCGCATCAAGCAGCGCTCGGGTACCGTAACTTCGGAGAGCGTGAGCGTGCCGCTGAAGCGCGCCCGCACGGGGCCCAGCTTGACCATCACCCGCGCCCGTCTTACCGATTCCGATTCGTTGACGATCTCCTCGCAACCCGGAATGCAGGCTTGCAGGACCGCAGCGTCATTCAGCGCAGCCCAGACCTGCGCACGCGTGGCAGCGATGAGGACCTCGCCGTTCAATTCCATCGTGAACCTCGGCTCGAGCGACGCCGTCGCAAACGATGTGCGTTGCCGTTTTGCGGGTTAGTACGGATGGCGATGCTGACCATATGATCAATAAGCTTAGACATGGTTGACATTTTGGTAAATAGTCCCGACCCCCGGACTAACCCTGAACCGGTCGCCGCCGTCGTTGCGTCACCGCGTGCGGTGCGTCGCCGGCTGCCGGTGGCCGAGCGCGAGCGACAGATCGTGGCTGCCGCCATTGAGTACTTTTCGGAGCACGGCTTTGCCGCCCAACTCAGGGACCTCGCATCCGCGATCGGGGTCGCTCATACCTTGGTCTATCACTATTTTCCGACCAAGCAAGCGCTGGTTGACCGAGTTTATTTGGAAGTCATCGTCGGACGTTGGAAGCCGGAGTGGGAGACGCTGCTCGACCACCGCAGCTTGCCGGTGCCGGAAAAACTAACCCGGTTCTATTGCGACTACTCGCGCACTGTGCTGACGCGCGAGTTTGTCAGGATCCTGGTTTTTTCGGGGCTCACCGATCGCAGTATCACGGATCGATTCTTCACCATGTTGGGCGAGCGGCTGTTCCCTCGCCTGATTCGCGAGACACGGAAATTTCGCGGCAGCCGAAGTCGTGGTCAGCCTAGTACCCGTGAGCACGAACTCCTGATGGGCTTACACGGTGGTTTTTTTTATGGCGGCGTGCGTCGCTTCGTCTACGGGCTCGATCGAACGGACGAACCGGCGCTGGATGATGTCACCATCGTCGCCGACCGTGTCCACAGCTATCTTGACGCGAGCCGCTCGCTTGGCCACGTGCGCGCGGTCGAGCGCGCCTGTTGATTTTTCGGAGAACGACCATGGCGCTCACACTGAATCATTTTTCGGTTCGCACGACGGATCTCGAGGCAACGCGCGATTTCTATGAACGGGTGCTGGGGCTCACGGTGGGTCCGCGGCCCAATTTTTCGTTCCCCGGCTTGTGGATGTACCGTGGCGACCACGACGATGTTGCCAATGCGGTCGTCCATATTATTGGAATGGATCCGCACGACCCCGAGGGATTGCGAGCTTACTTGGGCGATCGCGACCCGTCGACGCTCAAGGGTAGCGGCGCGCTGGATCACATTGCTTTCTTTGCCGACGGATTGAGCGCGATGTTGGCTCACCTGAACGCGATCGGGGTGGTGCCCCGCGAGCGGACGGTGCCATCGATCGGTTTACATCAACTGTTCCTCGATGACCCGAATGGCATCGTCGTCGAGCTCAACTATCCAGCGGCAGAAAAATCAGCCGTTGCATAAGTTGCCGGCCGACACGTCAATCGGAACCATAATTTTCAGATTTCTATAAACATTTACCAGGGACTGAATCCATGTCAAACGCAATTGAAAAGTCTGCCCCCGCTTCAACGGTCACGAGTCGCCGTCGCCTGCTGCAGGCAGCCGCGGCTGGCACCGCGCTCGCAAGTTCCCCGTTCGCGATCAATATCGTGCGGGCGCAAGGGGCACCGATCAAAATTGGTTTCCCGACGCCGCTCACCGGAGCCTTCTCGGCCGAGGCGCAGGATCAGGTGCGGGCGGCCGAGCTCGCCGTGAAGGAGTTCAACGACGCGGGCGGTTTTAACGGCCGTAGGGTCGAATTGCTGGTTCGCGACGATAAGCTCAACCCGGGTGAGGCCGCCTCGCGCACGCTGGAACTGATCGAGAAAGACAAAGTCGACTTCATCGTTGGGTCTCTATCGGCGGCAACGCAACTCTCGATCAACGCGGTTACCCGCGAACGCAAGGTCATTTTCAATTCGATCAGCCAGAGTGACGCCATCAACGAGGCCAAGGACTGGAGCCCGTACACGTTTCACGAAGCGCTCAACCCGCACATGACGGCGGGTGCGGTTGCGCGCTATGCGTTTCCAAAATTTGGCAAAAAAGTGGTTTATCTGACGGCCGATTACGCTTACGGCCACGAGATGGTGCGTGGCTTCGAGCGGGCTGGTAAAGCGCTTGGCGCGACGACCCTGGCGGACATTCGGCATCCTCTCGGCGCGGCCGACTACTCTTCGTTCCTGCCCCGGATTCAGGCCTTGAAGCCCGACGTGCTCGTGCTCTGTAACTTCGGCCGCGATCTGGTCAACTCGGCCAAACAGGCAACGGATTTTGGGTTGAAAGAGAGCACCCGCTTGGTCACCCCTGTGCTGCTCTTTACTTCGCGCGTGGCGGGCGGTAGCGATGCGTTTGAGGGCGTCGTTGGCGGTACCTCGTATTACTGGGGAATGGAAGATTCGATCCCGGCTGCCAAGGTCTTCAACGACAAGTTTCGTCGCGCTTACGGCGGTGCGGTGCCATCGGACTACGGCGCGCTCGGCTACGCCGGTGTGCGCAGCGTTCTGCAGGCCGTGCTGAATGCAAAATCGACCGACTCCGATAAGGTTTCAGACGCGATGGGGCGCCTCGAATACAACTGGTACAAAGGCAACCAGTTCTATCGCAAGTGTGACCATCAATCCGTGCAGTCGGTGATCATCGTCGAGTCGAAGTCGAAAGGGATGAAAGACAAGAATGATGTGTTCACGGTTGCCAGCATCGAGGCCCCGAGTGAGTCGAACTTGCGCTCTTGTACTGAACTTGGCCACAAGGGCTGAGGACACTCGCGTAGGGCGTTGCACGACGCCCTCGCCGCCGCCGCCACGGAATACTTGGGAACGGATCGATCGTGGGTGAACTCACGCCACAGTTGCTTGCCCTCCAGCTGGTCACTGGGGTCGCATTGGGGGCGATTTATGCGTTGCTGGCGGTCGGTCTTTCGCTGATCTTTGGCATGTTGACGGTGGTCAACTTCGCCCACGGTGCCTTTTTCATGGTCGGCGCCTTCTTGGGGATTTATTTTCAAACCCTCACCGGTAGTTTTTTGCTGAGCCTGGTGATCACCCCTGCGGTGGTGGGCGCCGTGGGCATGTTGGCCGAGCGGTTTTTGGTGAGGCCGCTCTACGGGCGCGGCATTGACTACCCGCTGCTGCTGACCTTCGGTCTGAGTTACATCCTGATTGAATCGATGCGGGTGGTGTTCGGGATAGAAGGCCTGCCCTCGGCGACACCCGCCGCGCTGCGGGGTTCAGTCGACCTCGGCATTGGCCGCTTTCCGCTCTATCGTTTGGCGCTGATTGGCGCGACTGCCGTGGTCGTGCTCGGGCTTTGGCTTTTAATCGAGAAAACCCGCTTTGGTCTGATCATCCGGGCCGGTTCGCGCGACCCCGAAATCGTCCGCGTTTTAGGGGTCGATGTCGCGAAGGTCTGGCTTTTGGTGTTTGGTCTGGGGACCGCGATCGCAGGCTTGTCCGGGGTACTGGCTGCGCCCACCCGCGCGGTAAATCCCGAGATGGGCATTACCGTGCTCGCTGAATCCTTTGTTGTGACCGTCGTGGGCGGCATGGGGTCGCTGATGGGCGCGGTCGTCGCTGGCCTCTTGGTCGGTGTGGTTTTTAGTATGACCTCGCTACTCGCACCGGAGTTTGCTGAGCTATCGATTTTTGTACTGATGGCGATCGTGCTGCTGGTGCGCCCGCAGGGCTTGTTTGGCAAAGCGGGGTTGATGGCATGAAGGCCACGGGGGTGCACGCGCTGATGGACCTGGTTGCGCGCCATCGGGTTGTCGCCGTGCTGGCGTTTCTCTTGGTCTTCCCGCTGCTCATGCCGTACGAGGCGCTAGCGGTCAATATCCTAATTTTTGGTCTGTATGCGGTGGGCTTCAACCTGCTGTTTGGCTATACCGGGATGCTCTCGTTCGGACATGCGGCCTTTCTTGGTGTTGGAAGTTATTTGACGGGGATGTCGATCGTGCATGCCCATCTGCACTGGTTACTCGCGATTGCGGTGGGCGTCGCCGCCGCCGCCTTGGTCGGGTTGCTCATTGGCCACCTCGCGATCCGTACCCGCGGTATTTATTTTTCGATGGTGACCCTTGCGCTGGGGCAAATTGTCTACTTTGCCTTCTACAAGGCGGAATCCTGGACGGGTGGCGAGAACGGTTTACGCGGCGTCACGGTTGCCCCGTTTGAGGTCTTGGGCTTACGGGTCGATCTGACCAACCCCATTGCTAAGTACTACTTCATTTTGGGCTTTGTTGCGCTCGCCCTGGGTCTGGTCTCGCGCATCCTGGCGTCGCCTTTTGGGGCCGTGATCGAAGCGATTCGAGAGAACGAAAAACGTGCGCTTGCCTGTGGCTATGACGTCGCGCGTTCCAAAATTTTGGTGTTTGTACTTTCGGCAACGATCTGCGGCCTCGCGGGTTCTTTGCGAGCGCTTCACCTCTCGGTCGTACCGATCGATTCCCTGCACTACTTGCAATCCGGGCAGGCGGTGATGATGTGTTTACTGGGTGGAATGGGTACTTTTTTTGGACCCTTTGTCGGCGCTGCGATTTTTCTCTACCTCGAGGATGTCGTCACTTCGCTGACGCGTCACTGGATGGCAGTGGTGGGCGCGATCTTCATCCTCTTTATCTTGTTCTTCCCGCGTGGGGTCTGGGGGAGTTTGATGGCGCGCTGGCAGCGATCCGCCACACGCGAGCCGTCCTCGCCCGCTGTCGAGCAATCGGGGCCTGCATGAACGGTCGAGCCGCGTCCGACATCCTCATTGAGGCGCGTCAGGTCAGTCAGCGTTTTGGCGCGTTCCAGGCGCTGAGCGATATTTCGGTGCAATTTCGTGCCAAGCAACTGTGCGCGATCATCGGGCCCAACGGCGCTGGCAAGAGCACCTTCTTCAATATTCTCAGTGGTTCGATTAGCCCAAGCGCGGGTTCGGTTTGGTTCAAGGGGCAGGACATCACTGGACTGGCCCAACACGAATACGCACGCCACGGGATCGCCAAGAGTTTCCAAATCACCAATGTGTTCAAGCAACTCAGCGCGCACGAGAACGTTCGCGTCGCCGCGCAGATGCGCCACGCACGATTCGATTTTTTTAACCCGCGCGCTCGGTTGAGCGCCGTGGCTAGCCAGGCGGATGCGCTCCTGGAGCGCGTAGGACTAGCGCATTTGCGCAACCGTAGCGCGGGCGACTTAGCGCACGGACAGCAGCGTGCGCTCGAGGTGGCGATGGCCTTGGCGGCAGAGCCGCAGTTGCTCCTGATGGACGAGCCCACCGCCGGCATGTCGCCCGAAGAAACCGTGGTGATGATGGGCTTAATCACGCAGCTGGCCGCTGAGCGGACGGTGATTCTGGTCGAGCACAAGATGAAACTGGTGATGGGGATTTGTCAGACCCTGATTGTCTTGCACCATGGTCAGTTGTTGGCGCAAGGCAGCCCCGACGAGATTCGGGCCAACGCTGAAGTGCGTCGGGTCTATCTAGGTCAAGGCTGAGCCCTCATGCGCACCTTGCTCTCCGTGAATCGCCTCAACGCTTGGTATGACCGCAGCCATGTCGTACAGGACATTTCTTTGTTGGTACAAGAAGGCGAGATCGTTACCCTCATGGGACGCAATGGGGCTGGCAAGACAACGACCTTGCGGACGCTGATGGGGCTTCTCGCGCGTAGCTCGGGGGAAGTGATCTTTGATGGCCAGTCGCTACAGGGACGCCCCGCCCATTTGCGCTATCACTACGGGCTCGCCTATGTGCCGGAGGACCGACGCATCGTGCCCGGCTTATCGGTGCGCGAGAATTTACTGCTCGGTATCATCGCGAGCGCAAACCGCGCGCATGCCGACGCCCGTATTGAATCGATTGCCGATACGTTTCCGCGTCTGAAGGAGCGTCTCGATCAGGAGGCGACTTCGATGTCGGGTGGTGAGCAGCAGATGCTGGCAATCGCGCGCGCACTAATGGCACAACCCAAAATGATTCTGTTGGATGAACCTTCCGAGGGGATCATGCCGGTTCTGGTCGACGAAATGTTCGAGTTGTTCTCCAGCATGAAAGAGGCCGGGACCTCGATTCTGCTCGTTGAGCAAAACGTCGAGCGAGCCCTTTCGGTTTCAGACCGCGCGTACATCATGGATCAAGGCCAGATCGTCCACCAAGCGAGCGCGACCGCACTGCTGAACGATGTTGAAATCCAGAACCGATATTGCGCGGTTTAAACTGAGGAGCGGAGATGCCGAAAGCGTATGTAGTAGGACAGTTGAACCTAAGCAATCCAGAAGCATTCAAAGAAGACTACGGGTCGAAGGTTCTCGCTACCGTCGAGAAGTTTCATGGCCGTTATATCGTTCGCGGCGGAGAAATCACCAATTTAGAAGAGGTTTTTCCCTGGGGACGTGCTGTCATCATCGAGTTCCCCGATAAAGAAGCTGCCCTGGCCTGGTACCACAGCCCCGAGTATCAGGAAATCATCCCGGGTCGCCTGCAGAGTTCGACCACGCTGCTGACCCTTCTGGAAGGCGTTTAACCCCGCCGCACCGCGTGCTTGAGGAAAAACGCATCCCCCCAGCCTTCGTTCGTCCATTGCGTGACGATGCGGCTAAAGCCTTTCGGCGTTAGGAAGGCGTCGATTTCGTCGATCATCGGGATGCCCGAGTACATCGGTTCGTAATTTGCTTCGACAAGGATGCCTTTCAGGGACGGGGCCTCGAGGTGCGCGCCGAATCCGCGCAGGATGGCTAACTCCGCGCCCTGGGTGTCGATGACTAGAAAGTCGCAATCGCCAAACAAAATTCCTTTGCCCTCGCGGACGACGTCGTCAAAGCGGAACA
>Ga0136644_10004521_pt1 | contig 10268 bp, 11 predicted proteins | sample C_130820_EF_Meta_FD_94780 | JGI IMG/M metagenome (GOLD analysis project Ga0136644, IMG submission 94780) | Freshwater microbial communities from Lake Croche, Canada to study carbon cycling - C_130820_EF_MetaG (v2) (version 2) | ecosystem: Environmental > Aquatic > Freshwater > Lake | place...
AACAGGTGTTACAGGACCTACTGGAACAACGGGAGCAACTGGTGTTACAGGACCTACAGGTGCCACTGGAGCAACGGGAGCAACTGGAGCAACTGGAGCAACAGGTGTTACAGGACCTACTGGAACAACGGGAGCAACAGGTGTTACAGGTTCCACTGGAGCAACAGGTGTTACAGGAGCAACTGGTGTTACAGGACCTACTGGAACAACAGGAGCAACTGGTGTTACAGGACCTACTGGAACAACGGGAGCAACAGGAGCAACTGGTGTTACAGGAGCAACGGGTGTTACAGGACCTACAGGTGCCACTGGAGCAACGGGCGTTACTGGACATACAGGACCTACTGGAACAACGGGACCTACTGGAACAACGGGACCTACAGGTTCCACTGGAGCAACAGGAGCAACAGGAGCAACAGGAGCAACTGGAGCAACGGGTGTTACAGGACCTACTGGACATACAGGACCTACTGGCATTCAAGGAAATCAAGGTGCTACCGGTGCTACTGGACCAACAGGTTTAAATGGGTTAAGTAATTTTTATCAAGGATTTACAGGAACAACAGGGTATAGTGGAACAATATCATCCGCTTCATATGTAGATAATATATATATTCCTATAAGTAACCAGACAACAACATCAAAATACTTAATTTCATGTTCATTACAAATTAAAAGTACGGAAAATAGTAGTCAATATGCATTAACTTTAGTTAGAGGAACAACTGGAATAAGTACAACAAATACATTTGTAAATCTTGCAAATAATCAACTTATATCTGTAACAGGAGATGTTAGTTCGACTATAAATTCTACATCATTACAAAGTATAAATTTAGATAATAATCATGTAGGTGGTGTTGTATTACAATATATTGATACACCTCCTTTATCGGGGACAACATATTACTATGCTACACGTATAGATAATGATAAGAATTCATTATCATATATTACAAATGCTTATATGTATATATTAAAAATACATGAATAGATCATCTACTTATAAAATAATAATTACTACTTAATTTATACATAAGTAATATACATAAGTAAAAGAATCCGGTTCATAAAATAATTATTTATTTTATAAACTCATATTTTGAATTCTTTTATCACTTTATAAAGATGGAGTCATTCCCCAGAAATTAGGAGGTTCTATATTTTTAAGAGGATAAGCACTATCCAATAATATTTGTTCTTGAGAACGAACTGGAAGATTGTCATTTTTGTAAAACATAATACTTCTATTTTGTTGATAATTTAATCTTCGGAATGGAATACTTTCCCCCAAATTTACTTGTTGAATAGGTGAAACAGGAATATTCTCATGATTACACACTTTCATCTTAATTTGAGGAGGTATTAGAACAGAATCCTTATAATAACTATTCGGATAACGAATTGATAATGAGAATTTACCATTTTCAACAGGAACAACACCATAATTTTTAGTGCCTTGAAATGCGATTTCTTCACTTGGAAATGGTAAACCACTACCTGAAAAACTACCATTGTATGTTGGTGAACTCGCTGCCCAATATTTTATGAAAAGTTTATTTTTAGTAGATAAATCGGATAAGGTTGGGTTTAATGAACCATTAACTACTAAATAATGATTTTCATTATTTTTTATAATATTTACTTTACATAATTCTAATTGTTTTTCTGTTTGGATCCATTTTGGACATTCAATTGAATAATTTTCATTTTGTTTTTTATCACTTATATTATTTTGCATACTATCCATATAATTTAATACAATTTTTTTTTTCAGTTATTTTATTAATTATAATTTATAAAAAATATACTCTTATACAAATTATAATTATATAAGAGTAATGGTTAAAATATATAAAAATATATTTATATTATATAATAAATGGATGAATATATGAATCATTTTGATAATTATAAAATAAAAATAGTATATATATTTGAATTTGAATGGGGAGGAATTGGCGATTTTATTAAATTCTTTATTTATACTCTAAAATTATGTATGAAATATAATATCCAATTATATTATCGGGTGAATAATCGATTAATTGAAGATTATATAAGATTAAGATATGATAAAATGTATATTCATCATACTGATATTCATGAATCACGTGATATTGAAGAAAATGATATTCCAAATTTAGATCCAAATTCAAACATATATTATTTTATAAAACCATTTACATTTTATAATAGTCTCACTTATGAAAGTATTACAATGGATATTCAGGATGTATTCTATTTTTCAGATGAAGTAAAATTAAATACGACGAGTATACTTCCAAGTAGTATAATCTCAAGTAGTATACTTCCAAGTAGTATAATCTCAAGTAGTATACTTCCAAGTAGTATAATCTCAAGTAGTATACTTCCAAGTAGTATTACAAATTATATTTCTATACATTTAAGATTAGGTGATAAATATTTAGAAACAGAACAAGAATATATTATGTGTATAAATGACATCAGAACATATAATGAAGAAAGATTATTCCAATGCATTGAAGAAAATTTGGATAAAAATATTATATTCTTCTGTGATAATAATAATTATAAATTAAAAATCAAAAATAAATATAATAATATTATCGTAACAAATTGTAATATTGGTCATACAAGTCTAGGAAACACAACAGATAAACAGATTTTAGATGCAGTTACTGAATTTTATTTAATAACAAATTCAGAAAAAGTATTTTCCGCTTCTTTTTCTGGATTCTCTATCATTGCATCAAAATTCAGGAATATTCCTTTAGTATATCTTTTCTAACATTTTATAAATAAAAAGTTTGTAATCCATTACATGATGAATCTATAATTGTACAATTATAAAAAATGATGTTAAGGGGTAATAATATAATTATATATTAAATCATTTCTAAATAACATGCAAAACAGTATTTGGTATCTGATAATGCACGATGGTCTTGTTCAATTTCGGATTTAAATAAAAAAGCGTATAATTCTGTTAATCTTGGACTTTTCCATTGATTCATTCTTTTCTGTCCCATTTTCATAGTGCATGATAAATCAATTGTATTAAATATATCCAATAATTCTGTTTCATTATATCTAAATAATTCAGAACGAATAATATGAATATCAAAAAGTATATTGTGTCCAATGATTTTCTGAATATTATATTCATGAAAACATGATAGTAAATTCATAAATAACTCTTGAATACATACCCCTTTGTCAGATGCCTCTTCATGTGTTATACCATGAATATGACTATTCTCAATCATATAACCATCTGGTTTTATCATAGTCGAATACTCTTTTACAATCTCTTTCTTTTCCGTATCATATATAATACATGCAAATTCAATCATTCTTGACCTCTCATAATGTTCTAATTCAGATGGGTCATAATAGTCATCCCACCCTTTCTTATCTGGTAATCCAGTTGTTTCTGTATCCAAAAAAAGTAATAACATTCTTATTTTTAATTTATTTATAATAATGAATATATAACTATTATAAATCACTTTTTAAATAGATGTTATCTTGGTTTGAAATAAAATATTGAACTATATTATAATGGCACGGGATGTCTCGGGATGTCTCGGGATGTCTCGGGATGTCTTTGGTATAATATTGGTATAATCGTTATAATCATTTTATTAATCTTATCATTATTTGTTTATCTAAAACAATATAAAACAATTGATCCTTTTGTAGGGTCAAGATATAGTTCACGAAAAAAAAAATAAAGATGAACAGATAATATTCCTAAAATAATTCAATGGGTAGGATATCTTATATTCATTGATTGAGCGTTCTATACACATGTTATACAAATCAAGAATTCAATATATGTTTATATATTGAATTTTTATTTACATGAATTCGTGAATCGAAATAAAAAGAGTATAATTTATAAACTTGATTTATTACATAATTTATAAATTCAATTAAATCATAATCTAAATAGTTTGATTATTCCAATTCAAGGGTTCTTTTAGGATTTTCTCCACTTTATGAAATACTCCTGAACCAATAAATCCCCTTGCAAGAGGGGATGGATGAGGTGCATATACTATATTATCTTTATTCTCAATAAATATATCTTTGGTTTTTGCATAATTCCCTAATAAAAGAAATACACATTTTTTATTTTTCTGACTAATATAATGAATGATATCATCTGTAAAATTCTTCCAATATTTCATATGACTTCCCGGTTTACCTTCTATTACAGTAAGAGATGAATTCAATAAAAATATTTTCTCTTCATAAAACCATCTCTCTAAATTACCAGATGTAAAATGGTAGTTTCTTTCAGGAAATTCTAACTTCAACTCTTTAAAAATATTTCGGAGAGAAGGTGGAATCTTAATCCCATTCGGAACAGAAAAACTAAATCCATGTGCTTGTCCATGACTATGATATGGGTCTTGACCAAGTAATACAACTTTTATATCTTCTACATTCATTTCAAATATTCGAAATATACACTCTTTGGGAGGATATATAACACGTGTTTCATAAAATATATCTATATTCTCTTTTAATTTCTCATAGGATATATTATTAAATAATGAAGACCATGATGAATGATAATTATTCATATCCACGGCATTTATGCATTCTTCTTTATTGATAATTTCTGTTTCAGTATCCGTATTCATATCCATCATTTATTTAATATAATTTCAATTGATTATTGTTATTAAATAATAATAACAATAATAATTTATATCATTTTTTTATGAATATAAATCAATATATTATAAAGACCCCTCATCAATAAGAATGATAATTATCAGATGATACTCCTTCTACATTTGGAGAAGATGTAATTTTATTTAATAATCCAATCCCATTTGAGAGTAATGGTTTTTCAATAATTTGTCCAGATTGATATGAAATTTCATTTTTAAAAGGCATGGATTCAAAAGAACATGGTGAACATGATAATTCTCTATTTAAATAATCTTGATTTTTGTTCATAATTTCGGAACCATTTCTTGTTAAAAACATTCTATAATCATAACTATTCATAATTTTATTTTCCAATTGAATAAATTTATCTGTATAATGACTCGAACGATAATCTGTGAATAATCTACCATCTTCCATTAATGCAGGACAATTTAAATATTTATTATTTGGTACTTTCTCTTTCTCATCCATTATATGTATATTATATATTTTATTTTTTTTAATTAAAAATTAATAATATTTTTAATTAAAAATGAATATTATAATAAGTTATCTCCGCTGTATATTTATTTCTTTGATTTCTTAGAACGTCCTTTTTTGACGGGTTCTTCTAAAGATTTCTCTTGTTCAACCACATTGGATTGAATTTCAACTGTTTCATATGCATCTTCTTCTTTGGCGACTTCAACCGATTCTTCTTTTATTTCTTCGGTTTCCTTTACTCTTGATTCTTCATCTACTTTTACAATGTCTTCAAATTCTTCCTTATCCTCCTCTCCCTCTTCTTCGTCCTCTTCTTCGTCCTCTTCTTCATCCTCCTCATCCTCTTCATCCTCCTCTTCTTCATCTTCCTCCTCGTCCTCTTCTTCATCCTCTTCTTCATCCTCCTCATCCTCCTCATCCTCGTCTTCCTCGTCTTCCTCATCAAAACCACCCTTACTTAAATCACCAAATGGAAATCCACCAGAACCACCTAAATTCTGTAATAGTTTCATAAATTCATTTTCTCCCTTAGATTTATCTTCTGAACTTGAATTGGGTGAAGAGCATGAGTTCGAACTGGATGAGGAACATTTCAATTGTAATGTGGCGACTCGATCACATAATGAATGAATATCGCTTTCACAGATATCTAATTTATTTTTGTATTTTCTTAGGTCATTGGATAAAAAATAAAGAAGAACCATTACAATGATTAAAAGTATAAAAATTATTACAAAAATCATATTTAACATAATATTCATTATTTATTAATAATGTATAAAATTATATTTTTAAATAAACGCCTTATTTATAAAATATATAATTTATAATGTTTTAACCCTTTACCTGAATAATATCTAAAATCGTGCACATGGTGCATGATTCTTTAAGTAGTATTATAAACTGTTTATGTAAAGGGTTAATTTATAAGGAATTATATAGAATATAATTATTATATTCTATATATTTTCTACAAATAAATTTTCTACAAATAAATTTATAATTTATCAATAACATATAATGCATCACCCCATCCATGTTGAGTCATATTTGTAATAACTCTTGTAAAATTATATTCTGATAAAAATGCATCAATTTCTTCAATTAATCCACAATTTTTATATAGTTCTTTTTCATTCACTTCCATATAAAGTGCTTCCGCATATTTTATACTATTTACCTCTCCTTTTAATGCCATAAATTCAGCACCTTGTATATCAAAATTCCAAAAATTATATTTAGATGGATCAATTTGATTTCTTTCAAAAAAGGTATCTATGGTTATACTCTTTTGATTTATCTTATCTACATACACAACATGAGGATGTTCCTGAGAATGTGTTCCAAATTCCAATACACTTGAAGATTGAACATTATTTGATACATTAAATATAACATCTTCATCATCCTTATCTGTAATAACTTCATGATAAACATTTGGAATACCTCTATTTTTAGCGTCTTCTACTTTAGATGGAATGGCATCTATCCATATAATATCTTCATTTTTTAATCCAGATTCATTGTAGAAAGATAACTCTTCACAATCATGAGCACCTATATGAAGTGCACCCTGAATCTTTATATTATTGAATAATAACTTCTCAAAAATATCATGAAAAGATATTAACATTCTAATTAAAGTAAATATATAATATAAATATTCGAATTAAACGAGTTTATATATAAACTCTATTTCTATTACTTTCTTATATATATTTATAATATGGACCCATTTAAAACAATATATGAATCTGTTGATTTTTCAATGAATAATGACAATATAAAAGACAGTACAAATGATAAAGTAATAGATGTAACAAAATTATATCAAAGAGAAACTTTTAATAATCCAAAACAATCAAAAATAAAAAATATTATTTTATTATTTGCATTCTTAATTCTATTATTTTTACTTTTTAATTTTTTTTGACAATATTTACACCTTTTCTCAAAAATAAATAAAAATAATAATAATTTTATGTATAAAATAATAATTTTATGTATAATCCATAATATAACTAATCAGAATCTTTTTTTGATTTTAATTTTTTAGTTCCTTTATTTTTTTTAGTAGAGGAATGAAATAAGAATTTCTTTTTATAAATACGAGAACACATTTCCAATGCATCTTTTATAATATCTTCATCAAAATCATTCTTTCTTAGAAGTTCCAATGCAATATATTGATTTGAAAATCCACGTTTTAATTTATAATTAAAGATAATATTATTATCTTTATCAAATATCACCTCAAATTTATAGTTCATAATACGGTTCTGAGTATCTTTTTCTAATACTTCTAGATCCGTATAATGAGTTGTTGTAATGAATAAAGTATTTGAAAAGGTAGATAATCGTTTTAATATAGAATATGCACCAGAGAATCCCTCAACATAATTTGTAGAGGAGAATATTTCATCAAATACGATAAATGATTTCTTACTTGCATCTAAATTCTTTATTTTCTCAATATATTCTTTACTACGCATCATTTCCGCTTCAAAAAGGGAAGAAGAACCCTTTGTATCCGGAATATGTAAATATGTTTCCAATAGATGAAATGGAGATAATATCATATTTGTAGAACTAGATATACCCACTGTTTGAGATAAAATAATATTAATAATCATTGATTTAATAAAGGTTGATTTACCGGCAGCATTGGGTCCAGTTATTAAAATATTTGATTTCATATCAATATTATTTTTAATGGTTTCTGAATTTGTTAAATAAGGATGCCATAGATTCTTAATTTGAATACAAGGATTAACATCCTCTTTAAATTCTGTGAAACAGTAAGGATTTTCACTTGAACTATTTGAAAGTAAATGTTGAATACTGTAAATACAATCCATTGCACCTACATAATAAAAGAGAGGAATCATTTTATCCTTTGTCATTTTAAATTGTTGATAGGTTGTTAAAATTTTCCCTTTGTGTGTAAATAATTGGGGTTTCGTTTGAAATAAAGAATCATATAAATATTCTTCATAAGAACTTAAATTCTCCATAATTGGGAAATCACATAAGAAAGGAGATAAATCTTCTTTCCAAACATTCATAATTTTTCGTGTTTGTTCAATATAGGTGGATACTTTATTCATTTTATCATGTACCAAATTAATAATCTTATGAGTATGAGTTGAACTTTGAAAAGAATAATAAATATTCTGGAAATACATAAAAATATATAATCCTTTTGTAAAAAGGGATGCCATAAATGCTTGCGTTGGATTTTTAATTACCATTCCAAAAATATTACTCTGAAATATAGATTTGAAATACATATAAATAATTTGACCATAGGATATATTTAAATTAGATGTTTTATTAAAATATAGAATCATAATAATCGGAATAATTAAAGATAGTAATGGTGTTAATATTGTCAATAAAGGAGAAATAATAATTTTGTATATATTTGAAACAAGTAATGCCCTTTGACTTGAATTTAATATCTGATTAATATCAAAAAAAGGTAAAAATCCATAATTAAAATAAACCATATCATTCATGGATTCCATATGTTTTATATTATTTGCATCCCAAAACCATACAATATCTTTCTCAATTTCTTTTATTTTTTCTAAATATGGTTTTATTTGTTTTGAAACAACCATCATTTTTTGAACTAAATCCTGTCTTTTGCGTAAAAGTTCAATATTATAAACGGGTTTCATAAAAACATTTTTTAACATAAGTTGTCCAATATGTGTATGACAATGATTGAATTTTTGAAATAAACTTTTATCTTCATCTAAATAATGGTCTTGGAAAAATTCAATATCATTATAGACATAAGAATTAACATCAATTACATCATTGCATTCCATTGATTTTTTAGAATTTAAAAAATGTTCATATGTTCCATTTAATATTTTATGATTTAATTCTTTATTTAATAAATATATTCTATCTTCTGAATCTAATTCATGTTCTTCTTTTTCATCAGGACACTTCTGCATATTTGAAATAGATGATGATTCAATTATATTTTTTAATATATTCATATTATAGTATTGATAGAAAACTTTCTTTATGTTTTTTACGCATTTTTTTTATTCTATTATATATATATATGTCGATTATTACTATTCATCTTCCTTTTTCAAAAGAGTATGTCAAAATGATTCAAGATATTTATAAACTACTTATAATATTTATTATATTCAATATATTACTTTTCATGTCTAAATTATCAAAGAATGATATTGCATCTTCACTCACAGGTAGTATATTAAATGACAACTATATGTTATTGGTTATTTATTTAGTCATTGGAGTAATGAGTTATTATTTGGTTTTTGAAAAGATATTAAAGTTAGTATAAAAAAATAATGATTATATTTAATCATAAAAGATAAATGAATTCATATATTTTTTTTTTATTTATAATGTGGAATATTTTAGGAATAAATGGTGTGGAAAATAGTAAAGTAAAACGGATAGTTGTTCCAAAGATTCCAAAAAGGGGAAATTCAATGGTTAAAGAATTCAAATATTTATATACACCTCAAACAGAAGGACAATCTATATATGTACGTAATTTAGAATCATCTTCATTTGATATATTATTTGGTATTGGTCCAGCGGGAACAGGTAAAACACTATTTGCATGTCAAAATGCGATTCAAATGCTATATTATAAACAGATTGAAAAAATTGTATTAACACGCCCAATTGTAAGTGTGGATGAAGATTTGGGATTTTTACCAGGGGATATTCAACAAAAGATGGACCCATGGACAAAACCAATAATGGATGTATTTCATGAGTATTATTCAACAGTAGAGGTTAAAAAGATGATGGAGAATAATACCATTGATATATGCCCACTTGCCTATATGAGAGGAAGAACATTTACACCCTTGAAGATTTAAAATGCCGATTTTTTTAATATATAAATAATTATATATTAAATGTCTAAACACAAAAGTGAAGATTATAAAATTACGGCAGTTAAATATTATTTAGAAAAAGACACTAATTATACAAAAACTTGTGATATTTTCAAGTGTTCTGAAAGAAGTTTGAAAAGATGGATTGAAAGATATGAAGAGTTAGAAGAAATTAAAAGACTAAATAGAAAACCAATGTCTTATAAAATAACA
>Ga0136644_10004523_pt1 | contig 10266 bp, 5 predicted proteins | sample C_130820_EF_Meta_FD_94780 | JGI IMG/M metagenome (GOLD analysis project Ga0136644, IMG submission 94780) | Freshwater microbial communities from Lake Croche, Canada to study carbon cycling - C_130820_EF_MetaG (v2) (version 2) | ecosystem: Environmental > Aquatic > Freshwater > Lake | place: Lake...
CCTGAACGTGGAGGTGACCGAACGGGTGGGGTGTCCGTACTGCGGTCAATTCATGGAGTTGGTGATGGATACCAGCATCGCCCAACAGCGTTCCACGACGGATTGCGAGGTCTGTTGTCGTCCGTTTGAGGTCGTGGTCGAGTGCGAACCCGGAAGGGTGTTGAGCCTCGATGTGGGGGCATGAGATCAAGCGCTCCAGACATCGACTGCGCCCCGACGTTGGGTTTGCCGCCATTAGGACGGACGACCGTACTCCGCCACCGCCAGGTATTCTTCGGCCACCGTCGGATCGTTCAAAGCAACCGCCCCGCGAACGATGCGCGAGACGGGTGCACCGCTTAGTTCCAGGGGACTGGATTGACGAAGGTGTTGGACGTAGCTCTCCAGGGACGGAAAGCCGTCTCGTTTCAATCCGCTCCGTCTCAGAATCCGGAACACGGTGGAGCTCCCCGGGGCGGCCCGCCGGTGCAGCTCCAAAGCGACACGCCCCATGGTGTGCCGGGGATTGAGTTCGACCACGGGTTTGAGTCGCGGGACCCCGTCGGAGGCCCGATAGACAAATGCATCGATGCCGGCTGCACCCTGGAAGCCCAAGGCTTGCAATTCTGACTCCAACATTTCCCGGAGTTGATGAAAAACCAGTTCCCAAGCAGAACTGCCACCTTCGCGGTGCGGCACCAGTCGCCTCACGGGTAGTGGCAGGCGTTTACCGCAGTCGATCCCCACGCGATTGCCCTGGTATTGACCTCGTTGGTCGCAAATCAACTCGGTGTGGCCGACCACACGAAGTTGTTGTTCGACCATTTCATACTGCACGGAGAAATCGGCCAAGCGATCCAGCCAGGGTTCGACCACCAATTGACACCCCGACTCCAAAGTCCGCTCGATCCAACGAACCTGTTGAGGCAGAGGTTCCGGTTCCCAGAGCCGGATGGTCTGGTCGCCGGCCATTCCCAACGACTGTTTGACCACCAATCGATGATACCCCTTTCCCCGATAAAGTCTGACCGCAGCCCACGCCTCCGCCGCTGAAGCCACGGTCGTCCCAACCATGTCCTCGGGACACAAACCCGGAAGACTCGTGGCCCGTTCCAGCAATCGTCTCAGCAATCGGGTGCTCCACGATTTTGCAAAAAGTGGGTAGCATCTCTCGGGCGAAGGAGGTATCGCGCGGCATGTGTCAGTGACCTGCGGTCTCAACGGTCCCATGAGCGCCAGGCTTTCGGGGGACCAGGCCCACGGGCGGAGTCCCCCGAGCTTTCGACCGGCGAGTTCATTGATGGGACCGGTCCTGGATGTGTCCACCTCCACCCATTCGGGCAGGTCAAATCCCGCCTCAGCCAACTGAGCCAGGAACGAGTTCGATGGTTTCTTTGGCGTCAGGACGATGTCCCCCGAGCGGGCAAGAAATTGGGGTAAGGCCGATAAATCCTGCAGTAATGCCGCCTGTTTTTTACCGGGTGTGAAGGCATTCCCCAGCCGGATGTATCCCTCGGCAAAGGGATTGAACCACCAGACGGTGGGCGTACGCCCTTTGGATTGGGCGGAAACCTTGAGTGCATCGATGAACTCAGGGCTCAGACCGGCAGCGCGTCGTCCTTCCGAGTTGAAGTGGACCCCCTTTGCCCGGGCGGGTGAAAGTGGGAACTTCAGTTGGCGGCAAAAGGCTTCCCAGTCGGTATCCCCTACTCTTTTCCATCGTCGGAACCATTTGAGCCCGTGGGCGACATGGGCAATTTCGTCCTTGTAGATACGGTCCAGAATTCCTGCGCTGACCGTGTCGCCCACGTTGGAAAACAGGGCTGCGAACTGACGGCAATAATCGAGGTTGGCCTGTTCGAACGTGAGACTGAGTCGGGAGACAAAATCCAGCGGCGTTTCCATGGAGGTCACCGATCTCCAGAAGTAACCGCTCACGGGCAGTTCGCCGAATTGGATGCCCAATTCACGCATCCGGGTCATATACCAGGCGGTGTGTCGTTGCTCGTCTCGAAGGGTTCGAGCCACCCCGGCCCGGAAGGCTGCGGGTGCCTCGGGAAAGCGGAGCAGCACCAGCGCCATCAATTCGGTGGCCAGCAGTTCGTGATTGGCGAAAAAATGGAGCAACCGCCCGCGGTCGACCTCATTTTCAATCCGATGGATTCCGGGAAAACCAGAGTCTGAATGGTCGGCCTTTTTGAAAATCAAGCCATCGGGACGACCAGGTTGGTCGGGAGAGGCCATGGCTGTCCCCGGATGTTCATCCGTAAGGTCACCGGGATCGGCCAGTTTTTCCTCCATGGAGGTGGCCTGAATAATCCGGACTGCCCATTCCCTGAGTTCCATGATGCGAGTCCCCGCAATGAAAGCCGGTTTGGGCAACATGCAAGGGAAAGGCGCGTGGGGGTCCGTTGACCTCCGTGATTGGACCTTTCGTACCGACGAAACCCCCGACCATCCCGGTTGTCTCCCAACCGTAACCTCCAGCTGGCATCGACTGTGGTAGTAAATATCACTGACATGGGGTTTGTCTTCCGCTTCGATCTTCCTCTCTGCCTGGCAGGAAAGGCGATTCAAGCTGGAGTTGCCCCCATTTTTAACGTTAAACTCGCTGGGTCAGCTTGAAATTGAAACAAAGGACATCCATGAACGCATTCAACCGCATCACCGGCAGCCTACTGGCTTCGGGTTTGATGATGGCGGGGACAACCTGGGCACAGGACCTCGTCACCTTTCCCGACAAGCCGTTTGGCTTGACACTCGTCAACATCAACAACCCCATCACTCCGGTGGTGGTCACCAACGCCGACAAATCCATCTCCATCACGGCGGGTGGGGGCGATACCTACGACAATCCGGACTCATTTACCTTCGCCTATCAACAATTGACCGGTGACTTTGATATCAAGGTCCGCGTCATCAATCTCTTCGCGACGGACCCGAGGGGGCAGGGCTCTCCCAAAGCCTCGCTCATGGTTCGGGCCGATTTGACCCCCGGTTCTCCCAACATCCAGATCAACGCACTGCCGACCGATGCGGATCCCAACAATCCCTCGGACACGGATTCAACCCGGCATGGTCAAATTGAAAGTGTTGGACGCTTTTTTCCGGGAGCCGGGAGTGACGATATTCCGGGCGTTCAAGCCAAATACGGTGGGGATACCACGGACAACTACTATTCGACCTACCCCGACCTCTGGCTGCGTATCCAGCGGCAGGGCAATCGATTCCTGACCTACTTTGCCAATACCAATCCCGCGGCTGGAAATTTTGGTACCAATGGCTGGAACCTCGTCATCTCAACCCCGGGCGGAACAAATTTTCCTCCGACGCTTTATGTGGGTCTGAGCACGGTGGCGCATAATAACGATCTGAACAGCCAGAACATCGTCACTTCAACGTACGCCGCATACGGTCCGACGGAACACCCGAGCATTCCCACCCTGTCCGGCAGCCCCGTGCCGGAGAATCAAAGGCCGGGTGTCTATCCTTCGGAGAGGGTGATTGCCGCCAATTGGCAGATGAGCGTGCCGGATGATGGCATCGGCTTTGCCGCAGGTGACACAACCACGCCGACTCAGATCATCTGGAATAGCGGTGGCTTTGGATCGGTCTCCCGCGACGTGCTCCTGGCCATCAACGGCGAGGAAACCACTCCGGGTGTCTCGACCGCCCGATATCAAGCCGGAGCGCTCGATTTCCTGATCAGCCCCCGCGACCCGATTGCCTCGACCAACAATCTTGGACCTTACTCCAATCCGCTTCGTCAACGCTATGGATCCGGGGACCCGACGGTACCCGCCAGCCAGGCCTACGCGCCGAATCCGGTGTACGGCTTTGTCTATTCCGTGGTGGCGCGCAACGGTGCCGACTGGAATGACGGTGCACCGGCATTCCATGCGACGACCTACGTCCAGCTCGACGATGGTGCGACGGGCAAGGGCTTCGATATGTTGAGCGGTGAATTCAAGGGAGCCCAGTTCTACACCCGGCTCACCAAGCTCGTGACGGGTCCAGGGACCGATCCCGCCAGCAATCTTGGCAATCTGCAGCGTTGCGCCATCAGCCATTCCACGGCTTGGTTCCCCTATCAGCAAGGATGGGCGGCCGGCTATTTCGCCAGCGTCAAGTCGGATTACAACCCCGACAACGCCGATTGGGCTCCGTCCCAACGCTGGCACCGCGGAAATGGTTATGGATTGTTTAGCGGAACCGCCGTCAACGGCCCCGTGAGTGCCGGCTATCCTTATCAAGTGAATGTGTTGACGTGGCTCCCCCTGGACTCCACCCCCACCTACGGCGGCCTGGCCGATCTTCACCTGCCCGGCGTCAATTCGCTGACCGACGGTCTGTTGTTCACCATCGCCAACGAAGAGGGCGGCAATCTTCGCGGAAGCTTTGCCAACAATGCCCCGAAACCCGATGGCTCGGGTTGGCTGGTGGCCATTCGTGGTGTCGAGGAAAGCAAGGACGATCCGACCCAGTATGCTGAAAAAAACAGTGCCGACGGAACCTCCAAGTTCTCCTTTGTGTACGTTCCGTTTAATTCCCAGAACCTGAATGCCGCTCGTGTCAAAGGTTCCGATGCCACCGCCTACAAGTCGGTCGGTGAACACACCCTCGTGCGCCTGAGCGCTGGACGTTACGCCCTGACTATTCCGGGCAAGACCGGCAAGGACGGCATGCTGATGCTCCAAAACTCGGGATACCTTTCGTTCGGTGGCAGCAACGTGGTGGATACCTGCTTCCTGTCGTATGAATACGGCGCAACCAATGCTCCGAAGAATTCCTTCGTCATTGAATCCCGTTACATCCAATCCAACGGAGGTCCCGGCAATCTCGGTGACTCGCCGCTGCGTGATTGCGATTTCAACTTCGTCTGGGTGGATTTCGCCAATCCTCTGGCTCCTCCCGCCCCCGCCCCGCTGGCTCATTTGAATGTCGCCTCGGTGAACGGCGGTCTGAGCCTGAGCTGGACGGCTCCTCCCGGATTCGTCCTCCAATCTGCAGCGGCCCTGAAGGGCCCCTGGACAACCGTTCCTAACGCCACCAGTCCCTGGACGGTGACCTATAGCGGTTCGAAGACCTTCTATCGGGTGGTTCAGCCCTGATTTATCCGTTCTCTGACAAACCGGCCTTGGGGATTTCCCCCCATGGCCGGTTTTTTTTGCCGATTTTTCCTCAGATTTCAGCCGCAGTTCGTGAGGCGGCGCTCGTCGACCACGCGGGGAATCGGATACAGCTTCGCTTCTACGTTATCGACGTCGTTCGAGCCGCCGCGTCGTAGCGCAGGTATTCCTACCTGCCGTTTCGCAGGTTTCCAAACCTGCCGGACCGTACGGTCAACCCGGGTGCCGTGGGACGATGTCCAGCTCTGCCGACAAGAATGTCGGCGAAACGGCAGACAAGAATGTCTGCGCTACGTTCAGGGGCCACCGTCCACAACGTCGTAGTCGAGCGGGAGTCAGCCCAAACTCTACTCGACTGGAACCCCTGGTCAAACCGATCGGCGAGTCACATGGCATCGGTGGTGGTTCGGAACGCCCAAGGCCCGGCCGGGGTCACTCCCTACTGAGGTTGTTCTGATTCAATTGGTGACAATCGAGTCGAAAGGGGACGACGAAAATCTTTTATTGGGAAAACACCTGTCCGGGTTTCCGCTTTTAATCTGCGCTTTTCTGGAGAAGCCCCTCACTCCGGTTTGGGCATCTTGTCCCCCAGGCGCAGGTACTCCCAGATGGCCCCTATGGTCTTGGGGCCATCGCCTTCCAAAACATCGGCCAGAGGGCTGCGTCCTTCATCATCGAAGTAGACCGGCATCTTGGTGGACGGGTCTACCGACAGGGGTGACCGCAACCAGCGCTTGAAATAGGATTTCTGCAACCGTCCGCCACTGTGCGCCAGATTGATGCCTGGAGCCTCAAAGACCTGGGTCGCAGCAAAATCCCCAATTCCATGACAGCTCACACAGGTGAATCCACCGTTGGGGCCGGCCAGTTTTTGCCCAATTTTGGCCAACTCCGCCGAATCGGCCGGTGCGGGGTCCGGGGAGGCGGTGGGCGGCAATCCAGCGATGGTGGACAGACCTCGACCCAGATGCTCTGCGTAAGCGGCGAAGGCGGGCATCCGCGGTTCGAGCCACGGGCGCGGCTTCCAGGATTCCTTGCCGCCGATGAACCGGGCGGCCCATTCCGGCTGTAATTTGCCCGGGAGCAGGTCCCAATTCGGAAAGCCCTCAAACTTACCATGGCATTCGCGGCACTGCAGATGGTGCGAATGCCGGTCCAGGAAGTCAGCATCTGTTGAGCGGGCAAGCGATGAACGGTCAGTGGCCGCGAATGCCCTTAAGGCCGAGCGTTGCCCGGCGGTGAAGGCAAAAACGGGCGACTTTGAATCCGTGCCTGGAGTCTCCGCCAGGCATCCACGAGTCCATGCGTCGGCCCCCAAGTCGGCGAGGGTCTTGGTGGTGAACGGTTTTGAAGGTGTTGCAGAATGACATTGAAGACATCCCACCGATTCAACCAATTCCCTTCCCCGCTGAACGACAGCGGTGTCGGTCGGGGCCTGCCGCTCGGTTGGAGCTTCCCCTGCCGACTCCAGGTAGGCCGCAAGGGAGGCTGCTTCCTCCCGGTTCAGGCGAAAATTGGGCATCCGAATCCACGCATAATGTTCGGCAGGATTTTGAAGAAAGGCCACCAGCGAGCCGGGTGTAAACTTGGACCGAACGAGCTTCTGGGAGATTTTTCCCGGCTCGCCCTCGCCCGCGTCCGGCGGGACGTGGCAGGCCACACAATGGAATTTTTCGTACAGGGCTTTGCCCGCCTCAACATCTCCCGCAACGGGCGCTGATGCCGCCGGTCCCTTCAAGGAAGCCAGGTAAGCCGCCACAGCCTCAGCCTTTTCCTTCGCCCCATCCCCAGAAAACAGTTTGGGCATGTGTGATCCCGGGCGGAGACGGGCGGGGTCTTCAATCCATTGGGCCATCCAGTCAAAACGCCGCCGACCCCCAATTTCGGTGAATGCCGGGGCATCCATGGCCAGTTCGGGCATGGCCCCTGAAGTGGCATGGCATTTGGCGCAACGAAATTCGGCAAACAAATCACGCCCCTCATGAATCAACAGCGACGCCGACAATTCAGGCGACTCCGCGTGCTGCAATTGGGCATTGGGAATTGGTGTATAAGGGATTTCCTTGTTGGACCAAAACAGGCGGACAAAGGCATCCCCGGCGGCTGGACGATCAAATTCCGCCACCAGGCGATTGGCTCCTTTATTCAGGCGGACCGCCTTGCTGGAGACCGGTTCGGTCGACTTTCCGTCCGCCTCCACCACCACCACTTCGTTGACACTCAATTTGAAGGGACCGTTGGCTTCGACATGAAAATTGAAGTCCGCCCGCAGGTCGGCAACGAGACTTCCCGTCCATGTCGACTTGAAGGAGCCCGGGGGGATGAAAGGGGTTGCCGGTTCACTGGCAGGAACAAACAGCCAGACGTTGTCGGTGACCGTAAGGTCGGTTGCCGGTCCGGAAGAAATGGTGCGGACCAATCCGGTGGCTGCGGGTGCTGCCAGCAACGGTCCGCCCATGGCACCCGACTGTGCCAAAGCCCAGCAAGCCCCGATGAAACACTGCATCCAATTCTTGATTCGCATGCCGAAAGGACGCTTACCACCTTCCGGTCCTTCAGCCAAGTCCGACCCATCGATTGTTGAACCCATCGTGACGACGAGGGGAAGCACTTCAGACTTTTACCCCGTTCTGCCCGTAATCCCGGGCGGCGGCGGCGACCCGTTGCTTTTCCACAGGCCGCATCTCCATGCTTCAACCGCAAGGTGCCCGTGAGGCCCGGTGGAGTCTAGCAACTCAACCGCGGGCTATTCAAAACGGAGAGCCTCAATGGGATCGAGACGCGCCGCTTTCAACGCCGGAAAATAGCCGAAAACGATCCCGATGAGCGCCGATGATCCGAAGGCGATGAGAATGGAATTGGCGGCCACGACCGTGGGACTTCCCATGACACCCGACAGGCGGCCTGAAATCCATGCACCGAGACCGATTCCAATAATACCCCCGATGACGGAAAGGGCGATGGCTTCAAACAGAAACTGCATCATGATGTCGCGGGTGCGGGCTCCAATGGCCAGACGCACACCGATTTCGCGCGTTCGCTCGGTCACGCTGACGAGCATGATGTTCATGATGCCAATGCCGCCGACGACCAGGGAGACACCGGCGACCGAACCCAGGAGGACGGTCAGCACGCGTGACGTCGACGTGGCCACATTTGAAATCTCCTGCTGGGTCCGAATCAAAAAGTCGGGATCGCGCCCGTCTTGAATCTTGTGACGTTGACGGAGGAGATCATCGAGATCGTGTTGGACGCCCGGAACCAGTTTGGCGTCCGTTGCCTGGACGGAAATGCTTCGAAAACTGGTCCCCCCCGCGAGTCGTTTCAGCGCGCTGGTGAAAGGCACGAGAACGATGTCGTCCTGATCTGACCCCATCATATTCATTCCCTTCGGAGCAAGCTCGCCGACGATGGTGAAGGGGGCGTTCTTGATGCGAATGGACTGTCCGACGGCGTCGGAGTCACCAAAAAGGGTCTTTTTTGTTGTTTGACCGATGATTGCCACCTTGGTGGCTCCCCGGACATCCTGCTCGGTGAAGTTTTCACCGGCCTTGAGAGGCCAGGCTCGGATTCCGAGATAATCGGCACTGACTCCCGAAACCTGGACGTTGGCATTTTGATTTCCGTAGGCGAGTTGGGAAAATGCCCGAACCTCAGGGCTGGCCCCTTCCACCCCTTCGACTTCTTTGCGGATCGCCTCAAGGTCCGGCTGGGTCAAAGTGCCGGCGGAGCCAAATCCCATGGAAAACCCGCCGCGCGAAACATTCCCCGAGAGCACCAGGATGACATTCTGGCCCAGCGTGGCGATTTGCGCCTCCACCTGCTTCTTGGCTCCATTGCCGATGCTGACCACGGAAATCACGGCAGCCACGCCGATGATGATTCCCAGCATGGTCAGCAGGGTACGAAGAAGATTCCGGCGCAGGGCACGCAGGGCCAGTCGAATGGAGGCGAGGATGATCATGGGGCAAGATTCACGGCTTTTTGTTCGGCATCCAGACGGGCCAGTTCCTCCTGGGCGGAACTCATCCCTTCGACCGCCTGGTCCGTTACAATTCGACCGTCGCGCATGACCACCGTGCGTTTGGCATAGCGGGCAACATCGAGCTCATGGGTGACCATGACGATGGTCATTCCACCTCGATTGAGCTCCTGAAAAATCCCCATAATCTCAATGCTCGTTCGCGAATCGAGATTGCCGGTCGGCTCATCCGCCAGAAGGAGTTTTGGCGTGTTGACCAGGGCCCGGGCAATGGCCACCCGCTGCTGCTGGCCACCGGACAGCTGGTTGGGTGTGTGATCTCCGCGCTGCCCCAATCCCACCTTTGTCAGCGATTCGAGGGCCCGCCGACGTTGTTCTGCCGCCGGCACTGGAGGACGCCGGTACAGCATGGGGAGCTCCACGTTTTCAGAGGCGCTGGTTCGCGACAACAAATTGAAGCCCTGAAAGACGAATCCGATTTTTTGATTTCGCAGGTCGGCCAATTGATCGCGCTGAAGTCGCCCCACGTCGACACCGTCAAGCAGATAGGTCCCGGAGGTGGGGCGATCAAGGCATCCAATGGTATTCATCAACGTGCTCTTGCCCGAGCCGCTGGCCCCCATGACGGCGACAAATTCCCCGGCCTGAACCGTGAGATTGACGCCCCGGACCGCGTGGACCTCGATCTCACCGGTCTTGTAGGTTTTCTTGAAATCCCGTAGCTCGATAATGGGAGGCATGGCGACTTTTCGGATCGAATGGGATCGGGACGTCTTAGCGGGGGGGGCGCATGCCGCCAAATCCGCCGAAAGGACCACCTCCTGCGGGAGCAGTCACTGTAGCCGCCTCGGTGATCTCGGTGCCGGTGATCACGATATCGGATTCCGACAAACCCTCCAGGACCTCTGTATAGCTGCCATCGGAAACCCCGGTGCGAATGCTGACTGCCTCAAGCACCGGTTTCCCGGGCAAAGACTTGGCGACATCCATGCGATAGATCGTTCGAACCTGGGGGCCTTCAGACGGGCGTTGAGGCCCTCCTCCAAACATTCCCATTCCCGGTCCACCGCCGCCGGGGCCACCCGCTCCAGGTCCTCCACCACCGGCCTCGCGCATTGCCTGCATCCGTTGGCGAAACTCGCGCATTTGCTCCCGCTGTTCGGGTGTCAGGGATTC
>Ga0136644_10004525_pt1 | contig 10266 bp, 9 predicted proteins | sample C_130820_EF_Meta_FD_94780 | JGI IMG/M metagenome (GOLD analysis project Ga0136644, IMG submission 94780) | Freshwater microbial communities from Lake Croche, Canada to study carbon cycling - C_130820_EF_MetaG (v2) (version 2) | ecosystem: Environmental > Aquatic > Freshwater > Lake | place: Lake...
GATGATGCACAAGCATGAGTTTGAAGTGCGACTGACGTTCGATTAATCCTACGGATTAATCACCATGGCATTCATCCTTCGGCTGAATGCGACGTTCGATTAGGCTGAATACCTAAAACTAGAATCACTAAACTAAGTAGAATGATTTATAAAATACTTCTACTTGTCATACTTCAACAAGCCCTACGAGGAGCTTATTACAATATCACAGATAACTCAGTTCATATAGTAGATTCTACAATGTTTTTGGAGGATGAGTAACTTGTATCATCTAAAAACCGCCTTCATATCATTCAACTTTGGTCGCATTCCAGCGTAGACATCAATTGCCTTTTCATAAGACGCCTTGATTTCAGGTTCTGGGACGAAGCGTGATTCAAAATTGCGAGCGAGTAGGCGATTGCTTACTGTTTGGTCTCTTGGAGGATTGTATTCATATACGGCAGATTTGAGTTCGCGTGCCACATTGCGTGGATCAGTGGCTACATCAAACTTTTGGAAAAAAGGATTGGTTCCGAGTTGTTTTGCAGGAGCAAAATCTGCAACATAGGGTTGAGATTGTCTATAGTCTCTTGTAACTGTGCGCGTATTAATAGGATTCATATCTTGATGTGGAGCACGAACCCCTGTATCGGGAAAATTCTGTGTCGGTCCAGGAACATCTGTATTCCAATGTTCGTATTGTCGGGCATTGTATAAATCTCTTACAGGTTGTTCTCGCCTTGAACGAAGACTGAATTGTGGTAGGACAAGAGGTGGACCAGATGCAATTTGTATGTGTTCCATCACCCTAACACCGTTCTATTCTACCATAGATTGAATACACCCTATCTAAACTCTGAACTCAGTATATAACTAAATGAATCGCATATATACTTTTATAGTATATGCAAAGGCTCCACCGAAGCAATTTTCAGGGATTCTAGGAGAAATTGATCTTCATGCAATACAATTTTTACTTGTAGGTGGAAAATATAGTATAGAAGAAACGTATGCTGGTTCCGATCCAGTAGAATGGTATTCCGAAATTTTAGAGCAACAAGGAATTATTGTTTCGCAAGGAAAACTGCAGAAATATAAAGGGGAGACGTTTATTTGGCTACAGGTAGATTTAGAACGAACCCCTATTGAAGAATTTACATCATGGTCTGAGTTAGATCCGAGTGATACCGAGACCCTTGCATGGAGAACTTTTTATTATCCATGTTATAAAGGAACAACTAAAGAATGCCTTGGATTTGCAATATCTGCGAGGGAGATCTATTTACAAAAAACAAAGCGAGTACTACAACTCAATACTGTACTAGATGCAATTCTTTCTTCTGATTCTTGCGCTATTAATGTTGCGCCAATAAACCAGGCCCTAAAGAACTAGTGCGTAAAATAAATAGAATAATGAGTATGCTTTCAAAGACACGAAGGCGTCCTGTAGATATAAGCGGTTCTGAACCAGATGTACCTAATCCACCAGGTTCTATGAGCGATCGTTCCAATCAATTTATACAGTTTCTTGCAACAAATGCGGAGGATGCATTTACACGCCCTTGGCATAGACTAGAACGAGGACGACGATTAAATAGAATCAGAAAATTCGTGGAAGAAGAAGCACAGCGCTTTCAGTTTTCCGAGGTAGAACAAACTACAATGTTTCAAATGTTGGAAAAAGCTTTGGATAAGAAACAATTGAATAGTAAGTCTGTTGTTACATATGATACTGAACAGCAGAAAATTCTAGAAGTAAAAGGGTTGGTATTTCATAAATTGGCAGATGGTTCTATTGTATTTAAAATTACAGAACGTAAGGCAAATACAGTCCGAAAAAGTAAGACAGCTGCATCTACAGCTTCGCTATCAACCGTATCCGATTCAACACCGGTAGAACCTAAGCAAGAAACACCAACCAATTAGTAGAGGCTACTGCTAAAATTGAAGTATGTTTTTTTCAAAACCAATTGTGAAAACCATGTTTCCAAATGTAATAGAGTTTATATCACAAGGACTAGATGATCCTGCACCGATTATCAACAAACAACAGTGGATTTCTACTTGTGAATCATTATGGAATACGATAGAGGGTCTTACAGCAGAGGAATCCAAGACTGGTTCCTCACTCCTTTCTATTGTTCTGAATGCGACAAATCATTTTCTTCAGTTAGTAGAAGAAAAACAGCAGCAGACAACGAGCAAATGGTCTTTGGAAGATCGTAAAAAGACGATAGAAGCTCTGCAGTCTAGACCACAGATTGAGCAGCGAACAGATGATTGGTATTTGGATGCGCTAGGCCTTTTATCTGCGAGTCAATTTTCTAGTATTTTAAAAAGTTCGCGGACTCGTGGGCAAATTGTGCTTCAAAAGGCAGTTTGTACGCCAATTGATGCTGGAAATAGACGAACAGTTGTTTTAACGGAAGATTTAACACCGTTTACATGGGGAATTCGGTTTGAACCTGTTGTAAAACAGCTCTATCAGGATTTGACAAAAACGATAGTTATAGATTTAGGTCGTCTGAAACATCAGAAGGATCCGCGTATAGCAGCAAGCCCAGATGGTCTTGTTGTGGAAGGACCGGATCATCGTCTAGGACGGTTCGTAGAATTTAAGGCGCCAGTTACACGAAAGATTATACAGAAAGTTCCAGAAGATTATATGATGCAGATGCAAATTCAGATGGAAGTAGGGGGTACAGAAGAGTGTGATTATTTAGAAGTGAAATTTCAGTCCTTGTATCCGAAACTTACTCCTGATCCTGCCCCCCATGATGCGGCCTACAAAGGTCTAATCGCTATTATTGGCGATGAAGAGGGACAACTCTTACGCTATGAATATAGCCCTTTGCAAGATGCAGGATGGCAACCGACTCTTCAGGGGACAGAACAAGTGTTGGAACTCATTCCTTGGTGGACATCGGATTGGTTTCTAAAAACTGTGCCAAGATCTAGGGAATGGTTTGCATCTGTTCAACCGGCTATAGAGACTTTCTGGAAAGATGTGCAGAAGGCAAAAGAAGGGACATTTATCCTTCCACCATCCTCTAGAAAAACAAAAGATCCTGTGTGTCAAATTACAGATGAGTCTGATGGCCAGGACAACCAGGGCAAACAGCAAACGATTCCAGAAATGCTGGGCGCACAAATTGTTGCGTCATGAAACTGTACTTTGTGGTTAGTAGTAAATTATTCTAATTTTTTATAAAATAGTTAGAATAATTATTTATACTATAGATTAACCTGGTTACTGAATAATTTCCTTGGCAGTCCATGTATAAGCACCTTTCGTTGGATTTGGCTTATAGAAGTCTAGTACAAGATCATGATTTGGCGCAGAGCAACTATCAGGATAGTTCTGTCGGTAATTATTTGTGCGTTGGGCATAGGATCCGCTGAGTTCTAGGCCGACAGACCAGTCCTTTTCGTAGCATTGGGCTGCGGTAGGACCTGCGGCCACACGAGGTTCAGGAAGTCCTCCAGGGAGTAGATCGTAACTTTTATAAGGACTTTTTCCACCTGCCTTGTATTCGGCGGCGTTTTCTAGCGTCCCAGGGCAGTCTCCCACGGTAGGTTTTGTAAGAACTTCGGGAGAAGGAAGCCAGCTTTGTACTGTGTACCTTTCTCCCATAAATCCTTCCACGGATGTTCCAGAATGATCAGGGCCCATCAACCATGTAGCTTCTAGACTAGGTCGTACAACGGGAAATGATGTGGCCATTTGATACCTTACGAGACCCCCAAGAACTATGACTAATAGAAATATTGCTATAACACCGAGTACAGCCATCTATTCTACAGTATAGAATCTTGACGCATCTAATCTTTTTTATTTTTGATAAATGCATCGTATGTCGTTTTACATACTTTAATTTTTATTTTTGATTGTAAGGGTAACTCGTGTATTGGTGCATTTGTATCTGTACCTTCCTCATCATCTTCGTTATCGTCTAGCACACACCATTCATGTTTTTCTGAAAATAATTCAAGAGCACTCTTTGTATATAATGATTTATTAATCCATTTACCAAGAATTATTCCATTTTTATAAGTCATTTCGCCTACTTTTGCATTAGATGGATTCTCCCATTGATTTGTAATTGTAAGATCTGGGAATTTAAGTGATACGAATCCAAGTAATCCATGAGGCGCAGCCCATGCAGTTTGAAAGGAAACACTTAATGATTCATCTCCATTAGTATAGTCCCAGGTTGGATCATTACAAGACCATTTTGTACCCCAATGTGTTGTACACCATTCATACCATCCTTCCTTGATAGTATATGGTTCCATATCCTTATTTACATCATTGTCAATTATATAAGGACATGGATGGAGTTTTTGAAAGTCAAATTCACTCTCTACAAGTGCAGTGAGTGATTGTGGAGATCCATCTATTGTAATAGTATTTGTTACCCAGTTTGGCATGACGATTAGAATCTATATGTGTAGATTATACTATCAATTTTTACGAGTCTTAGATGTATATTCTCAAAAAATTGATGGCCGAGGATCCAAACAAATCGCGGTACAAGACACAAATGGTTTTCTCATCAAATCTTAGCATGCAAGTAGTCAAGCGTGACGGTCGTAAGGAAGATGTCAGCTTTGACAAGGTGTTGGAGCGTGTGAGAAGAGCAGCGGATGGACTTTCTACCAACCCGACGGCCATTGCGCAGAAAGTGCTGGCGCAGATTTACAATGGAGTCAAGACAACGGAACTAGATGAACTAACAAGTCAATTGGCCGCATCCCTTGCGACAGTCCATCCAGACTATGGTAAGTTGGCGGCGCGTATTACCATTAGTAATCACCAGAAAAACACAGAACCCTCATTCTCTAAAGTTATGCACGCCCTAGGAAATCAAATTTCCCCAAAGACTGGGGAGAAGGTATCCTATGTAAGTGATGAACTATTGTCACTTATTACTACATATGGATCGGCCATTGATGCTTACATTGATCATGAACGTGACTATGTCTTTGACTATTTCGGATTCAAGACACTGGAAAAGTCCTATCTCTTGAAGGATTCTTCTGGAAAGATCCTAGAGCGTCCGCAACATATGTGGATGCGTGTAAGTCTGGCACTCTGGGGAACTGAACATCTTAATTTGGTATTTAATACGTACGATATGATGAGTCAAAAGTACTTTACTCATGCAACTCCTACACTCTTCAATGCTGGAACTCCTAGACAACAGCTGAGTAGCTGCTTCTTGCTGGCAATGGCTGATGATAGCATTGCTGGAATTTATAAGACCTTGACGGATTGTGCCTTGATTTCCAAGCATGCTGGTGGGATTGGAATTCATTGTCACAATGTAAGAGCAAAGGGTGCACTGATTCGTGGGACGAATGGGACGAGTAATGGCCTTGTCCCAATGCTTCGTGTATTTAATAACACGGCACGCTATGTTGACCAAGGTGGCGGGAAGCGCAATGGCTCCTTTGCTATGTATTTGGAGCCTTGGCATGCAGATGTAGAAGATTTCTTGAAACTCAAGCTTGGCACAGGATCTGAGGAGGACCGAGCACGCGATCTCTTCTATGCTCTTTGGATCCCAGATCTGTTTATGAAGCGTGTAGAAGAAGATGGGGACTGGACTCTCTTCTGTCCTTCTGAGGCACCTGGCTTGGCAGATGTACATAGTGCAGCCTTTGAAGCACTCTATACGAAGTATGAGGCAGAGGGACGTGGTCGTAAGACTGTAAAGGCCCAGAAGCTTTGGTTTCAAATCATGGATTCCCAGATGGAGACCGGTACGCCATACCTGGTGTATAAGGATGCTGCAAATTCCAAGAGCAATCAGCAGAATCTTGGAACTATCAAGTCTTCTAATCTCTGTTCTGAGATCATTGAGTACAGTGATGAAACCGAGTCGGCAGTTTGTAATTTGGCCTCTATTGGATTGCCAGCCTTTGTCAATCAGGAAACAAAAACCTTTGACTTTGCCATGCTTGAGCGTGTTGTTACAACTGCTACACGTAATTTAAATCGTGTGATTGATATTAATTACTATCCAACTCCTGAGACCCGCAAATCCAATATGCGCCATAGGCCAATTGGCCTTGGCGTACAAGGACTCGCAGACGTCTTTGCAATGCTGCGACTCACATGGGATAGTCCAGAGGCGGCTGACCTTCATCAGCGCATCTTTGAGCATATGTATTATGCCGCCGTAAAGCAGTCTGTACAACTTGCTATAGAAGAAGGTCCGTATGAAACCTTTCAAGGATCTCCAGCAAGTCAAGGTCGTCTTCAACCTGATCTGTGGAGCAGCAAACCCTTGACAGAGACCGATAAATCTCTAGACTGGGCCCTTCTTCGTCAAATGGTTCAACGATACGGCTTGAGAAATTCCTTGCTGATGGCTCCCATGCCTACGGCTTCTACAAGCCAGATTCTAGGCTACAATGAATGCTTTGAGCCTTTCACGAGCAATCTCTATACACGCCGCACACTCGCAGGAGAATACATTATGATTAATAAGTATCTCCTGAAGGATTTGATGGACAGGGGGCTCTGGTGCGAGGAGTTGAAGCAGAAGATCATTGCACAGAATGGATCTGTGCAAGGAATCGCAGAAATTCCGAACGAACTTCAGGAACTCTATAAGACTGCTTGGGAACTCAAACAGCGCGTTCTTATAGATCTGGCAGCAGCTCGTGGAGCCTTTATCTGTCAGAGTCAGAGTCTTAACCTCTTTGTCTCGGATCCTACGTATGCAAAACTCACCAGTATGCACTTCTATGGTTGGAAGAAGGGTCTCAAGACTGGATGCTATTACCTTCGCACAAAAGCGGCAGTCACAGCACAGAAATTCACTGTAGATCCGAGATTTCTTAGTACATCTACTGTCAAAGTTGTAGACCATTCCGAACAAGCAGAAGTTTCGGATGATGAAACGAAACCTCCTGTGAAGGAGTCTAGAAAGGAAATGCTAGACAGACTTGCTCGTGAGTTTGAACAATCTGTACAAGATGCAAAGGAGGCAGCTGAACGAGGTGAGGGATGTACAATGTGTGGTAGTTAGTAGGTGCCTCTGTATTCTATAAATGTATGTTATATATAAATTATAGTACGTTTGTGTTTTTTTACTCTGTAAGAAAACACATAAGTAAGAGTAGGATGGAGCCAGCTCTAAGCGAAGCAGCAAATGTAAGTGAAGCCGAGCTGTTACGAAAGATTCAAACTGCAGATGAGTATATACATACACATCCAGAAGATCTTGGGTCTCATATTTATAATGCAATAGATGGAATTAGTAAAACCTATCTTGCATATAAGAATGCAAAAGGTGCGAAAGGATGGGCATCTTCTCTAGTAAATCAAGATGGAAAATCTATGTGGTCGCCAGAACAAGCAAGCCAGCTAGAAGAGAAGATGCCACAAGTAGTTTCTCAAGTAGATAAGGCGTTTGAAGAGAAACCTTTGCAGCAGGAGCAGCAGGAGCAACAAGTAGGAGGTGTTAGTTCGTTACCTCCTCTTCATGTCACCGCAGAGAGTTCCCTAGTGACACTTCCTGTTGCATCTACATTTAGTCTAGATGATATGTTCTATTCCGTAAGGTCCTATTTAAAATCCTTAGATGACAAAAATCGTGAAATTGCAGCAGTTGTAGGACCTGTTGCACTAGTAAGAGATTATACAGACAATTTTCAAAAGGATCCACAAATCTTTTCTGGATCACCGCAGTATGGTATTCCACCTATTAAAATTCCAGCACGACTAATAATTCCAGCAATTAGCACGGTACTAGAAACGTGTCGTACAATTGTAAGTAATAGTTACGTTGATAATGCTTCATTACGAAAACTTTTTTCTATTGTACTTGCTGTATTTGATGTTTCACGTGGAGAATGGAAACAAGGTGTCTTTAATTTATTGGGATATTTTGGAAAAGATTATATGGAGTTTGGTAAATCTTTGAGTATGTATCGCTGGGTCTATAATTTTATTAGTCCTGATATTCAAGAACGCTTAGAAGAAGATATCTATGCTGCTTCTAAATCTCTCTTGGTTGGTGCAATTCTATGGACAGTAAGTGTTGTAAGCCCAGAGTCTGTGCGAAATACTATAAATGGTATGCTGGAATCCAGTAAAAAAACATGGGATGAACTGAATACAATGAAAGCAGGAATTGAGGCAAGAGCTCAAGAATCAGCGGCCAAAGTGGGAGCATCTGTTACATTTCCAGCATTTCCTCTCAAACAATTTCCCTCCTTTGATGATATACAGAATTTTCAAAGTATAGTACATCAACCTGAAGTACTATGCTCTAAAGACTTCCAAGAATCACTCACTCTAGCAATACAAATTCCAGCACTACGATTCGTATTAGAATTAATGAATGTACCCACTGTTCCAGAAGCAGTTCAAGAAATCTGTAAAGATCAACCATCTACAGTTACGGAGGCACTTGTAGAATCTATGACACCGATTGTTACAATGGAGCCTATAAAAAAACAAAAAGGTGGTAGAAATAATAATAGAAGACTCAAGTTGATTCGTTAGTTTCTTCCTCTATCTTCACTCCAACAAGTCCATGAAGAAATTCTAGTAGTGGTCTAGAAAATCCCCAGAAACATCCTGGTGTCGCATCCGGTGTTTTACGACTGGATAAATTACTTCCATGGCTCAGGGCAACAATGATTTGCTGTGGGGGAATTTCTACAACTTGACCTTCACGTCCTTGTAAAAACCCTTCTCCCTCGGCCATAGAATTATCTGGAAACTGCTTTTTATTCCAAAACTCCTTTGTAAATGTAAGGGTAGCCTCACTACAGCGTTCTGCCAAAGAAAGTGTAAAAGGTGGAACATTCACTGCACTTACTCCTTTCAGTAAATCATACATGGCAATTGTTGTACAAACACCACACTCATACGACCGAGGACCTTTTCGTAAATAGGCTACACGCCGACGAAAACTTGTAACAGGATAATGATCATCATCGTCCATCATAAGGATGATTCTATGCTTGGCACGCTCTGCACCAAGATTTCGTTTGAAACCAATGGAACGTTTGCGAGCCAAGGGAACATATGTCACTAATCCAGGAGCAAACTTTTCTTGAAACTGAACTATACGATTACTAGGAGATTCTGAAGCGTCTGAATCATCTACAACTATCCACTCTATTTTATCGCGTGGATAGTCTGAATGAAGCAAATTGAGGCATGCATTTTCTATAAATTTAGGACGATTATGCACAAGTGTAACTACACTGATAGGTGGACAATCAGCATGCTGTAAAACTGGAGGCATAGGAACCTCTGGAACCTGATCCATATACTCCATACAAGTTTCTACAAGTTGTTTGAGACCATCCAAACAATCTGCACGACGCTGTAAAGATCGTGCTTGACGCACTTTAGAAATAGATTCTAGTGCTACTTGAGAACTTACAAAGGCTCCAATACATTGATCCAATGACGCTTGTAGTGCTTCTGTGTTGGAAAAATCAGCATTTCCTGAAGCATCTACGGGAGTTTCCAGCCACTGAAGTCCGGTAGAATCTTCGGAATAATTTGCTTTATAAGCAGGTAGATTATTTAAGATTGTAAAAGCACCAACTTCTTCCGCTTCTGCCGCCGTATATCCAAATGATTCTGCCTTACTTATACAAATATGACCTGCAGTAGATACTGATACAGAAGCTCTCGTTTCAGCTGTCATAATTCCAACATGGAATTTTATATTTTTTGAAAGGACAATTTCAGATCCAAAGGAAAGAGGTTCTAATAAATATACATTCAACATTGGATATGTTTCCTTCCAGAGGGGTAACACCGCCAATGCAGCGGCACGTTTGTTAACAGAACCACCCAAAAACCAGACAAAGGATGCTGAACGATTGGCTGGAATAGGAAGACTTACAGTTCGCATAGATGTGGACCAAGGAACTACTATAGTCTCTTGTACATCATTGTTGGAAAGAACAGGGGTTCCTTTCCTATATAATGCAACTGTAAATTGGCTCCAATATACAGACCATTTGGATTCCAGCCACCATTCAGAGTTCACTAGCATCACATTTGTCTTTGCCCAAGAAAACCATGCAGCATAAGGTTCTTCTAGATGAATACAGATCGTACAGGGAATAGGAGAATCACGTGAATCACGTAGTACTACTGGTTTAGCAGAGACTCCTAGTGATTTACAGACAATAGGAAGTGCTTCACTAAGAACTTGTGCATCCCTTGATAGACCAAACGGGTTAGATGTATTATAGACTACTATAATTTGTATAGGTTGGCCCGGCATTTTATATTAGTAA
>Ga0136644_10004527_pt1 | contig 10263 bp, 9 predicted proteins | sample C_130820_EF_Meta_FD_94780 | JGI IMG/M metagenome (GOLD analysis project Ga0136644, IMG submission 94780) | Freshwater microbial communities from Lake Croche, Canada to study carbon cycling - C_130820_EF_MetaG (v2) (version 2) | ecosystem: Environmental > Aquatic > Freshwater > Lake | place: Lake...
GGGAACTGCCGGATGCCGTGCTGGGACTGGTGGCGCGGGGGTGAAGCCCCAGAATGATGAATGGCTGGACAAATTTTTTGCTAGACAATGGTGGGCGCGACAGGGATTGAACCTGTGACCCCTCCCGTGTGAAGGGAGTGCTCTCCCGCTGAGCTACGCGCCCTGATCCTTGGCGGACCGGATGAGCGGTTTCTAAGCGTCATCGGCGCCTGCGTCAAGACACGGCAACCCGCAAAGCAGATCTGCAGCGGGTATCGGGCAAATAATTTGTTAAAGATTTGAAAATAGATTGCCTAGTATGCTCGTCTGGCTCTTGAAAATCAAATGATCTGGCTGCACAAGAGAGCTTAACAGCTTGTGGGATCCAAAGAGAAATTGTCTGAGGCTCGCGGGTTTTATACGGTAAATTATTGGGCTTATCCGGATCGGGCATACGGCTTCATCGGGAAACCCTGTGGACCAAACGCTATTGAGGCTATGACATGCGGTTAACCCATCTTTTCGCTCTTTCGGGATTGGCACTTTTGGCGGCTCAGGGCATGGCCCACGCCTATAATATCGATCCTTTGACCCGCAAACCCTATACGCCGGTTATCAAACCGCAGGCGGCTGCTCCCGCCCCGACCGCAACCGCGAGTGGCAATAGCGGCTCTTTCAACGATTCCGTGGCGATTGTCTCGCGTGAAACCGTGTCCTTCTCCGGAAAATACGAACCGGGAACCATCGTGGTTTCGACCAGCGAACGGCGCATGTATCTGGTGCTCGAAAACGGCAAGGCCATGCGCTACGGCGTCGGTGTCGGCCGTCCCGGCTTTGAATGGGGTGGCGAAACCAAGATTACCCAGAAGCGCGAATGGCCGGATTGGACCCCTCCCCCCGAAATGCTCAAGCGCCGTCCCGATCTGCCACGCTACATGAAGGGCGGTCCCGATAATCCGCTCGGCGCGCGTGCCATGTATCTGGGCAGCTCGCTCTACCGCATCCACGGCTCCAACGAGCCGGAGTCGATCGGTCAGGCCGTGTCTTCGGGCTGCATCCGCATGGTCAATGAGGATGTGATCGACCTCTACGAGCGCGTCAAGGTCGGCGCTTCGGTCATCGTGATGCGCTAACGGCGCTCAACCCACTTAAAAGGTCCGCTTCGGCGGGCTTTTTTGTTGGGCCTGATCAGCCACGCGACAGGCCCTGGGCTGCCAGCGCATCGAGATAGCGTTGCCAGATCTCGTCGTGCTGCTCGGCCAGCGAGATCAGAAAGGCCCAGGTATACAGGCCGGTATCGTGGCCATCGTCGAAAACCAGCCTGATGGCGTAATGGCCGACCGGCTCGATTGCCTTGATCGTCACATGCCGTTTGTTGCCTACGGTTTTGCGTTCGGACGGATGGTGGCCGCGCACCTCGGCGGAGGGACTTTCGACGCGCAGGAATTCGGCATCGAGAGTCAGATGCCGCCCGTCCTCGAATTGCAAGGAGAGCTGTTTTTTGTCGGCAGACAGGCGGATTTCCGACAATTCGGCCTCGGCGGCGGGTATTTCGGGCTGGTTGGGCATCTTGATTGTCCTTTTCCCTCACAAACACCTATCAGCCTTGCTATAATAGGCATTGACCACGCAGCTGTAAGCGAGGATCAATAGAGGTACAATCAAAAGCGTGACACCCATGGCTCAAATGATCTCCCCCCTCGCGGATGTAACGCCCATGATCGACCCGTTCGGGCGGCATGTCAGCTATCTGCGTGTCTCGGTGACCGACCGCTGCGATTTCCGCTGTGTCTATTGCATGTCGGAGGATATGCACTTTCTGCCCAAGCAGGATTTGCTGACTCTGGAGGAGTTGGACCGGCTGTGTTCGGCCTTTGTCGGGCGCGGGGTCAAAAAGCTCAGGATTACGGGCGGCGAACCGCTGGTGCGCCGCGATATCATGCAGCTGTTCCGCAGCCTGTCGAGGCATCTGGCTTCGGGCGCGCTGGACGAATTGACCGTGACCACCAACGGCTCGCAACTGGTCCGCTATGCCGCCGAATTGGCGGCCTGCGGCGTGCGCCGCATCAATGTGTCGCTCGACACGCTCAAGCCCGACCGTTTCAGGGAGATCACCCGCTGGGGCGATCTCGACAAGGTGCTGGCCGGGATCGATGCCGCACAAAAAGCCGGGATCCATATCAAGATCAACGCCGTCGCGCTGAAGGGCGTCAATGACGACGAGATCGAAACAATGATCGAATGGGCGCATGGGCGCGGCATGGACATCACCTTTATCGAGGTGATGCCGATGGGCGACATCGAGCCCTCGCGCTTCGATCAATATTGGCCGCTCACACAGGTCAAAGCACAGCTGCTCGACCGCTACACGCTGGAAGACCTCGAGGACCAGACAGGCGGCCCTGCCCGCTATGTGAGGGTCAAAGAAACCGGCGGGCGGATCGGCTTTATTACCCCGCTGACCCATAATTTCTGCGAGAGCTGCAATCGGGTGCGGCTGACCTGCACCGGCACGCTCTATATGTGCCTGGGGCAGGACGATGCGGCCGATCTGCGTGCGCCCTTGCGCGCCAGTGCATCCGACGGGCCGTTGCTGGCGGCCATCGATGCCGCGATCTTGCGCAAGCCCAAGGGCCATGATTTCATCATCGACCGCACCACCTCGCGCCCGGCTGTCAGCCGCCACATGAGTGTGACCGGTGGCTGAGGCAATCCCGGACAGTCCGTCCAGGACCGAGGCACAACAGGCGCTCGACGCGCATCTGCTCCAATCGAAAAACAACCGCCGCGGCATTGTCTCGGCTTTGTGTGCCATGGCCCTGTTCGTATGTAACGACTCGCTGGTCAAGCTGGCCACCGCCAGTTTTACCACCGGACAGGTGCTGGTGATCCGCGGTCTGTTTGCCACCTCGATCATGCTGACTGTGGTGCTGGTGTCCCGTCAGGGCGCGAGCCTGCGGTTCATGTTCACCCGCCTGTTGATGGTGCGCGCCATTGCGGAATCCATGGTGGCACTGTGTTTTGTCACCTCGATTGCGCAACTGGCCCTCGCGGATCTGACCGCGATTTTGCAGGCCACCCCGCTGATCATCACGCTGTTCTCGGTGGTTCTGGGGATCGAGACAATCGGCTGGCGACGGTGGTCGGCGGTGATTGTCGGCTTTATCGGCGTGCTTCTGGTGGTCAAACCCGGCGGCAATACTTTCAATATCTATGCGCTTCTGGCGCTGTTTTCGTGCTTTCTGGTGGCGTTCCGCGATCTGATGACCCGCAGGATCAATCCGGCGATCCCTACGGTGGTGGTCTCGCTGACCACAACACTGAGCGTGGTGGTGGTGGGTCTGTTTCTCGGGCTTGACAACTGGAAGCCGATCGAGTGGCAACCGACTCTCTACCTGCTGGCCGCCGCGATGTTTGTTTCGGCAGGCAATATGAGCATTGTCAAAACCTACCGGATCGCCGATCCCTCTGCCGTCTCGCCGTTCCGCTATTCGGTGGTGATCTGGGCTTTTCTGTCGGGCTTTGTGGTGTTCGGCGAAATCCCCGATGTGCTGGCCATCCTCGGCACCGGACTGATCGTCGCCAGCGGGATTTACACGGTCCACCGCGAGCGGGTACGGGCCAGACAGCTGACCACGCAAGCCAATCTACCGGTTTGAAACAGCGTTGATTTACGGCCTTTTCAAGCATAATCGCTTCGAAAAAACCATTGACTGTTGCCGCCAAGGCCGCAAAGTAGTTAAAGAGCAATCGGCAACAAAGCCGAACACGCTTCCGCTTGCGCCAGGCCCGATCCGATAAGCCCCAAGGGCTACGGCTGGTTCTGTCGCGCTGCGGCACGACGAGGAGGGGGCAGACCATGGATTTCTTACTCAATTTCAGCCGGTTGATCGACCGCGTTTCGACCGCTGTCGGGCGCACCCTGAGCTGGTTTATCCTGCTGGCCGTGATTGTCTCGACCATGAATGCGGTTGTCCGCAAACTGTTCGACGTCTCCTCCAATTCCTGGCTGGAACTGCAATGGGTGTTGTTCGGCGCGGTGTTTTTGCTGTGTTCGTCATGGACACTGCTCTCGAACGAGCATATCCGCATCGACATCGTCAACAGCCTGTTCCCCAAAGCCGTGCGGGACTGGATCGATATTGTCGGGCACGTCTTCTTTCTGCTGCCCCTGACCATCATCATGATGATCGTATCATGGCCTTTTGCCATCCGCTCGCTGCTGCTCAACGAGCAATCTGTGAACGCGGGTGGTCTGGCGCAATGGCCGGCCAAATTCCTGATCCCGATCGGGTTTCTGATGCTGTTTTTCCAGGGCCTGTCCGAATTGATCAAGCGGATCGCCATCATGCGTGGCGCGCTGGAGGATACGACCTCGGGAGGCGGGCACCATGCCGCCGCCGAAGCCGAAGCTGCCCGCCTGCTCGCGCAGGTCGAAGACGCCCGTTGAGACCCACATTCTGCCGCCTTGTTCCGGCAAAGGATAACCGCCCATGACTGCCTTTCTCATCCACAACATGGCTCCGATCATGTTTGCCGCGCTGGTGGCCTTTCTGCTGCTGGGCTATCCGGTGGCCTTTGCGCTGGCCGCCAACGGCTTGATTTTCGCCCTGATCGGCATCGAGCTCGGCCTGTTCCGGCCCGATTTCATCCAGGCCCTGCCCGAACGCGTGTTCGGGGTGATGAACAATGACACACTGCTGGCCATTCCGTTCTTTACCTTCATGGGGCTTGTACTGGAGCGATCGGGCATGGCCGAAGACCTGCTCGACACTATCGGCCAGTTGTTCGGCCCGATCCGTGGCGGTCTGGCCTATGCCGTGATCTTTGTCGGCGCCTTGCTGGCCGCCACCACCGGTGTTGTCGCGGCCTCGGTGATTTCGATGGGCCTGATCTCGCTGCCGATCATGCTGCGCTATGGCTATGACCGGCGGTTGGCGGCCGGCGTGATTGCGGCCTCGGGCACGCTGGCCCAGATCATCCCGCCCTCGCTGGTGCTGATTGTGATGGCCGACCAGCTCGGCAAGTCGGTTGGCGATATGTATGAGGGTGCGTTTATCCCCGGCCTGATCCTGGCCGGTCTTTATGCGCTTTATGTGTTTCTGATCACCATTGTCGCACCTTCGGCCGCGCCCGGCCTGCCTGATGATGCGCAGGCCCTCAAGGATCCCGACGGCAAAAGCCGCCGCCTGTCGCTGCTGGTCGTCACCATCCTCTCTGGTGTGATCGGCTATCTGGTGATCCAGCGCACCGGACAAAAAGCCGGTGCCGATTTCGTGGTCCTGACCATGTCGGTGGCGGTCGGCGTATCTTTTGTGCTGGCGGTGATCAATAAATTGCTGGGCCTGAAGCTTTTGTCGGTGATGGCCGAAACCGTGATTTTCGTGATGGTGCCGCCGCTTGCGCTGATCTTTCTGGTACTGGGCACGATCTTTATCGGCGTCGCCACCCCGACCGAGGGCGGAGCCATGGGTGCGGCGGGTGCGATTATTCTGGCGCTGATGAAAAAGCGGCTGTCCTTCGACCTGTTGCGTCAAGCCACGGAATCAACCGCCAAACTGTCGGCCTTTGTCGTGTTCATTCTGGTCGGCGCGCGCGTGTTCTCGCTGACCTTTTATGGCGTGGACGGCCACAAATGGGTGGAAGAATTGCTGGTCTCGCTGCCCGGCGGCACGGTCGGCTTTTTGATCATCGTCAACCTGCTGATTTTCGTGCTGGCCTTCTTCCTCGATTTCTTCGAGCTGGCCTTTATCGCAGTGCCGCTCATCGGTCCTGCGGCAGAAAAGCTTGGCATCGACCTGATCTGGTTCGGAGTCATTCTGGGGGTCAATATGCAGACCTCCTTCATGCATCCCCCCTTCGGCTTCGCGCTGTTCTACCTGCGCTCGGTGGCCGCCAAAGAGCCGTATAAGGACCGCGTAACCGGCAAGATGATGGATCCTGTCACCACCGGACAGATCTATTGGGGGGCCGTGCCCTTCGTGGTCATCCAGCTGATCATGGTCGGGCTGGTGATCGCCTTCCCGCAAATGGTCATGCACTACAAATCGACTGGTGTGGTCATCGACCAGAAAAAGGCGATGGAGCAGCTGCAAAACCTGCCCGGCCTGGGGGCTCCCCTACCGATGATGGATTTCAATTCCATGCCCGGCCTGCCAAGCGTGCCGAAGAAGTAAAGCGGCGACATCAAAATCCAGGCAACAAAAAACCCCGGATCGCAAAATCCGGGGTTTTTCTTTGTCGCTCCGTCCTCAGCCGCGGCTGCGCTGGCGGATCATGAAGCTGTCATAGTTGTATTCGGCGATCTGCCACCACAGATATTGCTCGCCGCGATAGGCCATGTAGTGATCGTGGATTTTCTTGAAATCCGCGCTCTTGGCACTGAATTCGGCATATAATTCAGTGGCGGCCTTGTAGCAGGCTTCCATGATTTCGGGGGAGAAGGCGCGCAGCTGTGCGCCGTTCTGCAACAGGCGGATGATGGCGGCGGGGTTGCCGTGATCATATTTGGCCTGCATGTCGACGTTCACCATCGCGGCGGCCGAGGTCAGGATCGCCTTGTAGTTTTTCGGCAATTCGTTCCACTTGGCCTGATTGATCATCATGTGCAAGGCGGCATTGCCTTCCCACCAGCCCGGAGCATAGTAGTAGGGGGCCACTTTGTTGAAGCCGAGCTTTTCGTCGTCATAGGGACCGACCCACTCGGCCGCATCGATCGTGCCTTTTTCAAGGGCTGGATAGATATCGCCACCGGCAATCTGCTGGGGCACCGCGCCCATGCGCTGAAGCACAGTGCCGCCCAAACCGGCGATGCGCATTTTCAGGCCCTTCAGATCGTCGACGGTCTTGATTTCCTTGCGGAACCAGCCACCCATCTGCGTGCCGGTGTTACCCGCTGGCAGTGCAACGACATTGTATTTGCCGAAAAACTCGTTGAGCAGCGGCAGACCGCCGCCATGATAGAACCATGCATTCTGCTGGCGGGCGTTGAGGCCGAATGGCACAACGGTGCCGAACGCAAAGGTCGGGTCTTTGCCGATATAGTAGTAGGGCGACGTGTGGGTCATTTCGACGGTGCCGTTTTGCGCGGCATCGAGCGCCTGCAGACCGGGGACGATTTCGCCCGCTGCAAAGACCTGGATCTGGAACTTGCCATCGGTGGCTTCCGACACGGCCTTGGCAAAGGTTTCAGCACCGCCGTAAATCGTATCCAGCGATTTCGGGAAGCTCGAGGTCAGGCGCCATTTGATTTCCGGTGCGCTCTGGGCGATGGCCGGTGCTGCGACAGCACCGGCGGCAACCAGCCCCAGGCCTGTCGACTTCATAAAGTCACGACGTTTCATATGTTCCCTCCACGTTCAAGTGTTCTGGATATCCAAATCTTCTACAGATATTCCGTATGACCATCATAAAGCCTTGCACAGTTTGTTCAATGGGCTTCAGAAGGACCTTTCTGGCCGCGCGGCGGCGCGCGCATCATGGGCACCAGCGCGATCAATCCGATAAAAATCAGCGTCAGGGCCAGAAACACATCGGCCATGCCCATCACCATCGCCTCGCGCCGCACCATCAGTGACAGTTGCTTGGTTGCCATCAACGCGCCCTGCCCCGCATCGTCGGAAAACAGCCTGGTCAGATCGGCCATGACCTCCTCGGCACGCTGGTGCCCCCAACTGATCGACTCGCGCAGCCGCAGGATATGCAGATCCGTGCGGTCGTTCAGCATGGTGTTGATCAGCGCCAATCCGACCGCCCCGCCAAGATTGCGGGTGAGGTTATAGAGGCCCGAGGCGTTTTTGAGCCTTTGCGGCGGCAAGGTTCCCAAAGCCAGATTGTTGATCGGCACCATGCACATCATCATGCAGAAACCCCGCAGGATTTGCGGGATCAGCAATTCGTGAAAATCCCAATCCTTGGTCAGATCGACGACCAGCCAGGTGCCCAGGGCAAAACCGGCGAAGCCGGTGGCAATCATGGCCCGCAAATCGACCTTGGCCGACAGTTTGCCGACAATCGGGGCGGCAATGAACATCGAGATGCCGGTGACGAACATGGTCTCGCCGATCATCAAAGCCGAATAGCCGCGCACCCGCGCCAGATAGACCGGATAAAGATAGGTCAGGCCGTAAAGCCCGATGCCCATCGCCACCGACATCAGGCAGCCTGTCCAGAAATTGCGGTCATCAAAGGCGGTCAGATCGACAATCGGTTGGGAGGCAGTAAAACATCGCCAGAAAAACACCAATGCGCTGGCCAGAGACATCAGCCCGCACAGCACGATCGTGTCATCGTTGAGCCAATCCTTGGCAGAGCCCTCTTCCAGAAAATATTCGAGCGTGCCGAGAAACAGCGCCATCGACAACAGACCCGCCCAATCGAACCGTTCGAGCAGGGTCAGATCCGGCTCGTCGAAATCGACCATTGTCCAGACAGTGGCCGTGACAATGATACCGGGAATGACATTGACCAGGAACAGCCAGTGCCACGAGAACAGATCGGTCAGATAACCGCCGACTGTCGGGCCGATGGTGGGGGCCAGAGTGGCTACAAGGCCGATGATCGGGGCTATGATCGGCTGCTTCTCGCGCGGAAAAATCGTATAGGCGGCCGCAAACACCGTCGGGATCATGCCGCCGCCGATAAAGCCCTGCAGGCAACGCCAGACGATCATTTCGGGGATCGAACTGGCCGTCGAGCACATCACACTCATCAGGGTAAAGCCCGCTGCCGAAGCCGCGAACAGGTAGCGGGTCGAAAAGGCCCGCGACAGATAGCCCGACAGCGGAATCATGATCACTTCGGCGATCAGATAGCTGGTCTGCACCCAAGGGATTTCATCGGCACTGGCCGAAAGGCCCGCCTGGATTTCCGACAGCGAAGCCGAGACGATCTGGATGTCCAGAATCGCCATGAACATGCCGAACACCATCGCCATGAAGCCGATCACCCGTTGCGGGGTCAGCGCCGGCGGCGGTGCATGGATCGGGGCAACGGGCTTGTCCGCTTTGAGCTTGGCTTCGGCCATTATCCGTGCCCCGTCCGGCTGGTCATGCCCATCTCAGGGCCGTGTATCGATGGTCGCGACGACCGACATGCCCGCGCGCAGAAAACCCTGATCGATCTGCACGCGATCGATGGCAATGCGCACCGGAAAGCGCTGGACAATCTTGGTGAAATTGCCGGTGGCATTTTCGGGCGGCAACAGCGAGAACAGGGCACCGGAGGCTGGCGCAATCCCCGCCACCCGCCCTTCGATCACCCGTCCGGGCGCGGCATCGACCGTGAGGCGGGCCGTTTGGCCGACCTTGATGCGCGCCAGTTGCGTTTCCTTGAAATTGGCTTCGACATAGACACTGTCGAGCGGCACCAGAGCCATCAAGCGGCTGCCAGGCTGGACATATTGACCCGGCTGGGCGGCCCGATTGCCGATGGCTCCGTCAAACGGGGCTTTGACCTGCGCGAATTGGAGATCACGGCGGGCTTTGGCCACACCGGCTTCCACCTCTTTCAGCGAGGCTTGCGCTTCGGCCCGCTCGGCTTTGAGCACGTCAAGAGTGGCCGCAGCCCCTTGCAGCCCAGCCCTTGCCCCCGCCAGATTGGCACGGGCACGGGTATCATCGGCCTGGGCCTGATCAAAGCGCTGGCGCGAACCATAATCATTGGCCACCAGTTTCTGGGCGCGCTCCAGATCGGCCGCGCTGCGCAACACCTCGCCTTCGGCGGCCCGCATCTGGGCTTCGGCCTGCGAGATCATCGCCTGCTGGGCCTGCATCTGGTTGCCGATGCGGCTGATCATCGCCTCCTGCGTCGCCAGACGCGCTTCCGAGGACTGCAGAGCAAGGCGATAATCACCCTCGTCGATGACGGCCAGCAGATCGCCCGCCTTGACCATCTGGTTGTCGGTGACCGGAACCGACACCACATAGCCGGGAACCTTGGCAGCAATCACCGCCATATCGGCACGCACATAGGAATCATCGGTAGACACCAGAAACCGCCCTTCCACCACATAGCCGAACAGCAACCAAAGGCCGTAAAGGCCGATCACGGCGGCGATACCCGACAGGACCAGCTTTTTCCTGCCCTTGCTGGGCGTGGCCAAACTCCGCTTGGGCGGTGTTGCGGACGGATCGGTTGGAATATCGGTTTGCGTCTCGGCCATGGAGGCTCGTCCTTATCTCGTCGTGTCGATCACTCGTCCTGAAGGGGTCAGGCGCGAGGGGAATAGCTTTTATGAATGGTTATGGGGTGGATAAACCCTGCTAGCAATACCTGCGGCCAGAA
>Ga0136644_10004528_pt1 | contig 10263 bp, 8 predicted proteins | sample C_130820_EF_Meta_FD_94780 | JGI IMG/M metagenome (GOLD analysis project Ga0136644, IMG submission 94780) | Freshwater microbial communities from Lake Croche, Canada to study carbon cycling - C_130820_EF_MetaG (v2) (version 2) | ecosystem: Environmental > Aquatic > Freshwater > Lake | place: Lake...
GAATCGGACATAGGTATTTACTTTAGAGGAGCATCGACTCTTGCCCAGAAAGGGTGCTGGCGGTCTGCACGACCGAGCACATCCTCGAGGATCACCTGCGTCGATCCGTTGATGTCATACCTGCGAGTGGTCCCTTTGGCATCGATCGTCACTTTCCTAGTGAAGTCCACCATTTCTGGACTGAGCCATATGCTGTATTCCTTGGCCGCCGCCTTGACGATACGGACGGCATTGTTCTCTCGATTCAGCGATGCCTCGATCTCGTACTCATCCCAACGGTCGGGCTCGAGCAATGGATGCACGAGTTTGTCCGGATTTAGCTGTGTGGTTTCAAACCACCAGAAATACCGATCTCCAGCCCTACTGGTCACGACGCTGAAGCGATCGGGAGCGACCACCCTTCTCCTGGTGGGAATCTGCATCCACTCGACAATCCTTGGCAGCTCTTCCTGAAAGTGGTCGTGACCTCGGCCCGTGTAAAGAGTGACCATCGTATCGATCTTGCGATCATCGAGCATGTTGTCCCAAGTCGATGCGTTCAAGTACATTGGATTGTCGCCGTCGAACTCACCGTTGACAAAATACGTAGGAACATGCCTGGAGTTGGGCCAATACTGAATGATGTATTTTTTGGCGATCGCTCCGATCATGATCGCCCCTGCCCACATGTCTGGATGGGCAAAAGCCAAATCCCAAGCAGCATCGGCACCCATGAAATGACCTGCAACAAAAATGCGATCCGTATCGATGCTGAATCTCCGCATTGCATCTCGCAGCGGCCTGAGAATCATCTGGTGTTCATTCTCGGTGTAGTTGTAGACCGGCTGCTTGATCTCGTTCCACTCAGGTGAAATCACAATGTATCCGTTGCGAGAAGGATCTGCGAAACATTGCAATTTTGTATTCGAACGATCCGGAGACGTCCACCAATCGAGCGCGTCGCCAAAGGGGATCTCCTCGCTGGGCAATGCCAATATGCATGGATACTTGCGATAAGGATTGTATTCGGCTGGAAGCTGGACCATGTAACGTACCATCCGCCCCCCCAACTCTCTGCTGGTTGGGACCTCCAAGATGTACCTGCCGGGAAAAGGCACATCGATCTGCTCGAGTGGGTTTTCCGTACTGGGTACCTGGGCGCTAAGTTGCGAACTGGCATCGGTCGAAATCGCAGGAGGCATGTTCTCTAAGATTCGAGTCACATACCTGGGTGTGCCCGACTCTAGCTTGATGATCGACTGTATCAAAGCGTCGTTCTTGCGTCTCCCTGCAAGCAAGTCAGAAATCATTCTTCGAGCGATGTAGCCCGATCGAACGACCGATAAATTCCGTTCAGCCAATCCCGACCCGTAGAGCCAACCAGAGAATCCCAAAGCGATCCTCTGGTCGGGCGTCAAACCTGGGTCCGTACGCTGGTTGACATAGTCGGCGAAACGAACCCGCGTGTCCTCGTTCAAATAAGTCCCAATCTCATCGATCATGGGGCCAAACTCCTGGCCCACGGCCGGCTCGGTTGCTTTGCCCAAGTCCTCTTTCAGCCATGCGATAATCTGATCGCAGTCCTTCTTAACGCCTGCAATCGCTTCCAACCTGCGCTCGATCTTCAGCTGCGTTTCAACCGAGAGAGTGCTGGCTTGGAATCCCCGGAGAATCTGCTCGGAGAGTGAATGCTGGCCTGCGTTTTGCGCGACCACCGAAGCCTGGAACATCTGGTCGGCGAGCAACTGATCGATCCGCTTGATCTCCGGTCGGCTTGTCTCCAGCTCAGGAAACCGCTGAATGGCTCGTACAAGCATCGTTCTTGCTTCGAAATACCGCTTGGCCGCCAAATAAACGCTGACGATATCGAGCCAGTCCTGGGCGCGATTCGGATCCGCGTTTCGGATCAAGACCTCGCGCAATTGAGCAGGCGGTACGGCGGACATCGCGACTCGCATATCCCAAGTGATCGATGTTTGCTGGGTTTCGCCCCGCAACCCCTGGATGCGAACGTACTGCGGTGAAACCTCGGTTATCCCTTGCACAATCTGCTTGATCGGGGATTGAAACATATAGATGCGTCGACCAAATGGATCAAATGGCGTGGCGCTGAATGCACTACCCAAACCACCCTGAATCACCGAGTCAGTCTTGCTGACATCGCTTTGATTGACCTTGATCGAGATCTTGTAAGGCTCTGGAGTCTCGATCGGCTGGCGATCGGCCCGCTTACTGCTCACATAGGTGACCCTCAGACCATCATCGATTCCGGCGATCCTGACGGCTGCCTGGGTCTCATTGCTACCTGCAAACCCCTTTTTATCGAGCCGGGCCAAACCCCTCAAAAGACCAGGTCCGACGGCCAAGCCGTTATCCAGGATCAGCGTCTGCTGCTGTGAGAAAGACTCATTGGCTGAGCCTAGGAAAAACAGTACCAACAAGCATGGGAAAATGGAAATGCATTGCCCAGCGTTGAATCGCATGATCACTCAGCCTTCCCTGAAGTTTTTATCTGCAAGCGACCGAACAAGCGACCGAAAACTGGCAGAGCTACCGACCACCAAAGTACTTTTTCAAGGTCTCCGAAGCCGCATCCTTGGTGTTCTTCGTCGTCGGGCCCGGCGTGGACTTGGGCAACTTCATCGGTGGCCTCTTATCAGGTCGCTTGGGCTTGTTCGCCCCGTCCTCTGAGCCCGCATCGGATTCGCTCGATACGCTCTCAGAACCAGCCGCAGGCTCCTCCTGTGAGGATTCAGGCAAAACCTCTGAGTCTGTATAGGTTGTCTCATCCATCTGAAACTGACGCGTGTCAGGCTCGGCACCAACCGTCCTACGATCGATCTGGTCGGCCTCCAGTAGCCACGAACTGATATCAAAGCTCTCTCGCGAATCAGTGACCTTGGAATCCGCTTGCTCGGCGATTCGCTCGGCAACTTCCTGGGCTGTATTGACCTCAGGCTTCTTGGCACTCGCAATCCCAATCTCGATCACGATCTCGAACTCCAGTTGACCCACTCGTATGTGGTCACCGGTCTTGAGAATCTTAGCCTTGTCTGAGGACAACTGCTTGTCGTTGACGTAGGTCCCGTTGCGACTCTTGAGATCCAGGAGCAGCAGCCGGCCATCCTTCTGCACCAAAGCACAGTGACGTCGACTGACCGACTCACTCTTGGGACGCAATTGGCAATCATCGCCCCGTCCAATAAAGAACTTCTCGTCCTTGACTGGAATCAATTTCCCCTCATGGTTTCCAGAAAGAACCTTGAGCGAAATCTTCATAAATTCCTCACGAGACTAGAAGAGGCTATCCAATTCCCCAAGCAGCGATCAAAAGTGCTGCTGGTTTCCCCTTAGGAGTTCACTGCGACCCCTAGAGTATCTTCTCAACCGGGCGGTTCATCAAATTCTAACCGATTTACCATGCCGTTTCAATCGGAATACCTCTTGTGGAGCCCCTATTGGCCCCTGAATCGCGTCGAATATCCTCTCCTCGAGCCATCCCTGCCAACACATCGGCCTAACATTTCCTCCAAGAATGTCCTCCAACCCCAAAAGAGCCGGGTACTCAGACGACCTACGCAACAAAAAGCTCCCATGTTGCAATAAGCCGGACTTTACCCGCCGCTGGGCACTTCCCAGGATCTTGTGATCTCCGACCACGACATCTACCGGAGTCCTACGATGAAAACACATAAAAGGCTCGCTGCGAGCCGCGGATTCCGGATCCAGGGACCCATCGGAATCGTTCCGACCAGGACCCTTGGCCACCTTGCATGTGCATGACTCGGACAAACTTGCGCCCAAACCCAGTTGCTTCAATCCTTGGACCACGGACTCGTGCACCGATCGGTACAACTGCTCGCTGTGCCCCTTGGATGCCGACGGTAATGACTCGCAATTGGCCGGAACGATGATGCTATATGTCAGCTCATTATCGTGGAGTATCGCCCCTCCTCCGGTCTTGCGCTTGACCCATGCCAAACTTCGTAAATTTCCGTGGGCTTGAGTGTCCTGGGCAACCTCCAGCTCCTGAATGGTTTGGAAGTTCCCAAGCGATAAAGTCGGCTCACTCCAGTAATAAAAACGAACGATGATCGGAGGGGACTTGCACCCAAAGTTCGCCAGTTGCATGCGGTCGTTCGCCGGTTGAGTCGACTCACCCAACCATGACAAATCTTGGTCTATGGCATGCAACAACAACCGATTGTCGACCTCCATGTTCTCCTGTCCGAATCGAGGAGAATCTTCCAACACGACAATCGGAGGCCTTGTCATACGCGATATGCCCCTTGGACCTAACCGCTTTGTGCTAGAAGTTTTTGATAGGCTGCATAATCGAGCAGACCATCGAGTTGGCTCGGATCGCTCAACTTGATCTTGATCAACCATCCCCCAGCGTACGGATCGTCATTGAGGGTCTCCAATCGCTCGACGATTCCTTCGTGGATCTCGACGATCTGGCCGCTGACTGGACTGTACATTGGACTGACGGCCTTGACGCTCTCGACCTCTCCGAACTCCTGACCCGACTCGATCACCTGGCCAACTTTGGGCAAGGCCATGTACACAAGGTCATTAAGCTCCGCGACGGCGAACGCAGAGATCCCTACCGTTGCAATGCCACTACCGTCCTGCGGAGCATAAAGCCACTCGTGGGAAGGCAAGTACTTAAGGTTTTCCGGTGAAAGTGTCATGGACCTGTTACCTTGAGAAATAAACTCTTTGCAAAAGGGGAAATCTAAACGGAAGTTGGCCGCTTGTAAAATGGCAATTCCTGAACCCAAGCCTTGGAATTCGTGCCTCGAATGTCGACCTGGATCTCCGACCCAGCGATCGCCGCATCGGTGGCAATATAAGCCATCGAGATCGGTTTTTGCAACGTGGGTGAAAAGGTCCCACTGGTGACCGTTCCTATCCGCCCGCCGGCCTGATCAAAACAGGTAGCCTGCTCTCTGGCTGCCCGTCGCCCATCGAGCACCAACCCCACTCGCTTGACCTTGAGCGACTCCTTGGACTTAACCAAAAGCGATTCGCGACCGATGAAACTTCTGTCCTTGCACTGGCAAGCGAATCCCAAGCCGGCGGTGTAGGGGTCGATGTTCTCATCGAGCTCGTGGCCATACAAAGGCATCCCGGCCTCAAGCCTCAGCGTGTCTCTTGCCCCGAGCCCCACTGGCAAGATCCCCAAATCCCGACCTGCCATGAGCAGATTCTCCCAAACGCGAGGAGCATCCTCGGCACGCACGATCAACTCAAAGCCGTCTTCGCCGGTGTACCCGGTCCGCGAAACGATGCAAGCCTTCGACATCTGCTCGGTGACTTTGGCGCGGTAATACCCCAAACCCAATACATTTGACCCAGGCAAACTCGGCGGAAATAACTTCCCACATACCTCCAGTGCCTTCGGACCTTGAACGGCAATCATCGCCGTCGAGTCGGTCGCGTCATGGAACTCCACGTCCGGGAAATCGGCCAAGTGCGGCTCGAACCACTTCACGATCTTGGACTTGTTGCTGGCGTTGACCACCAGCAGAAAATAGATCTTGCCGCTGGGACTCTCTAAACAACTGACCAAAACATCATCAAGAATCCCGCCAGACTCGTTGCAAACCAGTGAGTAACGGACTTGGCCAGGCTGCATGTCCAGGACCCGGCGCGTCAGCAGATGGTCTAGCAACTGGTCTGCCCGGGGACCGTCAAACCGCAGTCGCCCCATGTGCGAGATGTCGAAAACACCGGCCGCCTGCCGAGTCGCCGTGTGCTCGGACACTATCCCGGTGTACTGAATCGGCATCTGATAGCCTGCAAACAGAGCCATCCTCGCCCCGCTCTTGACGTGCCATTCGTGTAGGGCGGTTTTTCGTTCTTGTGTTTCCATGCCAATTAAAAAATGCCAATTAAAAATGCCAATTAAAATTTTCAGTAGGAGGTTTCGTAGGGGATCTTAGCGGCTCGCCAAGTTCCCCGTTCAGCGTTTTAGGTGGTAGATCAAGAACTCCTGAGAATTGCGGAACTCAGACTCTTTGTTGCCAGGGAACACCAGTTCGCATGCAACAGACGCCTCTTGGCAAGCCTTCTGCAATTGAATCCCGTACATCGCCGAATGCGTCGGATCTGGTTCCTTGCCCCCCATCATGGGCTTGGATTTCTGATTCGGATACTCCAAAAATATCGGCGGATCTGACTTTGAGACCCATTCAATCGGAGAGTACTCGCGAATCCATGGCAATACCTTGTCGCGATTCTCAAGCAACAAATCGAACTCCTGCTCCCGGGTCCTGCCCTGGGCTGCGAAACCAAACGCATGCCCACCATAGATGCTGTTGCCTATCCACTCCCGTAGTTGTTTGGGGTCAAGCGAGGTCTGAGCGCCAACGACCGCGGCACATGCCAGGCGTGTTGACTCCCGAGCGATCGGATCGACACTTGTCGGTTCGGCTAGATCGTCATGCAAAGCCAACCACAGCGATGTGCACGCGCCGGCTGAACTCCCTGTAGCCCCAATCCTCGTCGGATCCAGGTTCCACTCCTTGGCCTTCGAGCGGATGGTTTGCAACGCCCGCGCTGCATCCATCAACGGTGCCTTCACCGGTGGCTCTACCCCCTGCTCCATCGCTTGATCGATGAAGCGATAGTTGATGGCCGCCACCGAAATCCCCTCTTGCAAGTACTTCTTGATCGGATTGTTCCCATACCCGGTCTTGTCCCCGTTTTTCCAACCTCCCCCATGGATCAGCAAAACCACCGGTGTGGGTTTGTCGGACTGCGCCTTCCAAAAATCAAATCGCTGCCTCGAGGAGTCCTTGCCATACTCATAGTCGGCAACGGTGGGCTCAGGTCGCTCAGGGGGCTTCTTGTCCTGCGGCTTGGCCTGAGGCTTGGGTTTTGGCTTGGCTGTATCCTCCAAAGACACCACCCGCACATCATCAAACTCGTTCTGATCGTCGAACGATCCGATCCCTACCCTACCGGCTCCAAAGGTCTTGTCGCTCGCCTGCATGATCGGACGATCCATGTCGTCGAAATACACCTGGATCGTCCCGTCGGATGCCTTTCGCACGAGCTTGACATTGTGCCATCGGTCATCCCAGGGCACCAAGTTCTTGTTGTCCGTCAAGGGACGACGCGGCTGGCCATCGACGATCATGATCTGACCACTTGCCGGATCAGGCTTGGCCCCAAGATGCACATAATAAAAATGCTCTGGGTCCTGATACCCAAAAAAGACACAACAGTCGCGGTGATTCCCCGTATCGAGCGTGCTGCGAACCCGAAACGTGACCTGTACATCCCCGGCCGCAAGACCCTTGACCAAGGCGATGTTGTGCGGACTTCGTACTTTGGGCTGATAGTCGCTGATCCTTTTGTTGAGCCCGAACGTGCGATTGCCCTCCTTGTCGATCAGATCCCAAGCCCCCTGATCGGAAAGCTCCCAGCGGGAAATGCCCTTCTCAAAGTCCTCCTCGAAAAGAACCTTACCGGCTCGTTGCCCAGCTTCGACTCGGGTAGCCTGCCCATTGGCTCGGTTCCCATCCATCGAGACCGATATCAAAAGACTAAGTCCCGCTGAAAACCACCAACAAAAATTCATCATGGTCCGATCACCCATCTCTCGATCCCCCATTCTTCCAGTTCGCCGACGCGTGAATTATACTGCGTGGAAATCCCGCTGGCATCCGAGTACCTGCATGAATCAATCCACCGTATACGCTTTTGCTCGCATGGCCGCCCAAGGCGAACTGAGGCCGGTTCATTCGGGACTGCGCAAGCTCCATCGTGGACAATGGGTCGTGTGCCGATCGGACTTTGGACTCGAACTGGCCGAAATTCTCTCCGAAACCCAAGAGCATTCGGAGCTCGACCTGGGCACAGATCCTTTGAATCCATCGAGCGCTCTGTGGGTGCGCGACGCCAACAGCCAAGACCTTTGGCTTTGGGAGAAACTTCTATCGGTAAACCAAGATGCTATCCCGGCTTGCCAAGAGTTCCTCCTAGAGCATCAATGCGACGATACTCTTCTTGAGATCGCGACGAGCATCGATGGAAAATCGGTCGCGTTCCAATTTCTTGGTGATCCCTCCGAACAAACCAACCGTCGACTCGATGAATTGTCCGAGATCTACCAAGCGTTCGTGAAAAAGTCGGAGATATACCAACAGATCGAGCAAGGTTGCGGACCAGGTTGCGGTACGAGCCAGGGCTGTGGCTCAAGCCCTCAAGGCAAATCCTCCTGCAGCTCCTGCGCTGTCGCAAAACGTTGCAAGAAGCCCTAGTTGCAAGAATCACTAAAGGATCCAACCGCAACCCACGGCCCGAGTCCCGAGAAAAACCGCTGCCAACTGGCCAGGCGATACCCCAAAAACATCTTCTTGAAACTCGACCTCAAACCGCCCGCTTAAATGACGTGTGACCCGAGCATCACTCGGGGCGGAATTGTAGCGAAACTGCACCTGCGCCTCGGTCGGCTCATCGAGAGGAAAATCCGCCAACCAATTGCTCTTGTTGGCACTCAATCGCCGGCACGCAAGCTCCTCATGCGGGCCGATCACCACCCGACGACTCTCTCGATCCACTGCGGTGACGTAATAAGGTGATCCCATGGCCACGCCGAGCCCTTTGCGCTGACCGATCGTGAATCCCTCGATCCCGGGATGATGCCCTACGATCTTGCCATCCGTAGTAACTATCTCGCCGGATGTGTCTAGCGAACTTTTGTTTCTGACGAACTCTGCATGCCGGCCGCTGGTGACAAAACAGATCTCCTGCGAGTCTTTCTTGTCGGCCACCCTGAGCCCCATTTGGGCTGCCATTTCACGGATCCGGGACTTGTGGAAACCACCCACAGGCAATAGCATCCGAGGCAACAAATGCCGCTTGATCCCAGTCAATACATAGGCCTGATCTTTGTCGTCGTCCAAGCCCCGATGGAGCTCCCACTGGGAATCCGCCGAAGCTGACTGCGACTGGATCATCCGGGCGTAATGCCCCGTAGCCACATAATGCGCATCGACAGCGTCGGCGTAATCGAACAATCGACCGAACTTGATCCAGTTGTTGCATTGCACACACGGGTTGGGCGTTCGGCCCTGCTGATACTCGTCGACAAAGTAATCGACGATCTGCTTGAATTCAGACTCCAGATCCAAAGCATAAAACGGGATCGATAGCTTGTCGGCCACCCGCCGCGCATCGGCCGCATCGCTGGCACTGCAGCAACCCTGCTTGTGATCAAGCCGGCCCTCGAGGATCGGCAGCAGCGGATTGGGCTTGCCATCTCCCAACTCGCAGGCCTTGCTCGATTGCTCGCCATGACGCATAAAAACGCCAACGACCTCGTAGCCTTGCTCGAGCAGCAGCACCGCAGCGACGCTCGAATCGACGCCACCGCTCATCGCTAATACCACCCGACGCTGCGACATGTACGCTCCCTACTTCATGAGCTCTTGCTTGAGGAACGTATAAGCCAACGCTTGCATGAATGCAGATTGCTTGTTGTTGGCCGCCCCACCATGCCCGCCTTCGATGTTCTCGTAATACCAAACTGCATGGCCCTGCGACTCCATCTTGGCCATCATCTTTCTCGCATGACCCGGATGAACACGGTCGTCGCGCGTCGATGTTGTAAACAGGACCTTGGGATATCGGACCGAGGCCTGCACATTTTGGTAAGGTGAGAATTTGCGAATGAAGGACCATTGATCGGGATAGTCGGGATTGCCATACTCGGCCATCCAGGAAGCCCCCGCCAAGAGCTTGTTGTATCGCTTCATGTCCAGCAACGGGACTTGGCATACCCCCGCAGCAAACAACTCCGGAAATAGCGTGACCATGTTGCCAACGAGCAATCCACCGTTGGAACCACCCTGGACCCCGAGCTTGTCCTTGCTCGTCACCCCACGAGCCACCAAGTCCTTTGCAACTGCTGCAAAGTCCTCGTAAGCCCTCAGGCGATTCTCCTTGAGCGCGGCTTGGTGCCACCTCGGACCGTACTCTCCACCCCCGCGTATATTGGCCACCACATAGACGCCTCCTTGGGTCAACCAAGCCCGACCAACCGTCGCGCTGTAGTTCGGCTGCAGCGATATCTCGAATCCACCATAACCGTAGAGCAGCGTGGGATGCTGGCCGGTCAGCTCCAGATTCTTCTTGGCTACCATGAAATAGGGAACCTTGGTCCCATCGGCGCTGCTGGCAAAGTGCTGACTGATCTCCAAACCCGTAGAATCAAAGAAGTGGGGGAGTCGCTTGAGCTCCTTAGGAGCCGTGCCAATCGTCCCAATCGAA
>Ga0136644_10004529_pt1 | contig 10262 bp, 7 predicted proteins | sample C_130820_EF_Meta_FD_94780 | JGI IMG/M metagenome (GOLD analysis project Ga0136644, IMG submission 94780) | Freshwater microbial communities from Lake Croche, Canada to study carbon cycling - C_130820_EF_MetaG (v2) (version 2) | ecosystem: Environmental > Aquatic > Freshwater > Lake | place: Lake...
ATGCTCTTAGGGGTGATCGTGCAAGCCCACTTGGCCGACGGCACCAAACGTGAGTTCAGCGTTGATTTGCTTCATACGACCTTGCTCGACAACACGGTAAGCGTCACTACCTTGAATGAGGTGTCGCCATGAGACACGCGACAAGATCGGGTGTGACGTTGGTCGAACTGCTGGTGGTGCTGGCCGTGATTGGCTTGCTGGTAGGGTTGCTAATCCCTGCGGTGCAAAGTGCACGGGAAGCGGCCAGGAACATGCAGTGCCAATCCAACATGAAACAACTCGGGCTTGCCGCGAGCCATTTCGAGTCAACTCAGCGTCGGTTTCCTTCGGGCGGGTGGGGGTACAATTGGCAAGGCTTCAGCGATGTTCGTTCACTCGCAGGCCAACCCGGTAGCTGGACCTTTGCGCTGTTGCCACATGTCGAGCAAACTTCACTCTTTCGGATTGGACTTTACAGTAGTCCACCTACGCAGCGCGACGAACAACTTCGGCAACGACTGAGCACTTCGGTACCGATCTACACCTGCCCGTCGCGTCGGGGTGGAGAATTGATCCCGTTTGATCCGAATTGTCCAAGCTGTTCGCAGCCGATTGGGATTGTCGGTTCGCTGAATGCTTCGCCTCGTGTCGATTACGCAGTCAATGCCGGGGACGGTGTTCCGAACCCAGCGCAGTTGTTTGCATGGCCGTTGTACTTCGGCGGCCCTAGCGATGTCGCTCAGGCCGATGAGTTGACTCGCACCAACCGTTGGCCCGCGACACCGAGCGATTGGACCGGGATCAGTTGGCTGTTGCGTGGGGTTCGGATGGCAGAACTGACCGATGGCAGTTCGAGCACGATTTTGTTCGGTGAGAAATACATGTCGCAGGACGCTTATCAGACCGGCACCGATTGGGGAGACAACGAGTCGCTCTACAGCGGGTTCAACAACGACAATCACCGGAGCACACATCCGCATTGGCCGCTGATGCAAGACAAGCGCGAGACGATGTCGATCGGCAGTTTTGGTTCTGCGCATTCGGGCGGAGCGAACTTTGTGTTGGCCGATGGCAGCGTCCACAAAATCTCCTACACGGTCGATGCGACGATTTATCGTTATTTGGGCAACCGCCGCGACGGTCAAACGACGGAGGTGCCGCAATGACACGCAGCGTTTTATGACTTTAAGGGGGCAGCCTCATGCGCGTTTGCCCTATAGCAATGATCAGGGCCGGTGTCTGATTGCAGATGTTTTTATTTTCGTTGCCTAATAGTATGTTTTTATATTTGAGAAAAAAATGAATCAAGCAAAAAGATGGGTTTTTTTTATAGTGTTTATCATGCTCTTCTTAACACTCTATTTAATTTATCGCAGAAATAACACAGAAAATCCGTCGCGTGAAGATCTGAGCGGTGGTGCCACCGTCCAGCGTCAGCGTATTGATAGAGCAATCGATACTGCTTCCGGACTTAGTGCTGCGGAGGCAATAGATTCGTTACACGTATACAGCGAATCTTACGCATTGGCATTAGGCGCTAGTCTTTCACCAGCGAGCTTGGGCAAATGTTATCTCAACGAAGTGTTAGCAGATCGCCGGGCTAGCAAGATATTCGAGTATTTCCTAACTCTTGATAATGAAGATGCCTCTCAGAGGGCCGTGTGGATGTTCGATTCGAAATTGGAGTTGCTTCGGCGTTATTGGCAAACGCAAGCTGAGGACAAGACAGACACCGAATCCTTTATAAACTTAGGTCCAACACATCATGCAACATCGGTCGCCGCGTTTTTTTGCAGCTATTTTTGCTCTCCGGACGTACTCGATGAAAAGCTACAACAATGGGATGCGGCCCTAAACACGGATGCAATTAATCAGATCGAAGGTGTTACAATCACGGCACCTAGTCGATTCGTGGATCCTCTTTTTCGACTAACCTTACTTGCGATATCAGGAAATCGAAGCGGTGCGTCCATTGACCACCTCAATAAGGAATTAGATCTACTATCACGTAAGATCACGGGTAATTCGGAACCATTCCTTCAAGCAAAAACAGTAAATGTCTTCAAATGGAACGCTGAAACTCTTGATACAGATTTCACGCACGTTACTCGCGGCATTCCTGCGTCCACGAACTCGATACTGTTAGAATTACCCGGCTTTTCTGACCCAAATTCATGGCATCGCGTAAGAGATAAGCAGGTTTTTGCTGCATTGGAACAGACCTTTAATACATGGCGCAGAAATGGCGCAAGTAAATAGATGGCGATTATGATGTTTCGTTTGCTTGGTGGATTCGTTTACTGCGATTTGGCACGAACACTAATTAGTTTTCGAGACGTGCTTACACCAATCGAAAGCGTTGCGCATACGATTTGCATTCGCCATGTTCAATCTCCATTCGCCCCAAATGACGTGCAGCATGCAGAGTAAAACGCGATTTCGATTGGCATTTTTGGCGTCGGTTGTTGTATCCGCAGCTGGTTTTTTGGCTGTCTACTGCGTTGCTCCCTCATTTCAAATTAGCGACCCAGCAGCGGACAAAACAGGTAAAACCGTCGGCCTGATCGACTTTAGAAGAACCGAAATCAATGCAGGTAATGCACAAAGCCCGTCGGAACGACAATTCTTGTTTTCGCTCCAAAACATATCAGGCGAAGCTGTTGTTATAGACACGGTGGCACCGGACTGCACTTGTATCAGTGTAGCTCATGAACGAATGATACAGCCGGGTTCATCTTCGGAAATTGCGGTAAGGATAAAGCCAAGCACACACAAGACGCGGTATGTTGTGAACGTCCTTGCCAAGCAAGGACGTCGAGTGCAAGCAGACAAACTGTCAGTAGTCTTCGCCAGCGTCGAAAGCAAATCCATCTTCTTCGATCCACCAACCGTCATGATTGGCGAGTTGATTGCCCAACGTCCGTTCAACGTCAAGAGAAAGGTCCGCATCGTGGGACCTAACGGAGATTCAATCCACCCAATAGCAGTAGACGGCCCCAAGTGGATCAATGTCGACCTTGGAGAGGACGAAGGATGCACGACACTGGCGTTCACCGGGGTAGCTCCCGAATCGAATGCGATCAACCGAGATGTAATTGGTTTGTTTTTTTCTGAACCAATTGGTCGTGCGTCGCTTGAGTTTGCGTATTCACTGCGACCAAGATATGTCGTTGAACCGCAACGTGTCTTTGGATTCTCGGACAAGAATAGTGCGACCGCTGGAACTATTGAGCTGAAGGGACTTTATGATACAGACACAGTTCAATGGGCGGTTACGATGGAGTCACAGGGTGCCGTTGAAATATCCCGTGAATCAAATCAGGGCCAGTTTCGAATTTCTCCCCAATTTACCGATGATATTGATGAGATAAGCGGGTGCGTGACTTGGACGGTCTACGCAGAATCCAAAGAGAAAGTCGGCGAGTGCCTAGGCAAATTCTTTTTTGTGCGTGCCGCCAAGGTCGACTATCGCCATGACAAAGATTGAATCAGCTTCTATCGGTCCGATTTGGCAAGTGCTCTGTATTGTCGCGCTAGTAACGGTACACGTGGGCTTGTGTGCGTTTGGTATTGGCAGCTTTCCGAATGTTGACGAAGTTGGCCATTTGCCTGCAGGTGTCTCACACTGGAAGTATGCTCGCTTTGACCTTTATCGTGTAAACCCGCCGCTTGTTCGTTTGCTCTGCACATCGGTTTCCAATTCAGAGCAGTTCGATTGGTCGCTATACAGCGAACGGGTTGGATTGCGTCCAGAGTTTGATATCGGATTGGGATTCTTGGGACACAGAAAATTGCACGTAATGACATCGTACTTCGGCCCCCGTATCGTGGCGGTTTCTCTCAGTGTTCTCGGTTTGCTTATCGGATATTGCTGGTTGAAGCGCTTATTCTCAAACTGTTTCGTTCCTTTAGCGTTCGCGTTGTTCTGGGCCTTCTCGCCAATGATTTTGGCCAATGCACCGACTATCTGCCCTGACATCGGCGCGACCTCTTCTGGACTGCTGATGATTTTGGCATATTGGGTCTACACGATTCAGCCAAGTAAGACAGCCGCTTCAATGGCGGGATTGGCGTTTGGAACTGCTGTGCTGACCAAACTCACTTGGCTTACAGGGGCAGTCACGCTGCCGGCTATCGCGATTATCAGTATCGTGTATTTACAGCCTCATTTAATGAAGGAATGGCGTTCAAGACTTTTTGAGTTGTTGATGGCTACCCTTCTTGCGGGCTTAGTAATTAATCTGGGGTACGGCTTAGAGAAATCGTTGAGGCCGCTCGCGGAGTTTCAATTCTGTTGTAAGACCTTTGGTGGAGAGAATGCCCACCGATTCAATCCAACGAATTCGTATTTCGGCTCTTCGTGGGTATCGATGGTACGAGTTCCATTTCCCCAGAACTTCATCTTAGGTATCGACTACCTTAAATATGAGGTTGAAGAAAAGAAATGGTCGTTCCTAAACGGTGAATGGAAGTTTGGTTCTTGGTCGTATTACTATATTATGTCTACGCTATACAAGACACCCGAGCCGACATTGCTCGGGGCATTGGTTGGGCTAGGGGTGTTGCTCACAGGCATACGGCGCAAGATGGTTGTTCCCGAGGTGATTTCGATGTTCTTGTTCTTGATCATACCAGCAGCAGTCTGCTTCGCGTCGGTTAGTCTCCAAGGCGGTTTCAACCACCACCATCGCTACGTACTGATGATCTATCCGCCGATGTTCGCACTAGCCGCTTACATCGCTTCACCTGTGGGCATTCAATTGCTGCGTTTTCGGTTGCCGTTTCTCGGGCCTGAGAAACGAAGTATCGCCGTCCCGTTGGCGTTGACCTTGGCAGTTCTCAGCGCCGCTTCGTCGCTTCGTGTTCATCCGTACTACACCAGTTACTTCAACACCCTCAGCGGCGGCCCAGAAAATGGCTGGCGACTATTGGGTTTCTCAAACATCGACTGGGGACAAGATATTCTCGAAGTTGACAAATGGCTGAAAGCGCATCCAGATCGAAGACCATTGGTGATGGACATCGACTACTTCGAAATGAACGGAAATCTGTTTGACGTCCCGACCAGCGATCCGCCTCAGTTGCCCAAGGGGGCATCGGTCGATGAGGTTCGCAGGTCGATCACCGAAACTCAGTGGTGGATCATTAGCGTCAAGGAACTCTACAACCTGCCTGATCAGGACGGGCTTGAGTATCTCCAGCAACTCCAGCCGGTCGAAAAGATCGCCTACGCTTACCACGTCTACCGGATCGATCCGCTCCCTGCCGATCCCAAGGCCCCCGATTTGAAACACTTACAAGAGTGAATACTGGATCAAAGGTCTCTTGCACAACTTACCGATGGAAAAAATGCAGGGGACCACGGGGAACCACAGAGATCACAGAGTCAAATGCTCTGGTTCCCTCTGTGTCCTCTGCGCCTCTGTGGTTCAATCTCTTCCGGTGAAGGGCTGGTGAACACGCACCGAGCGTATTTGGCATGTTTTTAATGATGTGTTTGAACCAATCGCGATCGCTGGCGGCATGTATCGAGCAGGCCGACACAAAAGTTCCTGAGGAGCCTATTTTTGGACCCAACACACCAATCCGGTCGGCCGCAAGTTATATTGGATCTCCCCCAACTGGTACTTGTCCGATCTTGAACCCCATTGCCCCTGTGCTCGGCGAATCATGAAAAACAAATCATTGCACCGAAGAAGCTTCCTGCAGGCTGCCTCCTCAGCCGCTGCCTGCGCGTCGATCGCCAATCGTACCGGCCGAGCCCAGGGCTTCTACCAAGCCAACGATCGGCCTAGAGTCGCAGCCATCGGGACAGGAAGCCGCTGGTGCCAAAAAGCAACCGGACTCCAAGGACCCTACGGCTCGGCTCCCGACTTCAAAAAATTTGGAGATTACGTTACGGTCTGCGACGCAGATCGCAGCCGCACTGAACTAGCCGCAGCACTCGTCAAGGAATGGACCGGATTTCAACCCTCGACCCCGAGTGACTATCGAGCCATCCTCGATGACCCCAAAGTCGACATCGTTCATATCTCGACCCCAGACCACTGGCACGCCAAACTGCTCATCGAGTCGATGCTCGCCGGCAAAGATGTTTACTGCGAAAAACCGATGACCCTGACGGTCCCCGAAGGCCGAGCGATCTGCGATGTGGCTAAAAAGACCGGTCGCATCGTCCAAATCGGTACCCAACAACGAAGCTCCAAGCAGTTCGTCGAAGCCGTCGCGCTACTTCAAAACGGTAGAATCGGAAAAATCAAACGGGCCGTATGCCACATCGGTGGCGCTCCAAAGAGCCCCGAAATCCCCATCGCTCAAGCTCCCAAGCACCTCGATTGGAATCTCTGGCAAGGACCTGCGGCAGAGGCTCCATTTCGATTCCTAGCAAGCGACAACGGAGAGACCAAGAGCTGGTCGCGCTGCCACTACGAGTTCCGCTGGTGGTACGAATACTCCGGGGGCAAACTTACCGACTGGGGCGCTCATCACGTTGATATCGCTACCTGGGGTATGGGCCTGACCGATACCGGACCAGTCGAAATCATTCCCGAAATGGTTAAACACCCCGTCGAATTCCAAGATGGATATCCGACCGACCCGTCGCGATACAACACCGCCACGGAATTCCTCCTGCGAGCCAAGTTCGCTGACGGAGTAGAGATCGAGATCCGTCACGATGGCGATAACGGCATCATGTTCGAGGGGACCGAAGGTCGACTCTTTGTCAATCGAGGACGTATCGCAGGCAAACCCGTCGATGACCTCAAAGACAACCCTCTTCCAGGCGGTGCTCTCGAAGCCGCTTACAAGAATCGTCCACTGGTGGACCACTTCCAAAACTTCTTCGAGGCCGCCCGCGATCGCGTCGAACCCATCTCCGACGTGCACAGCCACCATCGGGCTCTGTCGACCTGCCACCTGGCTGGGATCGCTGCTCGGCTCAACCGCAAGATCGCTTGGGATCCGAAGTCCGAGACGATCCAAGGGGACCCCCAAGCCCAAAAACTACTTGCAAGAGAACCCCGCAAAGGCTTTGAAACCCAATTGGGCTAGGAGATGACATCGGTCCTGAAGGCGTTGCGCCAATGCCAGAACTGTTGAGTTCGAAAACATTGGCTCGTGCCTGTTTTTCCCAACTTGGTTCTTCTGTTTTGCTTCTTGGGGTTTGGCTGGACCCGGATTTCGACCATAATCCAATGGTCTGGCCCGTTGATTGTTTCTCGTTTCTAACCCACCCACCCGCGCGAGTATCCCCTCATGGCCTCTAGCATCCCCGCCAACTCCGACCACTCGAACTCACACCCCGCAAGCCCATTGGGTCGAACCAATCGATCCCGTCGCGAATTCCTCATCCGATCGGCGGTAGCCTGCGCGGCTGGCTCGAGCCTCGTGCAGCTTTCCTCCCAAGCTCTCTGGGCAACGCATCCGGTGCTGGCTGCCCGAGAGACCGCCCAAGGCTTCTTGGCAAGCCTTTCCAAGGACCAGCGCTCGATAGCCCAGATCGATTACAAAGACAAGAAGCGATCCGAATGGCACTTTATCCCGATGGAGACCCGCAAGGGGTTGCCACTGCGTGAGATGAGCGATTCGCAGCGCACCGCAGCCATGGGGCTCATGGCCGCCATCCTCAGCGAGTCGGGCTTCCGACGCGCCGTGGACATCATGGCCTACGAAGCCATCCTCCTGGAGCTCGAAGGCCCCTCGCAAGCCAAACGCCGCGACTACAAGAAGTTCTATTTCGCCGTCTACGGTAACCCCGAACCGAATTCCGATTGGGGCGTGAGTGTCGAAGGCCACCACCTGTCGATCAATATGACTTACCAAGGTGACCGGATCGTCGATTCGACCCCTCAATTCTTCGGCGTCAATCCCGCCCGTTTGCTCCGTGACTTTGAAACACCCGATCCTCTTCAAAGCGACTCGAAAACCAAGTACACCTCAGGGACCCGCTTGCTCTTGCCCGAGGAACAAGCCTCCTACCAATTGCTCAACAGCTTGAGCAAAGAACAGCAAGCTACAGCGATCTTTGAAAGCGAGTCCCCAGCCGACATCCAGTGGGCCGGCGAACCACAACCCAAGAACGACAAGCCAGTCGGGATCCAAGCAAGCAGTTTGCAAGCCGAGCAAAAGGGCAAGCTCAAGGCGATCCTCGAAGCCTATTTCTCGACGATGCCACAAGCGGTTGCTACCGAGCGTTGGCAGATTGTCGACAAGTCTGGGATGGATCAAATCCACTTTGGATGGGCTGGCGGCACAGATCCAAAAGACCAGCACTTCATCCGCCTTCAAGGCCCGACATTCATCGCCGAGCTGTGCAACTATCAAACCGATCCGCAGGGAACTCAGGCCAACCACATCCACTCGGTTTGGCGCGATTTGGGTGGAGATTTCAACCTCCCGATCGCATCGAACTAGCGCACGATGAACACACTGTTTCTTCCTGAACTCCGAGAGATGCTCGCGGAGGATCGCACCGACGAACTCCGCGATTTCTGCACTGCGCTCCACCCGGCGCGAACCGCAGAGTTCATGGAGGGACTCGACAACGAAGAAACCTGGCGCGTTCTCCAGCACGCTCAGCCATCCCGGCAATCCGAGGTCTTCCAATACTTCGATACCGATCGCCAAGTCGAGCTGATCGCTTCTCAAGACGAAAAGCAGATCGCGGTCCTGGTCACCCAACTACCGGCCGACGATGCAGTCGACTTGCTACGCAAAGTTTCCGACGAGCGGGTCGATGCGATCCTGGCGTTGGTTCCAGCCCCGGATCGCCGCAACATTCGACGCTTGCAAACGTTCCCAGAGGGGACCGCCGGGGCGATGATGACCACCGAGGTGGCGTGTTTGTCCGAAACCCTCACGGTACGACAAGCCCTCGATGAACTCAGCCGACAAGCCGAACGGCTCGAGACGATCTATTACATCTACGTGGTCGATGACACCAACCATCTGCGAGGCGTCGTCAGCGGGCGGTTGCTGATCTCCTCGATCGGTAGGCCCGAAACACCCTTGGCCGACCTGATGAAACGCGACGTCGTGGCCGTGAATGTCCATGACGATCAGGAGCAAGTCGCCCAGAAGGTGGCTTTCTACAATATCCTGGCTGTGCCGGTAGTTGATGATTCCAATCACATGATGGGGATCATCACCCACGACGACGTGATCGATGTGATGCGAGAAGAGGCCGCCGAGGACGTCCAGCGAATTGTCGCCGTCGAGCCCCTAAGCGACTCGTATCTTCGTACGCCGGTGCTAGTCCTCTCCTGGAAACGGGGTTTTTGGCTGATGATTCTCTTTTTTGCAGCCCTTTCAACCGCCTTTGCGCTGAAGATGTACCAATCGTGGCTCGATAGGTATGCTTGGTTGGTCCTGTTTATTCCGCTGATCATCAGCAGCGGTGGAAACTCCGGCAGCCAAAGCTCGACGCTGATCATCTCGGCCCTCGCCACCAAGGACATCGAGTTGAGCGATTGGGGGCTGATCGTTCGCCGCGAGATCATCATGGGGTTGCTGCTCGGTGGGATCATGGGCACGATGGGTTATCTGTGCGCGCTGATTCTGGCCCCCACGATGATGCAAGCTCTGATCATTCCGATCACCATTCTGTGCGTCGTACTGTGTGGTACGTGCATGGGGAGCGTCCTGCCGCTGATCTTCAAACGCATGGGGCTCGATCCGGCCATGATGAGCAACCAGTTCGTCGCCGGTTTGAGCGACCTGCTCGGGATCCTGATTTACGTCAACGTCGCATTGCTTTTCTTGAGCTGAATCCGCGATGGCAGGAATCGAGGCGATTCTTCGGCAACGAACGCATGGCAACTACGGCCATTTTTTGAACCATCGCCAAGCACTCTCGCACTGCGGCAGATTCCTCTACTACGACACGCGAAACGCTGATCCTGACATTGCTCAAACGACGCGGATCGAATCGCTGGATTTATCGGACGATGCTCTGCGCGTGATCTACGACTCCCAAAGCCAATCGGTCTATGGACCTGGCGTCGGAGCGGTGGTGTGCCATCCACTTCGCTCCACAGTCTTGTTCATCCATGGGCTGACAAACTGCGATGAGAACCGTCGGTATTCGATGACGCGGCGTTTTGGTGCTTGGACAAGTTTCGATCCGGAACATCCGTTGGCCAGCATCGCGTCGCTGGAATCCCGAAGCTTGCAGCCTGTACTCCCCTGGGGCACCCTCGGGGGCGGTACTCACGCCCATAGTTTCTCTTCCGATGGACGCTGGGTCAGCTTCACTTACAACGATGCTCTTGCTCCCGAGCGTC
>Ga0136644_10004532_pt1 | contig 10256 bp, 2 predicted proteins | sample C_130820_EF_Meta_FD_94780 | JGI IMG/M metagenome (GOLD analysis project Ga0136644, IMG submission 94780) | Freshwater microbial communities from Lake Croche, Canada to study carbon cycling - C_130820_EF_MetaG (v2) (version 2) | ecosystem: Environmental > Aquatic > Freshwater > Lake | place: Lake...
AGCACTTAAAGAGACATCACCAAGTACTGAAAGCCGTTGATTCATAGAAACATCACCACCTACAAACAGACGTGTATTTAATGAAACGTCGTTTTGGAATGTGGATTGACCAAATACTTGAAAATTACGATTAAATGACACATCATGAGAAACTGATAACCGAGTATTAAACGATACATCATTTTGAACAATAAGGCGAGCACTTAAAGAGACATCACCAAGTACTGAAAGCCGTTGATTCATAGAAACATCGCCACCTATAAACAGACGGGTATTTATAGAAACATCGTTTTGGAATGTTGATTGACCAAATATTAAGAAATTACGACCAAATGAAACGTCATTAATAACTGATAGACGAGCATTCATAGATACATCTCCACCAATAAAAACACGTCCATTCATAGACGCGTCATTATTAATATATAGACGCTGATTCATAGATACATCACTGTTAAATGTTGATTTACCAAGTACCTGTAAATCACGATTTAATGATGTATCACTATCTACATTTAATCTGCTACTAAAAGATGCATCGGACAATAAAAATAATCTTCCATTTAATGATAAATCCTCTGCTATAAGAATAGAATAATTTGTAACAGATGTATTGATAACGGTTTTACTTGTATAATTATTAACAGATAAACTGCCATAAATGCTGACATTTCCAGCAAACGACGCGTCTGTACCTACAAATAATCTACGATTGATTGATAGGTCTCCGCCTATAAATAGACGGTTGTTCATGGAGACATCTCCATTTAAAACTGTTAGTCCAAACACCTGAACATTTTTATTAAACGAAACATCATTAGCAACAGATAGACGACTATTTAATGATACGTCAGCCTGTACAGAAAGTCGACCATTCATAGAAACATCAGCACCAACTATAAGATGCCCATTAAATGAAAGGTCACCTCCAACAAATAAATTACTATTAAAAGATGCATCGCCAGATAAAAACAAGCGTTGAGGAAGAGTTGAATCACCACTTTGTGAAAATGCGGACGCTGTTAATGAACCAGTAACAATATTAGTAGCATTAATAACAGTATTAAACGTAGCTGCTCCATTAAAAGTCGAAGTTCCATTTACTGTTAAATTACCATTTAATGATGCATTGCCATTCATAGACGCATCGCCATTTATTACAGATTTTCCATTAACATATGCATTACCATTCATAGATACGTCATTTAATACAAATAGACGGTTATTCATTGATACATCATTATTTAAAATGGATTTACCAAAAACATAGAAATTTTTATTAAACGATACATCATTGCAAACAAATAACCGATTATTAAATGATACATCTTGAAACACTGCTAATTTACTATTTAATGATACGTCACCAGTAACAAATAATTTTTGACCAAATATAGCATCTCCGGTTTGAGCAACATTTACTGCATTTAATTGACCAGTTACTGTTAAATTAGTTGATGTAAGTGTTGAAATAGTAGTGCTACCGCCGACATTTAATTGTCCTTTTAATGAAATGCCACCATTTAATGATAAATCGCCTTGACATACCGTTTTACCATAAACGTATAATCCACTATTAAAAGAAGCATCTCCTATTACAATTAATTTTGAATTCATAGAAACATCACCATTTAATGTTGTTTGCCCAGTTACTTGTAAATTTTTATTGAGAGATACATCACTTGCAACGTATAGCCGGTTATTCATAGAAACATCGCCAAAAATAAATAGTCGATTATTCATAGAAACATCACCATTTAATGTTGCTTGGGCAAATACTTGGAAATTTCGATTAAACGAAACATCGTTAGCAACAGACAGGCGTGTGTTCATTGAAACGTCATTTTGAATATTGAGACGTCCGTTCATAGATACATCTCCTAGAACTGAGAGTCTACTATTCATAGATACATCTCCTAGAACTGAGAGTTTACTATTCATAGATACGTCGCCGCTAACAAATAGGCGATTATTCATAGATACATCATCATTCATAGTTGTTTTTCCAAATACTTGGAAATTACGATTAAATGATACGTCACTAAGTATAGACAATCTACTATTCATTGAAACATCTCCGTCTATAAATGCGCGATTATTAACATGGAAATCGCCAGATACATCTAATTGAACCGTTGGATTAGGTACACCTATTCCTATATAAGAAGTTGTATTAATAATAGAATTAGTTAATGAATATATATTTGTTGTACCAGACATAATATATTGACTATCACTTGTTATAAAATTTACTGAACCATTAGGGTTTTTAGATAGTGAAAATGTCGTACCATAATCACTTGATAAATACTGACCAATTATTATAAATTGTCCGGTTGATGAAATCGCAGTCGATGCAACAGTAACAGGTGGAGGGAATGGTATCCAAGTAACACCATAATTTATCGAATAATATCCATCAATTATCATATATTGGCCTGTAAGAGATATAGAATAATTTGGTGGTATTTGAGTGCTTGTTGTTATTGGTCTAGACCACCAAACACCATAGTTTGTAGAAAGATAACCACCTGCTAATAACATATATTGTCCATTACCAGATACAGCGGATGTATAATATGCACCTCCTGTATTGCTACTAACACTAATAATTGTAGTGTTGTATGTTTTTGATATATTTGACCAAGTGTTACCAAAATCACTAGACACATAATTTCCACTAGTTGTATTTACACTAACTCCTATATTTCCGCCAATAGTACTACCAATGCTTGATATAATCATATATTGTCCATTGTTTGACATAGAATAATTTCCGCCAAAAAAGTTATTTGCACTTAATAAACCACTTATTGTAAGTAGTTTAAAAGACATGCCATAAGTTGAAGATAAATATAAACCTGTATTGAAATATCCATTAATTAATACATATTGTCCTGTACTTGACATAGTTACGCCTCGAACATTTGAATAATTAAGTAGAGTCCAAGATGTGCCATAATTTGAAGATAAATATGCGTTATTTGAACCGTTTTGCGTAGTAGTACCATCTGGGTTTACCGATGTTCCTATGCAACATAAAATATATTGTGCAGTTGTTGATGAACAAATACTATAAATATTAACACCGTTTGTATTTGGGAAATTACTACCAAAAGTGCTTGTTAGCCATTTTGAACCTGGATAAACAAGTGTACTTAAAATAATTCCAGGTAAGAAAAAGTTACCTCCAAATGACACATCAGAAGCTACAAACAATCGACTATTCATAGATACATCATTATTTAAAATGGTCTGACCATATACATATAAGTTACTATTTAGACTAACATCATTAGTAACTGATAAACGGGCATTCATGGAAACATCGCCACTTATAAATACGCGTCCATTGAGTGATGCATCTCCTTGTAGAAACAGACGCATGTTAAGTGATGTATCGCCACCAACAAATAGGCGTTGGTTCATCGAGACATCGTCTCTAAACGTTGATTTATCTAACACCTCAAATTTACGATTAAATGATACATCGCTGAGAACCGAAAGCCGAGAGTTCATAGAAACATCACCACTAACAAAAAGCCGTGTGTTCATGGAGACATCGTCTCTAAAAATGGATTTATCTAATACTTCAAATTTACGACCAAAGCTTACGTCATGTAATACGGACAAACGAGTATTCATAGAAACGTCTCCGCTTACAAATAGACGTCCATTGAGCGAGGCATCGCCTTGTAAAAATAATCGCATGTTAAGTGATGTATCACCACCAACAAATAAACGCTGGTTCATGGAAACATCGTCTCTAAAAATGGATTTATCTAATACTTCAAATTTACGATTAAGAGACACATCACTCAATACGGAAAGTCGTGAGTTTAATGAAACATCTCCGCCAACAAACAGACGTGTGTTCATTGAGACATCGTCTCTAAAAATGGATTTATCCAATACTTCAAATTTACGTCCAAAACTTACGTCATTTAATACAGACAAGCGATTATTCATAGAAACATCGCCACTGACAAATAGACGACCGTTGAATGATGCATCACCTTGTAAAAACAAGCGCATATTAAGTGAGGTATCACCACCAACAAATAGTCGTTGGTTCATGGAGACATCGTCTCTAAAAATGGATTTATCTAATACTTCAAATTTACGACCAAAACTTACATCATGTATTACTGCTAATCGAGCATTCATAGACACATCCCCACTTACAAAAAGACGTCCATTGAGTGATGCGTCACCTTGTAAAAACAAGCGCATATTGAGAGAGGTATCACCTCCAACAAATAGACGCTGATTCATGGAAACGTCGTCTCTAAAAATGGTTTTATCTAATACTTCGAATTTGCGGTTAAAAGATACATCACTAAGAACAGAAAGTCGTGAGTTTAATGAAACATCTCCACCAACAAATAGACGTTGGTTCATAGAAACATCGTCTCTAAAAATTGATTTATCAAGCACTTCGAATTTGCGGTTAAATGATACATCGCTGAGTACTGAAAGCCGAGAGTTCATAGAAACATCTCCGCCAACAAATAGACGCTGATTCATGGAAACGTCATCTCTGAAAATACTTTTATCTAATACCTCAAATTTACGACCAAAACTTACATCATGAGTTACTGCTAATCGTGCGTTCATAGAAACATCACCGCTGACAAATAGACGACCATTAAATGACGCATCGCTCTGTAAAAACAAGCGCATATTAAGTGAGGTATCACCGCCAACAAATAGGCGTTGATTCATAGAAACATCGTCTCTAAAAATAGATTTATCTAATACTTCAAATTTACGACCAAAACTTACATCATGTGTTACTGCTAATCGGGCGTTCATTGATACGTCACCGCTGACAAATAACCTACCATTAAATGATGCATCGCTCTGTAAAAATAGACGTTGATTCATAGATACGTCGCCGCCAACATATAGGCGTCTGTTAAATGAGACATCGCTATTTACAAATAGACGGCTATTTAAAGACACGTCGCCTTGTACCATAAGACGGCTATTTATAGAAACATCGCCCTGATGATGAGTGCTCATAGATGTGTATAAATATCCATTAATGTTAGTAAGAGCTGCGTCATTACCAATATATAATCTTGACATTGCAGAACCCAAATGAATCTGATTTACAGTTTCATTTAAAATATAAAATGATTCATTATTGGTAGATATTTTTCCACCATCGTTTATATTAACATCACCTGAAATATACATGTTACCCGAAACATCAAAAACACGATTATTTACGCGATTTAATAAGTTTGGTAAAAATCCATAAACAACCTTACTTTGTCCATTGGTAAAACTATCCGTATTACTATAAAAACTAGTTACATCCGCTATAAGAAATGTATTTATACTTTGCATAATTATTCCACGCAAATAGTTATCTGAGCCCACAATACGGTTGCCCATTCCAGATGTATTCATAATATTAAACGGCACAACATTCCATGAATCCGCTGAGAAACCAGTAGTTGTATAAATAAAAATACCGTTATCACCAACCGCAACAGCAGTTAATGAATCATATATATATGCACTACGCAAATTAACATTTCCATTTGTTGGTAAAACAATATTTGCAAAACTATTTGTATTTGTCGCTATATGGGTCCAATTTTGACCATCATTAGTATAAGAGAGAACATTTTTACCCACTGCAATAACACAATTATCACTATAAGCAAAAACGTTGTTATATGTTGCACCGCTTTGTGTATTTGCATATATTCCATTTTGTTCTGGTGAGGCGATAGTATATTTTGAAATTCCGGCTCCAACAAAATAGACATATGTGGATGTATTTGCTGCAGCTACAATATTTATGGAACTAGATACTTCGGTAAATTGAGAAACCGGATATATTGTACCATTTAATGTTGTAGATAGAGAACTAATAGCAATATCAAAAAACCGAATTTGTTTAGTATAAGTATCTACTTGACCAGTTGCAGTATTATTATATTTATAGGCATTGAATATTCTAATAGAAGAGCCTTTTGTCGCAATACATAATGCGCCTGTATCGCGGTAGATGTTATCAGTTAGAATTGTATTATATAAATAATTTTGCATTTGATACCAATTTTCCCCACCATCATTTGTATAAAACACATAGTTTTGGTTACCACCAATAATAGCATATTGATTATCGTATATCGCACAAGTATTAAATATAATATCGAAATCTGATAAACGATACGCATTTGTTGCGTCAATTTGAGAACTTTTCCATGTAATACCACCATCATGTGTATAAGAGATATATTGTAAATGAGGACTCGTTGACGAAATAGAAGTTCCGGTAACTATGCCAAAATTAGGGTTTAATTTTGAAAACGTCATGTTTTTAATTTCATTGTTAGTATTTAAAAAAGTTTGAATTTCACCATTACCAATACGAGTTGGTCCATTTATATCTAATACATAGTTCTCTGTTTTTGGTGAAAAGGTGTTTATTCCAACAGTTGATAAATAATTAATTTTACTATTTCCTGAAACTATGGTTTGATTATTAATATAATTACCACAAACGTCATTTAATCCGACCATAGACATGGCCCGGCTCGAATCAGTTGGAAATATTCCACCACCAAATGCAGCGCCTAATTTATTATTAGGAGCAACTATCCTTACAAATGTATTTGAGCATGCGTCCATTGCTACAACGGATAATGCATTGCCAGTATTTACACGTTCGTCATTATAGACATTATATAAAAAAATACTATTTGAGTTATCATAAAGTGTCATTGTTGCATTATAATCACCAGAAACATCACTACCTTGATAATTTGGTGTAGTTACACTTAAGAACGTTGATAATACAGAGTTATTAGAATTTAAAAAGGTTGTTCCACCATTTAATAAAATATTTCCCTTTCCGTTATTTGATGATATATTAAAAATGCCTCCCGATGAGTTTAATATAACGGAACCAGCGGACGACATAGTTGCCGTATTTTTGTTTAATGCCAATATTCCACCTGAGCTATTTAATAAGAAATCGCCAGAGGCGTCCATGCGCAATAATCCAATTTTGGAATCTAATTTTATTACTCCGCCAGAACCAGTAAATATATAACCGCCTGACGTATTAAATATTATATTTCCACATGAGTCAAGTGATGTGCTTTTCTCCGTTAATGAAAAAATTCCACCCGATGTATTAAAAATGGCGGCGCGTGAAGTAGTATTTATATTATTAGTCGTATTAAGTGACATTATTCCACCTAAGTCATAATTAATAAATGCGTCTGGTTTATTGAGAACATTTGTGCTTGTATCATTAAAAAAATAAATACTTGATTTGGTATCATTTGAGCTTACAACAATACCTCTTTTATTATTATTTTGAGCTATGACATTTCTTATATTATTAAAACTAGTTTCTACTGTTAATATGTTTTGAACACTTCCTGTAATATGAAATGCTGCATTAGGCGAAATGGTATTAATACCAATATTATTGAAATTGCCATATATAAATGAATATGATGAATCTACTGGCAAAGTGGAGAACGCGACAAAAGATGTATCTGAAAGTAAAGGCTGATTTCCACCCAAGAATATTTTGTTATTAGCATACGTATTTCCAGTTACATATAAATCTTTTTTAATAAACGTTGAATTGCCAACCTGTGCATTATTATCAGCAATCATGTCCACGGTAATTTCAAATGTTCCATTAAATACTTGATATGTTGGGTTAGCAGACCTAGAAATAAATTGGTCTGCAACAATTGTGCCGACACTAATTGTATTTAAACTGTCTACTTTTGATAATCCACCATATTGTTTCCAAGAATTACTAGACATTTTAAAAATTAATATACAATTACGCTGTATTTTATTTTTTATAATTCAACGTGAAGATATGTTAGGATGTTTTTGCTATAAAAACATCCTATGCGTGTATTACTAAATTCCTCTTTTTACATTTTTGAACGTTGTTCTAATCACCTATTTTTCCTTGTCATATTTAACCTTGATTTTGGAATTATAAATCTTTGAATGTTCTCCATATCTGCCAAAATAGCATCAACTATTTCTTGATAGAAACCACGAAATTCTTTTTTTCTACGTTTCATATCGTCAATTGAGAACCAATCTATTTCTATTTTTTCAAATAGTTTTGTCTCACTTAGGGTTGTATGGTTCATTCTGTCCCATAAAAAACGATGGTTACGATTATAATATTTGGGAAGGTTCTCGTCATACTCTAAAAAAAACATATGAACATGATAAGTGTTATGAGTTAGTTTATAAACCCCGCCATTCTTTTTGATATGTTTTTGTATTTGTTTACCATCGCCTAAGAAACCAGTGAGCTCCTCACCGCCCTCTCTAAGTGCGGTTTTATATGGAGATTCGCCATTTTCAACACCGCCTCCAAAATCCGACCAACCTTTCGCCGAATCTTCTAGCGGGTTCTCTTTTCCAAATAAAAAATAGAGTTTATTTTTATGAATTGCGATTGGTAAAATACTGCCGGCGACCATCTATATATACGTTATATTATAATTTAATGACCTTTATGTTTTTGTTTTGTGGAACAGGTTCAATATATTCCTCTTCCACAATATCTGATACTACGGGTTCTGGCACAACTTTACTTAACGCATTATAATATTCTTTTACCTTTGGATTTGCCTTTATTTTATATGGATGGAATTCTGATAAATATAAACCATTTAACGACTTAATACGTGATAGGGCTACATATGTTTGACCATATTCAAATATGCTTTGCCCTATATCCATTTCGGCCATTTCTAAAGTAGCGCCTTGAATTTTATGTATAGTAAGTGCCCATGCTAAGCATAGCGGTAACTGACCAATCGCAATAGTCGGGTATTCTTCAGATTGCCAATAATGAATTGCCATTTTTTTTACTATGCCATTTGAGAATTTTATAGTTGGAATAGGATAAGGCTTGGCGTCAATAATATCAATAACAATTCCTTGTGAACCATTACAAATGCCATTTTCCATATCAAGATTAACCGTGCACATTACTGCTGAACCCTTTTTAAGGCGCAATATGGGTAAACATGATGTACTATTAATAAGCTGCGTAGTTTCATATTCAATTTCTTGATTAGTTAGGCGAGCACACTTTTTTAATAATTCCGCACTAATTGCTTTTCCGGAATCTAATAGAGTCAAACAATCAGCGCGTTTTTTTACTTCAAACACATGCTCGGTTTCGCTTAATTTTGAAAACATCATAGAGTTATAATAGTCTACTTTGGCTCGAAGTGGGAATAATTTGGTAGGAACACACCCGTTATGGGCTGTTTCATCATATTTGCGATTTACATATGTATGGAGTAGTGCAACATTTTCTTGTTCTAATTCGCCAGTACGAATTTGTGTTAAAATATTAATATATAAGGGGTCGTTTTGTCTAAAAATTGTTTTTAATTCAATCTGATTTTGAGGTTTAAATACCATGTTCCATGCTGGTGATTCAAAGCAAAATTTTTCTGTATCTGGTTCTCCATCTGTTCCTACAGGTGGTAACTGGAAGAAATCGCCAGTAAATACGACTTGCATACCACCAAATGGACTTGACGAACCCTTAATAATTCTCGCTAGTTCTTCTATAATTTCAAATATCTTTTTAGATAACATGCTTACCTCATCTAAGATAATGCCTTTTGTGCGTTTCCAATTTTGCACGACACGTTTATTCCGTAGGACCATATTGATAATATCAGATTTTGAGCCCTTGGCTAGTTTTATGCCACTCCATGAATGTAGTGTTTTCGCATTACAATTTAAAATAACTGCAGCACACCCAGTCATGGCACAAACTGCATGATTAGCATCAATCGATTTTATATGTTCAATAAAATTTTTAATAAGTCTGGTTTTACCTGTCCCTCCTGGTCCAGTTATAAATATGCTCTCACCCTTTACAAATTTTGCATAAGCCATGCGCTGTTCAGTTGATAGTTCATCCATTTCGTTTTGATAATAATTAAAACGAAATAGTTAGTATTCAATTTTTTGTATTGACCTTAGGTTCTATTCGTGTCTTACTCTAATTAAAAACGAGAAATCGAGACCATTAAGTTGCATAGGTATTCCATTATCATTTAAAAGCTGTACATTTAATTTTAATAAGTCAATGGCACCCGTATAATGGCGGACGTCGGTAGTTAGTCCATTTAAATGAGTAAATGCTGCGACGTTTCCATAGGGCCACATAATATTGTTCATTGCTACCCTTGCAATTATTTTTTTATTAATCATCGATG
>Ga0136644_10004533_pt1 | contig 10256 bp, 8 predicted proteins | sample C_130820_EF_Meta_FD_94780 | JGI IMG/M metagenome (GOLD analysis project Ga0136644, IMG submission 94780) | Freshwater microbial communities from Lake Croche, Canada to study carbon cycling - C_130820_EF_MetaG (v2) (version 2) | ecosystem: Environmental > Aquatic > Freshwater > Lake | place: Lake...
CCCCAGTCTCTTAAACGGTACTGAATCGTTGAAGTCCCCAGTTTTTTATTCTCTAAATCTTTAAGAATAGAAATTTTTGCAGACTCATTATCTTGTCCATCAAAACTCTGACTATGGATCAGTTGACCTGGACCGGTATAAGCCTCTTTTAAATTTTCTTTAACTCCCTCCCCTTTCGGGACAATGACTTGCCGAATGGGAAGTTTGTACGTCGTTGCAAATTCAAAGTCTCTTTGGTCGTGGGCGGGCACCGCCATTACGGCTCCTGTGCCGTACTCCATCACAACAAAGTCACCCACCCAAACAGGAACTTTCTCTCCGGTCAGGGGGTGAACAGCATAACTGCCAGTGAAAAATCCCTTTTTGTCTTTTATCTCTTCATCTGGCCGGCGTAGAGCCACTGCTAGTTTAATCTTCTCAAGCTCTTCCAAACTTTTAGGCGCTCTACAGAGTTTTTCAGCTAAAGGGTGTGCAGCTGCAATGGTAACAAAAGTCACTCCAAATAAAGTATCCGGGCGAGTAGTGAAGATTTCAATCCGCTCCGAGCTTCCTTCGATTGAAAACTGAATTCTTCCCCCACGGCTCTCTCCGATCCAATGCTTTTGCATGTCGAGAACCCGCTGAGGCCATTTTTTCTCAAGTTGCTCATGACCCGAGAGAAGTTGATCGGCATAAGCCGTAATCTTGAAATACCATTGGCTAAGCTCTTTAACGGTCACTGGAGAATCACATCTCCAACAAGCGCCATCTTGAACCTGTTCATTCGCTAAAACGGTTTCGCACTTAGGACACCAATTCACTTGTCCCGTTTTTTTATAAGCGAGTCCTTTCTCAAAAAACTTCGTAAAAAGCATCTGTTCCCAACGATAATAATCGGGAAGACAGGTCGTTACTTCACGATCCCAATCATAAGCAATGCCCATGCTTTTAAGCTCAGTTTTCATCTGGGCTATATTTTGCAAAGTCCACTCTTTCGGATGAGCTCCCCTTTGAATGGCCGCATTTTCCGCAGGTAATCCGAAGGAGTCCCAACCGATAGGTTGCATCACATTAAAACCCCTCATCCGTTTATAGCGAGAGATCAGATCGCCAATCGAATAGTTTCTCATGTGCCCCATGTGAATATTCCCACTGGGATAAGGAAACATACATAAACAGAAATATTTAGGTTTTGGACTGTTCTCTACAGCCTTAAAAACATTTTGTTCTGCCCAAAGCTGTTGCCACTTGCCTTCAATACCCTTCGGATCGTATTTTTCACTTAACATAATTTTTTGACTCTAAGCTGTTAAAGGGTCAGAGTCTAGCCTAAGGAGATTTTGAATGAAAGAAGTAGTCATTTTGTCTGCTCAAAGAACTGCTATTGGGGCCTTCCTAGGCTCTTTAAAAGATATCACCGGCCCTAAACTTGGAGCCGCGGCTATCCAAGCCGCAGTCAAAAGAAGCGGCGTGTCACCCAGTGAAATCGAAGAATGTCTTATGGGGTCGGTCTTAACGGCCGGAGTGGGACAAGCTCCAGCCAGACAGGCCACTATTTTTTCGGGTCTCCCTCAAAGTGTCAGAGCGACAACCCTCAATCGGGTTTGCGGAAGCGGTTTAAGAGCGGTCATGTGGGGTTCTCAAATCATCCAGTGTTCCGATGCCGAGGTTTTAGTCGCTGGCGGCATGGAAAGTATGAGTCGTTCTCCTTACCTTTTGGACAAAGCTCGAGAAGGTTATCGCTTAGGAAACGGAAAATTGATCGACTCGATGGTTAACGATGGACTCTGGGATGTTTACAACAACGTCCATATGGGCGATTGCGCGGAGATCTGCGCCAAAGAAAGAACTATTTCCCGAATTGAACAAGATCAATTTGCTTTAGAAAGTTATCAAAAAGCTCAAGCTGCAATTTCTCAAGGGAAATTTAACGATGAAATCACTAGCGTTGAAGTCATGATTGGAAAAGAGAAAAAACTTTTCGATAAAGATGAAGAACCCTTCAAAGCTAAGCTAGATAAACTAGGAGATTTAAAACCGGCTTTCCAGAAAGAGGGAACTATCACAGCAGGAAATGCAAGTTCGCTAAGTGACGGGGCTTCGGCTCTAGTTTTAGCTTCAGCCGAATATGCAAAAGCACGAGGCTTGAAACCCCTGGCTAAAATCATAGCGCAAGCGAATCACGCTCAAGCCCCTGAGTGGTTCACTACAGCTCCAGTAGGCTCGATTCAAAAACTGTTACAAAAAGCCAATTTAAAAACCCAAGATATCGACCTCTTTGAAATCAATGAAGCTTTCTCGGTAGTCGCTTTAGCCTGTATTAAAGAATTGGGATTGGATTCTAAAAAGGTAAACATCCGCGGAGGAGCAGTAGCTTTAGGCCATCCGATTGGTGCCAGTGGAGCCCGAATTCTCACTACATTAGTTCACTCTCTAAGAGCCGAAGGAAAACGTTATGGTGTGGCTAGTCTTTGTATAGGAGGAGGAGAAGCTTCTGCTGTATTAGTTGAAGCTTGTCGTTAATGTCTTCTAAGCTTTTTATTATTCATGGGGCTCCTCGGCTCACCCAGGAGCTTAAAAAAAAGGTCGGGCTAGTCCTCGCAAAAAGCTCACAAAATGGGGATCTCCTGAAGGCTGCTCTAAAAACAAAATCCAAGTCAATGGGGCGACTTGGATTTTTAAAACTTCATATTTTACAACGTGAATTTTACGGTGAAGAGGTTCCGGCTGTCCGTTTCTTGATCGCCTCTGCCAGATCTGCAACTCAAGCTTTCAATAAAGCCAAGAGTCGTTTTCGGAGAGAAAAATGAGGTTTGAAAACCATCAGCCTTTCCGTATCCATCAATTTCATTACTCGGTAAGCCCTGCTGACGGGGTAAGCCATCAGATGTTTTTTATCCGTTCTGCACTTAAAGAAATAGGCATCTCGGGAGAAATTTTTGCTTCCAAGTTGAATGGTATCTCTGAGCCTTCAGCTTTTAAGTTTGCCCCTGAAAAAATGTGGGATTGTGATTTACTTCTCATTCATCACTCTCACGGAAATCCAGAACTCAAAAAACTCAGCCGAATTGAAATCCCTAAGGCACTCGTTTATCACAACATCACGCCTGCCAAATTTTATCCTAACGACCCTTTTTTAGCAGAGTTAAGCTCTCTTGGAAGAAAACAACTAAACTCTTTAAGACATGAAGTGATCGCCTCATTTGCGGCATCCGAATTTAATGCTGTCGATTTAAAAAAACACCATTACTCAGACACCCAACTACTTCCATTGTTCGATCTTTCCCAAGAACTCAAAGAGGTCAAAACAAAGAAGTTTCATCTTAAAAAAACTGAACCCAAGAACATTTTATTTGTCGGTAGATTAACAAGACACAAAAACCAAGCTCTTTTAGTTAAGGTGTTTTTCCACTTAAAAAGTTTTCTTCCCAAAAACTCAAAACTATTTCTAATTGGCAGCCAAGACAAAGTGTACACGGAGTATCTAAAGTTGCTTATAAAACAGCTTGGGCTGACTCAAGAGATTAAGCTCACCGGAAGCGTGACCAAGAACAGCTTAGAGCACTACTACGAAATTGCAGATGCGTTTGTTTGCCCAAGTGAACACGAAGGCTTTTGTATCCCGCTTGTTGAAGCTATGAGTCGGCATGTGCCCACTTTTTATATTTCGAAAACTGGAGTTAAGGAGACCATGGGAAAAAGCGGGGTCTCTCTAAAAACGGAAAACCCTCTGGAGATAGCCCAGATATTAGCTGCTGTCTTAGAAAAACCTTTAGCCATTAAAGCAATTTTAAAGTCTCAGCACCAAAGATTAATGGAACTGGCCGATACCCAGAGCAAACTTAGAGTTCAAGAGTTGATTTTAGAATTAGTTACGAAAATTCGTTCTAGTCCCGAATTACAATATGAAAAAAAAGGTGCCAGTCGACTTTTTACACCCACGTAAAAAGACAAAAGGCACCTCTCTTTTTTTAAGCTGACAACGGATGCCAATCAGGATTTTGGTCACTGGCTTCTTGTGATTTTTCAGTCGACTTTGAAGCTTCGGTCGAACTAGAACTAATTTGTTGGGATTGAAGTAAACGAAGCTTAGCTTTTTTAGCTCTCATATGACCCCCTTCTCGACCAATAGCCACCATATGAGCTCTATCGCGGCTAACTACCAACCCCCCCTTTCTTCCGGCACCCCTAGCCTCGTCGGAAGTGAATTCATGAGCAGTTCCTTTAGCGTGAGCCGCTTTACCTCCGCGACTAGCGATCTCTTTTTGTTTAGCTGGATCCATCGAAGCGAATCCTCTCTTACTTTTTTGTGGTGTTGTTTCCATGACGAGTACCTCTTTCTTGTTCAATGGTTATTGAAATTCTCAGTTATTGACCGGAGATTGCAGCCTTCGTGCCAGCTTGATCTTGAAGTGGAGCGGGTAAGAACATTGAAGAGCGATTGAACTTTACTTATGAAAATGGCAACAGAGGTGGAACAAATTTGCCCGTTAGTGTTGCAAGTTCAACGGGAATCGCCCCACTCTTGACGCATCATATAAGCCCAGAAAATCAATGGCTTTCAGTTGACTGAAAGCAAAAAAAATAGAATTCTACGAGTTCAAATTTTGAGGCAATTTAAGTGAATTTTGAAAATTGGTTACAGCGAACTGTCCCTAACATTCCAATACATTCAGCCCTAGCTGTTTTAAAGCTTACCGAGCAAGGGGCCACGATTCCTTTCATTGCTCGTTACCGCAAAGAACAGACTCACAATTTAGACGAAGTTAGCATTCAGAATGTCATCGAGAAAAAAGAAGAGTGGGACAACGTGATTAAACGTCAGTCCTTCATCGTAGCTGAAATCGAATCTCAAGGAAAATTAACGGCAGAACTCAAAAATAAAATTTTATCCTCTTTTGATTTAACAGTTTTAGAAGACATCTATCTTCCCTTTAAAAAGAAGAAAAAAACCAAAGCCACTTTAGCCAAAGAAGCGGGCTTGGAGCCCCTAGCCGATTGGATTTGGAATTGTGGCCACGGATTGGAAACACCTCAACCAGCGCAAACGCTGGATATTTGGGCATTCACTTTTAGAAACGAAGAAAAAGGAATCACAGAAGCTGCTCAAGCTATCAAAGGGGCTCAAGATATTCTCGTTGAGCGAATTGCTGAAATACAAGAGCTTCGCCAATTCGTTAGAAAGCAACTTTTTGAAAATGGTTTTGCAAAAACTGGCAAAGGCAGCAAAATTAAACCCAATAGCAAATACGAAAAATATTTCGAATCCCAAGAGCTCATAAAACATCTACTTTTGCCACAAAACTCGCACCGCTATTTGGCCATGCGAAGAGGCTGGATCGAAGAAGAATTAACTCTCGAATTTGGTGGCGACCCTAAAGACCCCCAATTTGATACAAGTTTAGTTGAATCTTTTGAAAAAGCTTCCGTTACAGTTTCTGATTCTCCAGGAACTGAGGTTCTTCTCAATGCGGCTCGAATTGCCTACAAAGCTTATGTTCGTCCAAGCATAGACAATGAAGTTCACAAAGCTTTGAAAGCCGTTGGCGATGAGATGGCAATCAAAGTGTTTTCAGAAAATGTAAAAAAGCTGTTACTCGCTTCCCCGTTTGGTTCGAAAGCTGTTTTAGCTATTGACCCGGGCATTCGTACCGGTTGCAAAATGGCTTTGATTGATGATTCAGGTAAATATTTGGGAAGTGCAGTTCTACACTTGCAGACGGATGAAGAAAAAGAAAAGTCCAAAACTCTTCTTTTAGAAATCATGAAGGCCCATCCTCTGAAAGCAATCGCTGTAGGAAACGGAACTGCGGGCCGAGAAACGGAAATCTACGTTCGTCAGCTTATTAAAGAAAATGGTCTTACTATTCCAGTTGTCTCAGTCAATGAAGCTGGAGCCAGCGTTTACAGTGCTAGTGAAGTGGCTCGAGAGGAGTTCCCAGAATTAGATGTTACAGTTCGAGGGGCTATTTCAATTGCGAGAAGATTACAAGACCCTTTAGCCGAACTTGTAAAAATTGATCCTAAAAGTATTGGGGTAGGCCAATACCAACACGACATCAGCCCCCATTCTTTAAAGAGATCTCTCGATTGGGTGGTGGACTCTTGTGTGAACTCGGTTGGAGTTAATCTCAATACCGCTTCTTACCATTTGCTTTCCCACGTATCTGGTATAGGTGAAGCCTTAGCGAAACACATTGTGAATCATCGCTCAGAAAAAGGGCTATTTAAATCGAAAAAATCTCTTTTAGAAGTTGTTCACTTTTCAGAAAAAACCTTCGAACAGGCGGCGGGCTTCTTAAGAATTCCCGAGGCTGAAAACTCTCTAGACAACACCGGAGTACATCCAGAGAGATACCCAGCACTCGAATCTTCAAGCCAGCGACTCAAAAAACAGCTCAAGGATTTTACAGGTGCAGGAGCAGCATCTCTTCGAGAGGATAAAGTACTAGTAGAAGAAATTGGACAGTTCACGCTTGATGACATCATCAAAGAGCTTGAAAAACCGGGCCGAGACCCTAGACAGACTTTTGTCCCCTTCTCTTTCCGTGAAGATATTTTTGAACTCAAGGATTTAAAACCTGGGCTGTCATGTCCGGGGATTGTCACCAATGTCACCAATTTCGGCGCCTTCGTGGATATCGGGGTTCATCAAGACGGCCTAGTCCATATTTCCCAATTAGCGAATCACTTCGTGGATGACCCTCAAAAAGTTGTCAGCCCAGGAGACAGGGTTACTGTCAGAGTTCTTGAAGTTAACATTGAGAAAAAACAGATCTCTTTATCAATGAAACCTGAAGCTGCCCCTAGACCCGCACCCGCTCCACGGCCTGAAGGGCAAAAACAATTCCAGGCAAACAAACAGTTTCACCACCAAGCCAAAAGACCTGAGAGACCTCAACCTCAACGTCCTCCCAAGCCGGCTTTTAGAAATGATGCCTTTTCTGCCCTGGCGGCATTGAAACAAGCTTCTTCAGAAAAGAAGAAATAATAAATTGTGAATTATTTGAGGTTATCTTGTTGAATCTCAAACGCTTATTTTTTTTCTACTAGAACAGCATCTTTCCTTCATATTCTTTTGTTACTTTCGAACTGTGGGCAGCAATGGAACGTCAGCAGATGGGCAAAACATCTTATTTACCCTCCTGACATTCAATTGATACCCCATAAAAAAATTTAGCTGGTTCTCGGCTTGAAAAATTGGCGTAAAGAAATAAAGTCCGTCCATTTGGGCCCTTCTAGGGGGCCCGACTGGAAATTCGGTTTGACAGAAATAAAACACCTAAAGCGAGCTTTCCTAGAGGGCTCGCTTTTCTTTTTGTTATCATAATTGGGCTAACATGAATTGCTGAAACCGTATTAAAATCTGCAATCATGATTCCCTGGATTAACTACCATCACCTTCTTTATTTTAAAGTCATTGCTGAGGAAGGGAGTGTATCCAAAGCGGCTCTAAAACTTCGCTTAGGCCAACCAACTCTAAGCGCGCAACTCAAGCAGTTCGAAGAGGCCCTAGGGGTTTCTCTTTTCGAACGGCAACACAAAAAACTCATCCTAACCGAACACGGCAAAGTAGCCCTCGATTATGCAAGAAACATTTTTAAGTTGGGCTCTGAAATGTATGAAGTTCTTCATGACCGGCTTGCTCCTCTTAAACCGAGTATCCATATCGGAGCTTTAGACAGCATTGCAAAACAACTAGTACTACAATTGGTTAAAAGCGCGTACGAGATCAGCCCATGCCTTGTGACTTTATCGGAGGGAAAATGTGACGAATTAGTTAGGGAGCTAAGCAGTCATAAGATGGATCTTCTACTCACTAATTTCCTGCCCACTGCGACAGATTCCAAAGCTCTTTTTCATAGAATCATTGCTAAAAAAAACGTGAGCGTTTTTTCTTCTTCCAAATTTAAGGGGCTCATGAAACACTTTCCACATTCACTCTCAGGGCAACCCTTCATCGTTCCGACTTATGATAGTAAGCTGAGATACGATCTTGCACACTGGAGCCAGAGCAAAAAGATCGAACTCAATATCATCGCGGAGAGCCAAGATATCGCTGTTAATAAACTCATGGCGATTAACGGAATGGGCCTAATACCCGCGCCAGCTTACGCAGTTCAACGGCAGGTACTCAAAGGTGAGCTAATTGAGCTAGGTCAGCTTCAAGGGGTGTATGAAGAGTTATTTCTAGTCACTGCGAATCGGAAGATAGAAAACGCTATCGCAGCTAAACTAATGAAGAATTTTGAAATATAGATTTAAGCAATACATCTGATAACACTTATCTATTTTAGCTATCCAAATAAATGCCGTAAACTTCTCTATGTAGGGCAATTCATGCCCCACTAAAGGAGTAGGCAATGAAAAACTTATTACCCGGCTTAAGAAAATTTTCTGAATCTGTCTTTAACACACGAAAACCCCTTTTTGAAAGCTTAGCCAACGGTCAAACCCCACATACTCTGCTTATTACTTGCTCAGACTCAAGAATCGACCCCAACTTAATTACCCAAACCGAGCCAGGGGAACTGTTTGTGGTCAGAAATGCGGGGAATATTATTCCGCCGTTTGGTTCATCTCAGGGCGGCGAAGAGGCTGCCATTGAATTCGCTATTGATGGACTGAAAGTTAGCAACATTGTCATCTGCGGACACTCTCACTGCGGAGCCATGGCTGCGCTCATGAATCGAGTTAATATTGATGCGTTGCCATCAATGAAAAAGTGGCTCGGGCATGCTCAGGCTACTAAACGAATAGTTGAATCCTCCTCGGGAGGCAAAGAAACCCAGCTCATCAAAGTAATCGAAGAAAATATTCTAGTTCAAAGCCATAGCCTTAAAACTCATCCGGCAGTTTCCAATGCGCTTCGACAAGGCCGCATCAGAATTTTCGGTTGGGTCTATAACTTTGAAAATGGAATGGTCAATCTTTACGATAAAAAACAAAACCGATTCATTCCTTCATCAGAGGTCAAAATAGAATTGTTCGAGGACAGTTCTCAATATGCTCTTTAATTTTTTGGGATAGTTTTATGCCATTCGGTAAGCAAGAAATATTACTCAACGAGACCGTAAAGCCGATTTCGCAGGCTTCTAAGCTAACGAATCGGGGGGAAGCTAAGCCATTCTTAAAAACCGCTTTAGCTTGGAATGGAACTGTCACCCCAAGAGTAATGCCCAGAGTATTCGTAACAGTTCTGTACTCAACTATTGTGGTGATTGTAGCCAAACAGTTCCCGGTATTTGCCATAACTATGACTCCATTTGAATACTCGGGGGCTGTTTTGGGTTTGTTGTTAGTGTTAAGAGTTAACGCAGGAATTGATCGGTGGTGGGAAGCCAGAAAAATCTGGGGAAGCATTGTTAACCAGAGTAGAAACTTGGCGTTGATAGGTTACGGATATAGCGAGGCTAAGAAAGATGTTGGTAAAGTATTTTTAAGGTGGGTGGCTGCATGGCCTCATGTTATTCGAGAGTCTTTGCGAAGAGAAAATAGCCTCGTCGAACCCGCTTTACTCTTAGGCTCTGAAGAAACTGAACTGATTCGAAAAGCCAATCATATGCCTACTTACGTAGCATCTAAAATCATACTCATTCTCTCTGAGCTGCGAGATAGAGGGTTAGATCCTTTTTCTTTTCAACAAGCCGAAAAAGAAAGGGCCCTGCTAATTGATGCAGTTGGGGCATGTGAAAGGATCAGAAACACGCCTATGCCTTTCGCTTTAGCGGTAAAAACCCGCAGATTTATTTTACTCTTTCTTTTACTACTTCCGATCGCTCTCGCCGAAAAAGTGGGATGGTTAACCCCTCTTATAGTTTCCTTAGTAGCCTATCCGATGTTTTCTCTTGATGAAATCGGAGCAGAACTACAAAATCCGTTTTCACCTAGAAATATCAGCCATCTACCTCTAAATGAGATCTGTAGAACCATTGAGGCCAACGTGATGAGTTTGGAGCAAAACTCGCCTAATTCAAATCCAACAACTCATATACTGGATAAAAAAACTTCTCTTACCAATTAAACTTCCGATAGACGGCTTCAAGTTGTGAACTCTTCACACGTTCTCTCTCTGCTTTCATTTGCACTTCATTTTTCTCGACTTCTGTCTTCCACTCTTTTGCAAACTCGCCACTGCGAATTTCTTTGAATATTTTCTTTATTTCAGTCTTAGTCTCTTCATTGATAATTCGTTTTCCTCGAGTCAGTCCGCCGAAGAAAGCAGTGGGACTAATTTTTTGAGTGATTCCGTAAGGACCATACTTCATCCAAAGTTC
>Ga0136644_10004534_pt1 | contig 10255 bp, 8 predicted proteins | sample C_130820_EF_Meta_FD_94780 | JGI IMG/M metagenome (GOLD analysis project Ga0136644, IMG submission 94780) | Freshwater microbial communities from Lake Croche, Canada to study carbon cycling - C_130820_EF_MetaG (v2) (version 2) | ecosystem: Environmental > Aquatic > Freshwater > Lake | place: Lake...
CAGTTTTTTTGCCCAAGTATCTGGTCCTAACTTGGGAAAAGTACCATTGGTGGTTAAGTTAAGTTTAATCCGGTATTGAGTGCAAAGATCAATAATTTCATTGAAGTCTTCGTACAACAATGGTTCCCCCAGTGTTGATGGAATAATTTCTTTCAGTCCGAGAGGGGCTTGTTCTTGGATAACCTTACGAATAACACTAATATTCATACGTCTTTTCTCTCTCCCTTCAGCGCGTCTTAAAGACTGAGTCTGACTGTAGGGACTATGGTCCTCGCACATGATACAACGGAGATTACAATCGTCAGGATTCGTATCGAAAGTGATTCTCCATGGACTTGCCTGTTTAGCGATATCGAGATTCTTCCGCCGTTTGAGAGCTTTCTGATAAATAGATAATATTTCTTTGGTATGTTCGGTTATTTCAGGAATGTCGCCAGAACTAGAATATAGATATCCACGTTTACCTAGAGTAACTAGATTTTTAGGGTCATTTAGTGCTTTTAGCATGCTATCAGCCAAGGAGCTTGGATCTCTATGTGTGAAGGTTAATCCATTAACTCCATCTTTAACAAACTCACCCATTCCGCCTGCTGATGATGTAATTACTGGGACTCTAACTTGTTGAGCTTCATGTATAACGAGTGGTGAATTTTCCATCCAGATTGATGGAACAACTATGCAGTCAACGTGGTTAAAGACCGTCTCAACTATTTGGTTATTACGATAGCCTCCCATCCATTCTACTCTTTCGGAAACTCCGTTTCCATAAGTAGCAAGTTGGCGTTTATGCGCCTCGCTTTCTTGTCCGTTGCTATATCCCCAAATACGTAATTTTGCGTTTCGGGGTAAAGTAGCAAAAGCTTGAAGCAATAATCCAATACCTTTTGCGGGTGTATGTGTGCCGATATAGCCGAATATGAAATGACTATCAGCGCTTCTTTTTCTACTCGAGAGATTTTTAATATTAAATCCGTAATCTAAAAAAAGGAGTTTGCCTCTCGCTGCTGGGAAGTCCTGTGCAAATCTATCCATAATCTGCCGCGAAGGACAAATCATAGTATCAAAAAATTCTGTAGCTTGTGTTGAATGATACATTCTTTTTTCTACCCATTCTTTCCAAAAATTAGTGTCTCGCTCATCGGTTTCGGCTGCACCTGCATAATATCTGCGATAGCATTTATCCGCACATTTATCAGATTTTTGTCCGTCGCATAATGGCCATATTTCTCCACCTGGAGTATTCTCCATCTGTATAAACTGTCCTCTTGGACACATCATCCAAAAGTCATGAACGGTAAATATGCATGGTAATCCTGCTCTCGATGCTATTTGGGGGAGATTTATAGATAAATGATTTAAATGACCAAAGTGAACTACATCAGGTTTAAAATCTAAGAGTGTTTGCTCAAAGGCATTATCTAAAGATTTATGAATGTACCGATCCTTATGATTAGCCATATTCACTCGTCTGACTTTTATTTTAGTATCTATTTCATCACATTCATCCCGAACAGAAGCATCTAATTGCCCTGTTAGTTCTTCACGAGTGAACACCATTACTTCGTGACCTTGCTTAGAAAGTTCATGACACAGATTCTGAGAATATACCTCAGAGCCTGCGCTGTAATAAGGGGGATAGCCGTGTATTACTTTCAGTACTTTCATTTTGAATACTCCAATTAGTGGTAATATTTAATTTGAAGTGAAGATTATTTAATAAAAGTACTAAACCCGCATTATTTTTACCCCTAGCAAGGAGAAAGTTGAGGAATCTCCCCGTAGGGGAAAGTCCAGGGGAGGGGGTGAATGGGGTCTGTTTTTTGAAAGTGGGTGTATACTTCCGGCCTTATGAAACCAAAAAAGCACAAAGCGCCTTCACTTCTGAGCCGTCGATTCCTCTACAACGCCCAGCTAATCATCTGGATCGATTGCGAGGGCAGAAAGAAAGATGAGTTCCCCGCGATGACCACCATATTGATCGGCGATGAGCTCACGACTTACATCCACGATCCGGTGCTGAGGCCTGCAGCTGACGCTAAGGGTGTTGTGTTCATGGAATGGAAGGAGTTGTATCTCTCGTTATTAGAACTCGCGAAAGAGAAGGGCGCGTACATTGCCGGCTACAGTATCCCTGAGCGTGATTACCTTTATGCGGCGAATCCGGATCAGAAGGACCTCATCGACGAGATTTACTTCAACGCCAACGCGGCATCGTGGATCCGCAATAAACGTCCGTACATGTATGAGCGTATTCGTAAGACCATGCCCAAGATGCGTAAGCCTGGGCTCAAGCAGTTCTTGTTGGAGCCTGAGGTTGGATATGCCTACCCCAAGTATCTAGTGCGCAGTGAATTCAGTCCGGCCAAAGCCCTCAAACAAGCTCGTGAGCAATTAATCAAATACCAAGGAAAGTATTCGGATATATCATCTGGCACCAAAACCGCCCTCAATCATCTGATCGACTACAACCGCCACGACGTCCTCGGGATGATGTACTTGGTCGAGTTTACGCAGAATAAACAGCGTTAATTACCCTTAAAATTGTAAATAGCTTAATTTTATTAGGTTTATTATAGATGATTTGACTTTGTTTTAATAAAAATACAAGAAACCTTACCCCTAAAAAATGAGTTCTACAAACGAATCAAATAATTCTAATTTGTTTAAATACATCACAATTGCAATTAGTGCTTTAATCGTGATTGGCGTTACGGCTTGGTATATTGTCAGTATAAATAGTAAACACGCTGCTGCTGAGGCTGCGCTATCTGCGGCAAAATCTGAAATTAATGCCAAAAACATTAAACAGGCGGCAACAGAAGAAGCATTGTTGGCTGCTAAAGCAGAAATTGATTCACAGAATAGCAAACAAGCCGCTATAGAGGCAGCTTTAACTGCTACTAAAGCTGAGCTCACTGCTCAGAATAATAAGCAGGCAGCAACAGAAGCTGCATTATCTGCTGTCAAAGCAGAGATTAATTCACAAAAAAGCAAAGAAGCTGCCAATGTCGCTTTAAGAGGTAAAAAATCTGCTGAAGTATACGATGAATACATGAAACAGACAGTTTTACTCAGAGTATTAGCTTACACTCTTCGCACTCAAGGTGAACATATTCAAACTAACTTAATGAAAAATCCTCAATTAGGAGGTGCTTACACCTTTGATATCAAACAAATCATCGCAACTTCTGCTCAGTATTATGATAAGGCTGCATCAATTGGATCAAGCGTTGATTTTAGAGATCTCGACCCTGATTTAGTTGAATATATAACCAGAAACCGTGAAATGGATTTGGAATTAAAGAAAATCTATGATGACTATTCGGCTACAGGACGTAAGCCAGATGAAGAGCTGGCTGCTTATTCATCAAAGCGTAAACAACTTATTGAAAAAAATGAACAAAGTCTTATTAGTAAATTTAAAAATGAATACGGTTTAAGTATCCTTTCGTTTAATGATTTTCAGAAAGACTCTAATTCAAAATTGAAATCACAGTCCGAGATATTTTCTCAAAGCTTAACCCCATCGCGTGTCGCACAAAGACTCATTGGTAAGGTATTTACCAACACAGAAAATAACACCAAGTGGAGATTAGGTTCATCGGAGTTTACTGAAGGCTCATTTGAATATATGAAAGCCGTGGAAGGTGTTGTTGTAGTTAGTCTCAACATGCAGGTTAGAAATCCTAGAACTAACTTTACTGGTAGACTATCGGCTATGGTTTTCTATGCCAAACCAACCGATGAATCTGTTCTAGAGTGGCCAATTATTTTTGCAGTTTGCCCCTAATTATTTAAATTCATGCAAAAACCAAGCTTCGGAGTTATTGTTGGTGTAGCTATTTTAATCATTGGCGCATTTATTCCGCTCTTCTCCGCTGTCCCTTTGATACAATCTGAGGTTACTAAGGATACGCTTTCTTTCTTCCGTGTTCCGATTTTGGTCTTGGCGGCTTTAATTTTAATCGCGTGTGTCTATCGTCGTTCGAAATTGGAAATAAGTATAATTGGTTTTATTACATTAGCCTTACCGTTTATTGCCAAGTTGTACGCTGAAAAACAAATTGAACAATGGAGCCAAAAGCCATTGCATCCTGATATACCAGTTCATGTATTCAATTGGTCAGATGGTACTTACTTAATATGGGTTGGTGCAGTGATTGTCCTGGCATCTGCTTTCTTTACTAAAACTGACGACGGAGCTTAACAGCTCGCGAGGTGACACGTTGTCATAGGGGTAAAATGATGAGGGGGTCAGACACCCTCAATGGTGTCTGACCCCCTCGAGGGTGTCTGACCCTTTTTTATCGTTGGGGGACGGGGCGGAGTTTGGATACATCGTGGCCGTTATCGACGAGCCACTTTACGAGCTCATTATAACGAGCCTCAGGAAGGGTTTTGGAACGGGACATGATCCAGACATACCCACGGTCAGGTACACCTATAATCGTGGTCTCATAGCTATCGTCGAGATAGGCGATGAGGTAGGTGGCTTTGAAGGGCCAGACGAACTGCATACGCCACTCGGCATTGGTCTCCAGGTTGTGGACGAAGCCGCGCGGGTGGTAGGTTTTGAGAGGTCCGGTGAAATCGCCTGCATTGAAGACGTAGGTCGTCGCAATCGTGCCATCGGGGTCGAGCTTGTAACTTTCGACACCATTGAAAGCGTCGTCTTCGATGAAGGTGGGAATATGTGCGATGACGTACCAGTCACCCATGAAACGATTCAGATCAACCCGTCGATCGATGGCGCGTAATGGCGGTTTAGAATCCGACCCAAAATATTTCGACCACGTCTCGCATCCGCTAAATAATGTGGCCAACGCAGCAACCAACAACGACCGCCCAGCATGCATCGTGATAGAACTTCGCTTATTTGTAATCGTCATAATTCAAATGTTACGAGCTAGGTGACAAGTTGGCAAGGGGACATGGTGAAAAGGGGAGAGCCAAAGATCCGATACCAAAGACGGAGGCAGACACCGTGCACGTAGTCTGACTCTTTTTATTCTGGAGATTTCTTTGTATAATACTAATAAAATATGTAAACACAATGAATCACAGGTTTATAAAATTGGTCACTGTCTCTATTCTCTTAACTTCATTAAAATTATTTGCCTCCCCCGTTGATAGAATATTGGAGAATGAAAATGATAGAAAAATTGTCCTAAAATATTACGATTCGCAATATGGCTCAGATAGACGTGATGAAATGTTAATCGAAGCGCTTAAAAATGTCCCAATAGTTGAAATTTTATCAATTAGGAAATCAGAATCAGAGATTTTAGATTCAGTAGCTCAGCGCGAAATTTCTAGACTTCTTCTTTCGTATGCTGGTGAAGATTATTCAACAGCTTCTCCATTTATAAGTGAAACATACGAGTCCTATTCGGTGCCACCTTGGTATACCTACGATTTTACTTATGGTGGTTATGGAAGCACTAATGGGAAATCATCTCCACATTTTTATAATAATAAGAATGGCCAGTTTGAATGTTGGTCTCAAAGTAGTGCAATTCCTTCCTATTGGAAAAAAGCCATTTTAAAATCTGTTGAACGCGGAGGGCCTTCCTCAATGATGATATTAGGTGAATGGAAATTAAAAGGCGAAGATGTGATTAAGGATTATGTTGGAGGACATGCATTGCTTTTGAACAGTGCATTTTCTTCATCCAAAAACTCATATGAATATGCGGGTATTGCCCATAGTTCCCGTGAGGCCTTGCTTGAGTGGCTGAAACTTGCGACCGACAGGAGTAGTCCCTTTTTTGACACGAGTTTAAATAGAACATATGATTTATCTGTAACTGAAATGCCAACTCAACATCTTACTACTAGATATGTTTATAAGAATCTACATAAACTAGACGATTTAAATGAAAGCAAATCTTGGAGTTATCGATATGAGATAGAGAATGAATTTAGAATTTATGAGCAAAAGTATGGTTCTGAACGTGAAGATTGGTGGAATCCTTGGTCGAAAACTCGATCTGAGATAGCAACCATTAACGCTGAAAAAATTATGGAAGACTTTAAGGGTCAAAAAGTATTCCATAAAATCAATTATCCCTTTGATAAAGATCGAAAATTTAATCGCGACATCTGGAACGAAACTTTAGAATTAGCCCATCTTGGAAATTCAATCTCTATGTATGACGTCGGTATTGCTTATTTATCGGGAATAGAGGATTTCCCAATTAATAAAAAAGAAGCCCGCAAATGGTTTCGTCTTTCGTCTAGTAGAGGTTTTGTTCCAGGTTCATATAATTACGCGATATGCTTAATCGAGGGAATTGGTGGACCTGTGGATACGAAAGAAGCTTTTAAATTATTTAAATACGGGGCATTACGAAGTGATCAGTTATCGCAATATAATCTAGGTGTCACCTATGCCACGGGTAAAGGAGTCGATAGGGATTACACTGAGGCTGCTGCATGGTGGATTCTCTGCCAAGCTAAGGTTCCGGAAGCTAAATCAAGTCTGGCTAAGTTAGCTTCTATGTCAGATCGCAGTATTGTTGATAAGGCAAAAGTCAGGGCTGAAACTTTGCGCACAGAAATTTCAGCAAATCTCGATGAGCTCAAGAGTCAGCTCATCTGGTAAACGGTAGCAATGAAGACGGCGTCAGACACCGTGTACGTAGTCTGAAGCCAGGCTTAGAAAGCGGACAGCGCTTGGCCCGAACTTATTCTAGAAAATTCTGTACAGTAGCCAACAAAAGAGAGCTACCACAACTATGATATAAATTAAGACTCTTGCGGTAGTTAAATTACAAGCGGGACAAATTCTTTGTTGATGCAGGTTGCCACACCAAGGACATGATCTATCTTCTTCTTTTGGATTTATCCATTTTCCTGTGTTAGGCATAACAAAAAACTACAACACTTAGTCGCGGAGTTTGGATTCGATGAGGCCCCAGTTGTTCTCGTACTTGCTGATGTCCCAAAGTACGAACTTATCCTTATACGGAGGGATACCCACCACGCGTATTCCGCTGTCTTGATGTTCACGGTTATTTTTTCCGGGTGTCTTCATCCATTTATTGTGTTCTTTCTTGATCCACTTCGACATCTCGGAGGAGGGGATGATGTAATATTTGAAACCTTTATCTGAATTAGATTCAGGGATACCGCTGATGACCCAAAAAAAGTTTTTACCATAAAACTTCTCAGCTTTTCGTCCCACCGTGCATTTTATATCTCCAGGTCTGTAGGTTTTAACCTGGATGTGTACAAACTTAGTCCCCTCGAGATTACTGCAAAGAATGTCGGTGTTGGGGTTATTGCCTAGGGTGACCGTCGCACAGTAACCACGACGGCAAAGTTCTCCCGCGACAAAAAACTGCGCCGCATTTCCCCGTGTACTCTTTTCCTTGGGCTGTTTAACCGGCCGCGCTTTTTTAATAATAGGCATTTAGGTAGTTACGGTGCAAAAGTAATTAAAGCAAGAGGCATAGTACATAGCGTAGCCTAGTTTATTTAATAATTACTATAATTCTTGAATACTAGATATTGATTTAATAGACCCTACCTATGTCTGAAATAGTATATATTCTTCAAAATGATGCGATGCCTGGTCTTGTTAAGGTAGGCATGACAACTAATTCAATTGAGGAACGTATGCGCTCACTTGATACCACAGGCGTACCTTTACCTTTCAGATGTTTCTTTGCTGCTGAAGTTCTTGATGCTAAAAAAGTTGAGGAAAGAATTCATGAAGCATTTGGCGATCAGCGTGTCAGGGCGAAAAGAGAGTTTTTTAAAATCTCACCACATCGTATCAAAGCGATCTTAGATCTTGTATTGATAAAAGATGTAACCCCAGGGCAGGAGGTTGAGACAGAAGTAGGTGATGCTAATGCGCTGGCGAGAAGTGAGTCTCGTTCAGAAAAAGCAGCCCGGTTCAAGTTTAGCATGGTTGGCATAAAACAAGGTGCTCAACTAAGATTCGTTAGAAATGAAAAAATTACAGCAACTGTTGTTGATGATTCGTCTATAAATCTCGACGGAGAGGTCCTAAGTTTGTCGCCAGCTACACTTAAGGCTCTTAAAAAGACAGGCTTAACTTGGAAATCAGTCCAAGGATCAGTTTACTGGTTGTATGGTGATATGACCCTGCAGGAACTTCGGGAAGAATCTGAGATGGAATAAATACTTTGTCCGTTAAGACGCTTAACTTTAGGCTCTTAAAGACCGCGATTAAGGCCGCACTGGAAGCAGGGCGGGCTATTTTACGCCAGGTTTATAATTTTACTGTATAATTCTAGTCTTCTCAGTAAGAGATGATTTGCTAATTTATGCTAGGGGTATAGGCCATATGCCTTAAAGAAACACCCCATGGCTAAAGCAAAAAAAGTCGAGAAAACGAAATCAACAGCTAGTTTAGGTTTTGAGGATAAGCTCTGGCTGGCAGCCGACAAACTTCGTGGGACAATGGATGCAGGTGAATATAAGCACGTTGTCCTAGGCCTCCTATTTCTAAAATACATCTCCGATGCCTTTGAGGAACTTCATTCTAAATTAGTAGAAGGAAAAGGTGAGTATAAGGGATCGAATCCAGAAGACTCTGATGAGTATACAGCAAAAAACGTATTCTGGGTTCCCAAGTCTGCACGTTGGGCCTCGCTGCAGGCAAAGGCTAAACAGCCTGACATCGGCAAACTAGTGGATGACGCGATGGTGGCTATTGAAAAAGAAAACCCACGTCTCAAGGGTGTATTACCCAAAGACTACGCTCGTCCTAATATCGACAAGCAGCGCCTAGGTGAACTGATCGATCTTCTTGCCTCAATCGGCCTAACTGAGACTGAGCACAAAGGAAAAGATGTGCTGGGACGTGTATATGAATATTTCCTTTCTAAATTTGCTAGCGCCGAAGGTAAGAATGGTGGTGAATTCTATACACCTTCTTGTTTAGTACGTACCATCGTCGAAATGCTCGCACCCTACAAAGGTCGTATCTACGACCCTTGTTGTGGTTCAGGTGGCATGTTTGTGCAGAGTGAAAAATTCGTTGAAGGCCATGGTGGGAAAATAGGCGATATATCAGTGTTTGGTCAGGAGATGAATCATACTACGCGTCGTCTTGCTATTATGAATCTTGCGATTCGCGGTATTGAGGCAGACATCGGTCCAGAACCAGCCGATACATTTCGTAGAGATCTTCATAAAGACCTGAAGGCAGACTTCGTAATAGCTAATCCTCCTTTCAATATCAGCGATTGGTCACGCGATGAGTCAGATGTGCGCTGGAAGTATGGCATACCTCCTGCGGGTAATGCAAACTATGCCTGGATTCAGCACATCATTCATCACCTAGCACCTTCAGGTATTGCTGGTATTGTATTAGCTAACGGAAGTATGTCTTCAAATTCTTCCGGCGAGGGTGAAATCAGAAAATCCCTCGTTGAGAACGACCTCGTTGATTGTATGGTCGCTATACCAGGAAATCTTTTTTACAGCGTTACAATTCCTGTGTGTGTTTGGTTTCTTGCAAGAAATAAAAATGATGGAAAACGTCGAGATCGACGCAGGGAAACACTTTTTATTGATGCACGCAAGATGGGCACAATGATTGATCGCAAGCACCGTGAGTTAACCGAGGAAGATATTCTCAAAATATCTAAAACCTATCATGCATGGCGCGGAGAAAAATATGCACGTAAATATGAAGATATAGATGGCTTCTGTAAGTCTGCCACTACTACAGAAATTGCAACGCATGGACATGTACTTACTCCCGGTCGTTATGTGGGAGCTGAAGAATTAGTAGATGATGGCGATCCATTCGAAGTAAAGATGCCAAGACTCGTTGCGGAACTGAATGCTCAGTTTGCCGAGTCGGCCAAACTGGAGAAGGTCATCAAAGTAAATCTGAAGGGATTAGGTTATGGCAACTAGCGAGCCAATTTATTCGTTAGATTTAGCCTCGCGTCTGCCCGAAGGATGGTCAGTTAAACGATTTGAAGACATGGTATTCTATCAAGAGGGTCCAGGAATACGGAATTGGCAGTATTCAGACAATGGTGTTCCTTTCGTTAACATACGATGCTTGGTAGACGGCAAACTAGACAGAGAAGCGATGAGTAAGGTTTCAAGCAAAGATGCATACGAAAAATACCCACATTTCCTTCTCCAAGCGGATGACTATGTAGTTTCTAGTTCTGGTACGCTTGGAAGAATCGCCACAGTCCGTACCAATGACCTACCGTGTCTATTAAATACTAGCGTAATTCGTATGCGGCCTAAGTACGAG
>Ga0136644_10004535_pt1 | contig 10255 bp, 13 predicted proteins | sample C_130820_EF_Meta_FD_94780 | JGI IMG/M metagenome (GOLD analysis project Ga0136644, IMG submission 94780) | Freshwater microbial communities from Lake Croche, Canada to study carbon cycling - C_130820_EF_MetaG (v2) (version 2) | ecosystem: Environmental > Aquatic > Freshwater > Lake | place...
AAAGAATACTGGAATTATAGAAAAAAAGAAAATAGAAGAATAGAAGGTGAGGCACGTAAAGAAGTTGAACGTATAGATAGAGTAGTTAAAAAAAATAAAGAAAAAAGGAGAGAAAAAGAAGAAGAAAAAAAACAAGAAGAATTAGATATTATATTTGGACAAAATCCTGAATTTGATCCAGAAGAATATTATGAAGATGATGGTATAGGTAAGGGTATAGTAAAAAAAAGTAAAAAACACAAAAGAAACGGTAAACATAAAACAAAAAGGTCAAAACATTAATTTTTTTTACATATTAAGAAAAACCGTTTAAACTTCTTGATCCCATCCGGGGTATATCCATCGCATTTTCGTATGGGTTTCATAATATATCCATATACATTCAAGATTTGTCTCACTAGATTCAATAAAGGCCACCTCTGGTTATCCGTCGCATTTTTTTGTAGACTGGTCAAACAAGAGGAGCTCAAATGGTATTTCAGTTCTTTCACATATTTTTCAACGCTTTCATACTTTTCTTGACTTAGTAACACGTCCCGCTCAATAAGTATTTCGCTATTTTCATCGAAAAAAATACCAATATCGTTTAGTATTTTTTTACTGATTTCATCCATATTATTTTATATTTTATAGACGAATAAATATTTCAGGAAATGACCGAATTTACATATCACTGGTATTCCATAATATAGTAAAGACGTCTTCCCCGTTTTCCATTTTTGTTTTGGCGTATTTACAAATAACCTTTGGGTTTACCTTGTTATTCACGATATCTTCGGCTTGGTATACATTGCCAAATTTGTCTAAATAATAAACAATACCCATAATTTCCTGTGCCCATAATTCTATTTTCTGCATGGTCTGTTTGTTTTCTTCGTCCTCTACTAATCCGTGTGGAGTGCCTTTCATGTGCGTTCCACAATATTCACATTCCTCCTTTTTGCGTCGGGTACATTGTTCCCCATTTGCCCTTTTGGCACAACATCTTTCAAAATAAGGCACTACATTTTTGACCCGTTTTCGTTTCATAAAATCATCCTTGTTCAAAGTCATACGCTCATAATTGTAAATATATTGAATCAAATCATTCATTTTTTCATCATTCATGCCAAGTTCAATCGACTTTTCACGAATATTTTCCTTTAATGTGGTAATATAATTTTCAAACTTTTTGTTAATACGCTTTTCCATGTTCAAATAAATCTTACTGATTATTATATTAAAATATATTTAAATCAATTTTTAAATATATGTAAAAACAACTTAAAGAGGTTAGGCATTATTTGTGTTTTCGTCTATAACTACAACAGGCGCTTCCTCTACAACCACGACAGGTGTTTCCTCCACGACTACAACAGGGGTTTCCTCCACGACCACGACTGGTGTTTCCTCTGCGACCACAACAGGCGCTTCCTCCACGACAACGGGTAATTCTTCAATCACCACTTGAATATTTTTGTCGTCTCCAGAAACAACAAATTCTGAATTGTAATCACTAGTATTCACGGTGGTGTTGATTTGTTGTTTGTTTTTCTTACGAGCTCTGTATTTTTTCTTTTTCAAATTATTACTATTTGATTTTGATGGAGTTTCAGTGATAATGGTTTCCACTGACAATTCACTTATTAAATCACTCGGGATTTCATTTGTATTATCATGTGGGGTTTCAAAAAACTTTTCTAAATGAATCGTCGTGTTTAAATTATTTTTGTCATTTTGAATCACCTGGTTTTCCTTAATTTCTCTCACGTCGATGATTTCATAACTCGCGTTTTCATCATTTTTTTCCTCAAAATGAATATCACTATTTATTTGATTCAACATCATATCTAATTTGTGATAATAACGCGACAAGTATTTTATGTTCAATCTATGAAAAAAATCAAGATAACTTATAAAGAGCGTTATTTTCTCTCTTAACATGATATTATTAAAATAAACTGTATTGACAAAATTATCAATATTAAACCCAATCTTGTTTTTTGCTTTATGTTTTTCCAATTCTCTTTCTTTGATAGTAAAATAATTATGTAAAGCATACAACAATTCTACAATTACATCGTGAATACTTTGAACTACATCAAAATCATACTTTTTAAATGGCTCCAAATCTTTATACACCGGAAACTGATTGTGTATATTTACCAATTCCAACAATTTTTTATCTTTTATATTGCTTTTAATGTAATCCACTATTATTTTATACAATTTGAAAAACTCGCAATACATGCGATTAATAATTGCTGAAAACAATCTTTTCACATCGTCATATTCAATATCTATTATTTTTCCTTGGAAATATAAGGAATCTAACCCAAATACACATAAGGTCTCTTGGTTGTTTTTAATAAATTCATTATACATGCTTTTTAATTTCACTATTTTTGTGTCAAGTATGCTGATCTTTTTTTCATTTTCCATTTTCAATTCTATTATTTTGATAAACGTCGTTTTTATTTGAGTTAATTTATCTTCGGTATCCTCCATATATTAGTATGAAATTATAATTTTTATTTCGTTAAATATATTTTATTTTAATATTATATATAATGGATCATATTAAAGACAATACCGATACAATACTTTCATTAAGTAACGACGCGGTTTGGACTGTAGAACATGAGGCGATCTTGATTGAATGGGCTGATAAAGCAATGTGTTATCGTTGGTTACATTCCCGCGCAAACATGTTGTATTCGACATTAAACGCATGGTACACGATTCCTGTGATTGTTATATCCACATTAACTGGTACCGCTAATTTCGCACAAGATCGTGTGCCTTTGGAATATCAAAGTTATTACGTGATGGTTGTTGGTGGTTTTAATATTTTAGCGGGGATTATTACCACTATACAACAGTTTTTGAAAATAACTCAACTCAACGAGGCACATCGTGTAAGTGGTATTGCCTGGGATAAATTCTATCGAAATGTAAAAATTGAATTGGCTAAACATCCAAGTGAAAGAACTCCGGTCACCCAAATGATTAAATTATGTAAAGAAGAATTTGATCGTTTGATGGAAACCAGTCCAGTCATTCCTGATAAAATTGTTGAAAGTTTCAAGACTCATTTCAAAAATTCAGATAATTATGTAAAAATCGTAAAACCAGAAATATGCGATGTTTTAGTGTCTACGGATACATTTAGAAATACTTGGTTTAATGAAGAAAATACCAACAAAAAGACACAAGAATTACTCATGATTCAAAGTAACAAAGAAAATATGAAGCACAAAATGAATGAATACAATCATAATACTGTTAGTGAATTTAAAAAGGTATTTTATAATTTAAATAATCGTCCGCCAATGGATAGTGAGATTATAGATAATTTAAAAGACAAAATCGAATTATCTACCTTGTTACAAATTATTGAAATACAAAGCACTGGCGAAAATACAATATAATGGCTGAGAATTATTTAATTTCTAGACATTATAAATCTGTAAATTCTGGAGCTGATGGTATGGGTGTTTTAGGCAAGACAAGTCCCATGGGTATATCTTTTGGTAATACAAAATAACATATTGTCATAAAAATAGCAAAAGAAATGTAAACAATGATACTGCTAATATCAATATCAAAATATTTCATTATTTGAAAAATGATATTGATTACTATAATAAATATAATGATTGTAAAACCTATTTTAGTTATACGATTCCCCCATATTGATTCTTTATTTGTGCCTGGCATATATAAATTTAAGAAATAAAAATCATAAATTATATATATAATTTATATATAATTCATTCAATGTTTAAATTAAAGAAACTTTACCATTTATTCATTCTATTATTTGTAATTTCAATACTTATTTACATTATTCATTATATTATAAATTACTATCAAATAAATCACATAGTTTTTCTCAACAAAAAAGAACTTCAACATTTCTTAATGAAGGACCCAGACCATTACTATAAATCATTTTCTAAAAAAGATCTTTCTATGCGTAAAATATCTTCACCCGAAGATTATCATTTTTTAATAGAAAAAAGTTCAAGAGACTTTAGTGTTTATGAAAAAAATAAAATCGTGAATTGTGTATCCAATGTTGAATCAGTTTTAAAAAATGTCAATGAGCCATGGTTTGATGGAATGAAAGCATGTAAAACAAAATGGAAATTCGGTTGTATTATTGGAAACTTATATGAAGGTGGTCTTCCTCATACAAGATATGATGTTATTATTCTTCCTGAATATGCGGTGTCGAATTATAGTGATTCTGAATTGTGTAACCTCATTCTTCACGAAAAAATCCACGTATATCAAAAAATGTATCCAAAAGACATTGATAAATATGTAAAATATCATCATTTTTATAAAAAAATACGTCGAAATGAAGTTGATGGTGCGCGCGCGAATCCGGATTTAGACGAATGGATTTACAGTGATTCAAATAATCAGTCTTATATGGCATTATATAAGGCAGATTCGACGAATATAACAGATGTCACATTTTATCCAAATAATTCACATTTCTATGAACACCCTTATGAAAAAATGGCTTATTATATGGAGAAAAAGTTATCACAATAAATAATATGAGATTGGCACTTGTTGTTCATAATTTTTTACAACAAGTATTTCCTTATGTATTATTGGTCTTTTTTCATATGCCACCGCGTCCAAATTCAAATATTTAATATATACGCTATCATATTCATTCGCCCAACTACCCGTTTCATCTGGCACAGCCACATCATATATTGATTTACCCTTAAAAACCGCAAAACGATTGATACCGCCTTGTGATTTAGGGTCTGCCCTTTTATTAAACAAAGCAACTGTCAACGCATTATCGTAATTCGTAAAATAATAATATGGACCCATATAGGTTTCACGTTGGGTTTTAGATAATCCAAATACCGACATGAATTCTGTATTTACTTTGGATGAGCCACTATATCCGGCAACAGGTAATTCATAATCATGTTCATACATATCCTTTAAATACAAAAAATCGGGATTATTTTCAAAAAACATGGTAACATTTTCATGTATTTGTGTATCATAGATTTTACGTTCGCCTACTATTTCACTTGATAATGCTAACCATATATGATTAATATTTGTCACTGTTGAATCTTTGTTTAACGGAGAGCAATCAAAAAAGATATACATGTTACAATCTTCATTTAAAAATCCGTTACACTCAAAATGTTGATTTACAAAATTCGTTTGTTTTAAAAAGAGCACATTTAGCATTTTTTGACAAGTCGCCATTATGTGCATCCCATCCATATAAAAAAACTCGTAAAATTGAAAATACGTATCCAACTTTTTGGTAGATGGGTTCGTGTATATTTTTTTATTCAACATAAATTGTAAAAACGGTTTTTCACCACTAGTCACCACCACGTATGGGCATAAATATACTTGACCGATTTTATAGTCGTTCGTGTATAAACGTAAATCGGTTTTTAAAGAATATTTCGCCGAATAATTATAATAATTTTTCATAGGATCACCCAATAATTCATCCAATACTTCTTCATTGTCTTGTTCCATTTCTTATATTTATAATTATTATATTTTATTTTTAAACCCGTTTTTACTTATCTATTTTACGTTTTATCGTCTCTTTAATTTGTTCTTCGCGATTATCTAGTATATATTTGGTTAATTCCTCCGCATGTTTCGGTTCATTTTTATAATAATTTTGTAAAACGGACATTAATGTTTTTGAATTGATCGGTTTCTTTACTTTGTTTTGTTTATAAATCAACGCACCTCCATTAATATCAAAACAATCGATTTCATTCTTTTTCATGACGGTCATTAATGTTTCCGACAACGTCTTTTTCTTATTTTTGCGTTCTTTAATTTCCGTTTGAAGTTTTAATATTTCATTGTCTATTTTAATCCACTCTTTAATATTTGTGATTAATTCTTCTTTAGTTTCCATTATATCATATTATGTGATAATTTTATATTATTTTACCAATAAAATAAAATTGATTTACTTTTTATATCAAGAAAGAATGATATAAAAACAACACAAAACACGCATTACAAAATGGGACAAACAACTAGCGCTTTTATGGATGAAGAAGAATCGTCGCAATTCATCATCAACAACATTCAATCGCATATTTATTATAAATTTATAAACTGCTTATTTATCCATAAAATAGATAAACGCGTTTTAGATGATCAATTCAATGTATTTTGTAAAAAATATAACATTCAAAATCATAATGAATTATATTCGTTATTCATATTTATTAAGGAAAAAACGACTCATTCATATCATAAATTTACAGTGGATGACCCAATATTAATAGGTAACTTATTCATGTTTGTTATTTATTATATGAAAATGAATTCGTTGTTCGCATATATGAATCGTGTTTTATATTTAATGATGGCAACAAATAAAATGAGATTATCAATCAAAGGATCTTCATTTGATGAAGAAAGCAAAGATTTTGATACGAATACTGATTTATTAATCGAAGAAACGATGGATAATCAGGAAAGATTAGAGAAAATGTTACATTTGAATAAAAAGATTGAAAATATAAGCAAACAAATGAATTTTGATTATGTATATAAGGTTGAATCAAATGTATATCATGATTATGATGGAGATGTTTTAAATTTCGGTCTGGTCGTATAAACCAAAAAAATGAAAAAACAAAAATGTTTAACCATTTTTTGCCATGAAACAATAATACAACAACACAAGTAATAGACTTTTGGTACTAATATGTGTTGTTTCAATAACAACGTTAGGATTGTAATCATATGATCTTATTTTTTTTACACCATACATGATTGGTAAAAAAATAAATGGTACAAATAACACATATTGTAACCCAAACAATTCAATAATACGATACATGTTCCACATAAAATTCATTTTTAATATTCCACTTGCGACCATTAACGCATTACTATTTCCATATATTACAGGAAGTGTCCTTATGTTATTCACATAATCACCTTCACGATCACGAATATCCAATAAAATTTCATTAAATAGTGATCCAAAAAATACAGTTTGTGAAAATAATTTCAATAAAAGTGTATTTTGAATATTCTGACATGTTAATGATGCGAAATAAACCATTGCCGAAAAATAACTAGCGAATGATACAAGTGATGCGCAATAAATATTTTTCAAAAAGGTAATTTTTTTTATTTTTGGAGTGTAAATAAATAATGAAAATAATATGAAATGAATCATGTTTTGAAATTTTCGTGGCAAATATGCCATATTTAATAATTCCACACCCAAAAGTATTGCTGCGTTTAATATGTGTGCTTCCTTTTTACTAACCTCGCCAGTAATTAATGGTCTCAACGGATTATTTATTTTATCGATTTTCATATCATACAAATCATTCATTATCATACTACTTGACATGGAACCGATAATTATCAATGTTGAAATAATAAAATTCTTAGATGTAACGATATTATACAAACTTGGATTTACTAGAAATGCCCCAGTAAAACTCAATCCGATGGTTGGTATAATATTTTTATAACGTATTAAACGTAAATAGCTTTTTATTTTGGAAACGCATTTATGTGACGAATTATTTTCTTGTAAAACCCCCAAAAAATTATTATGATTGGAACTTATTACTGGTACGGGTTTATACAAATGCGTAAATTTATATAAAAATGAAAATTCATCATTTATTTTTTTTTTCATAGACAACAAACTTACAGACCCCACATTTGTAAAACACAATAAAGTCAATAAACAAAATATATTCATATTATTATAATATACAATATATTTTACAAACAATTTGTATTTATATTTTTTATGGAATAGTTATATTTGTGGTACTTTCATTATTTACACCTTTAGGTAATGACAATTTATAATGACGACTACATAACCCGTTACTATTTGGAATCACTTGACATCCACATGGTTTTCCCTTATTTATACCCGTTTTTAATATACTTATACACGTTCCTAGAGCGTGTTTTTCCTCCAGTTTCTTTTGTTTTTCCACATTTTTCGCCTCTTGTTTTTTCTGTTTCTCCTCTTGTTTTTTCTGTAATGCCGCCATTTTTTTCTTCATCTTTTCCTCCTTTATTTTTTCTTGTTTTTCCTTGATTATTTTATGAATCATTTGTGAATAATGTGTATAACAATATGATTTATTATCTGTCATCATAATTTTTACAAATATGGTGTCACACTTATGACATTGATCATCTTGATAACAACATTTTCCTTTTGAATAACCCATTTTCATATATTGCCCGTTAATATTTTCCTCATCAATATAATTTATACCATGAACTTTTGGAAAACCTTCTACATATGGTAACATTTTTTTTTGTATATTTCTACAATAAGGACATCTTATTTCATTTATTCTTAAAGTATGTCTTTCCATTGTATTAAATTTTTTTTTATGATTCAATACATCATGAAATATCGCATTATAATTAAATTTGTGATTACATTCAAGCTGAACATAATTTTCGGTCAACGGTTTTTGAGTTATTAAGCATAAATTATTATCATTCAGATCTTCTTCAGGTTGATCTTTTTGAATATAACTATCCAATGATTTATATAATTCATCGTAAAAATTAATGTTTCCTTCTATTAAATATTTTGGCATTATATATCTTTTACATTTACTCTTTATATTTATTATCTTTTTTATTTATATTATGTCACCAGAAATATGGGGACCTCCAATATGGACATTATTCCATACACTCATAGAAAAATTACATGAAGATGCTTTCACAGTTATAGCATCACAACTATTCGCACATATTAAGCGAATTGCTACAAATCTACCTTGTCCAGAATGTTCTCAACACGCTGGTTTATTTCTCTCTAAAATAAATTTTAACGGAGTAAAATCAAAAGACGATTTTAAAAAAATGATGTTTTTTTTTCATAATGTAGTGAATTATAGGAAAAAAAAACCAGCATTTAATCAAATATTACTAAATAAATACGAAAAAATGAATGTGATCACCGCATACAACAATTTCGTTTCGGTATACCACACTAAAGGAAATATGAAATTATTAGCAGAATCGTTTCAACGAAAACTAATCTTGAAAGATTTTAGACAATGGTTTATGAATAATATATCCAACTTTTTATAATATGTAAATTATTTCATAACAGTACCAACCACTTGTCCATTATTAGATACAGTACATTTAAACTTTTGTTTAGATTGTGCTTTACATATTTCATTATTAGTTGATAATTCATTAAAAAATAAATATTGTGATAAACTTAAAGAATACATTATTAACACAACCAACGTGCCAAATAAGGCGCCGGTTGATATATTTGACAATATTTGTTTTATATCTTTTAAACACTTAAACCTTAAATATCTAACTCCAATGTCCGCTCCTAAACATAGTAATAATACTCCAAAAACTAAATAATTAATATCTTTATTTATCATCATTGGAAGACATACATACATAAATGAATACGCTATTACAAATAGATTTAATCCTGGGTGTCCATATTTAGTAAATCTTCCGGTATTACATGTTGGATTTAATTGTGCTTCCCACGATTTATATTCATCACTCTGTGTTGAATTTTTTAAATAAAAACTTCGCATCGTAACAACTACAATTAAAAAAAACAAATAAATAAGTCCTTTAAAATTTTGATAAACAAATCCAGAACTTGCTATAAATAGTGATATAAACAATGGACTGTAAAATACCAAAAAATAAAAAATATTTAATGGGTTTTCTACAAAATTGCTGAAATCAATTGATGTATTTCCGTTTTCTGACAACATATATATTATAATCATTTATTTTTATTTTAACATTTTGTTAATAAATAACCAACATAATTTGATATATAGGCACAACTATTCATCAATACAAATGCCATGAGTAGTGTTTTGAATGGTTTATCATTTGCTAAAATAGAATATACTGGATCGCCCGTAAAACATCTCCAAGGAATATAAATAAAAATACCCCAACTATACAACCATAAAATTGTATAATAAAAATAGGTCCTAGTAAAATAATCATTACATTCATTTTCGGTCAACATGCGATACACTATTATGGAATAGACTATTCCATGATTTACTATAGTCCAACACTGTTCATAAATATAAAGATATGTTTCTCTATTCTTTTGATCTAGGTCATCAACTCCTAAAAATAATTTCCCAATCCAATAAGCAAAAGTAATGATAAAATGAACATTATGTGCGAGTGGAAACATTTTAGGGTAAAAATAATACAAAAAAGATACGAAACGTCC
>Ga0136644_10004536_pt1 | contig 10253 bp, 8 predicted proteins | sample C_130820_EF_Meta_FD_94780 | JGI IMG/M metagenome (GOLD analysis project Ga0136644, IMG submission 94780) | Freshwater microbial communities from Lake Croche, Canada to study carbon cycling - C_130820_EF_MetaG (v2) (version 2) | ecosystem: Environmental > Aquatic > Freshwater > Lake | place: Lake...
TGGCCGTGCGCGCCTTGCACAAAGCGTTCGATTTAGACCAAGCCTGAGCTATAATTTACCCGTCAGGAAACGTGACCGAGTGGCCGAAGGTGCTCCCCTGCTAAGGGAGTATGGGGTGTAGAGCCTCATCGAGGGTTCGAATCCCTCCGTTTCCGCCAAGCACCTAGTAAAGACGCGCCTTCGGGCGCGTTTTTCGTAACCGCATGCCATTCAACACACCAATAATTTTGGTATGCCATGTCACTGATTGGTAACCCTGGTCGTTTTGAGTTTCGCTTTCGGATTGGACGGGGCATTCCCTTCCAATTCCTGACCCCCCAGACCCCACCCTACACCGACCCCCACTGATGCCGAAAGGGACTCCGGTTCGGCTGAGTAAACTGTTTTGCTCACACCACTGAATTTCTGTAAGATAACCGCGGAAACGAAAGAAGCGCTGGAAATCCGGCGCGTTTGTTTTTTTAATATGCAACTTTTGAAAGACTTTATGAATTTTAGATTTTTCCCCGTCGTCATTGCTTCAATTTGTATGGTTTTGTTTTCCACAGGTTGTTCCACGATGGCGGATGCCAAAGCTGGAAAAGGTACTGGCATTTCGCAGACTTTCTCGGTAGCTTCAGACCGTGTGTGGCAAGTTCTACCTTCTGCTGTAAAAAGTGCAGGATTAGACTATGTATCTGGCAACAAAGATGAAGGCTATGCACTGGCACAACGTGGTCTCAGCGTACTCAGCTATGGTGAAAATGTGGCAATTTTTATTGATAAACCTACTGCTGCGTCAACAAAGGTAGAAGTGGTTAGCAAGAAGGCGATGGCTACAAACGTTTTTGCACCAGATTGGGCTCAGCCGATTTTGGACAAGATTGCGGAAATGCTCAAATAAAAAAAGTCGAGGGTTCGAGCCTCATCAGCCACCCCAGTATCCATGCGCCCTGGTGACTGTTTCAGTTCCTAGGGCTTTTTGCTTTTTGGGCCGCTATAAACTGAATACACACTGCGGTTTGGAGTTATTGCCAGATTACAGCCGCATGTCGTCGTTCTGAAATTCCTCCACACGCCCAATATCCGAAGTGACCCTCAAACTCTATTTCTGGACAGATGTGGATTGACCCAGCTGGTATTCGATGGAGGTGCCTGGCTGTGATCACGCCCCGGCGCTGAATGTGCTGCAGCAATGGGAGTGGGTGACGTATTTCATGCGTGCCGCCTGATCGCCTGGACACTGACTCCTCCCAGGAGTCATGTCACCTCAGGGCGTGACAGTTTGTCTTGCAGGCGGATGCCTGCAAGCGATCTCAGTGCTGCGACCCGTGCGCCAAAGCCCGTGCCCGGCTTGCAGCCAGGGTAGCTGCATCCGGTTCCGAAAGATTCCATCCTTGCATATGGTCCAGGCTGATGTCGGCGAGTGCTTCAATCCATGCAGCGCTGTTGTTCAGGCAGGGGATGTAGTTGAAGCTTTCGCCGCCTGCATGAATAAACGCTTCTTTTGCTTCTAGCTGAATTTCTTCCAAGGTTTCCAGGCAGTCCCCTGTGAAGCCAGGGCAAATCACATCCACCTTTTTGACGCCTTGCTTTGCTATGGCGATCAGCGTGGGTTCGGTGTAGGGCTCCAGCCACTTGGCTTTGCCAAAGCGAGACTGGAAGGTCAGTTTGTATTGGTCTTGGGTCAGGCCCAGCGCTTCGGCAAGAAGGCGGCCAGTTTTCATGCATTCGCAGTGGTAGGGATCGCCCAGATGCAGGGTGCGCTCGGGTACGCCGTGAAAGCTCATCACCAACTTTTCAGCCTGACCGTGGGCTGCCCAGTGTTCTCGAACCGTCTGTGCCAGCGCGGCAATGTAGCGCGGGTCATCGTGGTAATGGTTGACAAAGCGCATCTCGGGGATGAGTCGGGTTTTCAGGCCCCATTGGTACACAGCATCGAACACGCTGGCGGTGGTGGTGCCACTGTACTGCGGGTAGGCGGGCATGATCAGCACGCGTTGCACACCTTCGGCTTTGAAGGCATTGAGCTGTTCTGGGATGGACGGCTGGCCGTAGCGCATGGCGTAACGCACCGAAACGCTGTGTCCGCGCTCTTGCAGCGCACTGCCCAAAGACAAGGCTTGTTGTTCGGTAAAGACCCTCAGCGGCGAGCCGCTCTCGGTCCAGATGCTGGCGTATTTGGCAGCTGATTTTTTGGGGCGTACCCGCAAAATAATGCCGTGCAGAATCAGCCACCAAATGGGCTTTGGAATCTCGACCACTCGGCCATCACCCAAAAATTCGGCCAAGTAGGTGCGCAGCGCCGGTGCTGTGGGCGCGCTGGGGGTGCCTAGGTTGCAATACAGGACAGCCGATTTGGCGGCCTGACCGTGGTGAAAGGAGGGTTCTTTGTTGAATGCCATGCGGTATTCTCTCACCATGATTGACCTGAACCGCATCAAAGCCATTACCCTTGATTTGGACGACACCTTGTGGCCGATTTGGCCCACCATCGCGCGTGCTGAAGAGGCGCTGTTGGGATGGTTGGCCCACCATGCGCCACGCACAGCCGCTCTGTGTGCCACACCCGGATTGCAAAGGCAGGTGCGAGAGCAAATGCCGCTGTTGCGGCCGGACTTGGCGTCTGACATGTCGGCCCTGCGCAGAGAAGCTATTCGCGTTTTGTTAGGGCGGTCCGGAGAGTCGCCTGATCTTGCGGAATCCGCCTTTGAGTTTTTCTTTGAGCAAAGGCAAAAAGTGGAATTGTTTGTAGATGTGTTGCCTGCGCTTGATTTTTTGCAAGCCCGCTATCCTTTGGTGTCGGTGTCGAACGGCAATGCCGATATCCATAAAGTAGGATTGGGCCAGTATTTCACCGCAGCCTTGAGCGCGCACCAATTGGGCATCGCTAAGCCCGATGTGCGCATCTTTCATGCGGGTGCGCAAGCTGCAGGGGTGTTGCCTCATGAAGTTTTGCACATTGGTGATGATGCACACCTTGACTGCGTCGGTGGCATGGACGCGGGCATGCAGGTGGTGTGGGTTAATCGTGAGGCGCATGTTTGGCATCACGAAGACAGGCAGCCGCATCTGGAAGTGCGTGACTTGCATGCTTTGTGTGCCCATTGGCCTGACTATGTTGGAGATTAAATGAAACTGAAAATCTATGGCATCGGTGCGTCTCGCGCAGTCCGCCCTGTGTGGGCCGCTTTGGAACTGGGCGTGCCGTTTGAGCATATCGCCACGCCCTATCAAGGCGGTGCCACCCGCACGCCCGAGTTTTTGGCTATCAACCCCAATGGCCACATTCCAGTGGTGGTGGACGAGCGCCCCGAAGGCACGGTCATCGTGTGGGAAAGCATGGCCTGCGCCTTGTACATTGCCCGTGAGCACGGCCATGCCGATGGTGCGTCCATCACGCCTGCCACGCCCCGCGAAGAAGCCCAAGCCCTGCGCTGGAGCTTTTGGACCGTGTCTGAGTTGGAAAAAGACGCGCTCACCGTGCTGATGCACCGCATGGCCATGCCCGAAGACCAGCGCAAGCCCGAATTGGCCGAACAGGCCGAAAGCCGCTTGAAGGTGCCGCTGGCTGTGCTGGAACAGCACCTTCAAGCCCAACACGCCCAAGGTGAGGCCTACCTGGCTGCCAAACGCTTTACCGTGGCCGATGTCTGCGTGGCCAGTGTGGCCAGTTGGCTCCGCCCAGCTGCAGTGCTGCTGGCGCAGTATCCGGCAGTTTCTGCATGGTTGAAGGTTTGTTTGGATCGACCTGCCCAGGTCCAGGCTCGTGGGATGAAGTAAGTCTCTCAGGCAGCAGTCGCACGCTTAAAACCGCCCCAGCGCCTGCATTTTCCAAGCCAGCCACAGTTTGCGCAGCGGGGTGAGGGCAATGCGCTGGTGGAGCACCTGAAAGCCCGAGGCTTCGATTTCACGCAGCAAAGTTCGGTAGATGCTGGCCATCATGAGGCCGGGTTTTTGGGCGCGGCGGTCGGCGGCTGGCAGCAGGGCCAGGGCTTCTTCGTACAAGGCATGGGCGCGGTCAGTCTGGAACTTCATCAAGCCAGTGAAGTTGTCTGAATACGTGCGTTGCATCAGGTCTTGTGCCTTGACGCCAAAGCGTTGTTGTTCGTCCAGCGGCAAGTAGATGCGGCCTCGCAGGGCGTCCTCGCCCACGTCGCGAATGATGTTCGTCATTTGAAAGGCCAGGCCCAGTTTGTGCGCATACCGGGTGGTGGCCTCATCCGTCTGGCCAAAAATGCGGGCGGCAACTTCGCCCACCACACCGGCCACCAAGTGGCAGTACTGGGTCAGGCCCGCAAAGTCCAAATACCGGGTCTGGTTCAGGTCCATCTGGCAGCCTTCGATCACGGCCATCAGGTGGCGGCTGTCGATACCAAAGGGCTGGGTGTGCGGCATCAGGGCGTGCATGACCGGGTGACTGGGCTGGCCTGCGAAGGCTTGAAGCACTTCTTTTTGCCACCAACCAAGTTTGGCTGCGGCCACGCTGGGGTCTTTGATTTCGTCGACCACGTCGTCCACTTCGCGGCAAAACGCATAAAAAGCAGTGATGGCCGCGCGGCGATCGGCGGGCAGGAAGAGGAAGGCGTAGTAAAAGCTGCTGCCCGAGGCGGCGGCTTTTTGCTGGACATAGTCTTGCGGTCTCATGGGCTGGATTCTCGCACTCCTGCAAGTTGATTAAATTCTTTGGCTAATGTCTTGCGCGAGGCTGCGCCTCGCAGGATTCGCCACAGCAGATGATTGACTTCATGGCGCGGCATTTTCACAGGTTTGATCAAGGCACTGGGCCCGGATTGACGCAAAAGGGCCAGTGTTCGGATGCCAATCAAAGCGGGCAGGGCGCTGGCCAAGCGCACCCTGACCGACCGAACTGACAGGCAGTAAGTCAACCCGTCCATAAGTTGGGCATGAGTGCCATCCAGATAGTCATTCCAAAGCGGTGACAAGCTTGTCAAGTGTTGACCGAGTTGAACGCTTTGAACCAGTTGCGCAGGCTCCAGGCCCAGCTCGGACAGACGATCGCGAGGCCAATAGCAGCGCCCACTGGCCAAATCGGCGCCCGAGTCGCGCAGGATGTTCAGCCGTTGAAGTCCCATGCCGAAGTTGCGGCCCAATTGCCGCATTTCTGTTGTGGATCGTGTTGCAAAGGCGTCTAAATGGCGAGCGCACAGATCGGTCCAAAACTCCCCTACGCATCCTGCCACCTCCCAGGTGTACCGGTCAAAATCCGCCTGCGAGTTCAAGGCGTTAAGTCCATTGCCAAACCGGTTCACGTCCGCCATTTGGCCCTGGGTGATGTGACCCAAAACCTCGCGTACGCTGCGTTGGTCCTCTGCCTTCAAGGCTTGAAGCTGTGTCAGGCACTGGGGCCATGCGTGCATCAATGCGCGTTCTTGGGGGTTGTCCTGTTGATCCGCGAAAGCTTGGATTTGCGACTTCAAATCCTCATGACCGTGGTTTGGCGTTTGTATCGCCTGCATCAAGCCATCCAGCAAATTCAACCGTTCAGCCTGTGTTTGCGTGGTGGTGTCTGCAACTGTATCCGTCGCCCGGGCCAACAGGTAACCCACGGCGACAGGCGCTTGAATCGCCTTGGGTAACAGCCTGATGGACAGGTTGAAAGACCGAGAGACCCCTTTCAGCAGTTGGCGCAGGGCCAACTTTTTTTGGATGGGCAGTGAATAGGCTTGTTCAGTCATGGTTAATGCCTATTGTCGCTTGACAGAAATCAGGGCTTTGTTTAGATTACTAACCAGTTGGTCATTAACTTAAGCCTCAAATTTTATGCATTCTTTTGAATTATTGCGTGCCGCGTCTTGCAAATCCTTGCTCTCCCTGGCTTGCGTCTTGGCCCTTGCAGCGTGCTCCAAGCCTGAAACTGTGCAAGAGCCCGTCCGCTCGGTCAAGGTGATCACTGTAGGTTCAGGCGCAGTGGCTAACAATGGAGAGTTCGCGGGCGAGGTCCGTGCCCGCGTGGAGTCGCGTTTGGGTTTCAGGGTGGCCGGCAAAGTCACTCAGCGCCAAGCAGAAATGGGTCAGCACGTCAGAGCGGGCGCAGTGTTGGCGCAGATCGATCCGACCGATTACCAACTGGCCGCCCAAGCTGCCCAGGCGCAAGTGGCTGGAGCTCGCACACAGCGCGATTTGGCCCAAGCAGAATACAAACGCTATGAGGGTTTGCGTGCACAAAACTTCATCAGCAGCGTGGAACTTGAGCGGCGTGAAGCCAGCTTGAAAGCTGCTCAGTCCACTTTGGACCAAGCAATCGCACAAGCTCAAAATCAGGGCAACCAGTCTGGTTACACCCAACTGCGTGCCGATGTTTCAGGTGTCATCACTTCCGTGGAGGCAGAGGTCGGGCAAGTCGTCGCCGCGGGCACGCCCGTCTTTCGACTGGCGCAAGACGGCCCCCGCGATGCAGTGTTTGCGGTCTCCGAAAACATGGTGATGCGTTTGCAAAAAGGGCAAGTCATGACCGCTGTGATGACCCAAGGCGGCCCCGTGGTGCAAGGTCGTATCCGAGAAATTGCGGGCAGTGCCGACCCTGTGACGCGAACCTTCACGGTCAAACTGGCATTGGAAGGCGCTGACAAGCTGCCTCTGGGCGTCAGTGTCAATGTGCAAGCCCCAGGCCCGAAGGCCAATGCGCCTGTGGTCATCAAAGTGCCCGCCTCTGCATTGCGCCAGGAAGGCAAGGGCTCGGCAGTCTGGGTGCTTGACGAAGCCAAAATGACCGTGTCTTCCCAAGCTGTGGTGGTCACCACCGCTGACCACAACGAGGCGGTGATCGCTTCGGGTTTGACAGCGGGTCAACGCATCGTTTCAGCAGGCGTGCATGTCCTGAATCCAGGTCAAAAAGTGACGGTTTACAAAGCCCCCATCACGCCATCGCAGGATCGTTGATTCGCCATGAGCACATTGCATTCACAACCGGCTGCAGACCGTTTCAACCTGTCTAAGTGGGCGCTGGACCATCCCGCGCTGACGCGCTATTTGTTGATTTCCTTGATGGTGCTGGGCTTTGCGGCCTATTTTCAGTTGGGACAAGACGAAGACCCCCCCTTTACCTTCAGGGCCATGGTGGTGCGTGCTTATTGGCCCGGCGCCACAGCGCAGCAAATGGCCGAGCAAGTGACTGACAAGCTCGAGCGCACTTTGCAAGAAGTGCCCTATGCAGACAAGATCCGCAGCTATTCCAAGCCCGGTGAGGCGCAAATCATTTTCGAGATCAAGGATTCGTCCAAGGGTGCTGACGTGCCCAATGTTTGGTACACCGTTCGCAAAAAAATCGGAGACATGCGCTCGAGCCTGCCCAGTGGCGTCATTGGGCCGTTTTTCAACGATGACTTTGGCGACGTGTATGGCGTCATTTACGCGCTGCGCAGCGAAGGATTCAGCCCTGCCGAGGTCAAAGTCTTTGCCGATGCAGCGCGCCAGCGAATTTTGCGCGTGCCCGATGTGGCCAAGGTCGAACTGTTTGGTTTGCAGGATGAAAAACTGTTCATTGACATCTCCCAAAAACGTCTGGCACAAATGGGGCTGGACATGTCGGCGGTCCTTGCGCAATTGAACCAGCAAAACGCCATTGAGTCGGCCGGCATATTGCAGGCCCCGGAAGATGCGGTGCAAATCCGGGTAGCCGGGCCATTCAATTCGCTTGAAGCGCTTCGTGCGATGCCGATTCGCGGCGCGAGCGGTCAACAGCTGCGTTTGGGTGATCTGGCCAGCTTGTCGCGTGGCTACATCGATCCGCCACAGGTCAAAGTGCGGCACGACGGCAGCGAAGTGATTGGTTTGGGCGTTTCAATGGCCAAGGGGGGCGACATCATTGCCCTGGGCAAGTCCTTGCAGTTGTCTGCACAGCAAATCCGCGCGACTTTGCCAGCCGGTATGGAGTGGATTCAAGTGCAAGACCAGCCCCAGGCGGTGTCGAGTTCGGTCAATGAATTCATCCATGTGCTGATGGAAGCGGTGGTGATTGTGCTGGGCGTGAGCTTTCTGGCTTTGGGCTTGCATAAACGGCCGGGTGTGCATCCCCTGTGGCGGCGCTGGACACTTGATGTGCGTCCCGGCTTGGTGGTGGGCATCACCATTCCGCTGGTGTTGGCGGTGACCTTTTTGGCGATGTATTACTTGGGCATTGGCTTGCACAAAATATCGCTCGGCTCCTTGATCATTGCCTTGGGCTTGCTGGTCGATGACGCCATCATTGCCGTCGAAATGATGGTACGCAAAATGGAAGAGGGCTACGACAAAGTGCGCTCCGCGACCTTTGCCTATGAATTGACTGCCATGCCCATGCTGACGGGAACTTTGATCACTGCCACGGGCTTTTTGCCCATCGGCATGGCCAAGTCAGTGACCGGGGAATACACCTTTGCCATTTTTGCGGTGACGGTGGTGGCTTTGCTCATCAGCTGGGTGGCTTCGGTGTATTTTGTACCCTATTTGGGAGCCTGGCTGCTCAAGCCGCCGGCGCACGTCCACCGGGTCGCAGACGATGCGCAACCTCAAGAATTGTTCGACACCCCGTTTTACAACCAGTTTCGCCGCGCTGTGAACTGGTGTGTGGAGTACCGATGGGTCACCCTGGGTTTGACCGTGTTGATGTTTGCTTTGGGCATCGCCGGCATGGGCAAAGTGCAGCAGCAGTTCTTTCCAGACTCCAGTCGCCCTGAAATACTGGTGGATTTGTGGTTGCCTGAAGGCGCAACTTTCACCGCCAATGAAGAAGTCGCCAAGCGATTTGAAAAGCGCATGCTGGCAGAGCCCGGTATCAAGTCTGTCACCACTTGGGTGGGCTCCGGCGTCCCACGTTTTTACTTGCCCCTGGACCAGGTCTTTCCGCAAACCAACGTGTCGCAGTTGATTGTGTTGCCCCAAGACTTGAAAACCCGTGAGAGTTTACGCATCAAGTTGCCTGGTATTTTGGCGCAAGAATTCCCGGAGATTCGGGGGCGTGTCAAATTGCTGCCCAATGGCCCGCCTGTTCCTTATCCGGTGCAATTCAGGGTGGCGGGAGTCGATCCGGTCCTGCTGCGGGAGAAGGCCGACGAGGTTAAAGTCATCATGCGCAGCAGCGCCAACACAAGGGGTGTCAATGACAATTGGAACGAGTCTGTCAAGGTTATTCGACTGGAGGTGGATCAAGCCAAAGCCCGTGCATTGGGTGTGAGCAGCCAGTCGATTGCGCAAGCCACTCGCACTTTGTTGTCCGGCTCTCCGGTAGGCCAATACCGCGAAGGCGATAAATTGATTGATATCGTGTTGCGCCAGCCTTTGTCGGAACGCGATGCGATCTCTGATTTGGGGCAGGCATATGTTCCTACAGCATCGGGCAAATCAGTCCCGCTGATGCAAATAGCCAAGCCCGTTTTTGATTGGGAGCCTGGCGTGATCTGGCGCCAAGGTCGCGATTACGCGATCACCGTGCAAAGCGACTTGGCCGAAGGCCTGCAAGGCGCGACCGTGACCGCGCAACTGCTGCCGGAATTGAAAGCGTTGGAAGCCCAATGGCACGCAGCAGGTCAGACCGATTACCGCATCGAAGTGGCTGGCGCGGTGGAGCAAAGCGCCAAAGGCTCTGCTTCCATCGCGGCGGGTGTCCCGGTGATGCTGTTCATCACCTTCACATTACTGATGCTCCAATTACAAAGCTTCAGCCGATCCATGCTGGTGTTTCTCACGGGGCCCTTGGGCATGGCCGGCGTGGCGGCGGCTTTGTTGGCGCTGAACCGACCCTTTGGCTTTGTGGCTTTGCTGGGGGTGATCGCCTTGATGGGCATGATCCAGCGCAACTCGGTGATCTTGATCGACCAGATTGAGCAGGATCGGGCACAGGGTATTCCTGCCTGGACGGCGATTGTGGAGTCAGCGGTCAGGCGCTTCAGGCCGATTGTGCTGACCGCTGCTGCAGCTGTTTTGGCCATGATTCCGCTGTCGCGCAGCGTGTTTTGGGGCCCGATGGCGGTGGCTATCATGGGGGGCTTGATCGTGGCCACGGTGCTGACACTGTTGGCATTGCCCGCAATGTACGCCGCTTGGTTCCGCGTGGCCAAGCCCAACTGAAAACGCCCACTTTCATGGGTAAAATAGCAGGCTGACCGATTTCATGCGGGCGATCAGTTCGGGTGGGCATTGATGCGCACTTGATCTGTCCGCCCGTTTTATTTGGACCCGCGCGGGTGGCGAAATTGGTAGACGCACCAGGTTTAGGTCCTGACGGTAGCAATACTGTGCGGGTTCGAGTCCCGCCCCGCGCACCAACTTATTAA
>Ga0136644_10004540_pt1 | contig 10247 bp, 11 predicted proteins | sample C_130820_EF_Meta_FD_94780 | JGI IMG/M metagenome (GOLD analysis project Ga0136644, IMG submission 94780) | Freshwater microbial communities from Lake Croche, Canada to study carbon cycling - C_130820_EF_MetaG (v2) (version 2) | ecosystem: Environmental > Aquatic > Freshwater > Lake | place...
AAAATGGGGAGCGACTCTGCCTGCGTACCTCGCCCAACCAGACGTGCCAGTAGATTTCGATTTTGAGACAGTGCTTTATCAACCGGAGGTAAGCTTGCACGCGTCATCTCAATTGCGCCCTCTGCGGCCAGTAAATCGTTGCGTGAAGCCCCACCCAACTTGATTCTTGCCTGTACCAAATCAATTTGAGTTTGTTGGGTTTCTAGCAAACTGATGATGATTGCGCGTTGCGCGCGCAATCCGGCTTCTTTAGCTGCTGCATTCACCACATTTCCAGCTAAATTCAGCCTCGCACTTTCAAGTGCGTACTTTTCTACATCTACTTTTGCCCCCAAGCCATCTAGTGCCTCGTGAATAGATCCAAATAAGTCAGGACTATAAGAGACATTTAAAGCGGCATTATATAAATTAAAACTTCCTCCAAAAGGAAATACACCACCTGTATTGGAGCTGTTAATGTGCTCTCGCATCACTGAGGTGCTAAGACCGACTTGAGGCGTCAACAATTGTCCACGACTGGCCTCTAGATCAGCTTGGGCTTGTTGAATTGCCGCTTGGGCCGCCGCAATGGTCGGTTGATGGGCGAGTGCTTCATCTACCAAAGCATCTAATTGAGGATGATTGAAGGACTTCCACCAATCTGCTTCAGGGTGTTGCCCTAATGCAAAGTGTTGACCACTGAGCGCCGATGCCGTATTAAATTTTTCAGGCATCTGCGCTTTTGGGGGGGTATAAATCCAAGAGGAATACCCGCATCCATTCAGTGCAACGGCTACACCAAGCAGTAAGACTAAAAAAGACTTACGCACGTTGCAGCACTCCATCCAATGCCTCGACCAGATCCTGACATAAGCCAGCCAGGTCACCCGAAGATAAAATAAAATCCACATCAAATCGTTCCTCTTCGGTAACTTGGGTGCCGTTTTCATCGGATTCCTGATCGACCCATTGCAGACGTTTCAAGCTGAGATCTTCACCTAAAACAAAACCGATACGATCACGCCAAGTCAGGGCAAGCCGAGTACATTGTTTGCCATTACTAATGTGTTTACGAATTTCAGCTTCATCAAGAACATGGCGCAGATAGCGCACCGTGGCTTGTCCAACTGCGGCAGAACGAAGTTCTGCTTCCTGATCGATCGAAAAACCCGTCGGGGCCTCTCCACTGGCGATCCAATGCGTCATTGCTGAAAGGGGAGCGCGCTCTACTTCCAAACGCTGCAACTCTACTCCCGATACAGTCTGATGCCAGACCTCAAAGAAAGTTTCTTCTAGTTTAGGACTCGCATTGTCAATCAAGACAAAACCGGTTTGAAGATCAAGCCAAATCCGGGTGCTTTGTCTCACTGTGAAGGCGCGAGAAAGCAGCTCGGTTTCGACTTGATCGCGTAAATCACGCATTTGCTTTTTACCCGGGGCGCGACCTTGTTGCAGCTCGAGCTTTTGAGCGCGTTGATCAGCCGTTTGACGGACTACCGTGCTAGGCAGTAGTTTTTTTTCGCTCCCAAGCGCAATTAAACGATAGCTTTCACGAGCGTGTACTAGGGTTCCATCCGGGCTGGGAGGGACAAAACCGTAACGTTCACGTTCAAGCGCACCGAGCGCTTCTAAGCCACGTTTAGCCAATTGATCTTCTAAGACTTCTACTGAAGGAAAAGTATTGGGATCAAAACGCAAAATACGCACATTCTTTAACTGCATAGATTACTTCACCTCAATTGCAATGATATTTGATCGGCCCTCTAGATCAGCCAAGAGCGCTTGCCAAGCCAAGGACGCACAAGTTCTTCGACTTGGCAGGTTTTGAGAAATTTCAGAAAGAAGCTGCCAGCCACCTAGCGCATCTTCTCGTAAGGGTTCGGATAAGTAGGATGGGTAAAGTATTTCTTGGGGAACGGGTTCACCTCGTAATACAGCAAGAGCCGTTTCAGCGAGGGCTCTTGCTTGGTTTACAGGAACACAATCCATCATCAGTGTCATGAGTGAAGCGCTTCCCATCGCGATTCCGCAACATTCACATTCAAAACTAAGATGCATACCTTGATCAGATTCATGCGCTCGCCAACGTTTCAACGTGAGGGTATCACCACACAGAGGATTCGAAATTTCAATTGCGCTTGCGTCTTGCTCTTCACCAAAACCATTGAGACCATAACGATGTGCTTCACGAATATGGCGCATCAATAATGCATCGTAGATGGTATTTAGGGCATTGCTCATCCTTTATCTTCCCATCTCGCTGCCGCTTGCATATCTGACTCTCGCGCTTCTACCCAACGCGTACCTGAAGACGTTTTCTCACGCTTCCAAAATGGAGCTTGAGTTTTGAGATAATCCATCACGAATTCACAAGCCGAAAAAGCGTCCCCTCTATGGGCGCTGCTGGTCATGACCATCACAATGGGTTCGGTGGGTAAGAGATCACCAAAACGATGAATGACGCCTACAGCACTTATAGACCATTTCGCGCTCGCCTGCGCTGCAATCAGGTTCAAGGCTTGATGGGTCATGCCAGGATAATGTTCAAGATGGAGTGCTGAAACCTGATCGCCTAAATTAAGATCGCGAACTAAGCCCACAAAACTGGCGATTGCCCCAGCGCCATCCGATCGCGCGCACCATCGATCTAATTCTTCACCAGGTTTAAACGCCTCGGCTTGAACTCTAATTTCAATGAAGGGGGAAAGAGAAAAATCTTGTGCGGGCATCGCGCTTCTTAGCCTCCCGTAACAGGAGGAAAAAAAGCAATTTCATCGCCATCAGCAACCGGTGCCTCAAGCGAGGTCAGCGTTTGGTTCAAAGCTGCACGGACAGCTTTTGTAATCGCCAAGGCTTCCGCATGCTGATTGCTCTGAGCGCGACAGAAATCCAACACCGCGCTTATGGTTTGAACCTCCTCGCCATAGTTGAAGTATTCAAGCTCCTTTCCTACTGCCTCTCGGATTGAAGCAAAATAACGCACAGTAATCATGATGGCGCACCCAGTGTGCCCGTGCCCATGGCTGATTCTGGTTTTTCTAACCAATCTAACAAAAAATGGGCAATCTCTTCAGGGGCATTTAAATTCAGGAGCGGTAGGGCACCCGAATCAATTGGAGTATCAGAAGCGATTGCAATGATCCAAGGATCGTGCGGCGCTAATTCAGGGGCATCGTGATCTTTTCGGCGCACTTCAATCTTAGCGAACGCTTCCTTTTTAAAGCCCTCTACAATGACAAGATCACAGGGAGCCAAGCGCTGAAGGTGCTCGTGAAATGAGGGCTCGGGAAGACCGCGCAACTCATGCATCAAAGCCCAGCGACGATCGGAGGTCACTAACACTTCCTGCGCCCCCGCTTCGCGATGCCGATACGAATCCTTACCAGGCACATCCACATCAAAACCATGATGGGCATGCTTGATTAAAGAGAGGGTCAAACCATTCGCACGCAACAGAGGAATCAATGCCTCGATGAGGGTAGTCTTTCCGCTACCTGAAAACCCTGCAAAGCCGATTGCTCTCAACTTTCTTGACTCCTTTCATCCAACACAAGCTATCTATTAGTGCAGCAATCGGGGCCGGGATCGTAATTCTAGGAGTGCTTGATGCGCTTGCTCGGCCTCATGCATTTCAAGTCCACCCGAGGCGATTGCAGCTTCTAGATCGGACACTGCTGCTCCCCAACATTCCAAACGTCGATACAAATTGCCACGATCCTGCAAGTCACGACCCACCCCGGGGTCAACCATCACCAAAAAATCTAATATGCGAATCGCTTCAGCAAGTTGACCGCTATCTGAATAGATTTTCTTCAGGTTACGCAGTAAGCGACTAATAATGGCGCGCTTTGGTGCGGGTTGAAGCCAGTCTTTGATTTCTTCATCAGGGCGAACCGTCACACCCTGCTGCACCAATCGCTCTCGTAAAACGTCTTCAGAAAGGCTGATACCTGCATGAAAAGGGTCTAGCACAACCACTCCACGCTCCATCTGGCATTTCACTAAAAAATGCCCTGGAAAAGCAATACCTTCTAAAGGTAAACCCAGCCGCCACCCCAATTCCAGGTACACAATTGAAAGCGAGATTGGAATCCCAATGCGGCGATCGATCACTTCACTTAATAGACTATTGCGCGGGTCGTAGTAGTCTTCTTGGTTACCGCGAAAGCCTCTCTCCTCAAATAGAAAATGGTTGAGTTGAGAAATGACCCAAGCGCGTGAGGCATCATCAGGTTTTCTGGCCCGTATTGTTGCCGCATCCTGATCAAGTTGATCCAAATAATGCTGTATGGAAATCTGAGAATGAGTGAGTCGAGAAACAATCAAGGCTGCGCGTGCCAGGGCCCCGAGGGACTCTAGCTCCCCCAGACAGGCCTCAAATAGCTGCGCATCGCTGATGGTCAACGGCGACTCCCTCTCACAATAGATCTACAGTAAACCAGCTTAGGAACGGGAAGCTTTTTTGCGTTCGTGCTCAAGCAAGAAGCGTTTACGAATACGAATGGTCTTGGGTGTAATTTCCACCAACTCATCTTCAGAAATAAATTCAATCGCAGACTCTAAAGTCATGGCAATAGGGGGCGTCAAGGCAATCGCCTCATCCTTACCTGACGCTCGCACGTTAGTGAGCTGCTTGGTTTTAACGGGGTTCACGACCAGATCATTATCGCGAGTATGAATACCAATCACCATTCCTTCGTAAACGCGATCACCAGGTGAGACAAACATCCGGCCCCGATCCTGTAGTTTCCATAAGGCGTAAGCCACGGCCTCACCCGTTTCTGCCGAGATCAACACACCATTGTGACGGCTGGCCAATTCTGGGCGTAAGGGAGCGTAATCATCGAAGACGTGGCTCATCAAGCCGGTACCGCGCGTCATCGTTAAGAACTCAGATTGGAAACCGATCAAACCACGGGCGGGGATGCGGTAATCCAAACGGACACGACCGCGACCGTCAGACACCATATCTTGCAAGTCACCACGGCGCTCACCCAGTGCTTGCATGACCCCACCTTGATGGTCTTCTTCAACGTCAACAGTCAGCATTTCAATGGGTTCGCATTTCTCACCATTGATTTCGCGAATCAAAACGCGCGGACGCGATACCGCAAGCTCATAGCCTTCACGGCGCATGTTTTCTAGCAAAATGGTGAGATGCAATTCACCGCGACCGGAGACCAAAAAGACATCGGTGTCATCCGTGTCTTCTACACGCATTGCCACGTTACTCAGGAGTTCTTTGGTCAAACGCTCGCGTACTTGACGGCTCGTCACAAACTTTCCTTCCTGACCTGCAAAAGGTGAAGTATTGACTTGAAAATTCATGGTGAGGGTAGGCTCATCTACCGTCATCAATGCCAATCCCTCTGGGGTCTCTACCGCTGTAACGGTGACACCAATGCCCAGATCTTCAATACCAGTAATGGCGATAATGTCGCCTGCTTCTGCCGTATCAAAAGGCACGCGCTCTAATCCACGGAAACCCAGAACCTGATTCACCTTGGCACGCTTTGGCGTGCCATCTGGTCCTGACACCACCATGACCTCTTGGTTGGGTTTAATTCGGCCACGACGCACACGACCAATACCAATTCGTCCAACGAAGGTGGAGTAATCTAGCGAGGTAATCTGCAACTGCAAAGGCGCTTCGGGATCGCCTGCACGATTAGGAACATAATCTAAAACTGTTTGGAACAGCGCCCGCATATTGTCTGGACGCTCGGTAGGGTCCAGGCTGGCATAGCCTTGCAGCGCAGAGGCATACACCACAGGAAAATCGAGCTGCTCGTCAGTTGCGCCAAGCTTGTCAAACAAATCGAAAGTTTGATTGACTACCCAATCCGGGCGCGCACCAGGACGGTCAATTTTATTCACGACCACAATAGGCTTCAGGCCCAGGGACAATGCTTTCTTAGTTACAAACCGGGTTTGGGGCATGGGGCCTTCTACGGCGTCTACCAACAAGACCACGCCATCCACCATCGATAAAACCCGCTCTACTTCACCACCAAAGTCGGCGTGCCCAGGTGTATCAACAATATTAATGTGGGTGCCTTCAAACTGTACCGCACAGTTTTTTGCCAAAATGGTAATGCCGCGCTCTTTTTCCAGATCATTGCTATCCATCACCCGTTCCACCACCTGTTGATGGGCGGCGAATGTGCCTGATTGTTGTAACAGCTTGTCTACCAAGGTAGTTTTACCGTGGTCAACGTGGGCGATGATAGCGATGTTGCGAAGGGCGCGAGCCATGTGAAGTATCCAGTAAGAGTCAACCCAATAGTTTAACACGCTTGCTGCACTGCACCGATGACAAGAAAAAAGCAATTTCGTCATATTTCCGAGCTTGCCAGTAAGGTCTTGCTCAGTTCATAGTGGTAAGAATTTTATATGGTCTTCTGATGCAGTTACTCGCTCTAAAAATTGATGCCGATACCCTACGCGGAACGCGGGAAGGAATTCCGCGACTTGTGGAAATACTTCAGCAATATGGCGCTGGGGCCACTTTTCTTTTTAGCCTAGGCCCCGATCATACGGGCCGCGCTCTCAAGCGTGTGTTTCGCCCAGGTTTCTTAAAAAAAGTATCGAGAACCTCTGTGTTTGAGCATTACGGGTTACAAACTCTACTTTACGGAACCTTATTACCCGGGCCCGATATAGGCCGAAAAGCCTTGAAGGAAATGCAAGCTACCGCCGCTGCGGGGTTTGAAGTGGGTATTCATTGCTGGGACCACATCCGTTGGCAGGATGGGCTAGGACAAGCAAATCAGCAATGGACATTTGCTGAAATGGATAAGGCTAAGAACCGCTTTCGGGATATTTTTGGCATTGCGCCCCGAACGCATGGAGCCGCTGGGTGGCAGATGAACGTAGATGCTTTGCGCCATTTGGACGACCTTAAAATGGACTATGCCTCCGACTGTCGCGGTACGCACCCCTTTCTTCCGGTGGTCAATGGTGAATTGTTTTCCTGTCCTCAGTTTCCCACTACCTTGCCAACCTTAGATGAACTCATTGGCGTGGATCAAATAACAAAGGACAACGTTGCTGAGCATTTACTCAACATCACTGATACACGCAGAGAACATAGCCAAGTGTTTACCTTGCACGCTGAATTGGAGGGAATGAAATTCTTACCTCAGTTTGAAGATCTGCTTAAAGGCTGGATTGCGCAAGGATGGAAACTGGTTTCTGTCGGGGATTTAGCAGAATCAGTTCGAGATGATCAACTGCCAAGACATCAATTCCTGCAAGGCACCATCCCAGGACGATCTGGCACTCTGAGTCTTCAAGGCCCTGCGTTTCCCCCAACTGCTGTGGCCTCTTTATCTACACCTTAAAAAAAAAGGAAATGTACTATGCCCGCTGTGAATCAAATTGTTGAAGACTTTGAACTGGCAACGACCAGTGAACAAACTTTTAAACTCTCGCAACTGAAGGGTAAGCACATTGTCTTGTATTTTTACCCTAAGGACGACACGCCAGGGTGCACCGACGAGGGCTTGCAGTTTACCGAATTATTTCCTGCCTTCACTGCAGCAAACTGTTTGATTTTTGGGCTCTCACGCGATTCGGTTAAATCACATGAACGATTCAAAACCAAAATGAATTTTCCATTTGAGTTGATCAGTGATCCTGAGGAATTAGCATGTGGAATATTTGAAGTGATGAAGCAAAAAAACATGTACGGCAAGCAAGTGCGTGGCATTGAGCGCAGTACATTTGTGATTGATGCAGAAGGTACCCTGCGCCAAGAATGGCGTGGCGTAAAGGTTCCTGGTCATGCCCAAGCGGTATTGGATTTCATCAAAACTTTGTAAACATACCTACCACCCCCTCCTTTGGAGTCTTCATGACGCGTAAAGCCACTACCACTAGCAAATTGTTTGTGCTGGATACCAATGTGTTAATGCATGACCCTACGAGCTTGTTTCAATTTGAGGAACATGATGTTTATGTGCCGATGGTGGTGTTGGAGGAACTAGACAACAACAAAAAAGGGATGACCGAGGTAGCGCGTAATGCCCGCCAAGTCAGCCGTTTCCTAGATGAGCTCGTGCGTCAACCCGATGCGGATATGACGATAGGATTACCCCTTGGCGTAACCGGTCAACGTCAAGCCACCGGAAACCTGTATCTGCAAACTGAAACCTTGGTGTTAGAGCAAACCTCAGCCCTCGCAGGGATGAAGGCGGATAACCAGATTCTCGGGGTAGCGCTCGCTCTTCAACGCCGCAGCCCTAAGCGCCCCGTCATTCTGGTCACCAAAGACATTAACATGCGTATCAAAGCGCATGCTTTGGGCATTCAAGCCGAAGATTACACCACCGACAAGGTGCTGGAGGACAGTGATCTGCTGTACACCGGCTCACGCGAACTGGGTCATGATTTTTGGGATTTGCACGGGGGTAATATTGAATCTTGGCAGGAACAAGGACGCACTTTGTACCGTATTGAAGGCCCCCTATGTTCTCAACTTCTAGTCAATGAATTTGTGTGGCAAGAAGGCGACCGCCCCTTCTTTGCTCAAGTGCGATCACGCGATGGCAAAACTGCTGTCCTTCAAACGCTCAAAGACTATGGCTCCCAACGAAACAATACTTGGGGCATCGTCGCTGCAAACCGCGAACAGAATTTTGCCTTGAATTTATTAATGGACCCTGAGCTGGACTTTGTAACGCTACTGGGGCAAGCAGGTACCGGTAAAACCTTACTCACCTTGGCCGCAGGATTGATGCAAACATTGGAATACAAGATCTACAACGAGATCATCATGACCCGTGTCACTGTTCCTGTGGGCGAGGACATTGGCTTTTTACCTGGAACGGAAGAAGAAAAAATGACACCTTGGATGGGGGCGCTGGAAGACAACTTAGATGTCCTCAACCGCACAGATGACGAGGCAGGAGATTGGGGCCGCGCTGCAACCCGTGATTTGATTCGAAGCCGCATTAAAATTAAGAGCCTAAACTTTATGCGCGGCAGAACCTTTCTCAATAAATACCTGATTATTGATGAAGCACAAAACCTGACGCCTAAGCAGATGAAAACACTCATCACCCGCGCAGGCCCCGGAACTAAAGTGGTTTGTTTGGGGAATATCGCGCAAATTGATACCCCCTACCTTACCGAGGGCAGTTCTGGTTTAACGTATGTAGTGGACCGATTTAAGGACTGGAGTCATAGCGGACACATCACGCTGCAGCGCGGCGAACGCTCACGCTTGGCTGAGCACGCTTCAGAGGTGTTGTAGCCGAAGCCAAAAAAAACTCTGTTAAGCCATCACTGGTTCTCTGCGGCTGTTCTTCTGGCAAGAAATGGCCGCAGGGTAAACCCTGCCCTTGAAGTTGGGTGGCAAATTCTTTCCATTCCTTCAATACATCATAATGCTGGCCCACAAAGCCTTGCTCCCCCCACAGGACGAGGGTGGGCATGGAAAGTTTTTTGTTGCTTTCACGATCATGTTCTAAATCAATACCCGTTGCAGCTCGGTAGTCATCACAGGTAGCGCGAATACATTCGGGTTGACTGAAACAGCGCAGATACTCGGACACAATATGCGGTGGAAATGCACGTTTGGTCCGCGACCAAGCAGCCAAACGACCCTTTAACCAGCGTTCAGGATCTTCTGCGATCATTCGCTCGGGTAAAGGATGGGGTTGAGAGAGAAAAAACCAGTGGAAGTAGCGCATGGCCGTTTCTTGATCTACTTTCTCAAAGACGACTCGCGTAGGGACGATATCCAACACGGCCAATCGGATGATACGGTCAGAATGATCTAGCGCCATTCGGTGCGCAACCCGCGCGCCGCGATCATGTCCCGCAACCATGAATTGGGGGAAACCGAGGGCCTCCATGACTTCAATCTGATCCATGGCCATCTGGCGCTTGGAATAGTGTTGTGATTGATGACCGCTGGAGGGACGGCTACTGTCGCCATAGCCTCTGAGATCGGTTAATACCACCGTGAAGTCTCGGGCCAGAATAGGTGCAACGCGGTGCCACATGGCATGCGTTTGCGGATAACCGTGAAGGAGCAACAAAGGTGGACCATCGCCAGCGACTCTGGCAAAAATTTCAGCTCCACTCGTTTTTATTCGAGCATTGGCAAAATCCGGGTACAAGCTAGGCATGAATAAAAAAACACTAAGAATATGAACGCATTTGTATATTAACGAGGTACGAAGTGCCCGATGATCAGGATTTTCATGTTATAACGCGAGAATGACTGATGATCAAAAAGGGATGTCGCTGGGGTTTTATAC
>Ga0136644_10004541_pt1 | contig 10247 bp, 8 predicted proteins | sample C_130820_EF_Meta_FD_94780 | JGI IMG/M metagenome (GOLD analysis project Ga0136644, IMG submission 94780) | Freshwater microbial communities from Lake Croche, Canada to study carbon cycling - C_130820_EF_MetaG (v2) (version 2) | ecosystem: Environmental > Aquatic > Freshwater > Lake | place: Lake...
ATTTTTTTCTATTACCATATACTAAATTTATCAATCAGAATATTTTTTGTTTTATAATGAATTCTTGTGCCTCTTCACGGTAAGTTTTTCTATGAGTGACATCAACTGCCCAGCGTTGCAGAATTTGATTTAAATATCCAATTGGTTTACCAGAATTATTTTTAATATAATTTTTAGCAATAATTCTAAGAGCTATGTAATCAACACACATATAATAAAATTGACTATAGAAAAAAAGATTTTTATAAGTTGTAATAAAGAAAACAAAAATCAAGATATAAATAATGTAGTTATCAAACAAGTTAGCGAAAAAGGGTGAGAAATTTTTAATATACCAAGGAGTACCACTTTTTTTGTAATCATAAACAACTTCATGCATGTTAAATTGTGTGCCAACATATTTCGGAAATTCACCAGCAATGCTTACTAATGTGCGTTGAGTGTGCAATGAATCAAAATTTTCAAGAAGTTCATAAACAATTGATTTATTAATATTTTTATTAACAATAATTTCTATGTTACCCGACAACAAATTTACAGGTTGGGGTGGAATTTTCATTAATATATCAAAAGAACCCGTAGGTATCTGTGTGTAATCTAAGAATTTTAGTTTATTTAAAATTCCATGAATATTATCGTAGGAATATAGATTCAAATTTTTGTGCACAGCTAATTGCGTTACCAGGGGATTTTCTGTAGACAATTGTAAAAAGCATGCATTATAAAAATCACCTGTTATTTTAGTATACGTTTCAGATAAAGGAACGAAGTGAATAGTAGAATTTTTTTCATTAACACCATACAGATCAAGAATTTGTAATGATAGGATACCTGTGATGCTTGTATTGGGTGGTAGCAATATATTTTTTCCTTTTAATGATGCTATGTTTTCCATAGGACCATTTTTTTTATTATGAAATATAAATAAAGGTTGTTTTCCGACAATACCTAAAGATCTGACATTTGTTAAAACTGAAACGTCAGATGGACCAATCAGGAAACTAACTGTATTTGCATGCTTAGAGTCATTCACTTGTTGGGCCAAGCGAGAGGTGTTTGCAATGGGTTCAAGGTCTACTTTGAAACCTTTATCTTCTAAAATTTTCTTATAGTCAACTGCTAATTTATAAAAACTTCCAGATGTAGGACCAGTAATAATTAATAATTTATCGTGGTTAATCGAAAAATTGAAAATAATTAGGTAAGTTAAATAAACGGAAATTATAAAAATAAATACTAACTTAATCTTAATTTTATTAACTGACATAAAAAATCTATGTTTTTGTTTAAAAGTGAATATTGATTAAGTAGATTAGCTACTAAAGCAAATACGGGATACCTTTTATTAGTATAGAAAAATAGTTGGAAGGGTTAAGCGGTAGATTTAAGTTTCTGCAACATTTTCAACATTCCCATTTCTATTCTATCAAGCGATTCCATTCCGAACGAAATTCGAAGAAAGTCCTTCAAATTATTTCCATAAGCATTTCCAGGAATAATCGCCACATTTTCACTTTCTAAAAGGTCTAGGCAAAACGACTTGGCTTCAATTGCGTAATCGCGCACATCCAGGAAGAAGTAAAAAGTCGAATCACCCGGTAGATATTTGATACCTAGTTTATCAAGCATTTTTTTTACCTCTTTACGCTTAACCATCAAGTCTTGTAATTGATCTCTCGTGGTATATAATAACTTATCAAAGTTGGTCGCAAGATAATTCTGTAATATCGTAGGTGCACAAGTAATAAGATGCCTATTTATTCTTCCAGCGTACTCTAAAAAATTTTGATTCGAAATTAAATATCCAACTCGCCAGCCAGATAAACCAAAGTTTTTTGAAATGGAATTCAAGGCTACAACATTATCATATTCATCTATCAAAGATGCAACACTAAAAAAATTTCCTTCACCTATAAAATCACTATAGGATTCATCTACCAGTAAATAAGCATCCCGTTTTTTGCACAACGCTGCACAATCTCGAATCTCTTGCTCTGTGTACAACAAACCTCTTGGGTTGTTGGGGTTGTTTAGCACCAATACTTTGATTTTGCTGTCAAAATACTTCTCAAAATCTTTAGGTGCTGCGCTGTACGGCATAAAGGTAATTGACGAATTACAAAGCTTGGCGTGCTCTTGATAGCTCACCCAAGATGGTTCGTGCAATAAGATGCTATCGCCATCATTCAAAATGGTCTGAAGTGCGATGTAAGATCCAATTTTTGAGCCTGCAGTAACCATAAAATCGTCAACAGATAAACTAGCGTTATACTCAGATAAATAGTAGTCACGCAGTTTTTCCCGAAAATGTAAGACACCTCTACTATCTGAATAGTGTGCGCCTGCATTAAAGTCAGTATTTTCAAAATTGAGAGATCCATCAAATTGGAAAGGTGCCTCGCCGTAAGATAAGGTTATTGGGTTTCTGCCTTCGCTCTTCAGTCTATAAACACTTTCGTTAATTTCAATCGAGGTTGCAGGACCAATCGCCTGAACTTTATGTGATAGATTCATAAGATTACTCAAAAAAAATTAATTTATCAACCGGTATTTTGTAACAAGCAAGTTTAAAAGCCAACGACTTGACAACACAAAACTTACAAAAAACAAACTAACAAAAAGCACAAGAATCAACCTATCAACGTTGTTTGGAAAAAGTTCAGCGGTAGTAAGTGCAAAGTAGACAACCTCTTTTACACCAATTGCGGCCCCGACAGCAGTGGTAGAAGCCAAACTGATAAACAGTCTGAAAGTATTTGGAATAATAAGAAGTGAGAGACGTATTTCACCTGCATCTCGAAAATGTAAATAATCTAGGGTTTCATCAAATGAACCCGAAATTGAGGAAAAACATAAGCCTCCAATTAAGGCTAGAACAGGGATGGAGAAAATGTTGCTTTCGTCTATCGAGAATGTCATAGTAAGTATACCTAAAATGATAAACATCGCTATGAAGACTGGTAAAGACCTTAGCACTGTAATTAATCCCGTGATCAAATAGTGAAAGCCATATTTGTAATGAACTATTATTGCGAAAGGCACTCCAATAACTAAGCCGATCAGCAGTACTAAAAATCCAATCCAAAGGTTCTGAAAAAAAGCATACAAAAAACCTTGCAGAAATAAGAAAATATCAATGTTCATTGGTGTTCCCTGTCATTGGTGCGCTGGCAATAGAATTCGAAAAATGATTAAATGCGATGTTAGAAATATAAATAACTACCTGAACGCTTAGTAAATAAAATATCGCCATAAAAACATAAGAGCTTGCGCGCGTTCCTGTAAAAGCAGTGATGTTGGTCATTACAGAAAGTAGCTCGGGAGTACCTACAAAAGAGGCAACTGGGCTCCCTTTAGCGGCATTTATTAGGCAGTTTCTAAACTGCAAAAAAGTCAAAGAAAAAATACTCTTGATGGTCTTGTTTGCTTGATCAGGTAGGGTCGCAAGTGTATCTCGCATTGCTATTGCAGCGTTAGAGCCATTGCTTAAACCTATTACAAAAGCAGACATCAGAGTGGTTTGTACAAGTGTAAACGAACCGATTATATTAAGTAAAGTAGCAAAAACCAAAAATAATAAAATGATCGGTGTGTTTTGTAATACCAAAGTAAGAAAGTAACTCAGTGAAGCTTGCAGACGGTTGGTGGACCTCATCAAACTAAAAAAGAAAAGAGCAAAAAATAATGTTAAAGCGATTCCACCAAAACAGATAACTATCGATACTACGAGCCCTGATAGAAATAACTTTAATGCGAATTGTCCCGTTAGCATTGGCATACTAAAATCTATGTTCAATGTTTTTTTCATCCACGATTCAAAGCCTTTGATAACCTCGGAAAGTAATGTGGGCTTGTCTGATAAATCAGCCGCACTTCCTAAGCAGCCAATCGGTAGCCCCTCAACAGTTGGCGCGCATTGAGCAGAGTTCCAAAGTTGGTTTTGTTTTTCTAAGTACTCAGGGGCGACGTCATGTTTGAGAGCGCTATCAACTAAAACCCCTGATTGGTGAAGCTCAGCAACGATTTGACCTATTGCGATACCAAGTTGTTTATCCTGTTTTTTTACGCCCATACCTGTGGGGACATCTAAAAATGACATTTTCTCTGTCATGAGGCCTTTAAGATCAGGTGTGGTGTGCTTGCTTTGGAATGTGGCCCTTAAAAACGCCCGATCATGCGCAACAAAAGTACATTTTCCCTGGCGAACCGCATCAATTAAGCGATCAGCCTTGTCGTAAATCATCATTCTGATATTGTTTTCAGCCAATACACTTGAAAAAAACGTATTAAGCGGCACGCAAACAGTCTGAGTCCTTAAATCGATTAAGTTCGACAACGGGCTTGATAAAGGACCAAACACACTACTGGGAGATGAATAATAATGTGGTTTGATAAAATGTATAATATTATCCCGAGCAACAGTATGACTCATTGTTGCTAAAACAAGATCAATTTCTCCGTTAAGTAATTTTTCAATTCGAGTGGCGGGATTCACCACGACAAAATTCGGCTGCACGCCCAATCGTTTAGCTACTAACTTAGCTAAGTCGGCCTCATAGCCAACGAACTCGTCGCCGTCAATTACAGACATTGATTTGTAATCGCTACGGACACCGATTACAATTTTCTTATTGCAAAGAATACGTTGTAAAGTTTCAACTTGTGATTGAGAACAATTAGTATTCTTTGCTTGAATAATAGTTTGATCAACTAACTCACTTAAAGTCATTCCGAAACTTGTAGACTGAAAGCAAAAAAAGCTCAGGTAAAGTATTCTAAAAACTATAATTTTAAATGATGTCATTTTAATAAGTTCACTAAATAATTTTTTATCTTAACATTGTAATATGACAAAACCGTTAAATGTAATCCAGGATTCAATTTGTGTGCCGCTCTTTGGCAAAGGCAGTGCATCCAAACCTGTGCTGGCAACAAGTTATACAACCAGTTGCTTGGCCTTATCCTCGTGTCTGGCAAGCACGGTGCACTGAGCGATGCCGGGAATCGACAACAAAGCCGCTTCAATCTCGCCCTGCTCAATTCCAAGGCCCAGGATTTTGACCTATAGATTCGGCCCGATGAAGCTTGAATTTTCTTGATCCGACCCTATGTTCTGAATATGGACAAAGAAGACGCAAGATTTCAAACATTGGAGCAACTTCATGAGCGACGCAAGCAAGTCGTTCGGTTGCACAAAAAGGGCATCAAAGTAATACAAAACGTGGCTATGACGGGGTTGAGTTACCCGACTGTGCGCGCCGCGATTAACCTCTTCGAGTCCGGCGGCTGGACGAATGTTCGGCCCACACGCCGAGGACGCATCAAAGGCGATGGGCGCGTACTCAGCGCAGCCCAGGAAGAGGCCATCCAGCGCATGATCATTGACAAACGCCCCGAGCAACTGAAGATGGACTTCAGTCTTTGGAGTCGCGCGGCTGTAGGCCAACTGATCGAGCAGGAATTTGGCATCAAGCTGCAAGTGCGCAGCATTGGCAAGTACCTCACCCGTTGGGGGTTCACACCTCAAAAGCCCATCAAACGCGCCTACGAGCAAAGCCCCGCAGCGGTGCAGGCTCGGATACAGGGCGAATACCCCGGTATTGAGCAACGCGCAAGAGCTGAGGGAGGGGAAATCCACTGGGGTGACGAGACTGCGTTGGTGAACACGGATGTGCGAGACAGAAGCTATGCGCCTGCGGGCAAAACGCCGGTGACTTTGGCCGTTGGAGGAACGCGTCAAAAGCTCTCGATGATTGCCACCGTGACGAACCAAGGCAAGACGCGTTGGATGATCATTGACGAAGCCTTTGACGCGCAAAAGCTGATTGAGTTTTTACAGGCCTTGATCAAGGATGCGGGCAAAAAAGTGTTTTTGATTTTGGACAACTTGCGGGTACACCACAGCAAGCTGGTCAAGGTGTGGGTGGATGAACGCGAGGACAAGATAGAGCTGTTTTACTTGCCCAGCTACAGCCCAGAGCTCAACCCGGAGGAGCGGTTGAATGCGGACTTGAAGCAGGAGATGGGCAAGCGCGTTCCGGTGCGAACAAAAGCCAAATTACGCGATGCGGCCAATGAGCACATGATGAAGTTGGAGCAAAACCCTGAACGCGTGATGAGTTATTTCCAGGACAGCCGCGTTCGTTATGCGGCTTAAAACTTCACAGGGCTGGATCATTAGGTAGATGACCAGTTAAGGGATTTAGATGCGCGCACATGGCCGGTACAAGAAGCGAAAGCGCGTTTAAGTGAATTTTTTGGATGCTTGCCTGGTGGAGGGGCCGCAAATGGTCACCCGGCGCGGCACCGAAGTCGCCATGCTGGTTTCCGTCTACGAGTGGCAACTGCTGAAGCCGGCAGCGCGCCCTTCGTTGAAGCAACTGTTGCTGTCAGACGACGCCCGCACTGACTTGATTGTTTCGCCACACGGGAAAGCCAATCGTCGCCCTGTGGAGCCGCTGCTCTAACGCAGCGGTATCTACCGAACACCAACGTGGTTTCTAAACTGCGCAAGCCGCACCCGAATGGCGGCGTTGTAGCTTGGCGCAGTCAGTTCAACCGAACTCTTTAAATCCCTGCAGCGACGCGAGTTCCGGGTAACTGGCCTCGCGCTTTTGCTTCATCGCGGTAATCGCTTCCATCACATGCGGGTTGCTCCAGATCGCGCCTTGCAGCCAGCCCATTTGCCGCAGGCTGTCTTCCACGCTGTGGTCGCGGGCGTAGTTGATGGCTTGCTTGCTGCCCCAGATCGCGACAGGGGGTTTGTTGGCAATTTCTTGCGCGGTTTGCAAAGCGCCCGCCACCAAGGCTTCATGGCTGTCAAACACTTCGTTCACTAAGCCGTTGGCCAGGGCTTTGGCCGCTGACAAGCGGCGACCGGTATAGGCCAGCTCTTTGACCAGGCCCATCGGTAAGAGCTTGGGCAGGCGCTGCAAGGTGCCCACGTCGGCCACCATGCCAATGTTGATTTCCTGGATGCAAAAGAAGGCGTCTGCTGTGGCGTAGCGAATGCAACAAGCGGTGACCATGTCAACCCCGCCGCCAATGCAGCCGCCATGGATGGCGGCAATCACCGGAATGCGCATGGATTCGAGCAGACTGAAGGTGCTTTGGATGTCGGTCAGCGAATCGAACATGGCCGCACGGCCTTCGGGGCTGGTGTCGTCCATCTGGATGGCGCTGCTGAAGGTGTCCAGCGACATGCCGGCGGTGAAATGTTTGCCCGTGCTGGAGATCACCAACACGCGAGCCGTGGCCGAGGTGTGCAAGTGTTTGAGCACCGCGTCCAGCTCTTTCCAAAAGGTCGGCCCCATGGTGTTCAAGGCCTCAGGGCGGTTGAGCACCAGGTGGGCGACGTGATTTTCAATCGAGAGGGAAAAGCAACTGAGTTTGTCCATGTTCATTCACTTGAGGGGTTTTGTTGTCAACACGGTCACTGTAGTGCCGGGCGATGGGCGTGATTGTCCCTTGTTTGACCAGCGAACCCACCCGCACGCCCAGCAGGCGCAGACGCCGCGTTAAATCCACCCGCTTCAGGCATTGCCCTGCCACTTGGCGGATGGTGGCTGCCTCTGCGGTGTATAGCTCCAGCGTCTGGTCGCGGGTCACGCTTTGGAAGTTGTCATAGCGCAGTTTGATGCCGATGGTTTTGCCTTCATACCCTTTGCGCTGCAGGTCGGCGGCCACTTGCTCGCACAGGCGGGTGAAAATCTGCCCCAGCTCCTGGCGGTCGCGCACGGCGTGCAGGTCTTGCTCAAAGGTGGTTTCGCGGCTCATGCTGACAGGCTCGCTGTCCATGCTCACGGGCCTGTCGTCGCGGCCCCAGGCGGCTTGGTGCAGCCAGGCGCCGTAGACTTTGCCAAAATGCTCCATCAGCCAAAATTGATCGCGCGCGGCCAGGTCGCCAATGGTGTGGATGTTGTGCTTTTTCAGTTTTTCATCGGCTTTGGGGCCAATGCCATTGATCTTGCGGCAAGCCAGGGGCCAGATCAGGGTTTGCAGGTCGGCTTCGTGCACGATCGAAATGCCATTGGGTTTGTTGAACTCGCTGGCCATTTTGGCGATTAATTTGTTGGGCGCCACGCCCACTGAGCAGGTCAGGCCCGTGGTTTCAAAAATAGTTTTCTGGATCAAACGGGCCAACACCTGCCCGCCGTCGCGCTGTCCGCCGGGCACCTCGGTGAAGTCGATGTAGACCTCGTCCACGCCCCGGTTTTCCATCAGCGGGGCGATGTCGGTGATTATGTTTTTGAAGCTGCGGGAGTAATGCCGGTACTGGTCAAAATCCACCGGCAGCAAAATCGCCTCAGGGCACAGCTTGGCGGCTTTCATCAAACCCATGGCCGAGCCGATGCCGAATTTGCGGGCGGCGTAGGTGGCAGTGGTGATCACGCCGCGACCTGTATAGCCGGCGATACGCGGGAAAAATTCAAGCGGAATTTCTGCAAGATGCTCAGCAGTCCATTCTTGTTCAGGGTAGGCGGCAGACAGTTTGCCCAGCAGATCGTCCGCCTGGCGACGGCCCCCGCCAATCACCACTGGCAAGCCTTTGAGTTGCGGATAGCGCAGCAACTCGACGGAGGCATAAAACGCATCCATGTCAAGGTGGGCTATGCGGCGGGGCAGGGTGGGCATGATGGCGGATGGCAGGGTCAGGATAACGGGCTGTAACAGTTTAAGTTCACGTGTGACTGTGAGGCCAGTAAGATTCAAATTTCATTTCAAAATTTGAACAAGATCACTATGAAAGTTCCAAAAATATACCAACATACATCGGCTTCTCTGGCCTGGGTTTATGCCCTGTGCGCCACATCAGCCCTCAGTGTCTTTGGTTGCTTGCCCATGGGTGCAGCCAATTCAGTCCCTTTGGACATCGCCATCTTGACGCAGTCAAGGTGGGTGGATGTGGCTGCCTTGCAGGACCGTAAACCCGTCAGTTTAGACTTCAAAGATGCCGCGAGTGTGGCTGGACACTCAGGCTGCAACGGCTACTTTGGCAAGATTGAAATCAAGGGTGAGGCGGTGGCATTCATACAAATCGGATTGACGCGAATGTTCTGCGAGCCAGAGTCGATGGACACAGAGAGCCGCTATGTGAACGCCTTGAAAAGCACAAGCTCAGCCCGCATCGAAAAGGGTGTCTTGGAATTGCGCGATGCCCAAGGCAAGGTGCTTTGGCGTTTCAAACCATGGGCCTGAAATTTAAAATGTGGAGCGCTCGGGCAGTATGCTGTGCAAAGCTTGTCGAATGGGGTTCAAACCGGAAACGTCCCCGGCAACAAAATGCTTTTGTCGACGGTGTCCATCTGAATGCGACCGCAAAAGGCCATGGTCAAGTCCAATTCTTTGTGGATGATTTCAAGCGCTTTGGTGACGCCCTCTTCACCCATGGCGCCCAGTCCGTAAAGCATGGAGCGACCGATGTAAACCCCTTTGGCCCCCAAGGCGTAGGCTTTCAGCACGTCTTGCCCGCTTCGGATGCCGCCGTCCATATGCACTTCTATCTGTGTGCCCACAGCGTCGACGATGGCAGGCAGTGCTTCGATGCTGCTTTGCGCGCCGTCCAGTTGACGCCCGCCATGGTTGGACACGATCAGCGCATCAGCGCCTGACTGAACCGCGAGTTTGGCATCCTCCACATCCTGAATACCTTTCAGGATCAATTTGCCACCCCAACGTTTTTGAATCCACTCCACATCGCCCCAATTCAAACAGGGGTCAAATTGCGAAGCCGTCCAAGAACTCAAGCTGCTCATGTCGGCGACACCAGAGACGTGTCCCACAATGTTGCCAAACTGGCGACGTGGTGTCCCCAGCATGCCCAAAGCCCAGCGCGGTTTGGTCGCGATGTTGATGATGTTCGCAATGGTTAATTTGGGCGGAGTCGATAAACCGTTTTTCAAATCTTTGTGGCGTTGCCCCATAATTTGCAAATCCAGTGTGAGCACCAACGCAGAACAGTTGGCTGCCTTGGCGCGGTCGATCAGGCTTTCAATGAAAGGGCGGTCTTTCATCACATACAACTGAAACCAGAAGCCTTCTCCAACGTGCTTGGCCACGTCTTCAATTGAGCATATGCTAAAGGTGGAAAGTGTGAAAGGGATGCCAAATTTTTGGGCAGCGCGGGCCGCCAAAATTTCACCATCGGCATGTTGCATGCCGGTCAGACCGGTGGGGGCAATGGCAACGGGCATGGCCACATCTTGACCGATCATGGTGGTGGCGGTGCTGCGTCCTTCCATGTTCAC
>Ga0136644_10004542_pt1 | contig 10247 bp, 10 predicted proteins | sample C_130820_EF_Meta_FD_94780 | JGI IMG/M metagenome (GOLD analysis project Ga0136644, IMG submission 94780) | Freshwater microbial communities from Lake Croche, Canada to study carbon cycling - C_130820_EF_MetaG (v2) (version 2) | ecosystem: Environmental > Aquatic > Freshwater > Lake | place...
GCGGGCTTTATCAGCGAATGCGAGCAAGGCCGCGATATGGGCATGGATGGCAAGACGCTGATCCATCCCTCGCAAATCGCTTCCGCCAATCAGATTTTTGCCCCGTCAGCGGATGAGATCGCGCAGGCACAAAAAATTGTCGCAGCCTTTGATCTGCCGGAAAACCACAGCAAAGGGGTGATCCCATTGGATGGCCGCATGGTGGAACGCATGCATGCGGAAATGGGCCGCCGCGTATTGGCCATTGCAGAGGCCATTGCCGCCCGCGGGTAAACCCGCGCGCGGTGAAAGAAAAATTAAATCTGCTTGCGGCTGTCTTGGGCGCGCGCTTGTGCGACCAAGCGCACCGGCGTATTCGCCGCACCGAATTGATCATACCCACGCCGCTCCAAGACCTCGAAAAAGAAGCGGTCTTCAAAGGATTCCGTATAGATATGAAAGAACACGCCACTGGCATTTTGATCATATAAAATACCGAGTATGCGCATCCGCTCAAGCAAGGAAGGTTCGATATCAAAGCGTGCGGCCAAGTCCGCATAATAATTATCGGGGATGGGCAGGAACGGCACGCCCTTGGCGCGCGCCTCTTCGACATAGGTAAAGATGTCGCTGGTTTCAAAAGCGATTTGCTGCACGCCCGATCCGGCTGTGGCATCCATAAACCGCGCCAATACTGTTGCGCCGCCATCGGACACATTCAGGGGGATCTGGACTTTGTGATTGGCTGTCCTGACGCAACGACTGTAAAACGCACCATAGGGATCAGCCACTTCCACTTGCGGCACGTCTTCAAAGCCCAAGATCGTTTTGTAAAAAGTCAGCCATGTGAAAAATTCGCCGCGTCTGACCGTATTGGACAGATGGTCGATGCCCGTAATCGCGCCTTTGGGTGTTGGATTGCCCTCAAAAACAAAATCCTGTTCCCAGAACGAGGCGTCACTGCTTTGCTCGGGCACCAGATAGATCATGCTGCCTTCGACACCGCGCACGGCGGGAATGGTGGCTTCCCCCGCACCGATGCGACCGAAATAGGTGGTCGCGCCCAAGGCATTGGCCCGATCAAGTGTTTGTTCGACATGGCTCGTGGCCAGCGCAATCGCGCAGACCGATGTGCCATGCACCAGATAGAAGGAATGAGCAAAACCATCACGCTCGCGATTGACGACAATATTGACGTCGTTCTGACGCATCAATGTCACTTCTTTCGAGCGATGTTGCGCCACGGTCTGGAATCCCAAACCGCGCAACATATTTTCCAGCTGGTCACCGACGGAACCACTGGTTGCGAATTCGACAAATTCAACTTTTGCGACCGTTCCCGGTTGCGGCAAATGCGCGCCGGGCAAACGATCGATGTCAGGGGTCTGCCCTTGTTTTTGCAACCGCTCGGCACAGGCTTCGAGCGAGCGCATCCCATCCAAGGCGATCTGACCCGGTAAGGCCCCGCGGAACTGGTCATTGAAGATTTCCAAAGACACGGGCCCGCGATAGCCGGTCGCCAGACAGGCCTTGATAAAATCATCAACGGGGAAATCCCCCTGACCGGGGAAACAGCGATGATGGCGGCTCAAGGCCAAAGGATCCATCAACAGGCCGGGCGCATCCGCGACCTGCACCAAGGCAATTTTATCACCCGGCAATTCGGCCATGGGCGCAATCGGGTTGTGACGGACACAGGCATGAAAACTATCGAGCACGATACCGAGATTGGAGCGATCCGCCCGCTTGACCAGATCCCAAGCCTGCATCCAATCCTTGACATGCAGACCCCAAGCCAAGGCCTCATAGCCGATACGCAAGCCGCGTTTACCGGCCCGATCTGCCAATTCTGCCAGATCATGCGCTGAGCGTTCGGGATCGCCCAAGGCATCCGGACTGACATTGGAGCAAAGACACAAGAGATTGACGCCCAACTCCTGCATCAAATCGAATTTTCGCTCGGCCCGCTCGAAATTCCGCTGGCGGGCTGGCTCAGGCATGCCCTCGAAATCACGCATGGGCTGCAAAGCGACAATGGTCAGGCCCAGATCATCGGCCATCTGGCGCACTGCGGATGGCGGCCCGTTGAAAAAGGTGAGATCATTTTCAAATAATTCAACGGCCCGAAAACCGGCTTTTGACAAAGCAGCCAGCTTTGCTTCCAGCGTTCCACCCAGACAAACCGTGGCCATCGACCATGCGAACATAACAATCTCCTATATTTTTATAAATCTCATATCTTTTTTTTAAATCTGCTGCAACGCTTGAAATCATCCCGTCAGTCGATTTATTGTCGGGAAAGACCATATCGGGAGAAACGCCGTGAGCGAAGAGCAGGCAAAGCCGGAAGGCCCAACAACCATTGCGGAGCAGCTTTACGCCCGTTTGCGTCGGGATGTGATCATGGGATCACTCGAGCCCGGCACCCGCCTCAAGCTGGAAAAACTCAGTAAATCCTATGAGGTCAGCATCAATACCATGCGCGAAACCCTATCGCGTCTGGCCTCGGACGGTCTGGTCATGGCCGAAGGACAGCGGGGATTTACGGTTCCGGCTGTTTCCATCGAGGATCTGCGCGACATTACCGAAATGCGGCAATTGCTGGAATGTCATGCCCTGCGCCAGTCCATCCAGCATGCGGATTTGGAATGGGAAGCCCAAATTGTCGGCTGCTACCACAAATTATCGCGGGTCGAGGCTGTCGTGGAAGATGATCCGGATCGTTATGGCGAGGATTGGGAGCGCTATAATAACGAGTTCCACAATGCCTTGATTGCCAATTGCGGCTCGCGCTGGCTGCTTTTGTTCCGCCAGACCATGTATGAACAAAGCCAGCGCTATCGGATGTTGTCCCTGAAAACACGGCCTTTTCCACGCGCCCAATCGGCCCGCGAGCATAAAGAAATTCTGGATGCGGCCTTGGCGCGCGACAGTGATCGCGCGGTTGCATTGTTACAAGCCCATATCCTGAAAGGGGCGCAAACGGTCTCGGTCAGTGAAGACGGACATAAATACGGGTCCTAGAAATCTGTCTTGTGTATTTCGCTGAAGTGGTTTTTAAAATAATGGGTATTTTTAAAAAAATAGGAGATTGACGAGAACCCTATTTTCAGGCATTGTGTTCGCTAGTAGGACATTTGTTCGTATAGTGAACATATTTTCATTCGGAGATCCACCTTTTTGGACTGCTGATGCAATCACCGCGTAATTCAAGTTGGGCCGCGCCCAAAAACTGATAAGATAGAGACACTTCCGGCCGACCGGTTTTCATGAGCCTTTCATGGAAATATCGGCCCAAAAGCAAAAACAGGAAGGGGACCGGATCACCGCATGCCACAGGGCATAGGCTTCGTCGCCCCTCGTTCCGACCGAAAAATAGTTTCATTTGATCTTGATAAGGGAGAAACGACAATCATGATCACCACTCAGTTGAACCGCAGAACTCTGTTGCTCGCCAGCGCCTTGTTGGCTGGCGGACTTGGCTTGGCTACAAAGGCCGCACACGCCGCCGACCCGCTTTATTTGCCGAATGTGGTCGAATTGTCCGGCCCCGGCGCCGTTTCCGGCACCAATTGGCGTGACGGCATCATTTTGGCGGTCGAGGAAATCAATGCCAAGGGCGGTATTCTCGGTCGCAAGATCGAGCTGGAACATCTCGACACGCAATCAGACGCCGGTATTTCCCGCGCCCAGATGCAAAAAGTGCTCGATAAAAACCCCTATGTGGTTCTCGGTCCGGTTTTCTCCGGTTCGGTTCTGGTCGACATGGCTTTGACCTCACAGGCTGAAGTTCCGGAAATCGTGGGCGGTGAAGCCGCTGCCATTACCCAGAAAGGCAGCAAATATATTTTCCGTACCGCTTTCGGCCAGCAGACCTCGATCCCCAAGCTCGCCAATTATTTCCGTGATGGCCTGAAAGCCAAAACAGTGGCCGTTGTCTGGGTCAATAATGACTTCGGCAAAGGTGGCCGCGACAATTTCGTCAAGGAAATGGCCGCCCGCGACATCAAGGTTGTGGCCGACATCTCAACCGAATCCGGTCAGGCTGACTTTTCTGCCGACGTTGTGAAGGTGAAGGGTGCCAATGCGGATGCCATCTTTGTTTACACCAATGAAGAAGAAAGCGCCCGCTTCCTGAAGGAAGCCCGCAAGCAGGGCATCAAAACACCGCTGATCGGTGAAACAACTTTGCTCGGTCAGAAAGTGATCGATCTGGCTGGTGATGCAGCCAATGGCGTCAAAGGCCATGTCGGTCTCAGCGCCGATGCGCCGATCCCCGCGGTTCAGGAATTTGCCAAAAAGTTCAAAGCCCGCTTCAACTATGTCAACGATCATAACGGCATCAAAGGCTATATCGCCGTTTACATGATCAAAGCGGTGACCGAAAAGAACGGCAAATTCGACTCGAAACTGTTTGCCTCCACCCTGCACGGCATGACCATTAAGCCTGAACAGGAGCCCGGCATTTTGATGGAAGCCTCATGGGATGCCAATGGCGACATCGACCGCGCCAGCTTCCTCGCTGAAATTGTCGACAACAAGCAGAAGATCGTCGAGATTCTGCCCAAGCTCAACAAATAATCAGTTCTCCTATCACCGGCCCGCTGAGAATTCAGTGGGCCGGTTTTTTTACCCAATGATAAAACACAGACACAATGTCTGTGTCCTGACGATCTGCACATGACCGGACCTCAAGGACCGGGATCGACCCAAGGGGGGTAACTTAACAATGGCCGCATTCATCCAATTGTTTGTGTCTGGCCTGGCAACAGGGGCGATTTACGCCTTGGTCGCTGTTGGCTTCATGCTGTTGTGGCAAACATCGCAAACCATCAATTTCGCCCAAGGCGAATTCGTGATGATCCCGGCATTTTTCGTGCTGTGGGCCATTCGTTTTCTGGGCATCGATTTTTGGCCTGCTGTCGGCATCGGCGTCATTGTCTCCCTGATTATTCTCGGCTTCTTGTTCAAGCGCATGATTGTGGATCCCATGATCAAACACGGCGTCTTGCCGATGGTGATTTCCACCATTGCCCTGTCGATTTTTTTGAAAGAAATGGTCAAGGATTTTTATTCCTCGCAAGCCCAACCTTTCCCAAGCCTGATCCCCTCCAGTGACATCAACTTCTTTGGTGCGGTGATCTCGACACAGAATATTTTCATTTTGATCATCGCCTCTCTCACGGTTGTGGCTTTGAACTTTTTGTTGAACGGCACGCGTCTCGGTCGCGCCATGCAAGCCACCGCGCAAAATCCAACGGTTGCGCGCATCCTCGGCATTCCCGTTGAACGGATGATTTTATACACCTTTCTGATCAATGCCGCTTTGGTGGCTTTGGCGTCTTTCCTGATCAGCCCCATCTATCTCGCCAAATTCACCAATGGTGACGTCTTGGGTCTTGCGGCCTTCATCGCAGCGATCGTCGGGGGCTTCAATCAGGTGCGCGGTGCGATTGTCGGCGGACTGATTTTAGGTGTCATCGAAAACCTCGCCGCTGCCTATATTTCTGCCCAATATCGCGGAGCGATACCGCTGATCTTGTTGATCGTGGTGATCTTGTGGCGTCCACATGGATTGATGGGTCGTGCAGAGGAGCGCACCGTATGATTGACTTTCTCACCTCGCGCGGCTTCAAAATCTTCTTTGCGCTTTTTGTCGCAGCCCTGCTGATTACCGCACCCTTTTATCTGCGCAATTTCGGCCTTTATCTGATTGCGATGTGGCTGGTGATTTCGGTGGCCGCTTTGGGCCTGAACCTGACATTGGGTTATGCCGGACAGGTGTCGATGGCCCAAGGCGCCTTTGTCGGCATCGGGGCTTATGTCACGGGTCTAATGACGCTGGCCGGTGTTCCCTGGCCTGTCGCCTTTCTCTGCTCGGGCCTGTTGTGTTTTGTTGTCGGATGGGTTTTGGGCTATCCGGCCTTGCGCGTGCAACATCACTATCTGGCCTTTGTCACTTTGGCCTTTTCAACGCTCGTCTTCTTGCTGATGCGCAATGAAGAATGGCTCACCAAAGGCATTTACGGCCTGACCGATGTGCCGCGTCCAATTTTGTTTGGCTGGAATACCGGCAAGGCCTTTGATTTTTATTTCTTCGTGCTCGGTGTCGTGACTTTGCTGTCTTTGGGTGTGTGGTGGATTATCCGTTCGCCATGGGGACGGGCTTTCGTCGCCTTGCGTGAAAATCCGGTGCGCGCTTTGTCATTGGGCGTTGATACCCGCCGCTATACATTGATGGCCTTTGCCATGGGTTCGGCCATTGGCGGTTTTGCGGGTGCGCTTTATGCACCCTTGGTACAATTTTTCGAACCCAATTCCTTCGCCTTGCCGCTCTCGCTCAATCTGCTTTTGATGGTGATTGTCGGCGGCGGTGGTACCTTCTTCGGACCCTTTATCGGGGCTGCGACCGCCGTGCTGTTGCCCGAATGGTTGCGCATTGCGCAAGGCTATTATCTGATCATCTATGCCATTGTTGTGATGATTTTGATGTTGTTCTGCCCGACCGGTATTATGGGCTTGGGTGATCGTTTCATTTCGCATTTCCGGCAAAAGCGCATTTCTGCTGAACGCGCGGATAAAGCCAAGGATATGGCCCAACAGGAGGGCAAATGATGCAACCTGTTCTTGAAGTAACGGATGTCAGCAAGCGCTTCGGTGGCGTGACCGCTGTCGATGGTGTCTCCTTCAAAGTCTATGAAGGGGAAATCCTCGGCATTATCGGCCCCAATGGTTCAGGCAAATCAACCTTATTCAATTGCGTGCTGGGTCAGTTGCACCCCACCCATGGATCCATCAAAGTCGACGGCCATGATGTAACCGGCGCCCGTCCTTGCGATTTGAACCGTCTGGGCGTCAGCCGCACCTTTCAATTGTTACAGGTGTTTCCGGAATTGTCGGTGCGCGACAATCTCATTCTGGCCGGACAGGAACATGAAGGCAGCATGTTGGACCGCCTATTGGGTCCGCGTGATGCCGGTCTCACCGCCTCCGCCAATCAGATGATCGAGTTTTTCCGTCTCTCGCATGTCGCCGATGAAAAAGCCGGTGGCCTGAGTTACGGCCAGCAAAAATTGCTGGATGCCGCCATGGCCTTTATGGCGGGTCCGCGGCTTGTCTTGCTGGATGAACCGGCAGGCGGCGTCAATCTGACCATGCTGGGCCATTTGCGCGACCGATTGAAAGCCATCAACACGGAACAAAACGCCACCTTTGTTGTGATCGAACACAATATGGAATTTGTGATGGCCTTGTGTAACCGCATCATCGTTTTGGCTGAAGGCAAAATCATTGCCGAAGGCACACCCGATGAAATCCGTTCCAACCCCGAAGTGATCGAGGCCTATCTTGGACACTAACGCCCCCATCCTCACACTGCATGATGTCGTGGCCGGTTACGGAGCCATGACCATTCTCAACGGCACCAGCTTTGACGTACGCCGCGCCACCATCACAACCGTGATCGGGCCGAATGGAGCGGGCAAATCAACGGTTTTCAAAACCATTTTCGGCATGTTGAAACCACGCAGCGGTTCCATTGTGTTCAAAGGTGAAAATATTTCCGGCATGCAGCCGCGCGATTTGCTGGCACGCGGCATTTGCTATGTGCCGCAAGGCCGCAATATTTTTCCCGAACTTTCGGTGCGCCACAATCTGGAACTCGGCGGTATTGCCGCTGACAGTTCCATCGATATCAATGCGCGGATCGAAGCCGCCATGGATCGTTTTCCGATCCTGCGGCAAAAGCAAAATGCGCAAGCCTCGACCTTGTCGGGCGGCCAGCAAAAGCTTGTCGAAATCGCCCGTGGTCTGTTGCTTGATCCCGAACTGATTTTGATCGACGAGCCCTCGATCGGCCTGTCGCCCTTGATGGTGCAGGAAATCTTCCAGATCCTGAAGGATTTGCGGGCCAAGGGTGTGACCATTTTGATGGTCGAACAAAATGCCCGCAGCGCCTTGCAGATTTCCGATGACGGGCTTGTACTTGAGCTGGGACGCACTAGGATGTCAGAATCGGCTGATACGCTTTTAAATGATCCGCGCGTGGGGCAATTGTTCCTCGGCGGCGCCATGGAGCCAGCCGCCTGATTGAGGATTGCGGTGATGTATCAAGAACTGACATTGAGTGACTCGGACGCGCGTCTGGCGATCGAGATCATTCGCAGCGAAACCGAAAAGCGCGGCAAGAGCGCCGTGATTGCCGTGGCCGATTGCCGTGGTGAATTGATCGGTCTGTTGCGCATGGATGGCGCGGCTTTCTCCTCCGTCAATGTAGCGACCAACAAGGCCTTTACCGCAGCCCGCTTGCGGCGCCCTTCCAGCCTGATCGGCAAAAATGCCAAACATCCCGAAACGGGGTTCAACGTCGCTTATTACAGCGATCCCCGTTATATCGGCTTCAGCGGTGGTTTGCCTGTGATCGTCAAAGGCCAGACTGTCGGCTCCATTGCCGTCAGTGGCCTGACGGAAGCGGAAGACGAGGAGCTTGCGGAACTCGCCATCAAGGCTATTCTGGCGGCCAATCCATCCTAATTGCCCCTTTGCATTTTTATGATTTGACTGAAATGGAGACTGATCACCATGGCGCATCCTGATCGCTATTTGCTGGCTGGTGTCATGGGATGGCCCGTCATGCATTCGCGTTCCCCCAAGCTGCATAATTACTGGCTGGCACAGCATCATCTGATCGGCGCTTATGTGCCTTTGGCCATCAAAGAAGACGGCTTGGAAAAAGCCTTGCGGGCACTGCCGGCGCTTGGCTTTTCGGGATGCAATCTGACCATTCCGCACAAAGAACAGGCGATGAAAATCGTGGACCATCTCGATCCGGTTGCGCGGCGCATCGGCGCCATGAATTGCGTCATTGTCGGTGCGGACGGCTCTTTGTCCGGCACCAATAATGATGGCTTCGGCTATATCGCTTCCATTCGTGAAGCCAAGCCCGATTGGCGGGCTGATCAGGGTCCGATTGTTGTGTTGGGCGCGGGTGGTGCGGCAAGAGCCGTGCTTGTCAGCCTGATTGATGAAGGGGCGCGTGAAATCCGCTTGCTCAACCGCACGCCGGCGCGTGCGGATGATCTGGCGCGCGAATTTAGCGGACCGATCAAAACCTATGCTTGGTCTGCACGCAATGATGCCTTGGAAGGGGCGGCCATGCTGATCAACACCACGTCTCAGGGCATGGTCGGCCAACCCGAACACGATATCCTGCTCGACAAATTGCCCACCACAGCGCTTGTGTCCGACATTGTTTATATTCCGCTTGAAACCTCGCTTTTGGCTGCGGCCCGCAAACGCGGCAATACCACCGTCAACGGTCTAGGCATGTTGCTGCATCAGGCACGACCCGCCTTCAAAGCCTGGTTTGGCGTAATGCCGGATGTCACCAAAGAGCTTCGCTCGATGATCGAAGCCACCATTTAACAAAAACCATCAAGGGGAAATGCTGTGAGCCACACTCTCTTTTCATTGCAAGGGCGTGTTGCCCTTGTCACCGGCGGATCGCGGGGTCTGGGTTTTGCCATGGCGGAGTCATTGGCGACCGCGGGCGCGCATGTCGTGCTTAACAGCCGCGATGCCAAAGCCCTCAGCCACCAAGCCGATGCATTGAAGGCCAAGGGTCTGAAAGCCTCTTTCGCCGCCTTTGATGTCACCGATCAAAAAGCCTGCGAACAGGCGGTGGACAGCATCGTCAAAGAGTTTGGCCGCCTTGATATTCTCATCGGCAATGCCGGTATCCAGCATCGCAATATGATCAATGACTGGCAAAGCGATGATTGGGATCGTGTCACCAATGCCAATCTGAAATCCTGTTTCTTTCTGGCTCAAGCCTGCGTCCGTCCGATGAAAGCGCAAGGCTTTGGCCGCTTGATTTTCACCACCTCGATCACCGGTATTCTGGGTCGTGCCACCATTCATGCCTATGTGGCTTCCAAAGCCGGATTGGCGGCGCTCACCCGTTCGCTGGCTGCGGAATTGGGTGAGTTCGGCATTACCAGCAATTCCATCGCACCCGGTTATTTTGAAACCGAAATCAACGAGGCCCTGCTCAAAGACGAGGCCTTTGTTGCCCGCGTGAATGGCCGCACGGCGCTCAAGCGGTGGGGCAAGCCCAGCGAGTTGGGTGGCGCTGCCGTCTTCCTGGCATCCGATGAGGCAGGCTATGTAACGGGTCACCAATTGGTGATCGATGGCGGCTTTACGTCAACCATGTAGGCCTTTCCGACAGGGTCGCTCTGTCGAAAAAATCACACTTTAAGAAGCGGTCC
>Ga0136644_10004545_pt1 | contig 10246 bp, 10 predicted proteins | sample C_130820_EF_Meta_FD_94780 | JGI IMG/M metagenome (GOLD analysis project Ga0136644, IMG submission 94780) | Freshwater microbial communities from Lake Croche, Canada to study carbon cycling - C_130820_EF_MetaG (v2) (version 2) | ecosystem: Environmental > Aquatic > Freshwater > Lake | place...
AATCAGAGCTGATTAACTGGTAAGGTTGTATCGATTAGGTATTTAACCTATTGTGAAAAATAGGTCATGTATTAAGATGGTGTTATTAAAACAATCAACGGAGACATTAATGAAAAAAATAATTCAATTAGTTGTGGTTTTTTGCTCTATCGCATTCAATTTCAGTTTCGCAGCTGAATACATGGATAAAACACCATTTCAATTATCCAGAGCATTTTCTCCAGGAGTGATTACTGAAGGAGGGAAGATTGTTTGGGTAGCTGGTCAAACAGCCACGAGAGATTTTGAAGGTAAAGATATTTCGAATAACTTTGAAGCTCAGGTAAAACAAGTATTTGGACAAATTGATCAAGTATTAAAAGATGCTGGTGGGTCAGTTGCCAATGTTGTGCAGATGACTGTCTTTATTAAAGAGTCTCGATATGGTGATCGATTTGTTGAAATGAGAAAGGACGTCTTCAAAAATGGTAATTATCCAGGTAGTGCTCTCATTACAGTAACTAACTTTGCTAGACCTGGCATTGAAATAGAAATCCAGGCCATCGGAGTCATTGGAGATAACTGTTCACAAGAAAAGCGTTGTTCTGTAAAAAAATAATCATTCAATAGGGCTCTACAACTTTTTCAATCAAAGGATTCCTTATGCAATTGATTAAAAATATCATTTTTTATTGTTTATGTTTTACGTCACTAATGTCTGTTGCACAGACTGGATCATTTCCGCAAAAACCCATTACGATGATTGTTCCCTATACCGCAGGAGGGGGAGTAGATTCCATTGCTAGATTAATTGTTCCAGTCTTGTCAGAGCGTTTGGGGCAAAAAGTGCTCATTGAGAATAAGCCGGGAGTTTCAGGAATGGTTGGCGCACAATATGTTGCAAAAGCGCCTCCAGATGGGTACACCATTCTTGCAGGAAATACGACAACTAATGCAACCAATTATTATTTAACCAAAAACTCAGGATATCACCCCATTAAGGATTTTGTACCGCTATCTTTGTGGGATAGAGGACCAACAGTATTGGTTGTTCCTGCAAATAGTAAGTTTCAAAATGTGAATGATGTTATCAAAGAGTTAAAAAGTAAACCTGGATCATTAAACTATGGTAGCAGTGGATTAGGAAGTGCTCATCATTTGTCGGCAGAAGTATTTATGCATTTAACCAACACTAAGATGCAGCATGTCCCTTATAAAGGTGGGCCTGGTGTGATGGCTGATTTAATCGGTGGTCAACTAGACTTGGCTTTTGAAGTGATACCTGTTGCAAGTCCATTTATAAAAAGTGGTCGACTGCGAGCTCTTGGCGTGAGTAGTAAAACAGAGATTCCTGCACTTCCGGGTGTTAAGCCCATTGCCGATATTGCGGTACCTGGATTTCAAATGGAAACATGGCAAGGGGCATTTGCGCCTGCAGGAACACCGCCCGAGATTACTGAAAAACTCGGTAGAGAAATTGCTTTTGTGATTCAAATGCCTCAAATACAACAAAAATTACAAGAGTTAGGATTAATACCTGACTATCGACATAATCAAGAGTTTAAAGATTTTTTACAGCAGGATTTTGCCATGTGGGGGAAGTTGGTAAAAGACGCCAATATCAAAGCTGAATAAGTCTCAATAGGAACTTCAAGTGATCATCAATAAACTGGAAATTAAAGCGGTCAAAGTCCCTCTAGAAAAACCAATTCCAAGCGGAAAGATGGTGATTAAGACAGTTGATGCATTATTGGTATTTTTGTATACAGATGATTTGCATGGCGAAGGAATGGTGTTTACTTTAAACGGTACACGCTTATCGATTGTCAAAGAGATGATACTGAGTCTCGAAGAGCTTATCGTTGGCATGAATCTAGACAATAGAGATAATTTTTTAAAGCGAGCATGGTCTGAATTGGTATTTTTAGGTCAAAGAGGTATTGGTGCCATCGCGTTATCTGCAATTGATATGGCTTTATGGGATTTAGTGGGTAAAGAGCGTAATCAAAATATTAGTCATATTTTGGGTAGTACCCGAGTTAGTATGCCTATCTATAGAAGTGGAAGTTTGCGTTTATCAGCATCGATTGATGAATTACAACTAGAATCTGATGCATTAAGGAATCAAGGATTTAAGGCAATCAAAATGTCATTAGGTTCTAAGAAAATTGATGATGATGTTGCAAGGGTGAAGGCAGTGAGGCAAGCCATAGGTTTTGAAATGCAATTGATGACTGACTGTAATCAGCAACTGACAGTTGCTCATGCCATTGAATTAGGTAATCGGCTTGAAGAGTTTGGACTCGCATGGATTGAAGAGCCAATTGTCTTTCATGATCATGCAGGAGAAGCTGAAATTGCTAAGGCATTAAGTACTCCCATCGCTAGTGGGGAAAATGAGTTTACCTCACACGGTATGCTAGAAATGATGGAGAAACAATCAGCAGATATTTTAATGCCTGATTTACAAAGGATGGGCGGACCTACAGAATTACTCAAGGTAGGTCAAATGGCGCTTGAGCGAAATATACCCATTGCACCGCATCTATTTACACAAATGTCATTGCCAATAGCTGCGGCAATGCCCAATGCGATTTATGTGGAATATATGCCATGGTTCTCACCACTATATAAAGAGCAATTGATATTAAATTCAGAAGGTGAAGTGTCAGTGCCTCAAGGACCGGGTTGGGGATTTAATTTTGATCAATACGCGATCAAAAAGTTTAGCTATTCTTAAAAATAAATGGAAAAAACCAAATATGTTTACTCGCCGACAGTTTTTAAAAAGTACTAGCTCTTTGGCTGGGGGATTAACCTTTTGCTCTTGTGGTTTATTAAGCACAGCCAATGCCCAGAGTAATTCTGTGAAAAAGCCTCCCGTTATCATTAACGGAAAAAAAATTAAAGCGATTGATGTACATGCACATTGTTATTTCCAGGATGCAATTGATTTAATGGGTGCTGAGGCAAAATCAGTTTTAGCACCAACTCGAGGTCAGATGAAGAACTTTATCAACGTCTCGGAGCGAGTGCAAGCTATGCAGGCGCAAGGCGTAGATATGCAAGTCTTAAGCATCAATCCCTTTTGGTATCGCAAGGATCGAGAAACTACAGAGACAATTTGTAAAATCAATAATGAAAATTTAGCAAAACTTTGCCAAGAAAATTCAGAGCATTTTGCTGGTTTTGCATCCTTAGCAATGCAATTCCCTGATTTGGCAGTCCAGCAGTTAGAACAAGCAGTTAAGAAGTTCGGTCTTGTCGGCGCAGCAATTGGCGGAAGTGTTGCTGGTGATGATTTCTCGAATCCTAAGTACCACCCTGTATTTGCCAAAGCACAAGAATTAAATGTGGCGTTTTTTATTCACCCGCAAAGTACCCCCCAATTAGCCTCGCGTTTTAAAGGTAATGGTTGGTTATCAAATACGATTGGTAATCCCTTAGATACTACGATTGCATTGCAACATTTAATCTTTGACGGTACTTTGGATAAGTTCCCTCAAATAAAAATTATTGCCGCACATGGAGGTGGATATTTTCCATCCTATGCGCCAAGATCTGATCATAGTTGTACCGTATCGCCAACGATGTGTGACCCGAATATTGTTTTAAAGAAAAAACCAACTGAATACATTAAGCAAATGTATTTTGATTCTTTAGTTTTTACGCCAGAAGCCCTTAATTATTTGAAATCTCAAGTAGGCGCTAGTCAAATTATGATTGGTTCAGATCATCCGATTCCATGGGCTGAACAACCCGTAGATCATGTGATGGCAACCCCCAATCTTACTGATGCTGAGCGCATAGGTATTTTATCTGGTAATGCCGCTAGAGTATTAGGGTTAAAGATTTGAAATAACCCATAACCCTAGTCATTCTTATTAAGTCGATACTATTAAATAAGTAGTGATTAACGATTGCACTGAATCTGATTTTTGGCAATGACACAACTAAAGATTTTCTTTCCGTCATGACTATATTCGGTGAATAACCATTGAAGACCTTCTTTGTCTTGTCGATCGAAAGTCGCATAACCAAAATCTAAATAGCTTTCAAATTCTTTAATTTTCATTTTTTTCTTTTGTTCTTGGCTTAAAGAGATATTTTTTGTTTTTAATTCCTCTAAAGCAGAACCACCATTACCTGAAATCAAAGTAACTGGATGAAGATTTTCATAGGAGATTGCTTGAACAGTATGTATATGCCCATGTAAGGATGCATGAAAATTAGAGGATAAGAGAGTATCGCCTTGAATATTTTTCATTAGTAATCCAAGACTATTCAATTTGAGAGATAAATCATCCTTCGAATCGCCCTTAGTCGGAAGAACAATTGAAATAGGGTGGTGATTTGCAAAAATACTAAAAGATTTTTTCTTAGCAAGTTCTTCGGCCTGAGCAATTTGCTTCGTATAGATTGCATAACTCACATCTTCAGGTTTCATATCTTTGGAGGGCATGTTTGCAGAATCAAAGCTAACAATTTGTGCTTTTGCTCCAAGAGCAACAGCATATGGTTCTGAAAAGCTACCTGCGTCATTTTTGGCATCATTGCAACTGAGATTGTCATCCCAAGGACGGCTATCGATAAATCGGTGCCAACCTTGACCTGCACGTTGGCAGGACTCATGATTACCTCTAACATATAACCAAGGAGTTTTATCTAATAGTGGTTTTGCTGGATCAAAAAAATCAGCTTTCCAGGTATCGAAACCATAACCATATGGTGAGTTTTTACAACCGATTTGGCCCTCAGGGCATGGGCTTTCACGATAGTGAATATCGCCCACATGAACCACTAAGTCGGGGTTAGTTTTTAAAGCATGTTGAATAATTTTTTTTAATGGCCATTTATTGCCGTCGTTGCAATCTTGAAAAGAATTGTCTGCAGCTTTCAAGCGACACCCTGTATCAGCGATGATGACAATTCGTTCTATTTCAGATTTTAGGGCTTGTAAAGTTTGCCCTTGAATAGTTGCTTGTTGAACTCCTTTGGGCCAAGTGATCTCACAGGTTGTAATTGGAAAATTTGAAGCAACTTCATCTGATTTTTTGCGAAGTGGAATATTTGCTGCTTGAGCTCTTGTATTTAATTGTTGTGCTGGTAGCTTATCCCATTGAATCGTTGGGCAGACTTTTTCGGTTGTAATTGCTCTAATAATTACTTTCCCATCGCCCACGACTTGATAGATTTGTAGGAAGTGATTATTAAAATCAACATCTGACAGATTTGTTTTGCATGCGCATAATAAAAAACTAATAAATATAATGCAGAAATATCTGAGAAGTGTGAACAATTAAATTTTAGAGATGAACAATAAGATTTTAGAAATTAAAGAAATTGCAAATATTAGATAACAATTTAAATAATATTTAATTTTTATGACTAGATAACTTTTTATTTAAAGAAATAAAGATTTAACGTAAATGACATTAATTTGAAATGGACCTGAAATAGTAAGACAGCAAAATGATATTGCTAAGTATGCTTAGCAATTATATTAATACTCACAAGGTTCATAATGAAATCTCCATTTGTAAAGTCATCAATTGTAATAGCAGTAGGTTTGCTTGCTCATTCATATTCTTACTCTCAACCTGTCACTGAATTTGGTTCAATCATCATTGAAGATAAGGCTCTAAAAGCTAAAGAGTTTGAGAGCGTGAAGACATCCCCAGTTCAAAGTACTTTGGATGTTAGTAGGCCAGTTGTTGAAATACCAAAAGATTTTTTTGAGAATAATATTTATCCTACGGCCTCATTTGCAACTGCCGCATCAAGTATTGCTCCAAGTATGGTGAGTATCCCATTTAATGGTCCTGGTGGGTTTGATGAAAGAATTGCAATTCGTGGCTTCGCTGATGCGAACGATACTTTTACTTTGCAATTTGACGGTATTCCGTTTAGTGATACCAACGACCCTTCTCATCACTCACAAGTTTTTTTCCCCGCACCATTTATTGGTGGAATGGTAGTTGATAGAAGCCCAGGTGGAGCATCGACATTAGGAACAGCGAACTACGGTGGTGTTATCGGTATTTTATCTAAACCCCTAGATGATACGCGTTCAGGCTCAGTTTTTGGTAACTATGGAAGTTTTAATACCTCATTGATTGGTGCGGAGTACCAATCAGGAATATCAGAAAATTCAGAACATAATACAAAATTTACATTTAATGCACACGAAGCTAAGACTGATGGCTACCTATCAAATAGTTGGATGAAGCGAGATGCAGGTAGTTTTAAATTAGAGTCTGAGTTAACTAAAGATACCAAATTTACCGTATTTTTATCAGCTTTAATTTGGCATAGCAACTCAACTGATAACCCTTCACAATTAGCCGTTAATGCACTTTCTAACCCAGCAAATTCATCCTATTCTTCATATTACAAGGGTGATAATTATTTCCAAAGTTTAGATCCGACGCGTAAAGATAATGCAAATTACAATATGCAGGATATCAATACAACATTTAATTATCTTGGTATTAATTCAAATTTAGGTTCAGGATGGAAGTTGGATGATAAGTTATATTACATGTCATACAACAATCAGGAAAAATATACTAAAAATACTGATGCTGCATCACCCTCTTACTCTGGAAGTAAGACTGGTGGAGTTGATAAATTAAATTCTTATCAGACTTTTGGTAACATCACGCGTCTCACATTAGATACTGATTCAGGTCAATTACGCACAGGTTTGTGGTTGCAGCATTCTTCAACAAGACGACATCAATTTGCTATGGATGTGGGGTCAAATACATATGCTGATCCTTCCCTTACAGCAAGCACAATTGTTAATCAGCAGTTTTTTCAAAATACAATTCAGCCATATGTTGAATTTGAATATAAGGTCAATGACAAGTTAAGAATTACTCCAGGATTTAAGTACAATATTTATTCAATCGATATGAACAATTTCCCATCGAGTAAAGTTTGTACATCAACCAATATTTCCGGATGTTCTTCACAATACAACTCTAGTGCTACTTATAATGATCCATTACCATTCTTAGAAGCCAGATATTTCATTGAAAAAAATTGGAATATATATGGTCAATATGCAAAGGGTGATGTGGTACCAAGTTCCAGTGTTTTGGATGTAACTAAGACTGTAAACGTTCCTCCTGCACCTGTTAGAACAAATACAGTTCAATTTGGAACAGTTTATCAAACGCCTGCCTTTATGTTTGATTTTGACGTTTACTACACAACCGCTGACTCGTCCTATGCCAAAGTTGTAGATGGTAACGGTGGTTACACCTACACCCCTAGCGATGCTGTGATCTATAAAGGTATTGAGGCACAGGCTAATTATGTTTTGGGTGGCGGATTTAATTTGTATGCTAATGCTTCACTGTTAAGAGCTAATTATGACAATGCTGCTGGCTTGTCTGCAGCTTCAGTGCCGAATGACATTGAAACGCTTGCTTTAATGTATAAAAAGAATGAAATTAACGCTTCGATTCTTGTTAAGAGAGTTGGTCCACAGTGGGTAGATAGCTCAGATGCTTCCATTCATCAGTTTTATCAATTGGATCCAATTTATTTAACTAGCTTACAGTTTAACTATACGATGAATAATGTTGCTCCTTACATTAAAAGTTTAAGACTTAGAGCTGGTATCGATAACCTCTTTGATAAGAGATATATTTTCGCCTATACCCCTGGTTCTCTTGTAGCGGGTTCTGCTCCAGGAACGACAACTACTGATACTGTTCAGTTAAATTCAGGTAGAGCGATATTTGCAGGATTAGAAGCTAGATTCTGATTTTTATTAAATGCAGTAATTAATAAATATGCCATCATAAATTTATGATGGCATATTTTAATTTGAAAAAATATATATGAGCTTTCTTGAGCCAGATAGAAACCGATTTAAGTTTGGAACATTATTAGTAACGGCAATATTAATTCAGGCATTAATTATCTGGTTGTTTTTTTCAGGACTTACAAAAAAAATAAACCCCCAATTTAATCAGCTAATTACAGCAACACTCATAGAAGAAATTAAGCATATTCCAAAACCTGAAATACCAAAGCCAAAAGTGATTCAAAAGGTCTATGTAGCAAAAGCAGAGGTTGCACCACCTAAGGTAAGTGAATCCTCGGTTAAAGCAACGGTTCAGGTGCCATTACCAGCTCCAGAAAAACAGAGTGCGCCATCAATACCAGTCGTCGCATCTACATCAGCTAGATTAGACTCTAGTGGCGGGTGTCAAAGACCTCAATATCCAGAAATGGCTCGATTTAACGGAGATGAAGGAATTGTTATTGTTGGATTTTTAATTTCTGTTGATGGACGTGTAAAGGAAAGTAAAGTTTTGAGTTCAAGTGGCCATAAATCTTTGGATAGTGCTACACGAGATGCATTGTCTCTGTGTAAATTTCAGGCAGGCTCAGAAAACGGGCAACCAATAGAGTCTTGGGCAAAGATCAAGTACGAGTGGCGATTAAGTAAAAATTAAGGAAAAATAAAAATGAATGTAAATTTAAATAAACTAATATCTGTAACTCAAATGTTGCTGTTTACTTGTATTTCGAGTATTTCTCAAGCAGATGATGGAACAAAAGAGGTAGCTCAAAACATATCTAATCCTTATGGCTTGTCAGCCATCATTGAGCAGGGTGATTGGATCTCTAAGGGAGTTTTAGTGATTCTATTAATCATGTCCCTAGGCACATGGATCATCTTATTAACAAAATACATGGAACAAAGTCGCCTATTTAGTAATAGTAAAAATACTAGACACCAATTTTGGGCACAGCCTAATCTTGATACTGCGATTAGTTCTTTAGATAAAGATAGTGCATTTAGATACATTGCTCAAAATGCGATTGCTGCAAAAAAAGAACATCATACAGAGTTAGCTTCACAAGTATCTTTAAATACTTGGATCGAAATGTCATTCAATAGATCCATTCAAGAAATTCAGTCAAAACTATCTGTAGGCTTAGCATTTTTAGCAACAGTTGGATCAACAGCACCATTTATTGGTTTATTTGGAACTGTTTGGGGAATTTATCATGCGCTCACAGCAATTGGTATTGCTGGACAAGCATCTATTGATAAAGTTGCTGGCCCTGTTGGTGAATCCCTCATCATGACGGCTTTGGGTTTGGCAGTTGCGGTACCAGCTGTTCTCAGTTACAACTGGTTAGTGAGAAGAAATAAATCAGCAATGGCTCAAGTGGGATCTTTTTCAGCAGACTTAGAAAAAGTCTTACTCGGTGGTGGAAAACCAGAATAAGCCAAGAGCAATTAATGATAAAAATTCCTTCCGACGACAATGAAATTATGTCAGCGATTAACACCACACCTCTAGTGGATGTGATGTTGGTGTTGTTGATTATTTTTTTAATGACAATACCCGTTGCCGTACAGACCCATTCAGTTGTTTTACCCAAAGAAACAAATCTACCCAGAGTTACTAAGCCTGAAGATATCAATATTTCTGTGAACCAAAAAGGAAATGTCTTTTGGAATGATTCTTTAATTAAAAATGATAGAGAACTAGTCGATCGATTAAAGGCTGTATCACAACAAAGTCCCCAACCTGAAGTTCATATTCGTGGTGATCAAGATGTTGAGTATGAATCGATTGCAAAAATTTTATTAGATTGTCAACGAGCAGGAATCACGAAGGTAGGTTTTCTAACAGAACCACCTCCCAAAGGATAAAAGATGGCGTTTAATTTGCACTCTAACGAAGATGACGTCATTATAGAAATCAACACGACACCATTGATTGATGTGATGTTGGTCTTATTGGTGATGTTAATTATTACGATTCCACCGCAAATGCATTCGGTGAATATGAATATGCCGACTACTACGCCAACGATCGTGAAAACACCGACGGTTATTTATTTAGATATTGATAAACAAGGTCGTTTTTCTTGGAATGGTCAATTCATAAGTCGTGAGGAATTAAATGAAAAATTAACGTCTTTAAAATCGCGCGTTGAAGATCAACCAGAGTTTCACATTAAACCGGATAAGAAGACCCACTACAAATATCTATCTGCTGTTATGTCTGATTTACAGAAACAGGGATTTACTAAGGTTGGAATTGTTGGTAATGAGAGATTTGTACAAGATTAATCTTTTGTATTAATAAAAAGACTAAAGGCTTCCAAATCATTGATTAGGAAGCCTTTAATTGGTTGCGGGGATAGGATTTGAACCTATGACCTTCGGGTTATGAGCCCGACGAGCTGCCAGACTGCTCCACCCCGCGTCTGTTCTGTACTAAGAGGG
>Ga0136644_10004546_pt1 | contig 10242 bp, 17 predicted proteins | sample C_130820_EF_Meta_FD_94780 | JGI IMG/M metagenome (GOLD analysis project Ga0136644, IMG submission 94780) | Freshwater microbial communities from Lake Croche, Canada to study carbon cycling - C_130820_EF_MetaG (v2) (version 2) | ecosystem: Environmental > Aquatic > Freshwater > Lake | place...
CAGCAACAGCAGCAGATGATGATGCAACAGCAGCAACAGCAGCAACAGCACTTCATGCAACAACAGGCTGGCTCCGGAAAAAAGGCCAACCCCCTCAATCTCACAGACGAACAGTTTCAAGCTCTCGTGGCGGGCGTTTGTGCAATGATTGCATTCTCAAAGCCCGTCCAAGAGAAGTTGATGAGTTTCTTTCCACAGTTTGTTTCTGAGGGAGGTATGACGATGGCCGGTCTCGCAGTGTCGGGACTCATAGTTTCAATCATTTATTATATTATTGACAAGTTTGTGCTCAACCGTTAATATTGCGGTTTAGTAGACCATGGACTATATTGAAAGAGACCCGTGTAGTAGTATGCTAGCATACCAATCATCAAAACCATGAAGATTGCTATGGCCAAATACCCGACATTACCCCCCTTGCTTTTACCTTCTCCAAGAACCTTTTCAAAATCCTTGCTTATGAGAGAAAGCAGTATAAGCACCGAGTACATGATGACGAAGACTGGGACTATTATCTCCCATGGAATCACAAAGTACGGCATCGTCGTCTCGAGGGAAATGTAGATTGATGCCAGTATTGGGACGATGCACAAGTGAGTCGCCGTTGAGAGTTTGTAATCATCGGGAAGAAGTTTTGTGAGAATAAACGGCGTACAGAGAGAACCCCACAATATTGTGGATGCGATGGATGATCCAAACGGGCCCAACATTTATAATGTGTCAACAAAAAAATTATGTGTCTCTGATGTACTTTCCACAAAAGGCTTCAGATTCGGGTATTGGTTCATAGAGGCCAATCTTGACGGATAGTTTCCTGAGTTCTTTAAAGTTTTTCCAGAAGCTGTCATTGTGAGAGTACTCGGTGACAGTTGAGTGTGCGAGTTCATGAAGTAATACGTGGAATATTTGGTTTGCGGTTCCTCCCAAGCACAAACCAATTTCGTATCCTTTATTTGTGTTGTAGCCAATTTCATTCTCTTTTTTCAGGTACCCTATGAGAACAATCTGTTTCGTGAGCACCTTGAACTTTTGGGGGACATCATGCGTTGCAATGTACCGGCGAAGCTTTGCGTACTTTTCTTTAACTTCTGTGAACACGGCTGGGTCTCGTGTGTGCGTGATAATGTAAATAATCGCACCTATCATACACACCATGACAACAAGTGTTATCAACATTCTTACGATACACGGATAAAAATAAATGAAGAGTAGAGTCGAGAGAGTGCGTACTCACTCTGTAATGGTTCCCACAGTTCCTTTCTGAACCCCATGTCCACGAGACTGGTCACGAGAATGTCCCTGTACGCAATTGGTTCCGGTCTTGGACCTTCTGCGTAAAATGGAGTGTCGACAAGGTTGACGAAAACTTTTTCGCCAAACTCGCCGTACCCCGTCGACTCACTTCGTATAAATGTGTTTCCAAACTCGTCTCGAAATGGGGTCGCCATCAGAATACTCTCAGAGTCCGGTATACACCCTATAAGTTTTCCGTTTGGTTTCAATCTGTCGCGGATTTCGCGGATACTCGAATAAAAGAGCGTCTTGTCTCGAAAAATATAGTGAAGTGAAAAGTTGTAGCAAATAACGTCGTATTGTTTCTTTGGGCAAGAATGGATGTCACCGTGAAAAAACTTGACTTTGAGTTTTTTAAAGGTGGGGGCTCGAGTCATCGCTTCCGTAAGGGCCTCTTCGCTCGGGTCGCATGCGTCGATATGTGTGACCCCAGCCTTTTCCCATTTCCCGAGGTCGCCACCAAACCCACAGCCAACGTCGAGAACCGTGCATCCCGGTACCACGGATGACTCTATGAGTGCACGTTTTACAAAGTTGTGATACTTTCGCACCGAGTTCATTCTTTTATTTATAGAGTGTCATCTTTTTATCTCTGTTTAATTCAATAATGAATGGTCTTGGTCCGTATCTATCACTGATCCCAGTCGCCGCTCTCGTGTTCCAGGCTGGAAAGCAGTCCGAAAAACTTGACGAACTTTTTTCAAAAACGTACACACTCGAAAAGGAACAACGTGGAAGTCTCGATATTTTACACGATATCGATATAAAAGTGACAACGGTCCAAAAAGACGTGAAACAATTACAGGAGATGATGAATCACTACACGCGGTAAATAGTTTAAAGACAAATCTTGTTGTATATCAAATGGCTACTGGAATGCTCGAACAAGATTACACAACCGTCCCGGGACAACTCTTTGCGTGTCTCTCCATCGTTGGTCCGGACTGTCCCCAAAAGACTGACAAGTTTGGGATTAAGATTCGAGGAACGTTTGCGACGCGTGATGAGGCTGCAAATCACGCGAAGCGTCTTCAGCGCGAGGATGCCACCTTTGACATTTACGTCGTCGACATGTATAAGTGGCTCTTGATTCCCCCTGACCCAGCTTCTATCGAGGATGCCCATTACACGAATGAGAAACTCGAGGAGATTATGACCAAGTATCGCGAGAATCAGGCTCAGGCTGCCAGAATGTTCGAGGAGCGAAAGCGCGATATGATGGCTGTCAAGATTCCTGGTGATATGCCATACATCAAACCCGGTGACGAAAACTCAAAGTTTTATTCAAAGCCCGACGAACCACCAATCAGTCACCCAGCGGAGGTTCTCGAACGTTTACAAAAGGAGAAACCCGATGCACCCGTTGAGGAACTCATCAAGGAGGCTGACCAGATTGTGGCTCAGGAGATTGCAGAACGCGCTGCTCAGCGTAAGGCTGCTCTCGACGAAGCGATCGCGAGGTCAGAGGCTCCAGATGAACCAAAGATTCAGGAAATTACCGAAGAGTAATACAAGAGAGAATGGGTTTCCTATCCGTTGTCATAAATATAATAACGTTGTTCGTAGTTGCAGCACTGTTCTATATAGCGAGAGAACTTTATAGAACAAGGCCTGATAGAGCACTTTCAGCTTCCGAAGCATTCAATTTAATGTGGATTGAACCGAGTACAGTCACACACTCATTCTTTAACGATGAACCATTTGGACCCATCGGAAACTTTTACGGGTACAGTTGGGGTGGTGGAGTTGACACTACAAATTTCGCAGAATAACTGGCTGCATCGTCTTTCCCATGAAGAATCCCAAAATGAATGCGACAAACAGCATGATCCAGACACTTTTATCAATGTCGTCAAGAAATGAAAACTTTGACGGCGCTGGTGGAGTGGGAATGAGAGGGGGTGGTGGGGGAGGAGGTTGCATCATCATTATGGGAGGCTCTTGGTAGTACATCTGCTGAGGCACTTGTTGCTGATCATAGATAATGGAATCGTCAATTCGATCACTCTCCATTTATAACCTGAAGACATTTCCTTTTTTTATTCTAATCGCAGTCGTCCTCGTCCTCGTCCTCGTCCTCAACAACAAAATCCTTTAAATTTCCATTCTCATCCGCGTCCTCCTCATCGTCTTCCTCCTCCTCATCTTCTTCTTCCTCTGGGTCACCATCATCGTCATCTTCGTGCTCCTCGGGACTGTAATCATCCTCTGGAATCTCTTGGGGAGTGTATAACTCTGGCTTTTTAATCGTCCTTCCAGATCGTGTTGTGTACGACATTCTATGTACCTATTTCAAAGTTTCTTTTAAGCGCTTTTTGACAACATTACCCTTGAAATATTGTACACCGAATCGACAAACGGTTTCGGAAAGTACTGGGTCCACGATACACCCTCGGAAAGTGGGGCCTCAACTGGATCGATCTGCGAGGCCCACGGACCAGTTGAGTACGTCTGAACCTCATCACCGTTTCCTATATTCTTGACAACTCCACTGCTTTCTGATGAAATATCCGGATCCAAGTAGACCCAGCCTTTTGCTGGATTTTCCGTCCACAATCCAGAGTTTACATTTTGATTCCATGTTCCATTTGTAGGAATTGCAATCTTTTTGACCTCGAGCTCCTCGTCTTGGAGAGGCTTCATGTATTTTGGATGGAACCTCGTGCCCTGTGAAATTGCAGTCTTTGCTATCAATCGCTCCATGGCGTCACCCACAGAGCTCGCCAACTCGTGAAGTTCTTCACCAAGCCCCGAACTTCCACCCTTTGCATAAAGAGCAATGTCCTGGAGAGCCTCAATAGCATAATCGAGATACTTGACCGATTGCGTCACAGAGTACACCATCTGTTCGGAAAGTTCAAGATTGTTTATGAATTCTGCATACTTTTCTGGTGCAAGACCAGAATACTTTTTAGCCTTTTCCTTGTACACTTCAAGTGGCTTCAAGTCTCTGTTTGGCCAAAAGAATACCGCTACTACGGCAAGGAGTATCACGAACAGTAAGAACATTGGGTCGTATTGCCGCTTTAATCTTATCTGCTTTTTTATTTGGAAATAAAACATTCGATAGTGACGGTGGGAGAAGTCGGACCCGTCCGGTGAAATCTTTACAAAAACCATTCTTGCGTCCCTGAAGTGTTTCGCATTTACAAAAACATTTCTGTCTCACACTCGTTTCGTCAACCAAGAACCACACGTGATTCGAGTTGTGTGGGCGTCCCAAGTTTTCACAGTAACTCGATGTTGTTCCAACCAAGTACACCTCGTCGTGTCTAAAAAGTTTATTGACTCTGGCTTCACTTTGACCCTCGAGATGAGTTCGAATAAAAGTTTCAATCTTTTCTGTTATTTCGTGATCAGTCACCTCATTCTTTGTCTGGTCCCGAGTAAACTTTCCTTCTCGCTTGTTTATTTTTGTTTGGCTGGCAATCGGTGTGATGGTCACTGGTTCCTTGCGATTCGTTCGCACCGTCGCAGCCTTGAGCAGTTCCACAGAGGGTCTCTGTGAAACCACAGATGTCAAGAGTCCACCATTGTATCGATACAGTGGAAGATAATCAACCTCTGTCACTTTTCCAGAGTTTTCACAAGACGTGCACCCCTTTCCAGAACAGACAACGTGTCTCCCTTTTTTGTGCGACCAAGGTAATCTGAAACCCGAACCCTTTGTTCCGGTTTTTGGATTCCCGTACACCGAAGAGTCCACGATGTCCTCCCAGTTTTCAGAGGGTATGCTCTCTCCGAGAACTTTCAACAAGTGTTCTCGAATTGATACAGCACCAATCTGATCAACTGGTAGACAATCCCAATTCATGTGAACCCCAGTTTTCACCTTGTTGTCGGCAACTTTTTTGGGTTCAGCCACGCTTATAAGACACGTCTTGCCACCCAATGAACTCACCTTGTCACATATAAGTCTAGAAATGTGTTCCACCTTTTCAAGTGAAAGCTCCTCCTTTGACTTGTAATCGAGATCCACGAAAAAGTTGAACACGTCAGTCTTTTGTTCGACGACAAAAACTTGTTCACGACTATTCACAGCTTGAACATACATTTCATAAAATTCATCCAATCTATCAAATGGTACCGAGAGAACACCCCCGTCCATTAACACGTGTGATAGATTGCTGGAATTCGTAAACCCCTGTTGGGCACACCACTGTTTAAACATCTTGTTCTTGTAGTGTCTCTTCTTTTTAATCGTCATTGAAAAAGAAGGAAAACATCGTCGGTTTTATGAACGTTTTTTCAATCTTTTTTTGCATCTCAGCCGTGGTCATCTCTTCGGTAACCTCGATGTCCATATCCGTGAGTGTCTTTTTGTAAAACTCTTTTTGAAATTTGAGAAGACTCGTAAACGTCGAACCCTCTGGAATTTCACCATCGTATCCAGCTTGTCGAAGTTGATGAATTATGAGATTGATCGACTTTCCCATTACGATCCCCTGATATTAAAAGTTTTTCTGTTTAGCGAGTTCAAGGCGCTGTAAAAGTCGTCATTGTCGATAACCTTGTTTATGATGAGATCCCACCTTTTCTTCTTCTTGTAGTGATCAAGTGTATCAAAACTCATGTAATCATTCTCATCGTATGTTCGGCGATAGGAGAGCTTGGCCCTTTTTCGAAGTTCGAGTTTTTCTCGCTCCTCGTTGAATTTTTGAATCATTTGGTTTTGTTCAATTGAATTTATTTTTACAAAAAATATAAACACGTGATACACGAGAGTCACGTGAATCCCGGCTCTCCTATCGGCATCGAGATCCTCTTGCGACCTCTCGGTCGTCTCAAATGTATACGTAGTGTACATGCCGTTTCTCAACTTTACAACCCCCCTCGTCTCCTCCTCGAGTTCGCGAAGGGCGCAATGGATCGGTGAAGTGATTTCCCTTTTTCGGCATCCGCCAGTCACAAAGATCCAATCCTTTGTGCGAGAGTCTCGAACCGTTAAAAATTTTGGTTTGTCATCCATAAATGTCACTGGTATAGCGATAGCTTTGTGAAGTTCTTCCTTCTTCATTGCTCATAGCTACTATTCATGCGGATTTTAATCACTGACTTCATCCTCGGCCACGGTTGGTTTTTCTTCACTCTCGCGTTTAGTGGGTGCTTGCGCGGGTGCAGGAGCCTGTGCGGGGGTCGGGGCGGGGCGCAGCAACTTCTTCATGGATGTGAGCTCACTTTTCGTCTTCTCGAGATCGCGATACATGTAGGCAACGGCTGCGATCACGAGAGCAATGGCTATCATAAGCATCATGTTATTATCAAAAGGCAACATTGTACTTTGTAGGTACCGTGTATATTTTTAGGGTCCTAAAATCGCACCATCCGTTTTTTTCTGCGGGAGTGGACTGTCGGTAAAGAGATGGTTGAGGGTCCCGGAATTCGGGTCGTATGTTAGGATGAAAACAATGACTATTATAATCGCCACATGAAACAACTTCATTTGTTTGTATTTTCCTTCGAAATTTAGTTTGCGTACATTAATCCACCCATACCATTTTGGATTCTGAGGATGTTGTAGTTGACTGCGTAAACATCATTTACTATAATGTTTTGCTGGCTGATGATTCTTGCGGAGTCGAGTCGGCTAAAGTTGAGGGAGCCAGTTGGTTGTAATTTGCTCGTATCGACGCAAAATGGATAAACGAACAACTGAGCATCTGTGTTATTTGAAAAGGGAGTGTGATAATAAGCCGGAACAGAGGTAAAATGAGGCGAGGCGAGCTTATAATCAGCAATATCAGTTCCATTAAGTTGAAGCTTGATATTATTTACATTAGAAAACAGCGCCGTGTTTGATGCGTTTGAATCTGCTGGACCTATGGTGTTTACGAGGTACGCGCACAAGTACTTGACGGGCTGATTGAACGCCAGGTCCTGAGTCTTGTTCTTTGATGCAATCTGCCTCTGCGTCTGGAAAATGAGCATATTCTGGGGCTTATTGGCAAAGTCCGTTCGCTCCGCATTGTCGAGGTATGTAAAATTGGCATAGGCGTTCCATATGAATGAGAAATTCGCCGCCTGTGGGCCCCAGTAGATTCGAATCTCCACATCGTGGTACTGAAGAGCCACGAGAGGCAGAGAGGATTGCCAGTTTTCACAGAAGAAGAATCGGAATGGGTAAAATAAATCATTTGACGGGTTCAATACACCACTGCTGCTGCTCGCCTTGGAGAGGTTCTGGGCGAACAAGTTGGGAGCAATGTTCGATGAAAAGTTGACGTATTGCTCGTCAATAATCTGCCCACCTATCAAAAGCTGAACAGAAGAAATGAGGTTTGACCAGGTTACACTTGCACCACCTGCGCTTGGTATGGATGCTTGAGTAGTACTACCGTTAACTTTTGATAGGGTCAAAAACATGTAGTTGAGGAGATCCCCCTTGCGCTCGACTCGGATGCTCGACATTCCATTGTTGGTGACGTTTCCTTGAATCACCTGACGCTCGACAGTCTGAGAAAAGTTGGTGTGCCTCTTGTATGCTGAGCGAAAAAATGAAACTTCTGGGTTCCCAGTCAGGAAGGCATCCTGAGCTCCGATAGCGACCAATTGTGTGATACCACCAGACATTTATATTGTGTCTAGATTTTTTATTTCAAGTTTAAGAGGTGGAAACGCAACATAAATGAATTGTCATCAAGGCCGTTGAAAGAAACAACATTCCCGTAGACATCGGTCCATCGAATGGTCAACCTGTCGAGTTTCTGAATTGGGTACGGAAATTCAACCTCCATATCATAGTCTGTGTACTTTTTGAACCTTTTTATGACTCCACTGCTCACATCGAGTGGAATAATTCCAAAGGTTCGTTGTACATTTCCACCAGAGTACGTCTGAAACGTCTGTCCCACATTCGTGGGTGTTTTTCCGGGTCCTTGTTGTGTGAGAGACTGTGCTTTCTCGTTGTTCACGTTTCTGAGTTCTTGAATGTCTAAAAAGATTCCATCAGTAGCAACCATCGTCACGACATGTGGGAACTTTATCCAGTACAAGCCTCTGTACTGCGGGTTGTCACAGTACAATGGGTACACCTGGGAAGACGGCGTACTCGAGACGATCTGCGAAGTCTGGATCGCACCCACGGCACTCACGGGAAACCCCAAGAGTGGTGCGAGTTCAGTCGTATTAATGATGAAATTGAAACTCGTTGTGGAGGTGAACAACATCTTTCCCTCATTCGAAATGTATTGAACAGACACACCAGTGGCATTACCAAATGCGTACCCTAGTTCCGTCGTGAGTCCTGGTGCGCTGTAGAACCCGTTCGGAACAGAAAATGTTAAATAGCTTCCACTTACGTTCGAGACTGATATAATATTTGACCCATTTGAAATATTATATAACGTATTTGGAACCGAAGCATTCACCAACTCAACTCTCTTGATTTGTTTAATCGTGTTGTTGAGGAACAAAGTATACGAATTACCATACGGATACAGTGAAGTGTTTCGATTCTGGGAAGTGACAAATATGTTTTTAATCGTAATGTCTTCCATTTATACTAATCCATCAAAAGATTTCCACCAATTCCACCGGTAATCGTGTAGTTGGCCTGACTGGCGACCCACTGACCAGCTCCACAGATTCCACCTGGCGTCAGGCTCTTTGTGTAATTTGATGCATCGGATGTCGGCCCTGGGACACAATCCAACTTGTAGGGGAGGTCAAAAATAGACTGGGGTCCGCTCGGGCTCACAGGCTGAACGGCAATGTCAGTCGGTTCCAAGTTGTAGTAACTCTTCTGCTGCTTCTTGGGCATAAAGTACTTCATGAAAATAAGGATGACTATGATGGAAATAAGAACGCCATAGACGAGATTTTCGGTATTCTTCATTTATTAGTTGACTATATTTTTTTTCAGAGTGCGTTAAAGGAAATACAATCCTTTCTAGTTAAACACCAGAATGGACGACATTGTTCTTGATCGTGGTGTGAACGTTATGAAATTAAATGATGATGAACAAGCCCTGATGGATGAAATCGAAATTGCCCCGGTCCAGGCAACCCCCAAAAAACCCAAGAGAGTTCAGTTCCGGCAACCGATGTCGGCGCCTGAAAAACCGATGGTCGATGAAGATTTGGGTGCTTTCATCAATCCCTCGAAACAGACCCCACCATCCAGACCTCCCCCGGAAGAAACCATAGATTACGGACAAGAGTTTGACGAGTTTGAGGATCAGGATCAGGGTCCGGGAGAGCAGCAAGAGTTTGGGGGAGGAGGCGACGACGGATCGCCATCAGAGGGCTACACATCCATCGATGATGAAAAGGCTGATCTCTTGAACAAGCTGGCTCGCCTGGGCAAAAAGGGGTTTGCAGTGAACAAGAAGCTCAATGCCTACTCATCCGTCCAGGAACTGCGAACCGAGTACAAACGCATCATGTACAGCATAGAGGTTGATCAATCCATCAAGTTTTCGAGGCGAATGTTGGTTGCGTGCGTGTCCGGACTCGAGTTTTTGAACAGGCGCTACGACCCATTCGACGTCAAACTCGAGGGGTGGTCCGAGAGCGTGATGGAGAACATCGACGACTACGACACCGTGTTTGAGGAGCTCTACGCAAAGTACAAGACCAAGATGAGTATGGCACCCGAAATCAGACTCATTCTTATGCTTGGAGGGAGTGCTATGATGTTTCACCTGACGAACAGTATGTTCAAGTCTGCGATGCCCACAAATCCCGATATTATGAAGAATGTGATGGAGGCGATGCAAAAGACAAAGGCTGATCCAAAGGGCGAACCCAAGGTTGACGCAAGTGGTCGCAAGGAGATGCAGGGTCCGGGATTCGATCTCTCGAGTCTGATGGGTGGAATAATGATGCCCCCACCTCCACCGATGAACACAATGAGCGGCGCAAAGTTGACGCCAATCGTGGAGTCGGATGACGACACCATCTCTGACATTGTTTCAATTTCAGGAGAGTCGACCGGGGGGGAAGTCAAGG
>Ga0136644_10004547_pt1 | contig 10240 bp, 3 predicted proteins | sample C_130820_EF_Meta_FD_94780 | JGI IMG/M metagenome (GOLD analysis project Ga0136644, IMG submission 94780) | Freshwater microbial communities from Lake Croche, Canada to study carbon cycling - C_130820_EF_MetaG (v2) (version 2) | ecosystem: Environmental > Aquatic > Freshwater > Lake | place: Lake...
AGTCGTTAGGGTTGATGTACCTGCTAAGTTTGAGTACACGGTATAACTTAAGGATGGGCTAGCACCATATGTACTGCTTTGACCACTACCTAAGGTAACGTAAGCATTGGCTTTGTTAATCGTCAAAGATCCCGTAGAAGTTCCGGCTGACAATATGTAAACAGCGGAGCTTAAGCCGCTCAAATAGGTAACCGTCGAATAGCTACCCGCATTCGCCGAAGAATTCAGTGACACATTTGATGTGCTAGTTGTTGTGTTGGTCCCCTTAAATAAGGCAGTACCTGATGCATTGACAGTTGCTGTATCTGAAGAAAGATACGATGTACCTGTTCCATTAGCTAGTGTATTAAATGTATAGGTGATAGTGGGGGTTGATCCATAAGTTGGCGCATTAGATGATCCATAAATCACATATAGAGTAGGTTGTGTACCGCGATACATGGCATAGTAACCAGCTCCTGATGCAAGTGAGCCAGTTGTAGTAGTAACGCCATAGCTGATGTAGTTAGTAGTTTGGCCAGCTACAAATGCACTTAAATTCGTACTAGATGCAGGTGACCCGGAATACAAAGCAATAATGGCGCCACTTCCTGCGGTAATTAAGCTTGAAGAGCTACTGCCTAAGACAATGTTATTAGTGGTGCTAGAAGTAGCATCGTTATAGCCAGCAGCCAATTTAATCGCTGGTGTTGAGGTACTAGACGATGTGCTAGTTGTTATGACATTATTATTAACGGTTAAGTTACCGGTAATCGTTTTAACTAAGATAGTCCCTGTTGATGATAGACCAGAATAAGTATTGCCTCCAATCGTAATTGACCCAATCGTAATGGCTTGGTTATTGCTGATAGATAAAGTACCAAGACTAGATCCAGAAGCAATAGTGGATAGTGTATTAGTGGCGCTACTCAGAGTAATTGCCTGGTTACCAACGAGCGCCAAGTTGTAAGCACTTCCACTAGAGGCAATTGCGCCAGAAACAGTAATCGCACCAGTTGTACTACCGATTAAAGAATCTGAGCCTAAAGTAATCGCACCAACGTAAGTCGCAGCAGTGCCACTACTATTAGTAAGAGCACCGCCACTACTAATACCTGTGCCATTGAGAGTTAAAGCATTGGTATTAGCTAGTGTTTTGCCATTGAGATCAAGGGCTGCGCCACTGCTAACTGAGATGGCACCTGAGCTTGCGCCAAAGGCTGTTGTACTACCCGCTTTGATGGTTCCACCAGCAACACTGGTACCACCAGAATAAGTATTAGTACCAGCTAGACTGAGCACACCAGTTGCACCACTTGATCCAGTGTATCCAGAAGCTGTGTTGTAAGCTACTGCAGTAGAGCCGCTTAACGTACCATTTAATGCATTAGCAGAAGAAGTAGAGTTAACAGTTAAGGTGGAGATATTAGAAACAGAACCACCAATGGTGGTGGCACCAGTGCCAGACTTGATAGTGAGGGAGTAAGACCCTTGAGTCGAAGAAATACCACCTGCAACAAAAACGACGCCAGACCCACCCGTACCGTATCTAGAATAGGGGTTGTTAGCACCGGCACCACCACCTCCGCTACCAGTGTTAGCTGTTCCAGACATTTCACTAACAGTACCATAGCTAGTTCCATTGTAGTTACCCCTTCCACCAATACCATTTGTTTGGGTTTGCGCAAAAAAAGCCCCGCCGCCAGCCGCGTAATAAGTAGATCCGGAGTTCGCGGTAATAGTACTGTTAGTAATTGCGATTGCTACCCCAAGACCACCAGCTCCACCACCACCATTATTGTAATTTTGCCCAACACCACCAGCTCCACCACCACCACCTACACCGGACCACTGTGTACTGTATCCACCTTTATTTGCAAAATAAGTTACGCCAGCAATAGCGCCGCTCAGGGATATATCAAATGAATCAGAGTTTCCAGAACCTCCGGTCGACGCCAGTCCCACAGAGTTAGAATTACCCGAAGATGGGTAATAACTGCCGCTATATGGGTAATTGCCGCCACCATAGCCGCCACCAGCAATGACACTTCCAAAACTTGAGTTATAGCCAGTGTTTCCATTTGCAAATGAGGATGGATTAACAGCTGAACCACCGTTACCTACGGTAATACTGGTTGTTGTACCAGAGCTTACTGCAAAATTATTGGCATAGGCTACGCCTCCAGCGCCACCACCACCACCACCTTGGCAACCAGTATTACAACTTCCGCCAGAACCACCGCCTCCAATAACTAAAATAGAGGATGTCGTTACTCCTGTTGGCACTACCCATCCGTAGGTGCTTACACCACTGCTGTATCCAGAATAAGATACTCCATTAGCATCAGCAGAGGAGGTGGCTACATATGACGTCCAGGTAGAGCTATTATCGGTACTAATCTGATAGTTACCATTACCAGTAAATTTAAGGATCCCAGATGATAAAGCGTTACTCGAACTAACATTCCCCGCTATAGTCACTACCCCATTTCCACTATTAGCCGTAGAGGTGAGTGTTGTGTTAGCCCCCAATGTAAGATTGCCACCATAGGTCTGCGTACCACTAGTGGTGACATTACCAGCTAAGGTTGTGGTGCCATAACCGGTAGTGGTACCTACAGTCGATGCATTACATCCACTAGAGTTAACACAGAGGTAGCCAAGTGCACTAGTGCCGCTATTGGCGCCGACTATTCCACCAAATGCAGTAGTACCTGTACCGTTAGAAACGGATAAGCCATAGTAGCTACCGGCTGTACTGTCTACTGTGGAGCTAAAGGTGATATTGCTATTGGTGTTGGTCAGGGTAATGCCTGAAGCACTATTAATCACTACTGCACCGTTGTATGTCTGACTTCCGGCGGTAGTGATATTGGCGGCCAAATTAATTGTTCCGCCGGTGAGTGTTAATGTGGCAGAGCCAGTTGTGGCAGTAATGGCGCTATTGACATAGATAGTGTTAGAACTTGATGATCCAGTAGAGATCGTTACATTAGTTCCACCTGTTAAAGAGCTATTAATGGAGCTCGCTAAAATTGTGCTTGTAGCGCCAGCAGTAAATGTCGATGAGTAAGTAGTGCCGCTTGCCCCGCTTGATGCAATGGTGACATCATAGGGATCCAAAAGCCAAGTGCCTGATGTGCCATTAACACTTGCCGCCGATACTGATGCACTACTTGTAATACTTAAGGCATCGCCCGAGGTTTCAATAAAGCCCCCATTACCACTAGCACCTAATGCTTTTGCAGATAAAGTACCGGCCAGTAAATTACCATCCCCCCAAACCAGAATATTTCCACCATCCCCACTTAGCGTGCTGTTCGCGCTCAAGCTGCTATTAGCATCAATGGAGGTGCTGGCTGAAGTCGGAAGGCTAATAACTGATGAGAGGCTAGGTAGGAGTGCTGCTTGAGTGGCGCTGCCTGATAGTGGACTTGCTTGGAAGTCGCGGCCGATGATAATGTTACCGCCGCCTAATGTGCCATTTGCTTCTACTGTGGCACCAGTAAGAGTAGTACTAATAAGACCAGACTGAGCAATCGTACCGCCTAGTCCTGCCCCACCGTTTGTCTGGATATAACCGGTATTTTGGTAAGTGCCTGTTGGAGAAGACAGGATGATCAAGCCACCGTTATCGGCGTTAGCTTGGATAGTTGCTGCAGTATTGAGTGAAGTATTGCCGGCAATATAGATCGATCCGGCTTGAGTATTGCTATTGGTGTTTACTGAGCTATTGACTGCATTAGCAGTAATTTGAGTTTGATTATTTAAAACAGTGACATCTGAAACAATTGCGCCATTATCAAAAGATACTGTTTGCGGTGGCGCCAAAGTAGAACCACTGCCAATAGTATTGCTTGCATTATTAATGCCAATCTGTATAACGCCACCCTGATTAATACCATTAGCTGAAACTGCAGTATTAATTAATTGATTATTATTTTGCGCCGCAATCTGAATATATCCACCATTATTCGATGTGCCATTAGCACTTATATTTGCGGTATTTAAATACGCATTACCATTATTAGCGATCATACTAATTGAACCACCAGTAGTTCCATTAGCTTTGATATTTGCTGTCGCATTAATATCATTGGCTGCAATATTAACTGTACCCGCCTGTCCAACCACGCTACTTGCACTAATTAATCCATTTAAATTAGCAGTACTGTTATAAGCACGAATATTAATCGAGCCCGCACTAACTCCGCTAGCACTAGTTACTGCACTATTTACTGCGCTAGCAGAATCAGCACTAACGCTAGATGCGCTAGTTGTAGTCACCGTATTAGTAGCCTGGATATTAATAGAGCCCCCGCTAGCTTGTTGTGAAGCAGTCGCTACTGAAGCAGTGCTCACTATTGGGGCAATCGTCATACTCATCGCTGCTTGATTGCTACCCGCTACTTGGCCAGCGGCCACATTAATAACGGTTGTTTTTCCTGCGGCAGAGGCTGTTGCCGCAGATGCAATAGCGCTATTTAGAGCGCTAGCGTTTACAGAGGCAGCAAAGTTCACTACTGCAGTATTAGCTGCTGCTGCAGTAGCGGCGCTAGTAGCAGCAGCCACATTAGTAGCCGCTGCACTTGCTGCTGCCGTGACTGCTGCTGCAACACCCCCTACGTTTGTAGGAGTGGCAGTGCTTGAACTGGTCTTCTTATTATTGGAGCTATTGGAGGACTCTGAAGTAGAGGCAGATGTTGTACTGCTAGAAGAAGTGCCTGAGCTACCTGAACTACCACTCGATGAAGAGGTAGATGTTGTGGTGGAGGTACTGCTTGAAGTTGTGCTTGATCCTGTGCTTGAGCTAGAGGATCCATTAGCGCTCACCGGGCCAGCAATGACTACTCCATTAGCAAGCATCGTAACGCCACCAGTACTACCACCAGTCGAGAATACAGAACCATTTACGGTAATGGCTTGTGCAGTAACGGTAATTTGATTAGCGCTTGTTGAGCTGCCTGTTGCCAAGTTCACGCTGGTCGCATTAATCACCACCGCACCGTTTTGGCCCATACTAATTGTGCCGTTGTTCGTCACCGATCCAGAAGCATTTAAGGTCAGGGTTGTGCCTGAGGTGCTGCTCGAAGATAAAGTGGCGCCAGAAGCCACATTCAGATTACCCGATACCGAGATAGTAACGTTCGCTGTTGCAGCAGCGTTCGAGATCGCCGTTGCGGTAGAGCTCGTAATGGTCATCTCATCCGGGTCTAACAACCACATCCCTACTTTACCCAAAGCAGCCGTGACATTAACAATCGCTGTTTGAGCGATATTGAGGATGCCATTAGAACTCGTCTCAATAAAGCCACCGTTACCACCCTGTGCGCCGCCCATGGCTTTCAAAATACCCGCTACGTTCGTTTGTATTTGTGACCAGATATTGATCTCACCGCCATTACCGTTTTTAACGGATGAGGCATCAACTAAGGCATTTTGCTCAACAGTAACGGTATTGGCTAAGTTTTCGGCTTTAAGGTTTGAACGCGTACCATCAGCGTTTTGAGTAAAGCTCACCTTGGTGGTTCCAACGTTAATCAAACCACCATCTGCAGCCCCTTTTGCAGAGGTAACTGAACCTGAAGTCAGGTTAATCGTATTGCCTTGCATGGTGATATTGCCACCATTAGCACTGCTATTAGTTACCTGTGGATTGGCATTATTGCTACTGTACTGCACTAAACCGCCGTTAGCCGATACTGTTCCAGCTTGGGTAATCGTGTCAGCCACCAAGGCAACTGTACCGCCTGAAGTGCTAACACTGCTGGCAGAAATCGTGCCAGTATTGTTAATCACTGAGCTGCGTAAATCCGATGCAGAGTTCGCGGCAATGATGATTTGACCGCCTTCAGTTTTAATCAATCTCTTGTTCAAAATCAAGGCGTTAACTACGCTAGCATCGACATTAACGCGCATTAATTGATTGCCACTAAAGGTCAAGGTGACGTTTTGTCCTGCGACTAAGGCAACTGCATTAGCACCACTCATATTGGCAATTACAACTCCCTCATTTACTACCTGAGGAGCCATTAAAGCAATGTAAGCAGAAGCGTTATTGACGGTGATTTTGCCTTGATTGAGGATCTGGCCAGTGCCATTGCCTTTGAACTGCATCTTGCCAGAACCGGCCATATACTCACTGTCAGCCACATCCATAGTAGTTGCCACTAGACCACCAGTATTGACCTGTGCACCGGCGCCAAACACAATGCCATTGGGGTTTACAAACACCACTTGACCATTAGCATTGACTGTCCCATCAATCATGGATTTGCTTGCACTATTAACGCGATTAAGCGTTGAAGCATTGGCATTTGGCTGATTAAAGTTGACCGTATTGCCTTTTGCTACATCAAAGGTAGACCAGTTAACGACTGCTCGCTGGCTGGTTTGATTAACGTTCATCACATTACCGCTTTGAGTAATTGCAGCAGCGCCAGCGGCTACAACACCGCCAGTTGGCAATGCAGTTGCACCATAACTTGCAGCCGAAGTTGTAATGCAGGCACCAAAAATCAGCGCAATAGCAAAATTGATTTTACGGCAATTGATTTTCTGAGATACGTTTTTATCAGTAGCACAAATCCCTGTCAAACGCTGATCCATAGCGCTTAACTCTGTGTTTGAAACAGAAAAAGAGTTGGGTGATTTCAAATTAAATGTATATCAAAGACTTCTTTTAATTATTGGAGTTCAATATTAAAAGCACCCGCAGTTAGTCGAGCACTCTTACCAAATACAAATCCATTTGGATTAACAAAAACAACTTTAGCGTTTGAATTAATAACGCCATCAATCCTAGTTGGATTGTCATCATTCACGCGAATTAAGGTTGCCCCACCATTAGGCTGAATCAAATTAACCATAACATCCTCAGACAAATTAAATGTCGACCAGTTGATAACTGCTCGCTGACTGGTTTGATGAATTGTTATCTCATTTCCATTTTGCGCAATGACTGCTTCACCTGCAGATACGATGCTGCCAGTTGGCATCTGATGGATTGTCTGCGTCCTAGGAGTAATCGCCATATAGGAAATACCTAAAATAGCGCTCACGGATAATGCAATACAAAATTTGCGAAAAATATTTTTTTCAAAGATGTTTTTAGTGGCGGCAAAAGTACCTATCAAATGCCGATCCATAGCATTTGACTCTGTATGTGAAACAGAAAAAGGTAGATGAGATTTCAAAATAAAAATAAGTATTGGTTCAATCAAGAACAAACTTATTTTCACAACTAGGTCAGAGGCAAACAACCCTTCGAAAGAAGGGATCCTAAAAGAATTTGATGAAATTATTTTTTCTTGGCTAGATCAAAAATCCCTACTATCGTAGGGTTTGATTTACTTCAATGACAAGTTCTAAAACGCAAAACTTGCTCTTACCCACGCTTGCACTTTTTTGTACGCGTTATCAGCATTCAGTTGCTGACCAGTATAGGTATATAAAGGATTATTACCAATGCGATAAGCAAGCGCGGCATCGACTGCTATTTTTTCATAGGTAAACTTAGCAGTTAATCCAGCATCACTAAGCATATAGTTATTATTAGCATTAGTTAATCCCTGCCAACCTGGATATAAATTGACATATTGCTGAACCATACCAATATCAATAAATCCGCCAATATTCCAATTGGCATTTAAGCGGTGATTTAATTCACTGCTATAAATAAATCCTTGTGAACCTGGACTTTGAGTAACGGGATATGCTCTTACTGCATAGGGACCGCCTAAATAGAATTGCTCAGAAGAATTGAGATTCTTATTGGCTAATTGACCATTAATGGCATTTAACCAAGTTGTATTTTCAATAATATTGAGTTCTTGAAAATGACTTAAATTGAAACTGTATTTTGAATATGACCCCGCTGTTCCAGGTCCTGTGTAATCTTGCCCGGCTTGGTTCAGATTATTAATATTGAGATGGCCCAAGGTATAGACAAGTCCGTAATTAATAATCGAGCTCTCACTATTGGCCCAGTTACCACTAATGCCTGCTGAATACGCCGTAATTTGATAGTTACTAATCGTAGTACCAGACTGGACGTTGTTATAGTTGCGATCTTCGGCATTAAAGCGCAGATTGGTATTGGCTGATCGCGATCTTTGTAGTGCATACGTGGTGTAAGCACTAATGGTATTAGCCGATCCTTGGGTTGCTGTGGATGACCAACTAGGTACGGTTTTGTATTGCAAATATGAGGTTTGCACTCCTGCCTTCCAACCATCACTACCGACTGGGATGTTGTAACCGCCTACGACATAGCCAGAGCCTTGTGACTGGATTGCACTTAAGAGTGCTTGATCTCCCATCCCAGATATATTGTTAAATGCCAAGTTAGCGGCTGCCTGTGCTACGCCAGTACTAGTGGCGCCATAATTGGATAAAGCCACTTGTCCTGTAAATAGCGGCGTATCTTTTAGAGATACCCGAAAATCACTGGTTCCCGGTTCAGATCCTGCTTCAAATGCACTTAAAGCAGATACTCCAGGTACATCATTAAGAAGTAGTAAGCCCCGTTCCAGTGAATTGGTATTGATGTATTGCTTGCCATCTTTACTTTGTGTAAAAAAACCCTTGGCTCGCTCAGGCGAGTAGCGCGGGTTGGCATTTTCTGATTCAACGATGACTTTGCCGAGCTTACCTTCAACAATCCTAATGGTGACTTGCCCATCTTTGATCTGCTGAGGGGGCACTGTCACGCTCGCTAAGTAGCCTGCAGCAGAGTAAGCACTCTCAATGGCCGCTGTGGCAGATTGCAACTGATCAAAATCAATGGGTCGATTAGTCCAAGGCTGGAGAATTTGCTGGAGTTTGTCTGTCGGCAGTAAGGTATTGCCATCAAAGTTAAAGGTACTGACTGTAATTTTGGGAAGCGTACTAGGAGCCTCATTAATCTTAGGCTTGCCATAAGAAGGTACTGGCGTTGGTGGAGCCTCTCGCTGCCTTTGTAAATCTAGCTCTTGTTGGAGTGCTCCGGCATTGGGGGCGATTTGTGCCAATGCAGCAGACGAACCAAATCCAATCAAGATCAACTGGCATAGTAAGAGCTTGCGTTTTGAAATACTAGGTTTTGCCAGTAATCTCATGAAAATTACACTAGTTAAGATAGATGAATCTATTTTCTGAGAGAGCAAGCCAGTTGATAACCCTACGAAAGCAGGGATCGGAAGAATAAATATGCTGGCTACTAAAGCAATTAAGGCAATTATTAAGTTGATTGGTTAGCTAGCGCCGTTTAAGGCTATTAATTCAGCAAGAGAGCGTAGGCGCAATTTATACATCATCTCGGATTTGTATTCTTTGACCGTTGGTAAAGAAACACCAAGCGCTTCCACCAACTCTTTATTGCCATATCCCTTTAACATTAGCTCAAATACCTGTCGCTCGCGTGGGGATAAACCTTTCAGACTTTCAGCTAACTGGGCTTTACGAATATGGTCAGTCATGGCAATGGTATCTTTTTCCATGGCCTTGGCAACTGCAATAAATAGAGCCTCCCGACCAAAAGGCTTTAATAAGAAGTCAAATGCACCATTTTTAAAGGCTTTAACGATTTGTTGATCAGTGCTTTCACCGCTTATAAAAATAACCGGTAGTTGATAGTCCTTACTAAGCAACTCCTCTTGCAATTGAATGCCTGTTTTATTGGGCATTCGCATATCGGTAATTAATACCGCTGGAACTAGAGGTTTAAATTCCTGTAAAAATTGATCTGGATCGCCAAAAGCATGCAAGGTATAGCCCGCAAACTGAAGGGCATCAATTAAATCTAAGCGCAAGGCTTGATCATCCTCAACAAGGAAAACATGCTTTTTATAAAGGCTCATTTTTGTGGGGCTATATTTCAAATTACTTACTAATAGGTACCTATCTGGAAGGCTTAAATCACATCTATTAAATTATCATAAAAAGACAGCTACATAACATTAGTATGCTTAGGAATACTCGGGGTGGATACCCTGCGAAGGAAGGGATTGAGCCTTATTTAGGCTTCATTTCTCTTAATTAGGTCACTAGGAGGGAAAGAGGTCTGAGCATTCAATTTACCCCGGGGAAGGGTCACAACGAAACGAACACCCGAGCAATGAGGTAGATTTTCAAAAGTCAAAGTACCCTCATGCCGCTCCACTATATAGTTGGACAACCATAGGCCAATACCTAATCCCGTACTTTTACTACTCTGGAATAGGTGAAACAGCTTATCTTTGTACTGGGGATCAACACCCAATCCATTATCCGTCAACATTAG
>Ga0136644_10004549_pt1 | contig 10236 bp, 8 predicted proteins | sample C_130820_EF_Meta_FD_94780 | JGI IMG/M metagenome (GOLD analysis project Ga0136644, IMG submission 94780) | Freshwater microbial communities from Lake Croche, Canada to study carbon cycling - C_130820_EF_MetaG (v2) (version 2) | ecosystem: Environmental > Aquatic > Freshwater > Lake | place: Lake...
ATGGTCTCGCGAATTCCTCCGGCGCCGTTTGTCAAAATCATGGTTTTTACACCGGTCGCGGCAGCTGTGCGAACCCCGTGCACAACACGTCGAACGCCATGACCCTCGTAATAGTGGGTGCGAGCGCCGAGCACCAGCGCATGCTTGCCGTTTGGCAACAAAATCGAGCGGATGCTGGCGACGTGACCCTCAACCGCTGGAGCAAAGAAACCCGGAATCGAAGCCGCAGGAATGCTGGCAACGGTTTCACCCATGAGGTCGGCGGATTTTGCCCATCCGCTGCCCAGAGTTAGGGCGATATCGTGCTGCGCCACCCCAGTCTTTTCGGCGATTGCAGCCGCCGCTTCAACTGCTAGGTCAAACGGTTCGCTCGAGCCGTGATTGTGGAGGTTTTCAAAAATATTGCTCATCGTTTGAGTCTAGTTGTGATGCCGTTTGTTCATTTAGCTCACGCATCTTGCGTTTTGCGACAGAATTGAAAGGTGAACGAAACCTCTGGTCAGACTGATTCTAAAAACCACCACATCGTTATTATCGGCGGTGGTCCCGGCGGCTATGAGGCGGCACTTGCCGGCCGCCAGCTGGGTGCAGATGTCACACTGATTGAGAGCAATGGCATCGGAGGCAACGCGGTTTTGACCGACGTTGTGCCCTCCAAGGGTTTGATCTCGACTGCCGACGCGGCAAACAACGTCAAGCGCGCCGAAAAGTTGGGCATCGGTTTTACGGTGGATGGAGTGGCCGTTCATCCGAAGCTAAAAATTGATTTAGGCGCAGTCAACAAAAGGCTTTTGGCCATGGCGAGCGAACAGTCTGTCGAAATGCGTGCCTCGCTTGAGGCGGCTGGCGTGAGATTACTAGATGGCCGAGGTCGCCTCGACGGCAACCATCACGTGGTTTTTGAGCCAGCGAACGGTGATAAGAATCAACGACTAGAAGCCAAAACCATCATCGTTGCGGTTGGTGCAACTCCTCGCGAACTGCCGTCGGCGAAACCCGACGGCGAGCGAATCTTGACCTGGAAACAGCTTTACGATTTGACCGAGCTACCTGAGCACATGATTGTGGTTGGTTCAGGTGTTACCGGGGCTGAGTTTGCATCAGCTTTTCACGGCATTGGTTGCGAAGTAACACTTATTTCGAGCCGAGACATGGTTTTGCCAAGCCAAGACCAAGACGCCGCCGAACTAATCGAAAACGTATTTCGAAGTAAAGGCATGAACGTTCTCGACAGGTCGCGCGCCGACAAAGTTGTGAACACCGGTTCGGGCGTTGAGGTGACCTTGAGCGATGGAACGATCGTCAGCGGCTCACACTGTCTGATGGCCGTCGGTTCGATTCCCAACACCGCTGGCCTAGGTTTGGAAGAAGCCGGTGTCGAGCTCACCGCCTCAGGTCACATCGTTACCAACAAAGTTGCGAGAACCTCACGCGCCAACGTTTATGCGGCCGGCGACTGCACAACCTTTTTGCCGTTGGCCAGCGTCAGTGCTATGCAGGGTCGAACCGCGGTGTTTCACACCATGGGCGACGTCGCTATTCCAACCCAAATTCGAAACGTTTCGTCAAACGTTTTCACCTCACCAGAGATTGCCTCGGTGGGTTGGTCACAGGCCGAGCTCGAAGCCGGCGAGGTCAACGGCAACATAGTCAAGTTTGAACTGCCATCAAACCCTCGCGCAAAAATGATGGGGCTGCAGTTCGGCTTCGTCAAAATCATTGCCTCAACCGGCGGCACCGTAATTGGGGGTGTGGTCGTCGCGAAGTCGGCATCCGAGCTGATCTACCCAATCGCAGTTGCAATCGAAAACCGATTGACCGTGGATGAACTGGCACGCACCTTCACGGTCTATCCCTCGCTTTCAGGCACGATCATGGAAGTCGCGCGGGCGTTGCACACTCCGAATGTTTGATTCCTGGCCGAACGTCTAGTTTTTGGCCGAACGTATAGTTTTTGGCCCAGCCTTTAGTCTCGTCCCAACGTTTTTATATTGGCCTAAATCTGACACTGGCTGCAGGCTTCGTAATTAGGAAACACCGTCGCCTGTCGCGGGACTCATTTCTCGCTTGATTAATTTCTTGACCATTGGAGTCGTCACTGCCGCAAAGAGCATGCTGTGCCCAAACATTATGAATGCGGCAAACTGATAAATGAACGGTTCCCTGAAGTCCAAATAAAAGAATCCTTGCATCTGCAAAAAAAATAAAACTGAAATCGGGATGTAGGCCACAACAAAGTAGTCGCGGAATCGAACGGCGCGGCCATCAACTTTTCGACCCAGGAACTTAAGCGCCAGAATGCACACTGCACTGAGGCAAGTTCCGCTGATAAAACCGGTCACAGGTGCTGTGAGCATGGAAAATAAATTATTTGCGAACGCGAAAATCACTGAGAAAGTCAGCATGGCCGATGTGACGCCTGCGAATTTCAATACGAATGAAGACGATGAGACCGGTGAGTTGCTTTGTGCGCGGCTAGTCATTTAGGGTAGCCAATCGAGGCGCCATCCGAACTGATTCCAGTTGGTTTGGGCCGCAAGAGCGTAGGCATTGTTGGTGATGCCCAAAGCGTTGAGGTAGAAGTCGTTTTTGATTTGCGCATCCACAACAAGCGCTGGGCCATTAGATGTGTTCATGAACCTGAACCTGATCCATGAACCTACGCCATCAATGTGGTTTTTTGTTGCCCAGAAGTACCAACCGTAAAGGCCATTGTGCGCTTCGGTAAAGCCCATTAAGCATTCCATGTTGTAATAACCCCCTAAATAATTCAGGGGGAAAGGCACATAGATGTTAATGAACAACGGGAGCGTGTCATTTAGGCCCGGAAAGGCAAATGGAGCTCCTAAAACGGGGAAGTAGCAGTTAAAGCAGTTGTGAACTTTTCGCCAAGCCTCAGTAGTGCTTATGTTATCGAAGAAATATCGTAGTGAATAGCTCCAGTTCGGGTCTGCCACTACTGGAAAAGCGATGTTTGCAGCGCTTAGGTCAATGTGCTGAGTAAGAACGTCATTTTCAAGTGTGTACCACGTGTCAAGATTTTTACCGTTTGCATCAATCGCCCAAGGTGCGCTGATTACAACGCTAAAGTCCTTAAAGTCGTCTAGGCTGTAGCCACCCTGGAACTCGGTTGTAGCGACGCCGACTGGCAAATTGAGTTTATACGAGTAGCTATCGGGTGCGTTGCGGTTAGAAATAACCGTGTAGATACTAAAGCCATCATTAGTCTGTGCCACTGCACCTGCGATGCCGTCAGAGTCGGCTGTAAAAGTAGTAACAGAATCACTCAAGGTCGATTTTGTGGATTTCGAGTCGAGAATTTCGACGGAAGCAGTTGAATTTTGTTGGCCTTGTAGGGTTTCACTGACTGAAACTTTGACACCCGAAGCATAAGTTGAAGTAGTGACTTGAGATAGTTCGGTTGGGGGTGAATCCGAAAATTTCGACCCAGTTGTGCTTTCAATCGTTGCGACTATCTGTTCTGGCGAAAGACCGTTCGATGAAGACGCTGCATTTGCAATACCGGGTGACGAAAGGATCAGCAGCAGGGTCGCGGCTATGCCAGTTGATATTGTTTTTTTCATTGTTCCCCCAAGATAAGGCGTGTCAGCAAAACACATCTGCCCCTTAGTCACGACCATAACACAACAAATGCAACGTCAGGCAGTTAGTTGTCGTTTGGCAATATCAAATTTCAACTTGTCAAAAGAATGGTGCCATTATGTTTTTGCGTCAGGCACGTTTTGGGCGCGAACTTTGCTTCGGCGATTAGTTGCATCGGTGGTGTGGTCGTCGCAAAGTCGGCATCCGAGCTGATCTACCCAATCGCAGTTGCAATCGAAAACCGATTGACAGTGGATGAACTGGCACGCACCTTCACGGTCTATCCCTCGCTTTCAGGCACGATCATGGAAGTCGCGCGGGCGTTGCACACTCCGAATGTTTGATTCCTGGCCTAACGCCTAGTTGTCGGCCTTACGCATATTTTTGCCGCACCAATTGTCGGTGGCTCGTTTTAGCGTTTGGCAATGCGCTCAACTCTTAGATGCCCAAAGTGCCAAACTAAGACGAAATTTTTTTGGTTGTCTCAAAAAACCGAAGTTTTGAACTTCGCCGGTGAAGTCACTCGGCACCCAGATGGCTCCGTAGTTTTGGGCACGCCTACCCGCAGGTGCCCGAAGTGCGATTGGGTTGGCGATTGGATATTGGTTCCGTTGCCACCGACTAAAACCACGCCAACTTTAGTCTTTGATGACGACGATGACGATGACGACTACATCGCCCACTACTATCGCTAAATCGAGCTCAGAATCGCTATGCTTTTAGAAACATTCGCAGGCCTTTAAGGCCCATAGCTTTCGGGGTTTGTCTTGATCACTCAGCAGATAGAACGCTTCATTTTTTGGTCCCGCTGGTTGTTAGCCCCGCTTTATTTGGGTCTAATCGTCATCATCGGTGTCTTGGTGGTTAAGTTTTGCATCGAACTCTACGACCTGGTAACTAACGTGGCCTCTACCCAGGCACAAAACTTTGTTCTCGGCCTGCTTGGGCTTCTCGATTTAGTGTTGTTAGCAAACCTAATCCTGATTGTTTTGTTTGCTGGATACGAAAACTTCGTCTCAAAAATTGGTGCCGCCACCGACAGCGTCGATCGCCCAGCTTGGATGGGCTACGTAGACTTCTCGGGTCTAAAAATTAAGCTCATCGGTTCGTTGGTAGCTATCTCGGTTATCGAGTTGTTGAAAGACTTTTTGAGTATTTCAGCGAATCCCGGCAAGCCAATCCATACCGAAGCAATTTTTTGGCAGGTGATGATTCACCTTACATTCGTTCTCTCGGGCGTACTGTTTGCGGTGATGGACTGGATCTCGGACACCAGAGTTCGCCGAACCATGGGCCTTGACGAAACTTCAAAGGCCAATCAAAAAAGTCGAACGGTAATTTAAGACCTAGTCTTCAAACTCAAGAAGAACAGTTCCGGCAGGCACAGTATCTCCAACCGAAACCCCGATTGATCTGATTACGCCATCTTTATGGGCGTTCAAAGGCTGTTCCATTTTCATAGCCTCAAGCACAACCACGAGATCGCCCTTCGAAACTTTGTCGCCTACGGCCACGGCCAGCTTCACGACGGTCGACTGCATTGGCGCTTTGACTGCGCTTCCGTTGCCGCCGGTGCCCGAAACTGAGCCGGCCTTGCGCTTGGCTGGGGCGGTTGTGGCTGCAGCGCCCGCTGAGCCGCCCGCGAAGAGGTTGCCCGGCAGGCTAACTTCAACTCGCTTGCCATCAACTTCAACAACGACCGAGTTTCGAGAGGCTGAAGGATTTCCAGCCTCGTGCTCGCCATCAAAGGCAGCAATGTCGTTGACAAATTCGGTTTCGATCCAGCGAGTGTAAATGCCGAACTTGCCAACACCATCGGCAGTTGCCTCGCCAATAAAAGCTGCCTCATTGACAATCTTTTGGTGAAAAGGCAAAACAGTCGGCAAGCCTTCGACCTTCATCTCGCTGAGGGCGCGACGGGCGCGAGCCAAAGCCTCGGTGCGGTTGGCTCCGGTGACAATTAGTTTTGCCACCATTGAGTCAAACGAACCCGAAATCTCGTCGCCCGACTCGACACCGGTGTCAACGCGCACGCCAGGGCCAGAAGGCGCCTTGAAAAGCTTGACCGGCCCAGGGGCTGGCATAAAGTTGCGGCCGGCATCCTCACCGTTGATGCGAAACTCAAAACTGTGCCCCTTGACTACTGGGTCGGCATAATCGAGCTTGCCGCCTTCGGCCAATCTGAACTGCTCGCGCACGAGGTCGATGCCCGTGACCTCTTCTGAAACCGGGTGTTCTACCTGAAGGCGCGTGTTGACCTCCAAAAACGAGATAGTTCCGTCTTGGGCTACCAAAAATTCACAGGTTCCAGCGCCCTGGTAGCCGACCTCTTTCAAGATTGCCTTCGAAGACTCATAAAGACGCTTGATTTGGTCAGCCGTCAAAAAAGGCGCTGGCGCCTCTTCAACAAGTTTCTGGTGACGACGCTGCAAGGAACAGTCGCGGGTCGAGACAACAACAACGTTTCCGTAGGCATCGGCCAAACACTGAGTCTCAACGTGGCGCGGTTTCTCGAGATATTTTTCGACGAAACATTCGCCGCGGCCAAAAGCCGCAATCGCTTCGCGCGTTGCCGACTCAAAAAGCTCAGCCACTTCAGCTTCGGCATAGGCGACTTTGATTCCGCGACCGCCGCCGCCGTAAGCAGCCTTGATGGCAACCGGAACACCGTGCTCGCGCACAAAATCAAGAACCTCTTCGGCGCCCGAAACCGGGTTCAAAGTGCCGGCGGCCAACGGAGCACCAACTTTTTCGGCAACGTGACGAGCCGAAACCTTATCGCCCAAACGTTCGATTGCTTCTGGCGACGGGCCGATCCAAATCAACCCGGCAGCAATAACACGACGAGCAAACTCGGCGTTTTCGGCCAAAAATCCATAACCGGGATGAACTGCATTGGCACCGGAACGAGCAGCAACATCCAAGATTTTGTCGATTACAAGATAGGTCTCAGGGCCGGTAGAGCCGTTCAGCGCATAAGCCTCGTCGGCTAACTTCACGTGCATCGCGTTTCGGTCTTGATCGGCATAAACCGCAACCGAGGTGATTCCAGCGTCGCGCGCAGCGCGGGCGATTCTCACAGCGATTTCGCCACGGTTCGCAATTAGCAATTTGGTGATTTTAGTGCCGTTAGCTGCGTTCATAAGATTCAAGCCTATTGGCAAATCAGGCATTTTTGCCCGAAACACGGGTGATCGGTCACCGGTTCCAGAGCGAGAAGTAGTCAACGCCCAACTCGAGGGTCATCTCTCGCAGGGTTGGCAGCGACAAGCCAATCACGGTGTGCGGGTCGCCTTCAATGGCACGGATGAACGCCCCACCGAGCCCGTCAATCGTAAAAGCACCTGCCACCTTCAGCGGTTCACCGGTTGCCACATAGGCATCGATTTCGGCATCACCCAAGTTGGCAAAATGCACTGTCGCGCTCGAGACTCGATTGACAGCGGGGCGACCTGAGTTGTTTTGCCTTGCCGCTACATCCGCGCTGATTCGGTTATCAATCAGGTGGTGACCGCTAAACAGTTTGCCGCTTTGACCTCGCATCGCCAGCCAGCGGTTGCGCGCAACTTCGGGCAGGTGCGGTTTGCCGAGTGATTCGCCAGCAAACTCAAGCGATGAATCGCAGCCGATGATTATCGCATCGACAGCGTCAGGGTGATTTAAAACAGCCTCGGCCTTAGCGCGAGCGAGCAGCCCGACCATGTCGGCCGTTGACTTGATTAGCCCTTCAGCCTCGGCAACAGCAGCTACGAGGTCTTCGTCAACCTGCGGTGCGATGCAAATCGGCTCGATGCCGCCATTTCGAAGCAAAGTTAGTCGGGCGGGCGAAGTTGAGGCCAAAACCAAGCGAGTCATGTCTCTAGATTAGCCTCGAGCGGCCGATGCCCAGAGGCTTCGCAACGCCAAGGGCCAACCATGTGAAACACTAGAGGGATGAACGCGAAACCAAACTGGCTGGGCAAAACCCTTGAGCTCAATATCGAAAAAGTTGCTCACGGCGGAATCTTTGTGGCCCGCCACGAAGGCCGAGTGGTTTTTGTGTCACACGTTTTGCCGGGGGAGCGCGTCAAGGCACGCGTTTTTGAAGACCGGGGTGCGTCGTTTTGTCGCGCCGAGCCCGTCGAAATTCTCGAGGCATCGCCCGACCGAGTGCCGCAGGTTTGGAAAGACGCCGGAGTCGGCAAGGCCGGTGGCTGTGAGTTTGGCCACATCAAGCTCACCCGTCAGCGCGCACTCAAGGCCGAAGTTATTACCGAGGCGCTCCAGCGCATGGCTGGCGTTGAAATGGCAGTGACCGTTGAAGCCGCACCCGGCGACGATGAGTCAAATGGGCTTGGATACCGCACTCGCATTCAACTTCACGTTGATGAGGCGGGCAACGTTGGCCCTTATCGCGAGCGAAGCCACGAGGTCGTCAAGGTAAAGAAGCTTCCGTTAGCGGTTGACGACATTCAAGAGCTTGAGTTCCAAAACAAGAACTATCAGAGTGTCGAAAACATCGAAATCGCAGCTTCAAGCACCGGCCAAATTCAGTGGAAAATCGACGGCAAGCTCAAGGGCGACGACCGTCTCATCGAACGTGTTGCCGGCCGCACCTTCAGAATTAGCGGTGGCGGTTTCTGGCAGGTTCACCGCGCTGCTCCCCAGGTTCTAACCAGCGCAGTGCTCGATATGGTGGCTGCCGCGGGCATCGACAAAGCTGCCGACAATCTCGACCTTTATGGCGGGGTTGGGCTCTTTGCGAGCACCCTCGCCGGTCGATTCGGCAATGACCTTCGCATCTCATCGGTCGAATCGTTTCGCCAAGCCACCGATGACGCAACGCTTAACCTCGGCGACCTGCCGAACGCAAAAGCTTTTTGCATCTCGGTTGAGCGATTCCTAAACGAAAAGGCAAGCGCTGGCGCAAAACCCACCGCGACTGTCGTTCTAGACCCACCTCGCGCTGGAGCGGGGGCCAAGGTTATCGACCGCCTGTTAACGATTAGTCCTAAGCACATCGTTTATGTTGCCTGTGATCCAATCGCCCTGGCCCGTGATCTCAAGCCGTTGCTGGCTGGGGTTATAAGATAGCGTCGCTCCGAGCCTTCGACCTGTTTGCCCACACACACCTCGTTGAAACAGTCGTTAGCCTGGTCAAATAGCCTTAGAAAACCTAAAGCCTAATAGCATCAAAAGAGCTGGGAGCAACGATGAGCACACGCAGCATCGACCTGCCAGTCATTGAGAGCGACTCTGCGGTGAGGTCATTCACGAACCAAAAAATTGACTCCCTCGCTGCCAAAGTGTTGTCTTTGGGAACCTTGGGAACAGGAATCGAAATGTTTCTGGTCTTTTTGGGGCAAGCACCTTCACTCAATCCAACCTGGAGCACATTTTTTATCGCACTGGTAATGACTGCTGAGTTGGCCATGCTGGTTCTTACCTGGTTCACAAATCTTGGAAGACCTGCGACAGCGTTCTTTGCCATAGTGGTTTACATAACGACGGCCACTTTTACCCTTCAGCTAATCGGGTCATCGGGCGAGGGTCCTTCAACGCCCTGGATCTACAATGCGTTGGGAGTAGCGGGAATTGCAGCCACTCTGAGTTTGCCGGTCAGTTGGGCGGTGACCTATTTGGTTGCTACACCGGTTGCGTGGGTTTTAGTGGCTTCGGCTAGTTCCACAAACCTGCGGGACCAAAGCAACACCTATCTCGAAGCCATCTACGTATTTCTGTTTAGCTCATCAATTTCTGCTCTGATTTGGATGCTTCGTTCTTCGGCGAAACAAGCTGATACCGCCGCTGCGAAGGTAGCCTTGGTCTCTGCCGAAGGAGCAAGGATCGACGCCATTGAACGAGAACGGCTGCGAGTCGACTCGCTGGTTCACGACCAGGTCTTGACAACCCTAATGGTCGCTGCTCAAGCCAAAACTGAATCCGACGCGGATGCCGTCTCACAAATGTCAAAAAACGCTATCGAAAAACTTACGGCGTTCAGTTCAAGTCAACTCGACGATTCGGCGCCCATTACTGTTACGAGTCTTTTTGAGTCGCTTCGAGCGATAACCGAAGACCTTCCATCCCCGGTGTTTGTTGACATGGGTGAGCCTTCAGACTTAGAGGTGCCGGCCGAAGTAGCCGATGCCTTCAGAGAAGCCGCGATTCAGGCAATAACGAATTCTTTTCAACACGCCGGAAGAGGCGTAAGTCGTGAACTGGTTTTGCGCGCCGACGGTGAAGAAATCAAGGTAATCGTTCAAGACAATGGCAAGGGATTCCGTGCCAGCCGAGTTTCAAAAGACCGCCTGGGCATCAAACTTTCAATTCGAGGTCGTATGGCAGCAGTCGGCGGTGCTGCCAAGGTAGACGCACAGCCAAATGAAGGCTGCAAAATCATCTTGCTCTGGAACAAAAAATGATCCCCCTCCAGCGTTGGCTTGTTACGCTGACATCGCTTGGTTTCGGTCTCTACCATCCGACTTTAGGTTTGGTCATGCTGCTGCAAGACAAATACCACGAGCCACTTTTAGTGATTTTTTCAATCGCAATCTATCTTGCGGTTTTGGTGCCTTCGATAGCCGCATATTCCAGTTTGCGGCTTCCTATTGCTCAGACACTGGCAAACCTTGTTGCAGTCGGGACTGTTCC
>Ga0136644_10004550_pt1 | contig 10236 bp, 5 predicted proteins | sample C_130820_EF_Meta_FD_94780 | JGI IMG/M metagenome (GOLD analysis project Ga0136644, IMG submission 94780) | Freshwater microbial communities from Lake Croche, Canada to study carbon cycling - C_130820_EF_MetaG (v2) (version 2) | ecosystem: Environmental > Aquatic > Freshwater > Lake | place: Lake...
ATGCAATACACGAAAAGGGGTTTGTGAAACTCGTAAAAATAAAACGCTGAAATTGAACAAAACACCTACTCCATCACCTGATTCACCGGATTCGCCTGATTCACCGGATTCATCAGACTCATCAGACTCTGACTCGGAACCAATCCCTCCATCGAAAATTCCAACACCGAAAACCCCTCCACCCAAAAGTCCAATCCCACTACCTACCGCAAAACCCATCGCCAACAACAAACGAAACCAAAATAAAATCCCATGCCCAAAAATATGCCCCAGAGGAAACAGATGCAATACACGAAAAGGGGTTTGCGAACCCAATCCTAAAAATAAAACCATGAAATTGAGTCCCGAAATTCCGTTGCCAATCCCTGTTCCAGTTCCACCACAACAGGAACAACAGGAACAACCACAAGAAAATCTACTAGAAGAAAGCAAAGAACCTGAACCTGAAACCGTTTTAGAAATGCCGGAAGAAATCTTTGATTCCAAAACCTCGGAAAGTTCCTCATCCGATTCCAAAGAAACCTCAAAAACATCATCCAATTCCTCGGAATCAAAAACATCGGAAGAAACATCGGAGGAAACATCGGAGGAAACATCGGAAGAAACATCGGAGGAAACATCGGAAGAAACATCGGAAGAAACACCAGAAATGGAAAAAGAAATGGACATTCTATATCCCACCTATGACGACCCACTTTTCGCACAAAAAATCGCCAAAAAGCGTGAATTCGCAGACACCCAATACGAAGGTGTGGCAACCGACATTCGCAGACAAGCCGAAATTCTCTGCAACGCAGAATTCGAACCCTTCCCACACCAACTTTTCGTCCGTAATTTCCTATCACCTCAAACCCCATATCGCTCCCTTTTATTATTCCATGGCCTGGGTAGTGGAAAATCATGTTCCGCCATTGGGGTATGCGAAGAATACCGACAATACATGAAACAAATTGGCTCCGAACAACGTATCATCATCGTCGGATCCAAAAACGTTCAAGCCAATTTCTACAAACAATTATTCAATGAACACCAGCTACGTGAATTGGCAGAAGCACGTTTCGGTAAAATCATACCTTCCGATGTCAATTCATGCGTTGGTTCCGCACTCTTGGAAGAAATCAATCCAACCCACATCACCAACCTTTCCGTGGACAAAATCGTCAGTAAATTAAATACACTCATCAAACAGTATTATTCCTTTTTCGGGTATCAGAGTTTAGCCAATTATATTAACCGTAAAATCACCAATCAAGGCATCGCCAAAGATGAAAAAGCCCGTATCCGGAAAATCAAAGAAAACTTCAATGGTCGTCTGATTGTGATTGATGAAATGCATAATTTACGTATGACCTCCGATAACCGTGACGAAAATAAAAAGAAAACTTCCCAGCTCCTGTTTGATATTGCCAAGCACGGTGAAAATGTCCGTTTTCTCCTACTTTCCGCCACACCCATGTATAACAGTCACGAAGAAGTCTTGTGGTGGCTCAATTTGATGCGCGTCAACGACAAACGTCCCCCCATTTCTCGTTCAGAAATTTTCGCCAATCCGAATACCCAAAAAACAAAAGATATTTTCAAACCCAAATCCGACAACAATACAAACAACACAAAACCCCAAGTAAATGGCAAACTAAATGGTAAAGAAAGCGGCCGAGAACGTCTAGAACGCGCATTGATCGGATATGTATCCTATGTCCGAGGTGAGAATCCATTTTCTTTCCCATACCGAATTTACCCAGAATTTTTTCTCTCCGAAGAAGCCAAACCCATTCATACCTTAACACCCCAGAACATCCCCACCATTCAAATGAACAAAAAAGCCATCGAAAACCCCATCGAAAATCTACCACTCTTTTTAACCACCCTTTCCAACAACAGTTTTCAAGCCAAAGTGTATCAGTTGAAAATGGAATATTTATTGCAACACCATTTCAATTATGTGGATAAATTCGGAGCAACCAATGCCAAATCTGGGTTTGAGGAAATGGATGGTTTCGGATACACCCTCTTGCAAAGTAACATTGAAATTTTGGACATTGTTTTTCCATCCATGGAATTAGAACGGTATCTCAAGAACAATCCCATGTTTGGAACCCAAATGGGTGGCGTGGTTTTTAAACAAACGACAAACAAATTACCTCAAACCAATTCACCTGTTACCGAACCGGTTGCACCAATACAAACCAAAAAACTGGCAACCCTACCACCACCGCAAGAAAAAGGTAATCAAGAACCAGACGACGAAAGTGACCAAGACGACCAAGACCAGGAACAAGACCAGGAACCAGAAGAGCCACAAATTGACGACCCAAAATGGTTAGAAGCTTATCGCCTTGTTTCCAACTGTTATGGAAAAAAAGCCATGAATCGATGTTTCAAATTCGCAACCACCAAAACCGCCAACAAAATGGAACAAAATCACAAATACGAATACAACCCAGATGTCTTCCGAGACTATGGACGTTTCCTTTCCCCCCGAAATCTGCCAAAATACAGCGCCAAAATGTCCAAAATCATCGACATCATTCTCAGATCCACCGGCATCGTCCTAGTCTTCTCCGAATATATTGACGGTGGTGCCATCCCTTTTGCCTTAGCTCTAGAAGAAGCAGGTTTCCATCGTCACATCCCCAAAGGCAGCCAATTTTCGGCCACGCTTTTCAATCCTTCTAAAACCCAAGGCCATCACCAAATCGTCCCACGTGATGCAACTACCATGAAACCAAAAACCGACCCCCTTTTCCAAGAAACCCCTGAACAATTTACTCAAGCCAAATACGCCATCATGTGTGGAAACATGGCTTTCTCACCCAACAATACGGGCGACCTCAACATCATTAATTCTCAAACCAACAAAATGGGAAAACAAATCAAAGTCGTCATCATTTCCAAAGCCCTGTTTGAAGGGGTGGATTTCAAGAATCTGCGCCAAGTCCATATTTTGGAACCCTGGTATAACATGAACCGAATCGAACAAATTGTCGGACGTGCGGTGCGTGATCGCAGTCATTGCTCGTTACCTTTTGAAGAACGTAATGTGGAAATTTATTTGCATGGAACTTTACTGGAACCCGCTTCCACCGAACAACCACCAGCCCCCGAACAACCACCAGCCACAGAACAACCACGACAAGAAGCCGCCGACATGTATATCTACCGCATGGCAGAAAGCAAGGCAAAAAGAATCGGAGAAATCACCAGAATTCTGAAAGAAACCGCCGTAGATTGTTTGCTCAATATTCGTCAAACCAAATTCACCGTCCAAGATTTAATCAAAATCGCTCAAAACAAAAACATCCAACTCTCGCTATCTACCTCCGATACCCAAGACCCAGAACAAAGAAAACAAATCATTTTCCAAATTGGCGACAAACCGTATACCGACATGTGCGATTACATGGACAATTGTTCTTTCCAATGCAAACCTATTGCCAAACAACCGGATGCATCCGAAATCTCTTACAGCACCTATTCCGTGCCCTTCCTCCAAAACAATCGCGCCATGTTGAAACGCAGAATCAAACAACTTTTCCGAGAAGAAATGGTGTATACCACAAACCAAATCATCCGATTAATTCAAACCAACAAAGAATATCCCCTCATACAGATCAACGACACGCTTTCTTATTTGTTGACCAACCCGAATGAAACACTTATTGATAAATACGGGCGAACGGGTCGTCTGACCAATTACGACGAATATTACGCCTTCCTACCATCTGAAATAAGTGATGAAAAAGCAACCGTGTTTGAACGTTCCCGACCCGTGGATTATAAAAACACCAGCTTGGAATTTGAACCCAATAGCCAACAACTTCCGCAACAACAACTTCCGCAACAACAACTTCCGCAACAACAACTTCCGCAACAACAACTTCCAACCACACAAATTCCAAACCAACAACATCCAAACCAACAAATTCCAAACCAACAAAACCCAATTCAAAAAATGAACGAAACCAACACGGTATGGGATCAATCTCTGAAAAGCATCACACCTTTATTATTAAACCTCATGCCCACCCTTACCCAAGAAAATCTGAAAACCTTCCAATATGAAAATAAAATCAATCAAATGACCTTGAATGAAAAATTAATGTTGGCAAATGAAATACAAAACGGAAACCAAAACCCAACAACACAAAAACCCACATGGCACGAAATTGCCAAACAATATTTCCAAGAACGAACCATCCAAGATACGCAAAACAAACACCAAGCCATGGTTCTCTCCAACATTGTCAAAGACAAACCCCAAAATCAACTTTGGTCACAAACCCTCAAACCACCCAAGCTTCCCAACCAACCAGAAACCGAAAAATACTTAGGATGGTATCCTCTTCCAGAAACCCTCAAAAACCAACTTTTCAAACGCAATTACGAATCAGTATTCAAAATCCCTGAAACCCAAATTCATTACAAATACGGTTTCCTGAATTATTTCCTAATGAACCGCAAAACCCTCACGGAAGAAGTGGTGTTCAAAATCAAAAATCTCAACCAAAAGAACAGAAACAACATCGGAGCAAGAATCGATCAAGCGGGCGTGAAAATCATCAAAGACCACATCCAGGAATTACTCAAACCAAGAGAAATCGATTTTTCCGCCAAAGAATACGCCAAATTAAACAAACCCTCCTGGTGCGTGTTATTAGAAGCCATTCTCTGGTTTTATTCCATTACCAACCCCCAGAAAAAAGCCTATTTCCCATTGGAATGGACCATTGAAAACCATCTAGAATCCCTTTTCTGCAAAGTCGACGGCAATGGAAATGTCTTTGATTGCGAGGAATAAGAAGAAAATAAGAAGAATTTTTCATACCTACTACCCTCGGCATGATGTAAAACGGCATGAAGTATACTGGATAAATTATTATTATTAAAAAATAATAATAACAGAAATTATATACGCGATATGGCCAATGGCAGCCCGCGAACAACCGCCACGATAAGAACTCACTACATAATAACACAAAAATTATGGTAAGAGTAGGTATGAGGGGTTATTGAAAAAGATTTTTGTCCTCCCGAGGAATGATTTATCCTAGGAAAAAATTTATTTCTTCTCTTTACGAGAACGGTTCTTGGCAGTCTTCTTGACAAAACCAAATTTACCCTTCTTGGCAAAATAACCGCTTTTTTCTAAACGCTTTTCCTTCTTAGCAGTTGCATGTTTCTTTTTGGAAACAATACGATTCCATTTGTTCATCATTAACTCATTCTTGGTTAATCCACCCTCGGTTTTGTAGGCGGTTCCATGCCAAACCTGGATACGGGAACCAATTAAATTTTTGTATGCTTTTCCGGCTAAATGGTAAAGACCATCTTCTCCACGTTGAACTCGTTTGACCATTTTTATTTTTTTATAAAATCGAAATCTATATACTTTCACAATATTTTCTCAAACCCACCACCACTCACAAATTTTGGCTAAAAGAACTTCCCCATTTACAAATTGCATTTCTGTGAAAAAGATGCGATATTCCTCCTCCTGCTAAACCAATTGCAATCAGAGGACCCCACACTTTCCATAATTTTTTCTCGGTGGTCATATTTTCACTTGATCCATTTTCCAAAAGCAGGGTTTGTTTGGTAAACAAGGGACAACGATCAAACGCATACCAAAAACAATTCCAAAGATTCATAATCGAATATTTTTTTCTCTTTTGTTCGTCCAAAAACGCATCAATCTTCTCTTTGCTCATAAAGTTATAAACATATTCGTCACTATCATATCTATCTTTTTCAAGCGATGTTTTATTATATTTCTTTTGTTGCGTTTCATGATTTGTTATGCCGTTGATTACCGTGTTTAAATGTTTCTCAAAATCAAACAAATCAATAAACGCATTGGTTATTTCTTCGGTTTCATTCTGTTCTGCTGCTGCTGCACGATGAAATATGATTTTGATTAATGGAAAACGACCATAGGTAATAGTCATACTGTTCATTTTTTTCATACTAAATATCCATTGCTTGTTCAACCAATCAAACAATTTTCTGAGTCGTTCTATTTTACTGGAAAGATATTTTTCAGAAACCGAATTTTCAAAAAGAATCGTAATCGGATCTTCTTCTTGTTCTTGTTCTTGTTCTTGTTCTTCTTCTTCAGATAATGTGCTGCTGCTGCTGCTTGAAATCGACCACTTTGCTTCCAATTTTGAATAAATTTTCATGTATTTGTCTTCCATGTTTTCAAAATTATGTAAATGAACTTTGCATAAACTGCCCACTTGATATGGAAATTCTTCTTGTATGGTAAGAGGATAAAAAAACAATTGTGGGTAATTCATTTTTAAATTTCGTTTATTTCGTTTATAATACAATCATAAAATCGGTTTATTTTGTTTTCCAAATCCATTTTACATAATATAGTATAGGCCACCAAACCATTTTTGAAAAAGAGAAATGAAAACTTCCAATACATCCATCCCCTATGTCGCGCAAGGATTCGAAGTATTACGTAATGACAATACCGACATAATCAATAAAAGAATTCAAAGTCGTTACACTACGGAAATACCTTTAGCCCCTTCCTTCAATCCACGTCCGGTCCAAACCAAATACACACGTTTCGGAGTTCAAGATGAATATCGTCCAACTTCCGTTCCCATTGAACAAGACATGTATCCAGAATGGAAAACAAATCAAACTAATCAATACAAAAGCCCTTTCACCGTTCCAACCACCAATGGTCCACCTTTAGCTTACTATACGAATTTAGACAAGGAAACCGCTCTTCAACGCCAATCCTATTATTCATTCTTAGACGAAAAAGTAACCTATGACCCAGTCCCAGACAAAGGTGATTTATATACCAATCATCAAGCCCAATACAACGGGTATGGAGGAAGTGGTGAGAAAAACCCAACCGAAAGTTCACCTTATTTGTTTGATCAATCCAAATACCAAACCACCGGTAGTCGTAGAATTCCACAAGAACGTTTTACCTTTAATAATCCAACCCAGGCCAGAAATACCCAAAATTCAACCTTCCATGGATAATAATGCCCCATGAAAAACAAACGCAGAACCGTATTATGTAATTTTCCAAAAAAATACATAAAATATAGGAAATGTTGATAAAAAACATTAAAAAAACATGGAACATTCTTTTCAGATCCACTCATCCAGAGAACGAATGGTTACAACGACTTTTTTTTATTACTCTCATTCTTATTCTAGTCTTATTTGTCAAATATTATTTACCTGAATCCGTGAAAAAAAAACTATTCCCTTTTCAAAAAACCAAACAAGAAGGATTTGAACAGCGTGAACCTTTTGTATTACAATTCCAAAACGATGCTTATGACTCTTTTTATAAAGATGTATATGAAGTATTGCATCCTAATGATCAAACCTTTATGAAAAATTTTGTAAAATATATTATAAATGAAACCCAACCAAGCAAAGAAAAATCCACTTTTTTGGATATTGGTTGTGGAAGAGGACATTTATTGGATGAGTTTGACAAACGGGGATATATGGTTGCAGGAGTCGATGTTTCTGAAAGTATGGCGGAAGCCAAAGTCAACACTGAAACTCAAAACTATAAAATTAAAATTTCCAATGTATTATCCAGTCACAATCTTTACGAAGAAGACGATTTTTCACATATTTTTTGTATCGGGCCCACCACTTTATATGAAATATGTTCGACTTCTCATACCAATGGACAAAAACCATCCAATCTCCAAATCCGCGAAAATCTAAAACGCCTGATCAAAAATGCACAAAAATGGCTGCGACGAGGCGGTTATTTCATTGTCCAAATTGAACCTTTAGAAGAATTATCCGAATGGGTGGAAGAAACCGGAGGAAAAACAACCTATTACCCATTTTACAAAAAAGTAACGCATCCAGAAATAAATTCTACTCAAATCGATTTTTCAGACGTGGAATATACTGTATCCTTTACTCCCCCATTACCTTATTTCCCTTCCACCAATTTATTGACAAAAACACAAACACAATCCAATCCAGCCTTGGATTATTACGAAGACGACCATGGTTTGAAACCTGTAATTGAAGAAACCAGCCATTGTGCGCCATGTGGAGTCGTTAAAGAGACGTTTGTCAATAAAACCACTAATAAAGTGCGTGAAAATGAATGGCATTTATATTCCCCCTTTGAAAACACGGAAGATTTAGTGAGATATGTGATCAAACAAGGTTTCGGACTGACCAAAGCTATGAGTGTGACCAATTTAGCAGGAAAAACACCTCGTATTTATTTGTTTCAGAAGATATAAACCTCATACCATACTCAAATCTTTGCTTGACTAAAAATACTTGGCACCCGATTCCCAAGCTTCGACGATGCATCCACCACTGACCATAAAATAATTCCCATACTTTACTTGCAAATGATAAAAGCGGAATTTTCCATCTACTGCGAATTCATGAGGATTGGCTACTTGCAACCCTATTTTTTCAGGAAGACGAAACAGTTTAGGATTCTCCTCCTGACTAGCATCTTCAATTAAAATACGATGATAATGGCTAATATAGGTATCCTTATTACAGTTTAAAACGCCGGCAGGTATTTTATACATTTTTCTGGAAAGGTCGTTACGTTGATTTTCGTCATTCAAATCCACTTCCCATTTTCCCACTTTGGTCACTACAATATCATATTTCAAGGTGCGAATATAATCTCCTTCTTGAATCGTCTCAATTGGCACATATCCATCAGGAGTGCGAACCAAGGTTCCCTCTAAAAGACATGCTAATTCATCTGGAAGTAAACTCACAAAAACAATCACATTGTATCTTCTTGTATCCCCTTGCGGACTAGTTACAATGACGGTTACCATATTTGAACCCGGTTTCAAATGAATACCTCCAATGATTTTGATGTTTGATTTACATTCATAAGGAACTGCAATTACTTTGACACATTTTGTTTTATATTTAACTCTGAGGATGGATTTATCCAATACATCAAACCCGTCAATGGTAAATGCACGAAGAGAGGTTTCATACACAATAAAATCCATATATTGTTCTGGACATTTTTCATGTTTATGTTTGTCATGGTGATGAGGATGGGAATGTTTGTCACTGTGAGAATGTTTGTCACTGTGAGAATGTTTGTCATGGTGGTGATGGGAATGAGAATCATCTTCATGCTCACATTCATAAATTTCTCTGGAATTATCCACCACTTTTTCAATATCTTCAATTTTTCCACATTCATTGATAATGATTTCTAAATGTTCGTCTTTGATAAAACATAAAGAAGATGAGGACGACGAGGATGACGATGAAGATGACGACGATGATTGCTCGGAACATATTTCCAAATTTTCAAAATGACCGTCATGAATCAACGATCCAATGGACATGTCATCCGGATAATCAAAAATCACACTTTCCAAAGATGTGCATTTTGAAAAAGCATGCAATCCAATGCTTGTCACAACGGATGGAATACGAATACATTTTAATTGTTTCAAATTATGATATGCATTTTCACAAATTTTTTCGATTTCTTCCGTGCACCTGGCAGATAAATGATTTTCAGAGAGCAAATAATAATGTCCTTTGCCGTTATTATCTACATAATAATCTTTACCATGTATGCAAACATAAGGCGGACCTGGTTCGATGAATTCTAATACAATAAATTCAGACATGTATATGTTAGGTATGGTTATAATAGTTATCAAACAAAATGCAAATGTTACAAATAAATACAATATATTTTTTATATTGTATTCTCAAACCCGAATCAAAGAAAACAGATGCATCATAATTCAAAAAATGTCCGATAAATAAATCTCTAAATTCTCATACCAATTACCCTTTTTCCATTTTTCTTCCGTCATCTTCATGATCGAAGGCTTTTTACGGATCACTCCTAAATTGATTTCTGCCTCAGAAACCAATTTTTCCATGTCCAATTCCCCACCAGTCGATTTCATAAGCGGAGGTCGAACTCCAAATAATTCTCCTATATCTACCAATTCTTTCAAGGTATATTTACTCACCGCCATAAGAGGTTTATCCACATACGACAAACCAAGCATGTTTTTCTCCATCTCATCCTTTTCAGAACAGCTCAACTTGCGCAATTCGTAAGAAAAGTGGCGATTTTTCGCATTCCCATTTCCTGTTTTTTCGGTAACAAAGACCCCCCACACAGGTCCCGCATTAGGAAGACTTTCCAAACCAGTTTCTTTTTCGGTTGTATCCATTTTGGTCATAGAAAGTTTATAAAAGACCTTTTTC